>OCZS010000493.1_pt1 | contig 12963 bp, 11 predicted proteins | sample 1539071 | NCBI WGS metagenome assembly OCZS01 (sample SAMEA3113584, study PRJEB22503) | soil metagenome
GCCCGCACTCGCCGCCGGCAACACCGTCGTCCTCAAGCCCGCCGAGCTGACGCCGCTCACGGCGGTCCGCCTCGGCGAGCTCGCGCTCGAGGCGGGCATCCCGTACGGCGTCCTCACCGTCCTTCCCGGGAAGGGGTCCGTCGTGGGGGAGCGGTTCGTGTCGCACCCGGACGTCCGCAAGGTGTGCTTCACGGGCTCGACGGCCGTGGGTCAGGGCATCATGCGCAAGGCCGCGGACCAGCTCAAGCGGGTGACCCTCGAGCTCGGGGGCAAGTCGGCGAACATCGTCTTCGCCGACGCCGACCTCGACAGGGCGGCGGCATCCGCGCCGATGAGCTTCCTCGACAACGCAGGACAGGACTGCTGCGCCCGCAGCCGGATCCTCGTGCAGCGCAACGTGTTCGACTCCTTCATGGAGCGCTTCGAACGGGCCGTCAAGGGCGTCGTCGTCGGCGACCCCGGTGACGAGGCGACCCAGATGGGGCCGCTGGTGTCGTCGGGCCAGCGCGACAGCGTGCGGGGGTTCGTCGACGACGCCGGTGACGGCGGCCCAGCCACCGTCGACGTCGCCTTCCGCGGGTCGGCGCCGGAGGGGCCCGGATGGTGGTACCCGCCGACCGTGGTCCTCCCGAGCGGTCCGCAGGACCGGGTGTGGCAGGAGGAGGTGTTCGGCCCGGTCGTCGCCGTCATGGCCTTCGACGACGAGGACGACGCGGTCCGCAAGGCCAACGACACGGCATACGGCCTCTCCGGGTCGATCTGGACGCGGGACCTCGGCCGTGCCATCCGGGTCGCCCGCGGGGTCGAGGCAGGGAACCTCTCGGTCAACAGCCACAGCTCCGTGCGGTACTCCACACCGTTCGGCGGCTTCAAGGCGAGCGGCATCGGCCGGGAGCTGGGCCCGGACGCGCTGGACGCCTTCACCGAGGTCAAGAACGTCTTCCTCAGCACCGAGGCATGACCAAGGCATAGGAGAGGCACATGGCAGGCAGGCTCGAGGGCAAGGTCGCGGTGGTGACGGGCGGCTGCTCCGGCATCGGCCTGGCGACCGTCCGGCGGTTCGCCGAGGAGGCCGCCACGGTCGTCGTCGCGGACCTCGCGGACGAGGCCGGTGAGACGATCGCCAGCGAGGTCGGCGGCATGTACGTCCACACGGACGTGGCCAGCAAGGAGGAGGTCGACCGGCTCTTCGCCAGGACGGTGGAGCGCTACGGCCGGCTCGACATCGCGTTCAACAACGCCGGGATCAGCCCACCCGACGACGACTCCATCCTCGACACGGACCTCGAGGCCTGGCGACGGGTCCAGGAGGTCAACCTCACCTCCGTCTACCTGTGCTGCAAGGCAGCCCTGCCGTACATGCTTGAGCGGCGGTCCGGCTCGATCATCAACACCGCGAGCTTCGTGGCGGTCATGGGCGCCGCCACCTCCCAGATCTCCTACTCGGCGTCCAAGGGTGGAGTCCTCGCGATGACCCGTGAGCTGGGCGTGCAGTTCGCGCGCGACGGGATCCGGGTGAACGCCCTGTGTCCGGGACCGGTGAACACACCGCTGCTCAAGGAGCTCTTCGCGAAGGACGCCGAGCGCGCCGCGCGCCGGCTCGTCCACGTGCCGATGGGGCGCTTCGGTGAGCCGGAGGAGATGGCGAACGCGGTGCTCTTCCTCGCCTCCGACGAGTCGAGCTTCATGACCGCCTCGACATTCCTCGTCGACGGGGGCATCTCCGGCGCATACGTCACACCCCTGTGAGCGTGCCGTCATGACGACCTCTGCCCGACCCTTCGTGGGGGTGTCCTCGTACGTCGAGGACGTCGACCGCTCTCCGTGGAGGGCGCAGCGCAGCGCCCTCGTGCCGCACCGGTACATCGCGCACCTGGAGCGGGCCGGCGCCCTCGTCGTGGTGCTGCCGCCTCGACCGGATGCGGACGACGAGATGGCTCATGCCGTCCTCGACCGGATCGACGCCCTCGTCATCGCCGGCGGAGCGGACGTCGAGGCGAGCCGGTACGGCGCTGGACCGCACGAGCGGGCGCAGCGGCCACGGCGCGACAGGGACGCCTGGGAGCTGGCCCTCGCCCGGGCGTCGGCCGATCGGGACCTGCCGGTGCTCGGGATCTGCCGGGGCATGCAGGTGATGGCGGTGGCTTCCGGCGGCGTCCTCGAGCAGCACCTGCCGGACCGCGTCGGGCACGACGCGCACTCCCCGCGTCCGGGCGAGTACGCCTCGCACCACGCAGAACCCGTCGAGGGCACTCGGCTCGCCGAGCTGCTCGGCACCCAACCGCTCGACGTCCCGACCTACCACCACCAGGCGGTGCGGCCCGAGTCGCTGGAGGGCACGCCGTACCAGGCGTCGGCGTGGCACGCGGACGGGACGCTGGAGGCGATGGAGGACCCGACCGCACGCTTCCGGCTCGCGGTCCAGTGGCATCCGGAGGCTGGGGAGGACGGGCGGCTCTTCGACGCCCTCGTGGCCGCCGCCGCCGCGCCGCAGAGCGTTCGGGACGTGGCGACGCCGACGCACATCCGGCGAGACGTCCGGCGCGCCGACGACGCACCACGCACAATGGACCCGTGACCAAGCTCAACCGACTCGCCATCGCGGCCGGCGCCGCGAGCGCCCTCGGTGCACTCGCCGTGACGGGCCGGGGCGTCAACGCCTCGATGGGCTCACGGCCGAACGGCGATCGCCTGGAGCGGATGCGACGCTCGCCGCAGTACCGTGCCGGCGCCTTCCACAACACCGGTCCGGGCACCGCTGTGATGCCCGCCGGACAGCGGGACGCGCTGCAGCGGTTCCTCGCCGGGGCTGAGCTGCGTCGTCCGCGGGGCCCGATCCCGGTGGTCAGCGCGTCCCGCGAGCCGGCGACCGACGGGCTCCACGTCACGTGGTTCGGGCACGCCTCGTGCCTCGTCGAGCTCGACGGGGTGCGGCTGCTGCTCGACCCGGTGTGGAGCGAACGGTGCTCGCCCAGCCAGCACGTAGGTCCCCGTCGCCTCCACGAGGTGCCCGTGCCGCTCGCCGGTCTCGGACGGGTCGACGCCGTCGTGATCTCCCACGACCACTACGACCACCTCGACATGGACACGATCCGCTCGCTCACGGAGCTGTCGGATGCCGTCTTCGTCGTCCCCCTCGGCGTCGGCGCACACCTCGACAGCTGGGGTGTGCCCGCCGACCGTGTCGTCGAGTGCGACTGGGGCGAGGGCTTCGACGTCGGCGCCGTGCGCCTGACTGCCGTCGAGGCCCAGCACTTCTCCGGCCGGGGCCTGCGGCGGGACGGGACCCTGTGGGCGTCGTGGGTCCTCGCCGGGTCGTCGGCCAGGGTCTTCTTCAGCGGCGACACCGGATTCTTCGACGGCTACTCGGGCATCGGTGCCGAGCACGGGCCGTTCGACCTCTCGCTCATGGCCGTCGGTGCCTACGACGTGGCCTGGCACGACATCCACCTCGACCCCGAGGAGGCCGTCGAGGCCACCCGCCTGCTGGGGGGCGGGCTGCTGGTCCCGATCCACTGGTGCACGTTCGTGCTCGCCCCCCACCCATGGGCCGAGCCAGTCGAACGGCTCCTCGTCGCGGCGGCGACGCACGGCATCCCCGTGGCGGTGCCGCGGGTCGGAGACCGGGTCGACGTCGCCGAACCCCCTGGGCTCGACGCCTGGTGGGAGCTCGGCTGACCCCTCGACGTCAACGTCACGCGGTGGGTGACGCCAGACCGACGATGTGCCACGCCAGACCTCGGCGGTGGTATGCCAGCTCGAGCCCCGAGGTGCCTGCGGCGGCCATCATCGCGTCGGGCGGGTGGGCGTACGTGCGGAAGGGGCTGCCCCGCACCCGGAACAGGAGGTTCTCGCCGGTGGCGGCTGCTCGGGTGAAGGGGTTGCGCGGCGGGTGGCTGAAGATCAGGAGGCGGCGTGCGCGCGCCGCAGCCGCGGTCAGCAGCGCCTGGTGGTCGGGATAGCAGCACACCACCCGGTGGAGGACGACGACATCGTGTGGCTCCACCGCCTCGGGGCTGCGCGCGAGGTCGACTCGCCGGCGGCTCACCCTGTCGGCGACTCCCGCCTCTCGCGCGAGAGCCGCCGCATCGGCCTCGTAGGCCTCGGCCAGCTCGAGGTTGGTGGTCCGCGCCGCTCCCCGGCGCAGAAGCTCCAGCTGGATCGCCCCCACGCCGCCTCCCACCTCGAGGACTGAGGCGCCCTCCACCCCGTGCTCTGCGACGACGTCGACGATTCTCGTGGCCGTCCGGTCCAGACCCCGCCGGCGGTAGCGCCGCGCCAGCCGCCGGGAGAAGGCGGCGCCGAACATGGTGTCGTAACCCTCCGGTTCGCAGCAGCCGCCCATGAGGAGCAGTATCCGCCCCGCGTGCGGTCGCGCCGCCTGCGCGGCGCCAGCATGTGGACGGGTCGTGTTCAGCCACACCCGGCTCGTGGGACAGTGTCGGCGTGACGCTCCGTGACGTGGTCACCACCACGATCATTATCGGCTAGCGCGACGAGACGTTTCTCGTCGCGCAGACCTCCCGCACCCGGGGGGTCTTTTGCTTGTCGGGAGCGGCGCGGGCGCGGCGGGACCGGGAAGCAAGGTCGCACCGCCCCCACCCCGGACGGTGCGGCGGCAGCGCCGGCCGACAATGGGTCACGAGCACCACACGTCATCGCCCCGGCCCTCACGGGCCGGGGCACGAACGCCGGGCGACCGGCATACCGATGCAGGTGAGCACCGATGACCGACCTCCACGTCTACGACACGACGCTGCGTGACGGCGCGCAGCAGGAGGGGCTGAACCTCACGGTGGCCGACAAGCTGGCCATCGCGTCCCACCTCGACGAGCTGGGCGTCGGCTTCATCGAGGGCGGCTGGCCCGGTGCGAACCCCAAGGACACCGAGTTCTTCGCACGTGCCGCTGAGCAGCTGACGCTGAGGAACGCGACGCTTGCAGCGTTCGGCGCCACTCGACGGGCCGACGGCACGGCGGAGTCCGACCCGCAGGTCCGCGCCTTGCTCGACAGCCGTGCGCAGGTCGTCACCCTGGTCGCCAAGTCGCACGCCGGACACGTGGAGAGAGCGCTGCGCACGACACTCGAGGAGAACCTCGAGATGATCCGCGACACGGTGACCTTCCTGCGGTCGGAGGGGCGGCGCGTCTTCCTCGACGCCGAGCACTTCTTCGACGGGTATGCCGTGAACCGCGACTACGCGCTCGAGGCCGTCCGCGTCGCGGCGGAGTCCGGGGCGGAGGTCATCGCCCTGTGCGACACCAACGGCGGCATGTTGCCGAGCACCGTCGCAGAGGTGGTCCACGAGGTCGTCACGACGACCGGGGCGCGCATCGGCATCCACTGCCACAACGACACCGGGTGCGCCGTCGCGAACTCGATGGCCGCGGTCGACGCGGGCGCGACGCACGTGCAGGGCACCGTCAACGGCTACGGCGAGCGCACCGGGAACGCCGACCTCCTCACCGTGGTGGCGAACCTGCAGCTCAAGAAGGGCCTGTCCCTCCTCGAGCCGCACCGCCTCCAGGAGTCCACTCGCATCGCTCACGCCATCGCCGAGGTCACGAACATCGCTCCCTACTCGCGCCAGCCCTACGTCGGGTCGAGCGCCTTCGCGCACAAGGCCGGCCTGCACGCGAGCGCCATCAAGGTGGACCCGGACCTCTACCAGCACATGGACCCCAAGCAGGTGGGCAACGACATGCGGATGCTCGTCTCGGACATGGCCGGTCGTGCGTCGATCGAGCTGAAGTCACGTGAGCTGGGATTCCACCTCGACGCCTCGGACGAGCAGCACAACGCGACCCTCGCCCGCGTGCTGCGCACCGTGAAGGAACGGGAGCTGCGGGGTTACACCTTCGACGCGGCCGACGCCAGCTTCGAGCTGCTCCTGCGGCACGAGGTCGACGGCGCCCTTCCGGCGTTCTTCGAGGTGGAGTCGTGGCGCGTGATCACCGACGCGCGCGGTGACGACGACGCGCTCTCGGAGGCGACCGTCAAGGTGCGTGCGGCCGGCGAGCGGGTCGTCGCGACCGGGGAGGGGAACGGCCCGGTCAACGCACTCGACCACGCACTGCGCCAGTCCATCTCGGGCGCCTATCCGGAGATCGGCCACCTCGAGCTCATCGACTACAAGGTGCGCATCCTCGACGCGGCACACGGCACCGATGCCGTCACCCGGGTGCTCATCGAGACGTCCGACGGCACGACCTCGTGGACGACCATCGGCGTCGCGGCGAACATCCTCGAGGCGTCCTGGGACGCGCTCATCGAGTCCGTGACGTATGGCCTCGTCCGAGCGGGGGTCACCCCCCGCTGACGGCGTCCCTGGTACCGGCGCGTTCGCCCCGGAGTCCGAGGGACCCCATCGAGGTGCGGGCGCACGCCCGAGGGACTACCAGCCACCACCCCCGCCGTCGCCACCGCCGTCCGAGGCACCCGCGCCGCCGTGCGACGAGTCGAAGGGTCCCGCGCGGCCCCTCCGGTTCCACGGCAGGTCATCCGCCTTGCTGGCGCCGGTCGAGCCGCGACGGTCCATCATCTTCGCGGCGAACACCAGGAGGGCGACGAACAGCAGGATCCAGACCCACATCCACATGGCGGGTCTCCTCTCCGCGCCCACCACACCGGCAGGCAACGGACCAAGTCTCTGCCTGGAAGCAGGCCCACGTCCACCCTCGCGCCGTGCCGGCCCGCTGAGGTCCCGGGTACGGCCATGAGGCCCCGGGAACCCGTGCCACGGGCCATTCGTCGGAAGGGACGATGGTGTGCGTCACCCTTCCAGACCGATGAGGACCCCCATGCACAGGACGATCGCGATCGCGGCGGTGACCGCGCTGGCCCTCGCCCTGAGTGCGTGCGGCGACGACCCCGAGCCGGATGCTGCGCCCAGCGCTGCCAGACCCACGGTCACCTCCCCGCCCGGCAGCGCCACGCCCAGCCCGTCCACGGGGATCGAGGGCGTGGTCTACGTCGCCCTGGGTGACTCGCTCGCCGCCGGCTACCAGCCGGGCGGCACGGAGCTGCGCGAGACGGCATACCCGGCGCTGACGGCCGGCCGGCTCGCCGGCGAGGGGCCAGGGCTCGAGGTCGAGAACCTGGGGTGCAGCGGGGAGACGACGACGTCGCTCATCGAGGGCGGAAAGTGCGACTTCGACGAGGGCAGCCAGCTGGCACAGGCCGAGTCGGTGCTCGAGCAGCGCGGCGACGACGTCGCGCTGGTCACCATCGACATCGGCGGCAACGACCTCCTGCGCTGCGTGCGAGGCGGAGCCGAGGTCGACACCGTCTGCGTCGCGGACGGTGTCCAGACGGTCGAGAAGAACCTCCCGACCATCCTCGGGCGACTGCGGGCCGCTGCGGGCGACGACGTGCCCGTGCTCGTGCTGGGCTACTACAACCCCTGGCTCGCCGCGAAGGCGCTGGACCAGCCGGTGAAGAACCTGGACGACGCGGCCAAGGCCTACACCGCCCTCAGCCGCGCGATCCGGGACGCCGCCGAGGCCACGCAGACGACGTTCGTGGGGCTCGACGAGGCCTTCGCCACGACGGACACGACACCGACCGAGATCAACGGGCGGACCGTGCCCGAGAACGCCGCCCGCATCTGCACGCTGACGAACATCTGCACCGTGGGCGACATCCACCTCACCGACGAGGGAGCTGCCACGGTGGCCCGTGTCCTGGCGGAGGCCGCGGCGGATGCCGGGGTCCGCGCCTCGTCGTGACCGACCACCGCTCGTCGACACCGCCTCGAGGTGCGTGCGTTCGCCCCGCGCCTGACGCGGACGTCCGCTCCCGACGCGGGTAGATGCGCGTCCACGACGGACTGCCGCGTCGGGTCAGACACGTCGAGGGTCCGTCCCGGCCGATGGTCGCCGGTGATCGCGACCGTAGGCTCCACCCATGCGCATCGCGAGGTTCACGACGGGGGAGGACCCGGCATACGGGCTGGTCGACGGAGCGGGCGAGAAGGTCGCCGAGATCACCGGCGACCCGCTGTACCAGCGGATCGAGCTGACCGGAGCGGTGCACCAGGTGGACGACGTCCGCCTGCTGGCCCCCGTCATCCCGCGCAGCAAGGTCATCGGCATCGGTCGCAACTACGTCGACCACGCCCAGGAGATGGGCGGCGAGCCGCCCGCGGAGCCGATGATGTTCCTCGTGCCCAACACGGCGGTGGTCGGGCCCGGAGATCCCGTCGTCATGCCGCCGCAGACGTCCGAGGTGAGCTACGAGGGCGAGCTCGCGGTGGTCATCGGCCGGGTGTGCAAGGACGTCGACGTCCACGACGCCCCGGGGGTGGTGTTCGGGTACACCTGCGCCAACGACGTCACCGCCCGAGACCTCCAGCGCACCGACGGGCAGTGGGCACGCGCCAAGGGCTTCGACACGTTCTGCCCCCTCGGGCCCTGGATCGAGACCGACCTCGACCCAGGCGCTCAGCGCATCACCACCCGCCTCGACGGGACGGTGGTCCAGGACGGCCGGACGGCGCAGATGGTCCACGGCGTCGCGGCGCTGGTCTCCCACGCGTCCCGGGCCTTCACCCTCCTCCCGGGTGACGTGATCCTCACCGGAACGCCCGCCGGCGTGGGCCCGGTTCGGCCGGGGCAGCGGGTCGAGGTGGAGGTCGACGGCATCGGCGTGCTGAGCAACCCGTTCGTGCGTCACTAGGCTGTCCCCACCATGAGCGACTCGACGTATGCCGGTGCCGCCGGCGACCCATCCGACATCGCCGGCGCCCACGACGTCGCAGACACGGCCCTCCGTGCCGGCACCGACCAGACCGCCGGTACGCGGCCCGCCGCCCCTGGGGAGGGGCTCCCCGGCACCGTCCGGCTGCGGGTGGCGCCGTCGCCGACCGGCGACCCGCACGTCGGAACGGCGTACATGTCTCTCTTCAACCTCGCGTTCGTGCGGCAGCAGGGTGGGCGCTTCGTGCTGCGGATCGAGGACACCGACCAGGCCCGCTTCCGTGAGGACTCCGAGCGGCAGGTCTTCGACACCCTGCGCTGGCTCGGGCTGAATTGGGACGAGGGACCGGACGTCGGCGGCCCCTGCGCGCCCTACCGGCAGAGCGAGCGGCTCGACACGTACGCGCCCTACGTGGACCGACTGCTGGCCGACGGGAACGCCTACCGATGCTGGTGCTCCCCCGAGCGCCTCGCACAGATGCGCGAGGAGCAGCAGAGAGCCAAGCGCCCCACCGGATACGACCGGCTGTGCCTCGGCAAGAGCGAGGAGGAGCGGCAGGCGCTCCCTGGCTTCTCCCCGACGTCCGTCGTGCGCATGCTCGTGCCGGACGACGCGCCCCTGGAGTTCGACGACCTCATCCGTGGACGGGTCTCCGCGCCCCGTCCCGACGACCAGGTCATCCTCAAGGCCGACGGGTTCCCCACCTACCACCTCGCCGTGGTCGTCGACGACCACGAGATGGGCATCACCCACGTCGTGCGCGGAGAGGAGTGGATCTCCTCGACCCCCAAGCACGTGCTCCTCTACCGGTGGATCGGCGTCGAACCGCCCCGCTTCGCCCACATGCCCCTGTTGCGCAACCCGGACAGGTCGAAGATCTCCAAGCGGAGGAACCCGGCTGCGCGGCTCACCTGGTTCCAGGAGCAGGGCTACCTCCCCGAGGCCCTCGTGAACTTCCTCGCCCTCCTGGCCTACCCGCCGGCAGAGGGTGCGGAGGGGGAGGACGTCGAGGTGTTCACCTTCGAGGAGTTCTCGACGCGGTTCGACTGGACCGAGGTCAACCCGGTGGGCCCCATCTTCGACCTGAGAAAGCTCGACTGGCTCAACGGGGTGTACCTGCGTGCGCTGGACCTCGACGACTTCACCGCACGGCTCCTGCCGTTCCTCCAGGGCACCGGCGTGCTGGGGGAGAACCCGTCGCTCGGGGAGCTGGCGCGGCTGCGGAGTGTCGCCGCCCTCATCCAGACGCGCATCGTGCACCTCACCGAGGCGGCGGACCTCGTGGCCCCTTTCTACGTCGACGACCACGCCGTGGCGGTCGCAGACGACGCCCGTACGTCCCTCGGGGACGACGCTCCGCAGGTGCTGGACGCGGCGATCGAGGCACTCGTCGTGGTGCCGGAGGACCGGTCCGGGGTGCTCGGCTCGGAGTCCTCGTGGACAGCCGGCGCCGTGGAGGGCGCGCTGCGGGCCGCGCTGGTCGACGGCCTCGGCGTCAAGCCGAGGTTCGCGTTCGGCCCGTTGCGCACCGCCGTCTCCGGTCGTCGAGTGTCGCCGCCGCTGTTCGAGTCGATGGAGATCCTCGGCAAGGAGGCGACCCTGACCCGGCTGCGGACCTTCAGGGCCGCCCTCTGAGGGGCCCCACCACGGGGAACGCCTCCGGCATCCGACCGCCGGAACCAGGGCGAGTGATTTGGGTGGCGGGGCAGCCGACCGGTATCATCACTGCCCGGTTCGCCGAACGTCGACCTGCTCGCGGGACGACGTTCGGTATACCCCATGGGGTATGGTGTAATTGGCAACACTGGTGATTCTGGTTCATCCGTTCTAGGTTCGAGTCCTGGTACCCCAGCTCTCGTCCTCGGCCGCAGCCGGCTGGGGTCGATTCGGAGAAGGTCCACCGTTTCGGTAAGGTTCTTCTCCGTTGCCTGCCGCCGACGTGCAGTGGGTGAAGGTCACGGCCCCGTTGTGTAGTGGCCTAGCACGCCGCCCTCTCAAGGCGGTAGCGCGGGTTCGAATCCCGTCGGGGCTACTTAGGAAGTCGCTAGTCAGCGCCTGTTTCTCATCCACTCTCAATGTAACCACCTCCGTTCCGGTACAAACTGGGTACACATCAGCGAGCGCTGAAGCCCTCGCCACGTCCATTGCTTCGGCCACTACGTCGAGCCGATCCCCGAACAGGTGGCCGTATTGAGGCTCTAGTTGATCAACTGCCGGCGCGTGTCCTCGGTGGCTGCGGCCCGCGCCTGTCACGAGGGTCGCTGGCAGCATCTAGAAGCGCCCGAGGTGATGACTCGGAGCTGCAAATGATCTTGCTCCATGGTGGTCACGCGCGACTCGATCAGCGGGTCGTCGCTGCGCCCGACCCGCGTCCCGGGAAGGCGGAGCTGTGCCGAGCGGTCGTCGGGTATCTGGCCCTTGATGGGCAACAGTGTGATCATGCCTCCGCCGTGGACTACGTTGGCCTGCAGTGACGCGGTCTCAGCCCGTGCCCGGCTTGGAGTTGGGTGACGACCTCGGCAAGATCATTTGACAGGTTCCTAGGATCGGCGGGCATCGCACGCCTGGGCTCCCCAAGCTCCTAGCTATTGCAGCTGTCGCCGCAGGCCGAGCCAGGCCATCGCCGCTGCCAGTAGCTCCGCCACCCCTGTCAGCGCAGTTATCGACCGATTCGGGTGCCGCCAGGCCTGCCGAACCGACTTCTCGGCCGGATACCCGAGGCTCATCATCACACCCAGGATTCCGAGCGTCTTTGCCGCACTGGAACGGTGCCGGGTCATCTGTAGGAAGGTTGCCAGCGCCTGGGCGAGGAGCATCCACGCCGGCGCCGACAGGTTAGTGCCCATGAACCAAAGATCGCGTTTCATTGTTGCCGGCGATCCACGCAGAAAACCAAAGTCGTATACGGTTCCGTCACGCAGCGCCTTGCGCAGCCCCAGGAGGCCCAAGCCGAGTTGCACGGCTGAGATCACGCCCAACAATCTCACAGCCGTAGCCTAGGCATTGCCGGCATCTGTATGGAACTCAGCCCCAATTGCCGACCTTGGTCCCGCCGAGCAAGGGCGTCGGGACGACGTCGGGTCAGCTTGTCGCGCGGAGGAACCGATCGGCGTTTCTTCTGCTAGGCACAGTCCCGCCGGAACGCGTTTCCCGCGGGGATGTTGCGGTGAGCGTTCCGCTCACCTCACCCGACGATCAGCCGACTGCTCGGCTTGGGTGAGGTCCACCCGAGGGATGGCGTTATTGGCTCGCCCGAGGGTGGGCTCGATGGGCGGTACCTTGGCCTATGGCCGTCCAGCGATTCATGTGGCGGGCCTGTTATGAGGCTTTGGCGAAGCGGGTGTCGACGCCGGACTGGGCGTTCATGAACTATGGCTATGCTCCGGCGTCGGTAGATGTCGGCATGCTGCCGTTGAGGCCCTCTGATGAACCGGATCGGCTGTGCATCCAGCTGTATTCGCACGCGATCGACAGCTGTGATTTGCGGGACAGTGATGTCTTGGAGGTGGGCTCGGGACGAGGTGGCGGCGCCTCCTACATAAGCCGTTACCTGCAGCCGCGCTCGATGACGGGGATGGACTTCTCCCAGGAAGCGGTGGACTTGTGCAACCGGCACCGGCTTGCACCCGGCTTGGCATTCGTGTGTGGGGACACCCAATCAATGCCGTTCCCGGCCTCCTCCTTCGATGCCGTCGTCAACATCGAGTCCTCCCACTGCTATGAGTCCATGGACAACTTTCTCGCCGAGGTGTGCCGGGTGCTGCGACCGGGTGGCCGGTTTTTCTTCGCCGATCTGAGGAATCTGGACGGCGTTGACACGCTCCGGGAACAGTTCAAGGCCTGCGGCCTGACGGTGGAGAAGGAGACCGACATCACCACCAACGTTCTGACCGCCTTGCGGCTGGACAATGCACGCAAGCTGGAGCTCATCGACGCCTTGATCCCGCGAGTGTTTCGCCGGCCGTTTCGTGTGTTCGCCGGCATCGCAGGAACAAGGAACTATGCCGGGCTTGAGAGCGCAACGCTGCGCTACCTCAGCGCACAGCTGGCTAAGAGAGTTCCGCATCGGCCTGAGTGGCGACGGACCCAAGGTCCGGCGCCGCAGAACGGTCGGCTGGCGCGACGCGGTAGAGGTGAGGCAGTCGAGCTCGAGCTCGGGTTCACGCGCCGTACCGCTATCCGAAATGGTGCGGCCTTCGTGACGAGCCTCCAAATCCAGCGGCGGGATTGCGTGGGCATGGTCGAGGATCACTTCCGGCGTTCCCG
>OCZS010000494.1_pt1 | contig 12959 bp, 13 predicted proteins | sample 1539071 | NCBI WGS metagenome assembly OCZS01 (sample SAMEA3113584, study PRJEB22503) | soil metagenome
ATTGTGATGTTGTAGGCGCCTGTAGAATAAAATGCTCTCCACATATGATGAAATTCACTGTCTCTTATCTCCATATCACGAGTAGGTCCGTATCCAAACCGGGAGGACTCCTGTCCATGAAGATCAAACCCTCTTCGTCCTCGTTCATTATATCCAAGATATGCAAATTCTGAATTTATTATTTCAGAACCTTCGCTTGCATCAAACTGGATGTATCCGCGGCCAACAGAACCACTTCTGTCTTGTTGAACAACATCGTTAGTAGAAGTATCCCAAGATGTTATTGTTACACCATTTATCAGTATTCTTCCATGAACTATTATTCCATGTGCACCGGCAATCTTCAAATATCGTAGATTATCATCCTCATTTGAAGTCATTTCAAAGGTGACATCATCAGTTACTCGCAAGTTAGCTTTTAGGAGATATTCGCCGTCTTCTTCAAGCTTTTCAAGTACGGACTGATCAGCTATGGTAGTAATGACGTCTCCAAAAGATGCATGATCGCAGTCTATAGTAATGGTGTTTTCTGTAGCCTCATAGTCTATACATTTTAACCCCTCTTCATAGTCAAAGAAGGGTGGTTGTTGATAGGATATACCGATCATGGAGAAAAAGAGAACCGCCACTACTGCGATGACAAAAGATGGTTTAGTAATAATCATCATGATTTTGCTTCTTTTTATTGTCTGTATAAGATTTATAAATTTAAAGGACTCTATTGTTTTTAATATAATAAAGAAATAAAGTTCTTCTAAAGAATATTGTATCAAGCTTCTTACATTCTTGTTCAATGGCGACATTTTGTCAAGCAACTACTAATATCTTTGGCGTACACATCTTCATTGTTCATTTTTTCGATGCCTTGTATTTGTACGACAGAATGGTAGTGGGCATATTTTGGTTGTTTCTGGAAACTTTTGCTGACAACCTACACAGTTTTTGGATATAGCTCCAACTCACAACAAAACAACCCTTAGCAAACAGATGCGAGAAACCATTAAATAATTTCTTATAATAGCACCATAGCCAGTAGTGACTCTAAAGGGAAAAATTACTACAATTAGTCATCACCCATCAATCATAGGGGATCTGTTAAGGGGCAAGAGCAGATCGGAAATACGTATGAAGATACATCAGCTAGATGAAAGAGCACGTAAAAGTGCAGAGGATTCAGAAGTACGATCTTTTATAACAAGACAGAAGCAAGTTTCGTATAATACTTATCAGGCAGATCCAAACGGAAGAATGAGGCTGAACAAACTATGTTGTATTGAAGATTGGGAGAACCAAGAAGTAAAAGAGATAATTCCAAAGCTACAAGATATTACATATTACAATAAACGCCAAGGCATCCTTGCAAGAAAACCGGGCCAGATCCACAGAAAAGATTGGGAGTGGACACTTGGGATAATCGCTATGAAGAGATTTGGCAAACTTAATGAGAAGAATACAGCGATTGGAGTAGGAGCCGGAAAGGAGTTAGTTTTATTTTATCTAGCAAACCATCTTGGGCATCTCTATGCCACTGACCTATATAATACAAAAGACTGGGAGAATTTTGCACCTGCGGATTTTCCAGAAGATCCTAGCAAATATTCCCCTTTTCCATATAATCAAAGCGCTTTGACAGCATTAAGAATGGATGGCACCCAGCTGGAATTTCCTTCTGATAGCTCTGACATTGTCTTTTCCTTCTCTTCGATTGAACACTTTGGTGGAGAAAACTATTCCGGTGCGCTCAAAAGTCTAAAAGAAATGGAAAGGGTGCTCAAACCTGGAGGCATTGCCGTAGTGGCAACTGAATATATAATCAACAACAAAAACCCTCCTGATCTCACCAATCAATTTTATAACGAGCGTACAATCTATTCACATCTAATTGACAAACTAGACAGAATGAAACTTGTAGAACCATTGGATCTGACAATATCTCAAAAAACACTAGATAAAGGCATTATTGATGCATCTAATGCTGTCGACTGGGATACAAGCAGAGTAGATGATGAGTTTAAGCAGACTAACCCCTACATAGTCATCAAACTAGGTAACATATTAGTGACATCAATAATGCTTGTTTTTCAAAAATAGAGGCACAGGCAGATACATCATCACTTTGTTTTATCCCATGTTGTTGTACTGTGATTGGCTATTGTATGCTGTCGGAGTTCTTCTCTAGATTGGAATGACTTGCTACATATTTCACATGAAAAGCTAGCAGATACACCAGGAGTTGATTCCTCAGAAACAGTTTTGAGAGAGGCTTCTGTACCAGCTCCGCCTCTGTAAGAAGAATCACCATGTATCTCCTTTTCATTTGGCATCCATAGCGAACATAATCCATGAGGAGCTATAACCCCCGATGAGCGTCCCATTGTATCCATACCTTCATCTGTTACAATAGCGCAATGGTGAGGTTTGACAAAATATTCACAGTTATAGCAGAAGTACCCTTTATGATGATCAGAATCTTTAAACTGTTCTACTTCCATATAGCGTGCAGCAATCTTAGGTAACTTTTTTTGTTGTGTTGCTTCTTGCGGTATATTCTGGGTTGACTTGAAACTCTCAGTTTCTCTTGACACGATGTATATGAGACGACAAGTTATAAAATATTAACTAGCATGATTGTGGATTATTGCGATAAACTTCAGAGAGAAAATTTCTTGTTTCAGTAAGGCCCAACTGAAGATCAAAGAAGCTATGGTCTTGCATCCAAAGGGTGGCAGGGGAAAGTCTCGTAATCAGTGTGAGTAGCAAGAGTGCCTCAAATTTTTTAGAGATACATGGAAATAATATAATAGATCCGATGGCGGAACAGGAAGAATAATAGGGGTACGCTACACCGGATAAGAGCATGCAGTGACTAGCGATACATTAGGGAAAAATTGCAGGATGCGACACCAATCTTCGTTCGCTTTGCATGAGAATTAATGACTTCAAATTTAGGAGAACTGACATTTCTGTTAGTGTTGGCCTTCGCTTGCTTCATAGGTTAAGTTGTTGTATTATCGCTATTAGTGATCATATTATTGTTATCATCATTGTATATCTCCAAGGCTCTTGCTATTTTCTTTCCGCCATTCGTTCTTTTCAAAAGAAAGTTTAGTTCCTCGATCCCAAGTGAATGTTCTTCTCTTGAGCCATCTGCATTTTCGAATCGTAATATTAATTCATTTTTCATAGGGCTTTTTTCCTTTAACTTTCTTATAATTGGCGAATAGTACTTGGCAGTAATTTCTAGAAATATAGTTATCAAGCTTGGATCGTATGCTACGATGTTGCTGTTGCCCAGGCTTATAGAACTTTTAGTTGCGTCTACTACCACAGCATCTTTATCATCAACTCTGATTGAAGATAACTTGCTGTACAATGCTAATTGGGATGACTCATGATGCAGAATGAGCTCAATCTTATCAAGAATGGCCCTGCCAAGAAGTAGTATCTCTGGAATATCAGTAGATTCAGCTATGTCTTTGATTCCCAATATATCTTGTACTTTTCCTTCCTCGCCTGAAGTAAAATCTATTCTTGGCAGTTTATTATAATGTGTCCTAGGTTTTGCAGAAGTACCGTTAGTATTTGTTACAGCAGTAGTGCTGTCATCGTGGTTTAGTTCTGATATTCTATATTTGATCTGTATCAAATTATCATCTGGTTTGGATGGGTTATCTACAAGCACTACCATAAGATTCTCTTTGCCATCAGTATTTGCTGAGTATAGATAGTAATCCTGAACATTTACAAACTTTGGCGCTCTCTGACTCTTCATCTCTTTGTCAAGTCCTGGCAAAAAATCAAAGGATTTTTTTAGCTTTGTAGTTAATGGAGTCTTTAAGCCCACAGGTATCATTATATCCTTCAAACCAAAATCTGATACCTTTCTTCTTTGATTCCAAAATTCAATTTCTGTGCTCCTGATCGAGAGTGAATAGGAGATAGATGTAGTATTCTCAGATAAACTGGAGCTATTTGGTCGCAATGTGTTTATCAGTAAAATATTGTAATGTTTACTTTCCCCTAATGTATCATCAATAGATAACTTCAATCCCTTTTGAAGAATAGATGTCATATTGTAAGGTAACTTTTCGTTCCCCTTTGAAATCAATTCATTCAAAGGTTCTAATGCACTATTCAAAGACCCTTCAATTCTTGAATAAATGTATCTTCGATAACTATCAGATTGTTTGAGAAATACTTCCCTAGAATGAACAATATTGCTTCTCAGGGTACTACTTGCTATTACAAATGGATCAGCTTCGGTTGGAATAGAATATCGCTCTCTTAATGGCTCATTATACCTGATACCAAAATTGCCAAAGATATCCCCGACCATGCTGCTTAATTGATCTATCTTTGAGACTATTTCAGATTCCAAAGATTCTGCGTTAGCGAGTACCGATCTTAGATGTTCAAAGTCGTTGTGCGCTTGGAAAATGATATCAGAAAGACTCGAAAAGTCCTTGAGTTGAGATAAGAAATCTATGTTTTGCTCTAATGGAGTATAATCGGCGTAAAGGTATCTTCCTCCTTTTCGAAAGTTATTGCCTGTACGTTCTCCTGTTTTCATGTTATTGTTTTACTATCAACTATGGTATCCATTTCAAGGATATAAATCAAATATTGAAATAGCGAATTAGGGACGATAGATTACTTGATGAGAATTGATATATAATACCACAACAATAAACTCAGCTTCTCCGGGATAGTGATTAACGTCATGGGTTCAAATTCACCAAAATCCTACTTTCTCCTATTTTATACCCCTACCAACTCTTCCCTTATCTCGAAAGCAACCTTTTCCCTGTAAATGATCTGATATCTTCTGAAAACTGACCTGTTTATTGGGTCATATCCGACCTCAATTATCTTCCTGAATGTTTCAAGATGACAATTAGCGATTATCGTTCCGATGCCTAATTGTTTCTGTCTTATCTGGCGTGCTATCTTTTCAGGCAGATTACGGACAAAAATCTTGCTGTGCGCTCTTATAAGCACCCTGTCTGCATCGTTGAGTATTACAGATTCTCTAGAAATTGTCTTTTCGTTTTCTCGTTGTTGTACAATATTGACCCTTACTGCAGAGCCTGTCAGTATACTCAGAACCTGCTCTATGGTACCTGTTTCTGCCAGCAGAGTCTTTTGAGCTAGCCCAAGCTTGATTCCAGACCTTCGTTCAAGTTCAATAATATTTTGCAGCATGAAGCTTCCAAAGTCTCCTTTTTTAAGAACTGCGCCTGGCACAATATGATTGATAGAAAGGAAGTGTTATGAAAAGATTATCCTGTACGCGAGCATAGAGAGGGCAAATGTTATTGTACCAACACTGATTGCCTTGAGGCCGTTCTCAAGCCTCCGGGCCCGAGCAGCGTTGCCATTTCTCTGCTTTAATTGCTTATAGGGTCGAGACATCTTGATCTCGGCATAGCTGGCAAGTCCTGTCAAGCCTGCCGCCGTTAGTGCAAGGATGCTGATCGAATTTGTCTGTATGATGCATCCTGCCAATAGCGGCAAAGATCCCCATGACAGTGCAAACCAAAAGTCATTGTGGAATATGCCGTCCCATATTTCATAGTTGTACGTAAATAAAAAGAACCCTTCAAGCACTGCAATGACTGCTAGGAGTGGAACATAGAATACAATGTAATAGACTCCGATTGCATATGCAGCTGTAAGTGTTGCTGCCATGATAGTCAACAGCTGCACCTTAGTAAAGTAGCTACCCCACGGTTTGGTTTTTTTTGACCCAAGGCTATCCGCAACGTGAGCGGAAATTCCCAGCGCAAGTGTGTAAATCAATGCAATCGCCCCAACCCTATCCCATGCTATCTCGCCAGCAAGCATTGAACCAATAATAGCAAATGAAATACACATGCCGGTGTAGGGTAGAAACAGCAAGCCAACAAAGATGCGAAATCTCATAGGGCCAAATTTGGGCACGAACCATTCATTTATGCGCGTCTCATTCTCTGCACTCATGGCTTTTCAGCAGAGACCATAGCAGAAGTGCCGGCGGTGTAGCACCTGCAATTGATGTTCTGAAATTTTTTATTCTTAAGGGCACCTATTGTCTGATCAACCCAGTCTGATTTTTTTATGACATCATCCAGCTGCCTAAAAACAACCTTCCATGATGTAACAAACCTTCCTGCTAGTCTGAGCAATTCAAAATATATATTCCATAGATTGCGTATGAGCCCTCTAGGATAAGTAAAATCATGAAATACCACAATACCACCCGGCCGGAGCACTCTCCAGCATTCGTCGATTACCTTTTGGACATCGACGTATTTTGCTAAATAGGAGGATACTATCGCGTCAAATGATCCATCCCTGTAGGGCAGGACTTCGGCCGTGCCCTGCGCTATAGGCGCCTTCAGCTTGCGCTTTAAGGAGAGGAGGTATTCAAACGTGATGTCAATTCCGGCCACGCTTTTGCCTCTCTGTGCTAGTATTGACGAGAGGATGCCGGTGCCGCATGCAAGCTCCAGAATCTGGCTACGGTGGGTGACTGCCCTTGTTATCTCATGTTTCCAGGCAATGTCCTGTCCAAACGTCGCCAGCCGCACGATTAGATCATAGCTATCGGCGTTGGCACGAGTAAAGAAGCGCATTGCCTGAGCATGACCCTCGTGAACTAGCACTAGCAGTGCTATTACAGTCGTCCTACTTTTATGTATTGAAAAGTAAATCAATGCCTTTGAGCCACTAGAACTTTGATTGTATTTTGTAAACTGGCAGAGGAAAGTCTCACTGGAGGAGCGAAATGGCCAGAAGGTCATGGTGAAGAGAAATAAGCCCACAAAACAGTTTCACGAGTTTCTCATAATCTACGCTTACTCGCTTATTTCGATGTTGCTTTTCCACCCGTCTGCTCCACTTACGTTTAGCGAAATAATTAGAAATGAAGGTTACGAGATGAGAAAGAACCTAAGAAAGATCGGAATATCTACGCCGATGCTGCTTTCGATGTCTGATACGGACCTAATAGAGGAATATATTGAGGGGGGAGACATCTACAGAGCACTTGCTTCTGGTGGCGACGTTATGCTTGCATACAAGGCAGGGTGCATTACAGGCAAAGCTCATCAGGCAGGCTATACCTTCGTAGACAACAAGGCACAAAACTACCTTGCAAAGGGCGAGTCTGTCATAAGAACTGACCTAGGCTTTATGAAAAAAACTAATTCGCACTACTCAAAAAGCATGGATATAGGGTCGTTCCTTGCAAGCGTGATGGACTTGGACAGGTACAGTGAAATTGCCAAGTCGTTTTATGATGGCTACAAGTTTGAGGCAGGCAGCAAAAAGTTCTCATATCTATCAATAGTCATTCGTAACGTGCTGTCAGCTGGCTTTTCATCAAACAGCAAGACAACGCTCAGGAACATGATGTTAGACTCCAGGAGCTTGATCAGTCTCTAGATTGGCGGAAGCTCTGCTTTCTTGTCAAAGCCACCTGAGCCAAACTTGCAGTAAAAGCACTGGTCAGACTGCATGTAGGTTAGCTTTTGTATCGATATTGCCCCCAACCTGACTGCCACCTTTGTCATGAGGCGATACTTGAAAGGCATAGATGGTATTACTTCTTTGAAGTAAACTTCATAGTGGTCAGGACAGAACTTAAGCGTCACCTGAGCCTTCTGGCGGAACTCTGGCGAGGTTTCTTTGTTATTTTCGCTCATTGTCTTGGCGACATTAATCTGTTCTCTAATGTATTCATGCTTGGGACATGGGCAGTCCTTTCCGCCTGGATGCTTGTAGGCAGGGGTATTTTTCCAGTCAAAGCCTGGAAAATTCTTTTCAAAATCATCCATCGCTGGTGTAGACTACGTATTCTACTCTTATAAAGATGTAGGACAATCTCCACCTGTATAGAGGAAGCAATGCTAAAATGAATGCTGATTACGTATACACTGAGCCTCAAAATGACAAAAAATATATTTTTGATGTTATTACACTCCGTAAGCGACGTGGTACGAGACAGCGACAGTGGTGGCGGTGCTATATTGACAGCAACAGCCACAAATAGCAATTCTGGCAATGACGACTTGGATCCGAACCGCAAGACTTTGCTGGAATTTAAAGGGGCTGTTCAAGAAGAGCAAAAGACAGGTGACAAGAGGATAGAAGAGATAAACAACAAGCTTGACAGCATCAAGAAGCAGATAGATGAAGAGAGGACCCAGCTTGATGATTTTCGCTCCAAGTTAAAGCAGGTCAACGGGGAAAAGGACATTGACTATCCAAAGTTTGTACAGCTACGAGAGAGCCTCATGGAAGCCAAGAATCAGATGAAGAGCCTAGATGACAAAGTTGGCCCTGTGGCAGCTAAGTTGCGAAAGGAGCGAAGCGACATGCACAACCTTCAGAAAGCACTTGAACAGATAGAGAGAGACATCCAGACTAAGAAACTATCCAAGGACGAAGAGCGCAAACTTGTTGCCCGGTCAAAGGAGATTGCCACTAAGCTGCACACGCTGAAAATGATTCATAAGAAAGAAGATCAGTATCGCACTATTTCAGCACAGTATGATCAGATAAAAGATCGGGTCAAAAGGATCTTCAAGCTAAAAGAGGAGTACGGTACCAAAATAGGCAAGCTAAAGGAAAGCCTCGACAACCTGATAAACCTCCGGGAAGGCCTTTATGAAGAGCGCAGGCAGGTAATTCACACAGTGAGAGAAGCTGCTGCCAAACTAGAAATGATTGAGACTCAACTGAACGCTATTGCTTTCAAAAAATCGCGCATGCAGGCTGCAGAATATCGGCATAAGAGGCAGAAGGAGACGGGAGAGAGGCGAGCAGCACGGCAGGAAGCAATGCAAGAAAGAGTAAAGCGCGACAAAGAGTACCAGGAGCGGCGTAACGCCTTGAAAGAAGTGGCGCTCAAAAAGATGAGCACGGGTAAAAAACTTACATTTGACGAAATGAAGTTGATATTTGGGGATGCAGGCTCTGACTGAGATACATTTTTTTGATAGACGATTGTAACCTGCCCTGGAGATGGCAGATAAAATCGAGTACAGCGGCAAGGTCTACGTATATAGCAGTGGTATGCCAGCAGGCCATATTCAGCTCACAAAGGAAACGCTGAGCGAATATGGCGTGAAGGAAAATGACATTGAAGTTATTGAGGTTCCGGAAGGTGTCCCTGAAGGGTCTGTAATGGTGACAGTCTGGCCTCATTATTTGTCAGTTGCAAGAGTCAAGCGAGTGCGCGAAGGCTCAATATACGCGCCCCAGTTGTTTAACATCCAGTTATGATCTAAAACATTAAATCTTCTGTAAACCCATTCTAGTAGGATGCTGACATTCTTTTGTAAACGTAATCGTCACGGCGACTGTCCCGGCGATTGGCCAGTAGGCAACGAATGCGGGCCTGATCACGATTGCTCGTTTGACATGAAGAGAGTCAAATGCCAGTGTATATGCCATAAAGGAAACTAATTTCTACACTTTCTTCAAACTACTTCGCTTTATCTTCTCTTGTAAGAGCATTATCGCCTGGATTAGTGTTTCAGGGCGAGGAGGACAACCAGGAACATAAACATCAGCTGGTAGTATATTATCTACTCCTGGCAGAACATTATAGGAGTCAAAATACAATCCTCCTGTAATAGCACAAGCTCCCATAGCTACCACGTATTTTGGTTCAGGCATTTGGTCATATACAACCCTTAGGCGAGGTGCCATTTTTCGATTGACTGTGCCAAGAACTATTATTAAGTCACACTGCCTGAGAGAGCCAAAAGCTTCAAGAACGCCAAAGCGTTCTAAGTCATAACGAGGACTCGATGCTGCACCAAGCTCTACACTGCAGCATCCAGTCTCAAGGTGAACCGGCCATAACGAATACATCCTCCCCCAATTTACTGCTTGACCGAGGGGTTTGTCAACTGCCTTTATCAATACATCACCTAGCTTGCCTATAAACGCGCCAAAGCTTGCGCTGGGATCAATGAGCTTGGGAAATTTCTCTTCTTGAGAAGATAGCTCATCCATGTCAGGGTTTCTGTGTGATAGGCTAAAAAGATTAGAGAGAAAGGTATCTATGCGTGTCTCCTGTACTATCTTTCAACCTCTATAGGCCAGACGTCCAGAGACTCTCCTGTGTATCATCGGCAGTTCAGCTGACTTGGTGTCTTTAAGCAAATACTGCAGGAGAAGCACAAGGTATCTTACTTATGCACACTTATTTGTGGGGGTATGGTTTACTGGTCACCATCACTCAAGATATATGTCCTAGTGCACCTCTCTGCCCGATTCAATACTGCAATATGTCTTCCCAGGCGTTCCCAAGCGCCCCTCTTGGGTTTGGTGGAAGCTTTGTTCTTGTTTACCTTCCTTTTGGCGTTTTGGCCAATTACTGCCGAATTATTTTAACGTTCTGGCGTACATCATATGTGCATTAAGAGATAAAGGCAGTAATTACTGTATCACAAGAGGGGGCCTAATATGATAGTGCACTGCACTTTCATATGAGATCTGCCCGCTTTAATGCATTCTTTTTCCTGATCGGCGCTCAAACCTGTGTTAGTATTGCAGGTTTTTATTTCAGCACCGATATAACGCAACCTTTAATTGAGCTTGTACACTTTTTCGATTTGGAAAAAGGCAATCAAATGCTAGGCTTCTCTTCATTTCTATCCCAGCTTAACGGTTTGTTTGGAGGAGAAGGGTTAGATCCTAGCAGCCCATGGATGTGGGTTTCCATTATTTCACTTGCCATAATTCCATTTTTCATGATGTATGCCCAAAAGCTTCAATCGCGCGTAATTATAGGAGAAATATCAAAATCGCTTGCCAAATTAAAAACGATGAGGGAAAATGCAAGGAAGGAAGCGATTGACTACGTCAAGACTGCGATAAAGATATCCTCTACATCAAGCGATCCAACAGTCGGAGTCGACAGGTTCTTAGAATATTTTACGATTATGCCTGTTGATCTTGACCCAACAGGGTTGGTGCGCAAGCTGGATCACGTCATGCGAACTCGAGACGACAGGGTCCGCGCAGAGATCAAGAAATTGTGTTTAGGTGCAGGCGATAAAGAAATTTCAAAGATAGAAAACATTCTGGAGGCTGCAACTGCTCTAAACCTGATCTACAAGGTTGTAAGGCACTATTATCTAATGGGCAAGCGTACTACCAGTATGTTCATTCTTGTCCAGCTTCAAATGGTCATGCCTCTTCTGCTTGAAGAAGCTGAAGCACTACAGAAGGCCATAAGCGCGTTCAAGCGTGGCCAGCCAATAGGCGATGGCATAGGACCTATGGTTGTTGGCAAAATGATGTTTGGAAAGGAAAAGAAGCTTGCAGCAAGGGAAACAATATACAGCGAGGAGGAGTACAAGGGCAGAAAGATATATCTTCTTAAAGCTGAAGGGCCTGCTGGAACCGTCGGAAGGCCAGGCGAAGCGATAACCCGTCTTGTAGGCGACATGGGAGTCAGGATAGATACAGTCATTATGATAGATGCAGCTCTTAAGCTGGAAGGCGAAAAGACTGGCGACGTGGCAGAAGGAATTGGCGCTGCTATTGGCGGCATAGGTGTGGAAAAATATCAAGTGGAAGAAGTAGCAACCCGGTTTGACATCCCCATATACGCAGTCATTGTCAAGCAGTCGGTGCAGGATGCAATCACGATTATGCGCAAGGAAATAGCAGATGCGTTTGATAAGGTGACAAATACCGTTTATTCAATTATTGAAGACAGGACATCAGAGGGGCAGTCGGTAATGGTAATAGGCATTGGAAATACAATAGGAGTCGGGCAATAATAGTAATGCTGTTTGGCAAAAAAAAAGAAATCACGCCAAAAATATACTCCGAAGACACCTGTCAATCTTGTAGCGAAATAACCAAGCGCAGTTACGAAGAAGGAGATTATGTCTATGGCTCTGGCTTGCAATGCAAGAAGTGTAAGGCTTCCAATACAGTGGTGACTGCAATCTATGGAGAGTATCCAGAAGAAGACAAGAGCTAGAGCGTAATAATGTTCACGCTTGATTCTGTAGGAATTAAAGTATGCTCTGCTTGAACCACTATTTTGCTGTGTCCTTCAACAAGTATAGGGTATGCATGCACGTTCTTTTTCCTAACCAACATATCTACAAGTCTGCGTAGATCTTTTTCGTCATACTTGTCAGTAAGCCATCGTAGTGCAAAGGGAAGTGTTTTGTAGCGACTCCAGATGAGGTCTAAAAGATCGTCTGCTTCCTTGTTCTTCACAGGCTTGCGTGAGGTTACCCCAAAGATGTTCTTCGTCTTGCCTTCATAAACAACTCCTTGACCATCTCTTGTTGTGATAAATGGCTCAATGGCATACGCTTCATTTGTCAGAAGCGAAAATGAAGGCCCTCTAGTCCAGATGTTGGGTATGGACTTTCCGGCGTGAATCGTGTATTGTTGAAGTGAGTGACCGCTTAGATTCTGTATTGGTTTAAAGCCAAACTTTGTTATTGTAGCTTCTATGACTTTGCCTATGTCGCTTGCCTTAGTGTTGGCCCTTGCAATTCTTACCGCCTCGCCAAGCGCCATTTCAGCTGTATTGACAAGCGCTTCATATTTTGGGTCATAGCAGACTGTGACAGCCGTGTCCGCTATATAACCATCAATGTGGACGCCAATATCTATCTTAAGCACATCACCTTCCTTTACCAACGTAGCATCATTTGGCTCTGCAGTATAGTGCGCAGCTGTCTCGTTGAGGCTTGTGTTAACTGGGAATGCCGGCTCGGCATTTAAATTGCGAATTTGCGCCTCAACTGATTCACAAATCTCAAAGAGCGTCAATCCTACGTGGTATTTTTTGCGTGTGGTCTCCCTTACCTCTGCTGCTATCTTGCCGGCCTGTAGATAGCATCCAATATTCATATTGTTCTGATTTTGTATTTTCGTTCCGACATGCGCTGGAGAAGACATTCTATCAATTCTCTGCAACTTATCCTTTGGGA
>OCZS010000495.1_pt1 | contig 12953 bp, 9 predicted proteins | sample 1539071 | NCBI WGS metagenome assembly OCZS01 (sample SAMEA3113584, study PRJEB22503) | soil metagenome
TCCTCCTCGGCGTACTGCTCGGCCTCGCGGACCATGCGGTCGATGTCGTCCTTGGGCAGCGCCGTGCCGCCCGTGATGGTCATCGACTGCTCCTTGCCGGTGCCGCGGTCCTTGGCCGACACGTTGACGATGCCGTTGGCGTCGATGTCGAAGGTGACCTCGATCTGGGGCACGCCCCGGGGCGCCGGCGGGATGCCGACCAGCTGGAAGTTGCCCAGCAGCTTGTTGCCGTAGGTCATCTCGCGCTCGCCCTGGAAGACCTTGACGTCGACCTCGGCCTGGCCGTCGTCGGCGGTGGTGAACACCTCCGAGCGGCGGGTCGGGATGGTGGTGTTGCGCTCGATGAGCTTGGTCATCACCCCGCCCTTGGTCTCGATGCCCAGCGACAGCGGGGTCACGTCGAGCAGCAGGATGTCCTTGACCTCGCCCTTGAGCACGCCGGCCTGGAGGGCGGCGCCGACGGCCACGACCTCGTCGGGGTTGACGCCCTTGTGGGGCTCCTTGCCGCCGGTGAGCTGCTTGACGAACTCGACCACCATGGGCATCCGGGTCGAGCCGCCGACCAGGACCACGTGGTTGATGTCGGTCAGGCTCTTCTGGGTCTTGGCCTTCCAGTCGGTGACGGCCTTGTCGAAGGGCACGCGCAGGCGCTCGACCAGGTCGGAGGTCATGCGCTCGAGCTCGCCCCGGGTCAGGCGCTGCTCCATGTGGAGCGGGCCGTCGGGGGTGGCGGTGATGAAGGGCAGGTTGATCGTGGTCTCCAGGGTGGAGGAGAGCTCGATCTTGGCCTTCTCGGCCGCCTCCCTGAGGCGCTGCATGGCCATCTTGTCGTTGGACAGGTCGATGCCGTGGTTGTTCTTGAAGGTGGTCAGCAGCCACTCGACGATCCGCTGGTCCCAGTCGTCGCCGCCCAGGTGCATGTCGCCGGAGGTCGACTGGACCTCGATGACGCCCTCGCCGATGTCGAGCAGGGACACGTCGAAGGTGCCGCCGCCCAGGTCGAAGACGAGGATGGTCTCGTCGTTCTCCTTGTCCAGGGAGTAGGCGAGCGAGGCCGCGGTGGGCTCGTTGATGATGCGCAGGACCTCGAGCCCGGCGACCTCACCGGCCTCCTTGGTGGCCTGGCGCTGGGCGTCGTCGAAGTAGGCCGGCACGGTGATGACCGCCTGGGTGACCTGGTCGCCCAGGTAGGCCTCGGCGTCGCGCTTCAGCTTCTGCAGGATGAACGCGCTCACCTGCTGGGGGGAGAACTCCTTGCCGTCGGCCCGGAAGCGCCAGGACCCCTCGCCCATGTGCCGCTTGACCGAGCGCACGGTGCGGTCCGGGTTGGTCACCGCCTGCCGCTTGGCCACCTCGCCGACCAGCACCTCGCCGGTCTTGGAGAGGGCGACCACCGACGGGGTCGTGCGGGCCCCCTCGGCGTTGGGGATCACCGTCGGCTCGCCACCCTCGAGGGTGGCGACAACGGAGTTGGTGGTCCCCAGGTCGATCCCTACGGCCTTGGCCATCTCATCACCTCAAGCAAGCTGGGACAGGTTTCTCGGAGGCCAAGATAGGGGTTGAGTATCCCGTTGTCAAGTTTTTGGTTCAGATGAATTTATCTTGCCGCTGACCTGCGAGGTTACGCCGGTTCGGGTAGTGCTGTGGGGTCAACGGGGACCACTCTGGCCCCAGGCCCGACCCCGGCGGCGCCGAACGACCCGGCGGCCAGCTCGACCGCGTAGCGGTAGGGGCCGGCGGGGGCGTAGCTGGGGCAGGGGTCGGCCTTGCAGGGGGTCATCTCGGCCACGCTGACCACCCGCCCGTCGGCGGCCACGAACGCGATCGACAGGGGCACGAGGGTGTTCTTCATCCAGAAGGCCTGGGCCACGTCGGCCGGGTACAGGAAGACCATCCCGGTCCCCGGCGGCACCTGCTCGCGCTCCATCAGGCCCCTGGCCCGGGAGGCCGGGTCGGCCGCCACCTCGAGGCGCACCGTCACCGGGTCGCCGTCGGCCGGCTCCAGCCGGTAGTCCACCGTGCCGGCCGCCTCCCCGGGGGCGACGGTGGTCCCAGGGGCGGCCATGGTCGGGTCGTCGTCCCCGCCGACCAGCCCGGCCGCCGAGACCAGGATCCAGGCGACCAGCGCCACCCCGGCCACCACCAGCAGCAGGCCGCCGGTGAGCAGGGCGACCCGGGAGCGGGTCGGCGGCGGGCCCGGGGGCGGGGTCGGCTCACGCATCCGCCCAGCCTATCCGCCTCCCGATGTTACCGAGCGGTAGACTTCGGGCAGCCGCCGCAGCGACCAGCCGGGAGGACGTGCGATGAAGCTCGCCATCGGGGCCGTGCTGACCTTCTTCGCGATCGCCCTGGCCGGCCAGCGGGCCGAGCGGATCACCCGGCTGATCGCCACCGGCCAGCCGGCTCCCGACCGCTTCGAGGGCGCCTGGGCCCGCCTCCAGGCCGAGCTGGTCGAGGTCTTCGGCCAGCGCAAGCTGCTCAAGCGGCCGATCCCCGGGCTGGCCCACTTCTTCACCTTCTGGGGCTTCGTGATCCTGCTGACCACCATCGCCGAGGCCTACGGGGAGCTGTTCAGCGAGACCTTCGCCCTGCCCCTGGTCGGGCACAGCTCCCTGCTGGGCTTCCTCCAGGACCTGACCGCGGTGGCGGTCCTGGTCAGCCTGGCCACCTTCGCGGTCATCCGCCTGCGCGAGTCCCCGGCCCGCAAGGACCGGTCGTCGCGCTTCTACCGCTCCCACACCGGCCAGGCCTGGGTCATCCTCGCCATGATCGCCCTGGTGATCGTCACCCTGCTGCTGTACCGGGGGGCCAGGGTGGCCAGGGGCACCTTCCCGTACGACGGCTGGGCGTTCGCCTCCACGGCCGTCGGGCGTGCCCTCGACGGCCTCACCCCTTCGACCCTGCGGCTGCTCAACGAGAGCTTCCTGCTCGCCCACCTGGCCGTCGTGCTCGGGTTCCTGGTGCTGGTCATGTACTCCAAGCACCTGCACATCTTCACCGCGCCGTTCAACGTCGCCTTCTCCCGCCGCCCCAAGGCCCTCGGCCCGCTGGCCACCCCCCGGATCGACCCCGAGGAGATGACCGAGGAGGACGTCTTCGGTGCCGGCAAGGTCGAGGACCTCCACTTCAAGCAGCTGCTGGACCTGGCCACCTGCACCGAGTGCGGCCGCTGCCAGGACCAGTGCCCGGCCTGGAACACGGGCAAGCCGCTGTCCCCCAAGCTGGTCATCACCGACCTGCGCGACCACCTGTTCGAGAAGGCCCCGTTCCTGCTCGGCGAGGCCGACCCCGAGCACCCCGGCGGCCACGACCCGGCGGTGGTCTCCAAGGACCTGGTCCAGGACGTGGTCGGGTCGGACGTGCTCTGGTCCTGCACCACCTGCGGGGCCTGCGTCGAGCAGTGCCCGGTCGACATCGAGCACGTCGACACCATCATGGAGCTGCGCCGCTACGAGGTCCTGATGGAGTCCCGCTTCCCCGCCGAGGCCGGCACCATGCTGCGCAACGTCGAGAACGCCGGCGACCCCTGGGGGCTGGGCGCCGGCCAGCGGCTGGCCTGGACCGAGGGCCTCGGCTTCGAGGTCCCGGTGGTCACCGACCGGATCCCCGACGAGGTCGAGTACCTGTACTGGGTCGGCTGCGCGGCCGCCCTCGAGGACCGGGCCCGCAAGACGGCCAGGGCGATCGCCGGCCTGCTGCACCGGGCCGGGGTGGGCTTCGCCGTGCTCGGCCCGCGCGAGTCCTGCACCGGCGACCCGGCCCGCCGCCTCGGCAACGAGTACCTCTACCAGCTCCAGGCCCAGCAGAACATCGAGACGCTCAACGGCGTCGGGGCCCGCAAGGTGATCGCCTCCTGCCCCCACTGCTTCAACACCCTGGCCCGCGAGTACCCCCACCTGGGCGGCAACTACGAGGTCATCCACCACACCCAGCTGCTGCGGCGGCTGGTCGACGAGGGCCGGCTGGTGCCGGAGGGGCCGGTCGAGACCACCGTCACCTACCACGACCCCTGCTACCTGGGCCGCCACAACGACATCTACGACGCCCCGCGGGCGGTGCTGGACGCCGTGCCCGGGGTCCGCTCGGTCGAGATGCACCGCTGCCGGGAGCGCGGCTTCTGCTGCGGCGCCGGCGGGGCCCGCATGTGGATGGAGGAGCGGATCGGCAAGCGGGTCAACCTCGAGCGCACCGATGAGGCCCTGGCCACCGGGGCCGACGTGGTCGGGACGGCCTGCCCCTACTGCATGGTCATGCTCGACGACGCCGTCAAGCAGCGCCAGGCCGAGGGCGGCAGCGAGGGCGTCCGGGTCCTGGACGTCGCCCAGGTGCTCGAGGAGTCGGTCCAGGCCCGGGAGCGGCCTAGCGCCGGCCCCGGTCCCTGAGCTCGACCACCGGGTCGCGCCACAGGTAGACGCCCTCGACCACCTGCGGCTCGCGGCCGAGCAGGTCGGTCAGGAAGCTCACCATCGTCTGCTGGTTCGGCATCGGGCCCACCACCACGCTCCCGATCCGCCAGCGGATGAAGTCGCGGGCCAGGGCCCGCCGCATCGGCCCGATCAGCCGGGGCGGCGGCTGGCCGCCGTAGATGCGGCCGAAGGTGATCGACGCCGGGCTCGGGATGGCGTCGAAGCGTGGCTGGTCGGTGTCGCGCTGGGGGCCGATGAAGTACCCGCCGGGCATCCGGTACCAGAGCCCGGCCTCGGCCTGCCAGGTCATGGCCAGCGAGGTGCGCCGGTACGCCCAGGGGAGCACCAGGACGACGCTGTCACGGGGCAGCGCCTGCACGGACGGCCCGGTGAAGAACGAGGGCGTGGCCACCTCCTCGGCGGCGATCGTGCTCGCCGGCCACAGCGGCATCAGCACGGCCACCGCGACCACGATCGCGGCCGGCCGCCGCCAGCCGCCCCCGGCCCACACGGCGTGGAGGAACAGGGCCACCAGCAGCCCGGCGAACAGGGCGGTGAGCTGGGCCAGCCGGGCCGGGATGAGGCTGGGGAGCAGCGGCAGGTCCTCGAAGAAGGCCCAGGGCAGCGGGATCCCGGTGTCCTCCCCGCCCACCAGCAGGGTCGGGCCCAGCGACAGCACGGCCGCCACCGCCATCAGGGCCAGCCCCAGCCTGACCACCGGGCTGCCGCGCCAGCGGACCCCGAGCACGACCAGGACCAGCAGCAGCGGCAGCCCCAGGTAGGCCGAGTTGCCGCCGGCGAAGCCGGCCACCAGCTCGCCGGCGCCGTCCCAGGTCAGCGCCTGGGGCCAGCCGGGCAGGATGAAGCTCTGGAGGTCGTTGGAGTAGTTGGTCTTCTGGATGTCGCCGTGGATCTTCTGGGGCCCGCCGAACTGCACCGACAGCGGCCAGACGATGATCGCCGAGGCCATCACCAGGGCGACCGCGAAGGCCTTGGCGGCATAGGCCCACCGCTCCCGCAGGCGGCGCAGGTTGGTCAGCACCACCAGCAGGAACATGGCGAAGGCGAGCAGGGCGGTCATGGCCAGCAGCTCCTCGCCGATCAGGAGCTGGGCCCCGGCCATCAGGCCCAGCCCGGTGCCGACCAGCCACGGCGAGCGCCGCTGGCGGACCAGGATCTCGTGCAGGGCCAGCAGCATCAGCGGCACCAGGAAGGCCAGCGACATGTGCAGGTGGTGCGACTGGACCCGCATGGCCGGCGAGAAGCCGTAGATCAGCCCGCCCACCGCCGCCGCCAGGTGCCCGGGGGCGAAGCGCCGGATGGCCAGGTACGCGCACCAGGCCGAGAGCCCGTAGGACAGCACCAGCAGGAGGTTGAAGCTCAGCACCGGGCCCCAGGCGGTGGTGACCGGGGCCAGCACCAGCCCGGGCAGCGGCAGCGACGTGTTCCACATCAGGTTCACGCCGTCCGGGTAGTTGAGGTAGTGGGTGACCAGCAGGTCGTGCCCGTGCTCGAGGGCGAACGGCACCCAGCGCAGGAACCACATGAAGATCGCCGGGTCGCCGTCCCCGCCCTCGAGGGTCCTGGTCGTCGGCGACGACCACGCCGGGGCGAACATCCACACGGCCAGGCCGAGGAACACCAGCAGGAACACCGGCTCGGGGCCGGGCCGCAGCCGCCGGCCCAGCCGGCGCAGCCGCTCCCGGCCGGTCTCCCGGCGCTCCTCCACCGGTGCCACGACCTCGGCCTCGGCCGGGGCCGCGACGGCCTCCTCGGTCGTCGTCCCGATGGATGATGCTGGCAGCTTCGACAATCGGCAGTCCTCGTATGGGCCTGGCTCGGGGGTCAGGGTGAGCGGAAGTTCTCCCAGTACCGGGACGGGGTCGGTCCCCGCTGTCCCTGGTATTTCGACCCGACCCCCCGCGACCCGTAGGGCCGCTCGGCCGCGGTGGTGAGCTGGAACACCGCGATCTGCCCGATCCGCATCCCTGGGTACAGCGTGATCGGCAGGTTGGCCACGTTGGAAAGCTCCAACGTCACGTGCCCGGTGAACCCCGGGTCGAGAAACCCGGCCGTCGAGTGGGTCATCAGCCCCAACCGCCCAAGTGAGGATTTCCCTTCCAGCCGGGCCGCCAGGTCGGGCGGGATCCCGACCTGCTCGAGGGTCGACCCGAGCACGAACTCCCCTGGATGCAGGATGAACGCGTCGTCGGGCTTGACCTCGACCAGCTCGGTGAGGTCCTCCATCGGCTGCTTCACGTCGATGTACGGGTGCCGCGCCGTGTAGAAGACCCGGAAGCGGTTGTCCAGCCGCACGTCGATGCTCGACGGCTGGATGGCGTCGTCGTCAAGCGGGTCGATCACCAGCCTCCCGGCCGCGATCGCCTCCCGCAGACTACGGTCGGACAGGATCACCTGTGCACTCCCAAGACAAAGGCTGCTCGGCGGGCATTCTGCCACGACCTCGTTGCCCCAGCTCAGACCGCCCGGCTAGAATCACCCCTCTTGCGGGCGTAGTTCAATGGTAGAACTCGAGCTTCCCAAGCTCGCGGTGAGGGTTCGATTCCCTTCGCCCGCTCCACCCCAAGCGCAGGTCAAGCGGCATGCCCACCCCGGACGAGGTTCCCACGCTGGACCTGGGAGGCGAGGCCGCGGCACGCCGGGTCGGGTGGGGCTTCATCTCGTTGTACGCGCTGGCGTTCATCAGCACCTCCCTGGTCTTCCTGGCGCCCCTGCTGGTCAGCCTGGCGCTCAAGATAAACTCGCTCGTTGGGATCGAGCGGGCGCCGAACAGCCTGTCGGTCGTCACCGGGATCGGCTCCCTGCTGGCGATCGTGGGGAACCCGTTCTTCGGCAGGATGAGCGACCGCACCTCGTCGCGGCTGGGCATGCGGCGGCCATGGATGGTCATCGGCCTGGTGGGTGGTTCCCTCGGCCTCCTCGTGGTCGCGCTGGCCCCGAGCATCCCGGTCGTCCTGGTCGGATGGTGCATCGCCCAGCTGCTCTTCAACGCCCTGCTCGCCGCCCTTGTGGCGGTGCTGCCGGACCAGGTCCCGGTCCCGCAGCGCGGCCTGGTCGCCGGAGTCCTCGGGATCTGTGTGCCGGTCGCGTCGGTGAGCGGCACCTTCCTGGTCAAGCTGTTCACCGGCAACCAGCTCACCATGTTCCTGGCCCCGTGCGCGGTCGGCGGGCTCTTCATCCTGCTCTTCGCGGTCACGCTGGACGATCGCCGGCTTGCCAGGGCGGACAAGCCGGCCTGATCCCTGCGGGAGTTCGCCAGCACGTTCTACGTCAACCCGCGCAAGAGCCCGGACTTCGCCTGGGCGTTCGCCAGCCGCTTCATGTTCGTCCTGGCCTACGCCTTCCTCACGACCTACCAGGCCTACTACCTGCTGGACAGGATCGGCAGCGCCGAGGCCGACGTGCCGCGGCAGATCTTCCTCGGCACGCTCGCCCAGTCCGTCGTCGTCGTCGCCGCTTCCCTCATCGGTGGCAAGCTCTCCGACCGGACGGGCCGGCGGAAGATCTTCGTCCTCACCGCGGCGGTCGTGTACGGCCTGGCGATGTTCGTGATCGCCATCGCCAGCGACTTCAACGGGTTCCTCGTCGGCATGGCCGTCGGCGGGCTCGGCTTCGGCGTGTACACGGCCGTCGACCTCGCGCTGGTCGCCGACGTGCTGCCGGACAGCGACAACGCCGCCAAGGATCTCGGCGTGCTCAACATCGCCGGCGCGCTCCCGTTCTCCGTCGCGCCGGGCATCGCGCCGGCCGTCCTGGCCATCGGCGGCGGCAGCTACGGTGTGCTGTACGCGGTCGCCGGGGTCTGCGCCATCATCGGAGCCGTCGCCATCCTGCCCGTCAAGGGTGTCCGATGAGGGCGCAGGTGAAGGGAGGTGGTCATGGCCGGCCCGTTGCTGGAGACCAAGCTCCACGTCCCCAGGCGGCGACGCGGCCTGGTGGCGCGTCCGAGGCTGATCGAGCGCCTGAGCCTCCAGGCAGAGCCGGCGCTGACGTTGGTGTCGGCTCCGGCCGGGTTCGGGAAGACGACGCTGGTGGCGGAGTGGCTGGCGACCGTCTCGGCCGATGGACGGCGTGTGGCGTGGCTCTCGCTCGACAAGAGCGACAACGATCCAGCGTTGTTCTGGACCTACCTCATCGGCGCCCTGCGGACGGCGGCGGACGGGGTCGGCGGGCCTGCCCTCACGCTCCTGCAGTCGCCCCAGCCGCCGATGGAGGCGGTCCTGGCCACGCTGCTCAACGAGCTCAGCGCGCTCCCGGACGATGTCGTGCTGGTGCTCGACGACTACCACGTCATCGACGCGCGCGAGGTGCAGGACGGGATGGCCTTCCTGCTGGAGCACCTGCCCCCACAGCTCCACCTGGTGATCGCCGGACGCGCCGACCCGGCGTTGCCGCTGGCGCGGATGCGAGGGCGGGGCGAGCTCGTCGAGCTCCGCGCCGCCGACCTGCGCTTCACGCCCGAGGAGGCCGCGGCGTACCTCAACGGGGTGATGGGCCTGGTGCTGACGGCACGGGACGTGGCCTCGCTGGAGGGGCGCACCGAGGGGTGGATCGCCGCGCTCCAGCTGGCGGCGCTCTCGCTGCAGGGCCGGGACGACGTGGCCGCGTTCATCGCCGACTTCGCCGGGGACGACCGCTACATCGTCGACTACCTGGCCGAGGAGGTCCTGCAGCGCCAGCCCGAGCCTGTCCAGCGCTTCCTGCTGCAGACCTCCGTCCTGGACCGCCTCAGCGGCCCACTGTGCGATGCCGTCACCGGCCAGGACAACGGCAAGGCCATGCTGGCGGCGCTGGAGCGAGGGAACCTGTTCCTTGTCCCGCTCGACGACCGCCGCCGCTGGTCTCGCTACCACCAGCTCTTCGCCGACGTTCTGCGGGCGCACCTGCTGGACGAGCAGCCCGATCACGTCCCTGACCTGAACCGGCGGGCGAGCGCGTGGCACGAGCGGAACGGCCAGCCGTCGGAGGCGATCCGCCACGCCCTGGCCGCCGGGGATGTCGAGCGGGCGGCGGACCTGGTCGAGCTGGCGATCCCGGCATTTCGCAAGCGCAGGCAGGAGGCCACGATCCGTGGCTGGCTCGACGCCATCCCCAGCGACGTGGTCCGCGTCAGGCCCGTGCTCGCGGTGGGCTTCATCGGGGTGCTGATGACAAGCGGGGAGTTCGAGGGCGTCGAGGACCGGTTGCGGGACGCCGAGCGGTGGCTGGAGCCCACCGGTGATGGTGCGGACGCCACCCGGGCTCCGCCGGCGGGGATGGTCGTCGTCGACCAGCAAGAGTTTGCCCGCCTTCCCGGGGCGATCGGGATGTACCGGGCCGCCCTGGCCCTGGTCCGGGGCGACGGGCCCGCCACCATCGGCCACGCCCAGCGGGCGATCCACCGTGCGGCTGAGGAGGACCACCTCACCCGAGCCGGGGCATCGGCCCTCTCGGGGCTCGCCCGCTGGGGAGGCGGCGACCTCGAGGCCGCCCACCAGGCCTACTCGGTCGCCGCCGAGGGGCTGCGGCGGGCCGGGTACATCGCCGACGTCCTGGGCTGTTCGATCACCCTGGCGGACATCCGGATCACCCAGGGTCGCCTGGGCGAGGCGCTGCGCACCTACGAGCGGGCGCTGCGACTGGCCGCCGACCAGCAGGGCGGTGTGCTGCGGGGAACGGCGGACATGTACGTGGGGATCAGCCAGATCGCCCGCGAGCGCAACGACCTGGCTGCCGCCACCCAGCACCTGCTGCGCGCCCAGGAGCTGGGCGAGCACACCTGGCTGCCGCAGAACCCCTATCGCTGGCGGGTCGCGATGGCGCGGGTCCGGGAAGCCGAGGGAGACCTGGACGGCGCCCTCGACCTGCTCGAGGAGGCGCTGCGCGTGTACACGGGCGACTTCTCCCCGAACGTGCGGCCGATCCCGGCGTTGCGGGCCCGCGTGCTGGCCGCCCAGGGTCGTGTGGGCGAAGCCTCCGCCTGGGCGCGCGAGCAGGGCCTGTCGGCTGAGGACGACCTGTCCTACCTGCACGAGTTCGAGCACATCACCCTGGCCAGGGTGCTCCTGGCCCGTCACGGGAACGAGCGCGCGGCGGGCGCCGTCGACGAGGCGGCCCGGCTCCTGGAGCGCCTCCTGCGAGCAGCGGAAGCGGGGGAGAGGACGGGCAGCGTCATCGAGATCCTGGTGCTGCAGGCGCTCGCCCACCAGGCGCGCGGTGACCTCCCGGCCGCGCTGGCGTCGCTGCAACGCGCGCTGACGCTGGCCGAGCCGGAGGGCTACGTCCGGATCTTCGTGGGTGAGGGCGCAGCTGCGGCCTCACTGCTGAGGGTGGCCGCGAAGCAGGGGATCGCCCCGGGCTATGTCCGCCGGCTCCTGGCAGCCGTTGACCGCTCCGATGGCAGGCCCGTCCAACAGGGCCTGATCGAGCCACTGAGCGAACGCGAGCTGGACGTGCTCCGGCTGCTCGGCACCGACCTCGACGGCCCCGACATCGCCCGCGAGCTCTCGGTGTCGCTGAACACCATGCGGACGCACACCAGGAACATCTACGCCAAGCTCGGCGTGAACAGCCGCCGGGCGGCGGTCCGCCGGGCCGCGGAGCTCGGCCTGTCGGCGCGAGGCCGCAACCGCCAAGGCTGACCGTCGCCGAATTCACCACGGCAATCACCAGATGTGGTGATGCCTGCTCACCACGTCGCTTTCTACCGTCCGGGCATCCAGTCAGGGACAGCGGAGAGGGACGCCGTGGGACGGTACGAGATCCGCGTCAAGGGCCACCTCGATGCCCGATGGGTCGCCTGGTTCGACGGGATGGCCCTCACCCACGACGGCGACGGCACGACCCTCATCCACGGTGACGTCGTCGACCAGGCCGCGCTGCACGGCCTGCTGGGGAAGGTGCGCGACGTCGGCCTGCCGCTGGTCTCGGTCACGCAGGTCGACCCCGACAACTAAGGAGCACCAGACATGATCGAGCTGCACGGGCTGACCAAGCGGTACGGCCCCACCCTCGCCGTCGACGACCTGTCGTTCCAGGTGCAGTCCGGCAAGGTGACCGGGTTCCTGGGCCCGAACGGCGCCGGCAAGTCCACCTCGATGCGGATGGTCCTCGGCCTTGACCGGCCCACCGCCGGGCAGGCGCTGGTCGACGGCCGCCCCTACCAGGAGCTCCGTGCGCCCCTCCGGGTCGTGGGGGCGCTGCTGGACGCCGGGGCGGTCCATCCGCGCCGCAGCGCCCGCAGCCACCTGCTCGCCCTGGCGGTGAGCAACGGGATCACCAGGGCCCGGGTGGAGGAGGTCCTCGGCCTGGTCGGCCTGGACAAGGTCGCCGGACGGCGGGCCGGAGCGTACTCGCTGGGGATGCGCCAGCGGCTGGGGATCGCCGCCGCGCTGCTCGGCGACCCCGGCATCGTGCTGTTCGACGAGCCCGTCAACGGGCTGGACCCCGACGGGATCCGCTGGGTCCGCGTTCGTCTCCAGCCACCTGATGAGTGAGATGGAGGACACCGCCGACCACCTGGTGGTGATCGGGCGTGGCCGACTCGTCGCCGACGCGCCGATCGGCCAGGTCATCGCCGGCAGCTCCCACACGGTGGTGCGGGTCCGCACCCCCGCGGCCGCCGAGCTGGCCCGCCTGCTGGCACCGACCGCCCACAGCGTCCGGCGGGAGTCCGAGTCGCTGCTGACCGTCGACGGGCTCACCACCGACGACGTCGGCGAGCTCGCCCACGCCGGCGGCATCCGGCTGCACGAGCTCACCCTCCAGTCCGCCTCCCTGGAGGAGGCCTACATGGAGCTCAGCCAGCACCACCTCGACTACGGCACCAGCCAGCTCACACCCCAAGGAGCATGACCGTGACCACCACAGCCCTCACCTCCCGCCGTGCCCAGGCGGCCGGCATCGGCCGGCCGATGCTGCTGGGCCGCGCGGTCGGCGCGGAATGGGCCAAGCTGCGCTCGGTCCGCTCGACCTACGGCAGCCTGCTGGCGGCCGTCGTCGTCACCGCCGGCATCGCCGCCCTGGCCGGCTGGGCCATCGTCACCGACGACCAGCCGAACCCGGCCACGGCCGCCGACCTGGCCGCGGTCGGCGCCTCCCTGGGCCAGTTCGGGCTCGTCGCCCTGGCCGCGCTGGTGATCACGACCGAGTTCGCCACCGGCAGCATCCGCACCACCCTGGCGGCCACGCCGGCGCGGTGGGCGGTGCTGACGGCCAAGGCGGCCGTCGTCGGCGCGGTCACCTTCCCCGCCGGCTTCGTCGCCACCGCACTGGCCACCCTGGCCGCGTCGGCCATCCTTGGCACCGGCACCGACGGCATCGGTGCCGTCAGCGCCCGGTCGGCCGCCGCCCTGACGCTCACCAGCCTCCTGGTGGTGGGCCTGGGCGCGGTCCTGCGCAGCGCCGCCGGGACCATCACCACCGCCGTCGCGGTCCTGTTCGCCCCGCCGATCCTGGGTGCCCTGGTGTCCAACGAGGTCGCCGCGGCGGTCCTGGACCACCTCCCGGCCGGGCTGAGTGGCGTCGTGTCCAGCGGCGCCGGCGACC
>OCZS010000496.1_pt1 | contig 12949 bp, 16 predicted proteins | sample 1539071 | NCBI WGS metagenome assembly OCZS01 (sample SAMEA3113584, study PRJEB22503) | soil metagenome
CATCGATCCTTCATCGTTCGTCGGCGCCGACTTCGTCGACCAGGGACACTTCTCGGCACGCGGGGCCGGGCGCTTCGCTGACGATCTTGCGCCGCTCGTGCGCCAGCTCTGCCGCTAGGCTAAGGTCATGACGATGATTTCCCACGTCCATGTCGGCGTCGACGATTTCGAGCGTGCCTTTGCGTTCTATTCCGCCGTCCTGCCGGAGCTGGGTCTCGAGCTCAAGTTCAAGGAGCCGGAGAACGGCTGGGCCGGCTGGATGACGCCCGGCGTGGCGCGGCCGCTGTTCCTGGTCGGCCTGCCGTTCAATCGCCAGCCCGCTTCGCCCGGCAACGGCCAGATGATCGCGCTGATGGCGCCCGACCGCGCCGCGGTCGATCGCTGCCATGCCGTGGCGCTGGCCCATGGCGGCAGCTCTGAGGGCGCGCCCGGCCTTCGTCCGCACTATCACGCCAACTACTACGGCGGCTATTTCCGCGATCCCGCGGGAAACAAGCTTTGCGTCTGCTGTCACCAACCGGAACCGACATGACCCGTGCCATCCTGATCACCGGTGCCTCGTCCGGCATCGGCGCCGCCACCGCTCGCGCACTCGCCGCTCCCGACGCTGCCATCGCGCTGCACGCCCGCAAGAACCGTGCAGGCGCCGACAAGGTCGCCCAAGTCGTGCGCGACGCCGGCGGCAAGGCGCTGATCGTCGAGGGCGATCTCGCCAGGCCCGACACCGCGCGCCGCCTGGTCGAGGAGACCGCCGCCGCCTTCGGTCGGCTCGACGTCGTGGTGAGCAACGCGGGCTTCGCCGACCGCCGCGCCATCGGCACGCTCGACCGCGCCGCGTGGGACGAGAGCCTGTCGGCCATGACCTCGGCCTTCTTCGAATTGGCGACAGCCGCCAGGCCGTGGCTAGTGAAAGCCGGCGCCAATGGCCGCCTGGTCGGCGTGTCGTCCTTCGTGGCCCACGCCTATGCGCGCGGCCTGCCGATGTTCCCCGCCTCGGCGGCGGCGAAGGCCGGAATCGAGGCCTTTGCGCGCGCGATGGCCGTCGATCTCGCGCCATCGGGTGCCACGGCCAACTGCGTGGCGCCCGGCCTGATCGAGAAGGATGCCGACGCCCACGCCGCGCTGTCGCGCGACCGCATGGTGGAGATGAGCAAGCTGGTGCCGATCGGCCGCTACGGCAGGACGGCCGAAGTCGCCGCCGTGATCGCCTTCCTGTGCTCGCCCGGCGCGGGCTACGTCACGGGCCAGACCATCCATGTGAATGGCGGTCTGACACTGTAAAACCTTATCCACCGGCCGCTTGTTTGCCGCGGCCCCTGTCGGATTTCTGTAACCGAACCGTCGCCTTCGTGCAGCCTGCCACCGCTACCCAGCGAAGAGGGAAGCTTCGCGAGGGTAGCCAGTGCTGCGACTGGAAGGCGTCACCAAGAGTTTTGGCGACAAGCGCGCCGTCGACCAGGTGTCGCTGGTCGTTCCGACCGGCCAGCTGGTCGGCGTGATCGGCCGCTCCGGCGCCGGCAAGTCGACTTTGCTGCGCATGATCAACCGCCTGGGCGATCCCAGCCGTGGCCGCATCCGGTTCGGCGACACCGACATCACCGCGCTGAAGGGCCGGGCGCTGCGCCAGTGGCGGGCGCGCTGCGCCATGATCTTCCAGCAGTTCAATCTCGCCGGCCGGCTCGACGTGCTGAACAACGTCATGATGGGGCGGCTCAACCGTGTCGGAACCACGCGGGCACTGCTCAAGCTCTGGAGCGAGGACGACCGGGCCATCGCCCTTTCCGCGTTGGATCAGTTCGACATGGCGGGGCTCGCCGCCCAGCGGGCCGATACGCTCTCCGGCGGCCAGCAGCAGCGGGTCGCGATCGCCCGGGCGATGGTCCAGGAGCCTGACATCATCCTGGCCGACGAACCGATCGCATCGCTCGACCCGCGCAATACCAAGGTCGTCATGGATTCGCTGCTGCGCATCAACAAGCACTTCGGCATCACCGTGGTCTGCAACCTGCATTCGCTCGACACCGCCCGGGCCTACTGCGACCGGCTGGTCGGCATGGCCCAGGGCAGGGTGGTGTTCGACGGTGCGCCGCAAACCCTTACCGATGACGTCGCGCGCGAGCTTTACGGGCTCGACGCAGGCGAAGTGATGGACACGGCCGGCACGGCGTTGCCCCTGCCGGCGCAAGGCGTTCGTCCCTCTCTCGCCATCGCCTGACGCAGAAGAAATCCACGCCCTCTCCAACCGAGCCACCGGAGTCTCGCATGATCAAACGACGTTCGACCCTGGCGTCCGCCGCTGGTGCCCTGGCCTTCGGCATTCCCGGCCTTTCCTTCGCACAGGACTGGAAGGCCAAGTATCCCGAGATCGTGGTAGCGATCGTGCCGGCCGAGAATGCCAGCGGTGTCGTCGATCGCTACACCCCGTTTGCCAAGTATCTCGAGAAGGAGCTCGGCACCAAGGTGACCTTGCGGGTTGCCAACGACTACACCGCCGTCATCGAAGGCATGAAGAACCGCCAGATCCATGTCGGCTTCTTCGGCCCGGGATCCTATGCGCGCGCTTATGCAGTCTCGGGCGGCAATACGGTGGCTTTCGGCACGACCCAGAACCAGGATGGCTCCATCGGCTACTACTCGGTCGTCTACGTAAAGGCCGACAGCCCCTACAAGGCGCTGGACGATCTCAAAGGCAAGAAGCTCGGCCTGGTCGACGTCGAATCGACGTCCGGATACAAGGCCCCGACATTTTTCATGTCGCGCGAAGGCAAAACGCCGGACAAGTTCTTTGCCGTCGCCCAAGTCACCGGCAGCCACGAGAACGCCGTGCTCGCCATGGTGCAGGGTACCGTGGATGCGGCAACGAATTGGTGGAACTCGGATACCGATTCCAACCTGACGCGGATGATCAACAAGGGGATGCTCAAGAAGGCGGACGGCACGCCGATGAAGTATGAGGATTTCCGCATCGTCTGGAAGTCGCCGCTGCTCGCCGGCTCGCCCTACGCCTACCTCAACGACATGCCCGATTCGCTCAAGAAGGCGATCGCCGACGCATTCTATCAGGCGCACAAGAAGGACAAAGCGGCCTTCGACAAGCTGTCGGACGGCAAGGACCTCGCCTTCGTTCCGGTCGGTCACAAGGACTATCTCGAGTTCATCGAGCTCAACAAGTATCTAGAGGAACTACGCCGCAAGAAGAGCTGATGACTTCTTCTTCCTTGCGGATCCTGCGACTGGTTGGTGCTCTTGGTTTTGCAGCCGCCAAGACGCCAACCAGCATCGCTGGAGGGAAGTGATCATGGGTCTGCGGACGTGAGAACAGTGCCGCTTCTGCCGCCGGCCCAGCTCTCGCCGCTGGCGCATGCCTATGACTCTGCTGTCGCGGCCAAGCGGCGCTGGACCATGCTTGGCTTGGCCCTGGTCGTGGTCTTTTCCGTGCTGTCGGCGTGGATCGGCGAAGTCGACCTGGCAAAGTTCTGGAACGGCCTGCCGCGCTTCGTCAGCTATTTCCACGATATCCTGCCGCAGTTGCGTGCACAAAGCCTCGGCGCCGATCTCGAGGAGTGGTTCTGGAACCTCGACGGATGGCTGGCCCTGCTGTTCGACACGCTGCTCGTCGCCTATGTCGGCACCTTGTTCGGCGCCATCGCGGCCTTCGTCTTGTGCTTCCTGGCGTCCGCCAACCTGACCCGCTCGGCCGCGCTGCGGTTCGCCTCGCGGCGGCTGCTGGAGTTCTGCCGAACCGTGCCCGAGATCGTGTTTGCCCTGATGTTCGTCTACGCCTTCGGTTTCGGCGCGATGCCCGGCGTTCTTGCCATTGCCATCCATACCGCCGGCGCGCTCGGCAAGCAGTTCTCCGAGGTCGTCGAGAATGTGAACATGCATCCGGTCGAAGGCCTGACGGCCACCGGCGCCAGCTATGTCGAGACCATCCGCTTCGGCGTGGTGCCCCAGATCCTGTCGAACTTCATGAGCTACTCGTTGCTGCGCTTCGAGATCAATGTTCGCGGAGCGACAGTTCTCGGCTTCGTCGGCGCCGGCGGCATCGGCAAGGAACTCATCTCGTCGATACGCCAATTCTACTACGCCGACGTGAGTGCCATCCTCCTTATCATCATCGGGACCGTCTTCCTCATCGATTGGCTGACGGAACGGCTGCGCCATCGATTGCTGAGCCTTGACGGTGCCGAGCAATGACCCGACGAATTGACGTTGACCGCGCCGGCTTGAAGGACCGATATCCGGAGACCTTTCGCACACCCGTGCTGGCGCACACGGTTTACCTGGCGATCGTCACAGCAGGCGCTGGCCTCGTTGTCTACGCCTTGTGGCGGTTCGGATTTTCGCCGGCCAAGTTTCTCGACGGCCTGGGGAAGCTCGGCACCGTCGTTACCCTGATGGTGCCACCGGATCCGGGCAGCCAGCTCTGGAAGTATGTCGCGGCACTCGGCGAGACCCTGTCGATTGCCTTCCTTGGCACGCTTGGCGCGGCCATCCTTGCGCTCCCGGTCAGCATGCTTGCTGCCAAGAACGTCGTCGCAAACCGGATCGTTCACTTCGCCAGCCGGCGGTTCCTGGACTCGATTCGCGGCATCGATACCCTCATCTGGGCGCTCATCTGGATCAATGTCGTGGGGCTTGGACCTTTCGCCGGCATCCTCGCCATCATGACTTCGGACTTCGGTTCCTTCGGCAAGCTGTTTTCGGAAGCGATCGAGGCTTCTGATCGCAAGCCGGTGGACGGCGTGAAGTCTACCGGCGGCTCCGATCTGCACGGTTTTCGCTTTGGCGTGCTTCCCCAGGTTTTGCCCATCCTGTTGAGTCAGGTTCTCTATTACTTCGAAAGCAATACGCGGTCGGCCACCATCATCGGCATCGTCGGTGCGGGTGGCATCGGCCTCTATCTCGCCAACGAGATTGCCCAAGCCGAGTGGCAAAGCGTCGCCTTCCTGATCCTCATGATTCTTGTCACTGTGGCGGCCATCGACTGGATCTCAGCAAAGATCCGCTTTGCAGTGATCGGTCGTCGTGGGGTGGTTTCTTGAGCTTAGAGTCAGTGTCTGTACCGCGTTATGCCTTCTATTATGCCCCTCGCTCCGAGGAGGGGCTGGCCGTCGCCGCCAGCCAATGGCTCGGCCGCAACGCCGAGACCGGGCTGAGCCGGCCAATCAAGCCGACGTCGGCTTTCACGGCAGAGCGCTTGGCCGAGATCACCGCCGATCCGCGGCTTTACGGTTTCCATGGCACGCTCAAGGCGCCGATCGTGCTTGCCGATGGCGTCACCGAACGTGATCTGTTGGAGGCTGCCGGCAATTTTGCCGTCGGACGACGGTCCGTGAGCGTGCCGTCGATGACGCTCACCTGCATGTCGGGCTTCATGGCGCTGGTGCCCAGCCAGCCCTCAGCCGAGCTGCAGGATCTCGCTGACAGCTGCGTCATCGAGTTCGACGAGTTCCGCCAGCCCGCCGACGAGGCCGAGCTGGCGCGCCGCCGCGCGGCCGGCCTGTCGCCGCGCCAGGAAGAGCTGCTGACGCGCTGGGGTTATCCCTATGTGCTCGAGGAGTGGCGCTTTCACCTCACCCTGACGGGACGCATCGGCGATGACGGCGAGCGATCGGCGATCACCGATCTGCTGCGCCGCCAGTTCCAGGGCTTCATTGACCGGCCGCTGCAGGTGCGAGACCTCTGCGTCTTCCGTCAGCCCGCGGCTGGACGGCCGTTCACCGCCCTGGCGCGCTTCACGCTTGGCGGCGGACGCCGGGTGAGTAGCGAAGTGTGGCGAGCAGCCTGACGAAGGCTTCGGCGGCGGCATCGAGCGGGCCGTCGTTGACGATGGTCACCAGCCGGGTGTCGTTCACGCTGTAGGCGTCGCTGCGGGCCAGCCGGCTCGCCGCCGCAGCGGCAGTCTCGCGCCCGCGGGCGCTCAGCCTTGCCCGCAGCTTGTCGAGTGCGGCCGTGATCAGCACGGGCTGCAGCCCGGGATCGCTGCCCGCCACCTTCTCGTAGTGCTCGCGCGAGCCGCTCACCACCACGGTGAGGCCGGCGGCGCGCCAGGCGTCGATCTCACGGCCGATGCCGTAATCGTTGCCGTGGGCGTGCCAATGGAAGGCGAACAGGCCGTGGGCGCGGCGCAGGGCGAACTCGGCGCGGCTCAGCGCCACGTGGTTCTCGCCGCCAATGTCGGCCGGCCGCGTGATGTAGCGATGGGCGAAGGCGACCGGCACCTCGACCGACAGCATGGTGCGTGCACGATCGAGCACGGAGTCTTTGCCGGCACCTGACGGGCCCATCACGTAGACGAGAGGGCTCGTCATGGTCGTCCGGACCGCCGGCTTCCAGCCGGCTCATGCGTTCCATATGAGGCCGGCTGGAAGCCGGCGGTCCGGGAGAGCATGAGCTAGACCACCCGCTCGCCTTCGCGCCAGACGGCGCGGACCATGGGGGCGTCGTCATGATGGCGCACGCGGACGAAGTCGGCGCGGCGGTCGGCGGCGATCTCGCCGCGGTCGCTGAGGCCGACCGCATGGGCGGGGTTGAGCGAGGCCAGCCGCACCGCCTCGGGCAGTCCGATGCCGATGCCGGCGGCCGGAAGCTTGAAGATGCTTTCCATCAGGCTGGCCGGCACGTAGTCCGACGACAGGATGTCGGCCTGGCCGTCGCGCAGCAGATCGATGGCGGCGATGTTGCCGGAGTGCGAGCCGCCCAGCACCAGGTTGGGCGCGCCGACCAGGACCGCGAGACCGCCCTCGCGCGACGCTTCGGCCGCTTCGCGCGTGGTCGGGAATTCGGCGATGGTCATGCCGTTCTCGACCGCCTGCTCGACATGCGCGCGGGTCGCGTCGTCATGGCTGGCAAGCGGCAGGGCCCGCGCCTGGGCGCGCGCCACGATCTCACGGCGATGCTTGGCGGCGTTCCTGTCGTGCAGCTCGATGGCGCGCGCCTGGAAGACCTCGAACTGTTCCTCGGTCATGCCGTACTTGCCGATGTAGTACTGCTTGAGCTTCGCCGGATCGAGGAACTGGCGCTGGCCTGGCGTGTGGTCGTTGATCGAGATCAGGCCGACCAGCGGCAGGTCGATCCAGCGGTCGACCGCCTGCACGGCATCGTCGGGCGTGATCTCGCAGCGCAGGTGCAGGCGATGTTCGGCACGCGACAGCCGGCGCTCGCTCACCGCGCAGATCGCCTCGACCATGCGGGCGCGGTTCTTCACGCGATCGGTCTCGCCGCGGACGTCGCCCAGCGACAGCGAATCGAACACCGTGGTGATGCCGGCGGCGGCGATCTGGGTGTCGTGCGCCATCACCGCGGCGAGGCTCGGCCACTGCACGCCGGGACGCGGCGCGAAGTGCTTCTCCATGTTGTCGGTATGCAGCTCGACCAGGCCGGGCACCAAGTAGTCGCCCTCGAGGTCGACTGCGGTGGCGCAGGCGGTCGGCCCTGGAGCGACCTCGACGATGCGGCCATCGCGCACGACGACGGTGCCGTCGAACTCGGCATCGCGCGTGACGATGCGGCCATTCGTGAAGATCTTATCGCTACTCATGGTGAAACCTCGAAGACCCGATTGGCCAAATGATCGCGCACGCCGACGTCGTGGAAGATTCCGACCAGGGCACTGCCGGCGTCACGACGCTGCCCAATCAGCTCGACGACGCGGTCGCGGTTGCCGGCATCGAGCGAGGCGGTCGGCTCGTCGAGCAGCAGGATCGGGTAATCGACGATCAGCGAGCGGGCGATGTTGACGCGCTGCTGCTCGCCGCCCGAGAAGGTGGCCGGCGGCAGCTGCCACAGGCGCTGCGGGATGTTGAGCAGGGAGAGCAGGAACTCGGCGCGATCGCGCGCCTCGGCCGGATCGGCGCCCAGCTGCAGCAACGGCTCGGCCACGACGTCGACGGTGGCGACACGCGGGATCACGCGCAGGAACTGGCTGACGAAGCCCATGGTGCGGCGGCGCACGTCGAGCACGGTGCGTGGCTCGGCGTCGACAAGCTCGGTCCAGGCGTTGTCGTGATGGACGCGGATCGAGCCCGCGTCGGCTCGGTAGTTGCCGTAGAGCGAGCGCAGCAGCGTGCTCTTGCCGGCGCCGGACGGGCCGACCAGGGCCAGGCACTCGCCGGGCGAGACGGCCAGCGCCACGTCGCGCAGCACCGGCAAAGCGAGGTCGCCGTGGGCATGGACGACGAAGGACTTGGTGAGGCCGGCGACCTTGAGGACGGGGCCGTCATGCTCTTCCGGAACGCCGGCTTCCAGCCGGCTCATATGATGCCGGCTGGAAGCCGGCGGTCCGGAAGACGATGAAGGTGTAGCGTCGGTCATCATCACACCGGCAAGATCGAGGCCACGAGCATCTGCGTGTAGGCGTGCTGCGGATCGTCCAGCACCTGGTCAGTCAGGCCGTCTTCCACGACGGCGCCGCCTTGCATCACCATCAGCCGGTGCGTCAGCAGGCGCGCCACGCCGAGGTCGTGCGTCACCAGGACGGCCGACAGGTGCAGGCTGCCCACCAGGCTGCGCAAAAGGTCGAGGATGCGGGCCTGCACCGAGACGTCGAGGCCGCCGGTCGGCTCGTCCATGAAGACCAGCCGGGGCTCGCTCACCAGGTTGCGGGCGATCTGCAGGCGCTGGCGCATGCCGCCGGAATAGGTGGTCGGCCGGTCGTCCAGCCGGTCGCGCTCGATCTCGACGCGACTGAGCCAGTCCGACGCGGTGCGCCTGATGTCGCCGTAGTGGCGCGCGCCCACCGCCATCAGCCGTTCGCCGATATTGGCGCCTGCGCTCACGCCCATGCGCAGGCCCTCGCGCGCATCCTGGTTCACGAAGCCCCATTCGGTGCGCGACAGCAGGCGGCGACGGGCTTCGCTGAGATCGTGAACGTCGATCGTGCCGTAGGCCGCCGAGTCGTAGGTCACCGAGCCCAGCTCGGGCGTGAGCCGGCCGGCCAGGCAGTTCAGCAACGTCGTCTTGCCCGAGCCGGATTCGCCCACGATGCCCAAAACCTCGCCGGGCCACAGGTCGAAGTCGACGTCCTGGCAGGCGACGCGCGCGCCGAAGCGCTTGGTCAGGCCCCTTGCGGACAAGAGGGGGGCGGAGAGCAGCGGCTTCATTCTGCCGCCTCGGGCAGCGTGCGCCGGCGTTCGCAATAATCGGTGTCGGAGCAGACGAACAAGCGCTTGCCGTCGTCGTCGACGATCATCTCGTCTAAAAAGCTCTCCTTGGAGCCGCAGAGCTCACAGCACTGCTCCCAGGTCTCGATCTCAAACGGATGGTCGTCGAAGTCGAGGCTCTTGACCGGTGTATAGGGCGGCACCGCGTAGATGCGCTTCTCGCGCCCGGCACCGTAGAGCTGCAGGGCCGGGCTGCAGTCGAGCTTGGGATTGTCGAACTTGGGGATGGGCGAGGGGCTCATGATGTAGCGCCCGTTCACCATCACCGGATAGTTGTAGCCCTTCGAGATGCGGCCGTGCCTCGCGATGCTCTCGTAAAGGCTCACCTGCATGACGCCGTATTCAGAGAGCGCGTGCAGGGTGCGGGTCTCCGTCTCGCGCGGCTCGAGCATGCGCAGCGGTTCGGGAATCGGCACCTGGAAGACCAGGATCTGGCCTTCACGCAACGGCGTCTCCGGTACGCGATGCCGAGTCTGGATGACGGTGGCCTGCTCAGTGCGCGTGGTCGTGGCGACCCCGGCCACCTTGGCGAAGAAGCGGCGGATCGAGACGGCGTTGGTGGTGTCGTCGGCGCCCTGGTCGATGACCTTCAGCGTGTCGTCGTGGCCGATGATGGCGGCCGTCACCTGGATGCCGCCGGTACCCCAGCCGTAGGGCAACGGCATCTCGCGGCCGCCGAACGGCACCTGGTAGCCCGGCACCGCCACCGCCTTCAGGATGGCGCGGCGGATCATCCTCTTGGTCTGCTCGTCGAGGTAGGCGTAGTTGTAAGCGCCATTGGTCATCGCTTACTCCGCTGCCTGGTCAAGGGCCGCCTGCCGGTTGCGCGCCTCGACCTCGGCGCGCAACGCCCGCACCACCACCAGCTCGGACTGGAAGTCGACGTAGTGCGGCAGCTTCAGGTGCTGAACGAAACCCGATGCCTCGACGTTGTCGGAATGAGCCAGCACGAACTCCTCGTCCTGTGCCGGCGAGGTGGCCGCTTCGGAGAGTTCCTCGGCACGCAACGCGCGATCGACCAGCGCCATCGCCATGGCCTTGCGCTCGCTGTGGCCGAAAGCGAGCCCGTAGCCGCGCGTGAACTGCGGCGGCACGTCGTGCGAGCCCGCGAACTGGTTGACCATGTCGCATTCGGTGACGTCGATCTCGGCGATCTCGACGGCGAAGCCCAGCTCCTCGGGCACGAAGCTGACGGGCACCTGGCCGTAGCGGATCTCGCCGACGAAAGGATGGTTGTTGCCGTAGCCGCGCTGGGTCGAGTAGCCCAGCGCCAGCAGGAAGCCCTCGTCGCCGCGCGCCAGGTTCTGCAGGCGCACCGGGCGGCTCGCCGGCAGGGTGAGCGGCTGGCGCGTCAGATCTTCCGACGCGCCATCGCGCGGCGGCGGCTCCAGCATGCCTTCGCGCTCGAGGATGTCGCCGACGCGCGGCAGCGTGCGGTTGGTGTCGGCGGGCGCGGTCGGCGCGGCCGGCCGGTCACCTTCGGCTGCCAGCGAGAAGTCGAGCAGGCGATGGGTGTAATCGTAGGTCGGGCCCAGCACCTGGCCGCCCGGCACGTCCTTGAAGGTCGACGAGATGCGCCGCTCGGCCACCATGGCCGAGGTGTCGAGCGCCAGCGAATCGCCGAAGCGCGGCAAGGTCGTGCGATAGGCGCGCAGCAGGAAGATGGCCTCGATCAGGTCGCCACGGGCCTGCTTGATGGCGAGCGCGGCGAGTGAACGGTCGTAGCAGGAGCCCTCGGTCATCACGCGATCGACGGCGAGCCCGAGCTGCTGGTCGATCTGTTCCAGCGACAGCTCGGCGATGTCGCGATCGCCGCGGCGCTTGTCGGCCACAAGGTCGAGGGAATGGGCGATAGCCGTCTCGCCCCCTTTGACTGCGACGTACATGTCAGCTCTCCACGGCGATGCTGCGCGGCAGGGCGCAGAGTTCGGTGCCGGCGGTGAAGACGATGTCGACACCGCAGGGAAACAGGCCGTGGTTGGCGGCCCATTCTTGCCAGAAATCGTCGGCGAGACCCGCAACAGCGACAGCCGATCGGCCGTCGATGCCTGGGCCACGCCACTGCCGCGTCGGCCCAACCCTGAGGTCGGGCACGTCGACGATCAGGGTGGCCGACCGGTCGGGATAAGCGTCGGTGCCGAGGCTGAAGCCTTCCAGGGGCCGCGGCGTGCCCGACGCCAGGACGGCGAAGACAGCGTCGACACGCTGCGCCACGATCGGCGCGCCGGCGTGGAAGCGCAGGAAGTCGCGGACCTCGGGCCGGTCGAACTCGTTGGCCAGCCAGACCGGCGTGTCGCGGTCGGCCAGGGTGAGGAGATAGGCCGCCGCGGCGGCGCTCAGCGCGCCCGGCCCGGTGGGCGCGGCCGGCAGGGACACGATGCGGCCGGGATGCGACGTGGCGTCGAGGATGGCGCGAAAGAGCTGCTGGGCGTCGTGCGCAGGGTCGGCAAGGCCCGGCGCCAGCGTGCGGAGATCGCTCATGTGGCCGTTGCTCATGAGGTGGCCTCGCGGGCGACGGTGAAGAAGTCGACCTTGGTCGCTGCGGCGCGGGCGGCGATGGCACGGCGGCGAGCGTCGGCTTCAGCCTCCAATGGCGTCACGATTTCGGTTTCCAGGCGATCACACCAATCTGGCCGCTGGCCCAAGGCATCTATGGCCGCGGCGATCTCGGCATGGCGCGCGCTGCGGCCGCCGACATAGCCGATGCCGACCTCACCGCTCTCCAGTCGCACGGCGGCGCGGGTCGTCGTCATCTCGCCGGCGCAGAACGGCGCGCCGCTGCCCGAGATGCGGCCCTTGAGCATGACCAGCCCGGTCTCGGGCCGGCGCAGCAGAGCGTAGGCGGGAACAGGGCCAAGGCCTTCCCACAGCGTGGCGAGGCGCGCTGCGGGTGCTTTTGCCAGAACGGAGAGCCACCGCTGTCGACGCGCTGGCGCGGGGGCATCGGCGGATGAGGAAAGGGGCATGGCGACGCTCGTTGGAGCGCCGACCATGCGAAGGTCGCGTTACCGATCGGCTGGCGATTGATGAAGTTATTGTGAAACGGCCGGCCGCTTGTCCCCAAGCCTGTGCCGTCCCCACAAAAGCGAACGGCGGAACTTTTGTCCCGCCGTTGATTCAATCGCTCGTCGTTCGAGCTAGCCATCCTACGCTGCTGCGCAGCTTCGGGTGGCCTGAGTTAACTGTTCGACCCGGTCTCCCGAAGCTCCGCAGGAGCGAAGGGAGGCTAGAGGTGCTTCAGCACGTTCTCCGCCGCCGACACCTCGAAGGCGCCAGGCTTCTCGACGAACAGCTCCTTGATGACGCCGTTGTCGACGACCATGGCATAGCGCTGGCTGCGCGTGCCGAGGCCGAACTTCGAGCCGTCCATGGTGAGGCCCATCGCCTGGGTGAACTCGCCATTGCCGTCGCCCAGCATCAGGACCTTGTCGCCGGCCTTCTGGTCCTTGCCCCAGGCGCCCATCACGAACGCGTCGTTGACGGAAATGCAGGCGATGGTGTCGACACCCTTCGCCTTCAGCTTCTCTGCTTCGGCCACGAACCCGGGCACGTGCTTTGCTGAACAAGTGGGGGTAAATGCGCCCGGCAGGGCGAAGGCAACCACCTTCTTGCCCGGCGCGAAAAGCTCTTCGGTGGTGACCGCTTTCGGTCCCTCCGGGCCCAGCATGCGCAGCGTCGCGCTGGGCACCTTGTCGCCGACTTTCGCCATTATTTGCTCCTTACAATTGCCGCCAACCGGCGGTCTCACGAACCGGCGGACCCTAGGCGAGGGGGTGCAGTTTGTC
>OCZS010000497.1_pt1 | contig 12945 bp, 16 predicted proteins | sample 1539071 | NCBI WGS metagenome assembly OCZS01 (sample SAMEA3113584, study PRJEB22503) | soil metagenome
CTCGACGATGCTTACCGGTTGCTGTTGCAGCGGGAGGTCCCCTCGTGGCTTTACTCGGTGACCATGGGAGCCACCACGATCTGGGAGCGCTGGGATTCGATGCTTCCCGACGGCAGCATCAACCCGGGACAGATGACGAGCTTCAACCACTACGCGCTCGGAGCAGTGGCGGACTGGATGCATCGAGTGATCGGTGGTATTGCTCCGCTGGAGCCCGGCTACTCACGCGTTCTCATCGCCCCTCAACCCGGCGGCGGCATCACCTGGGCCAAGGCATCTCTCCGGACACGACATGGGCTGGTCGCCACCTCATGGTCGGTGGAGGAGTCCGGAGGATTGCGACTGGACGTCAGCGTGCCTGAAGGAGTCACCGCTGTTGTCCGGCTCCCCGGCGAGCCCGAGCGAGAGCTGACCGCGGGCGCGCACAGCCTGCCCTAGCGCGTTCGCCTCAACACCCGCTGCCGAATCTCGCATCCGCTCGCGAATATTCGGTAGCGGATGGGAGATTCGGTAGCAGCTGTGAGATTGAGCAGCGGTGGGGCGAAACTCACGAGGCCCGGCGGTCAGGCGGCGGCTCTTCGCCACCGACGGTGATCCAGTACTCAACCCCCCGGTGGAGCAGTCCATCCCATACAGTCCAGAAGGCCGCGCAGCGGAACTCGGCGTCGGACGCGATGACCTGTAACTCCGCCGCTGCGCTTCCACCATCGGCGAGGACTCGGAGCACTCCGAGGTCACCCCATGGCTCTGGGTAGTTCCGCTGGAGGGCGATCACCTGATCGCGTCCGGCGAGGTGCTCCGCCGTCGCCGGCATCTCCAACTCGGCATCGCGGTGCAACAGCTCGCCAGCTCGGGACCAGTCGCGTGCCTGGTACCGCTCGTACAGGCCTCGCACCAATTGCTCTGGCGTCATCCCGCGATCGTGTCAGACTCCGTCGCATGCTGCTCGGCCAGCTTCTTCAAGGTCCTCAGCTGCTTCCGCATCATGATCAAGTCACCCCACGCCAGGAAGGTGTATCGCGCTTTCTGCCACAGTCGGGTCGGCGGGTGCACGTCGAGCCGGACAATGAGCCGGCTGCCGCTCGCGCCTCGGGATTTGACTTGGTACGTCACCGCGATCACCCCGAACAAGCGCTCGGCCTCTGGAGTTGTGCGGCCGGTGATGTGCTGGTCTCGGGTGAAACTGGTGATCTTGCCGATCAGGAATGTCTGCCCCACTTCGAGATCTTCAAGCCCTGGCGTCAACTCGCGAGGGCTCCGACGTCCGAGGTTGTCCACCCAGTCGTAGCTGTACGGCGCCGCCCGCAGTTGGCACAACCAGCGAAAGGTCACTGTGGCTGGGGCGTCGACGTGGACGGCCCGGGTGAGCGAAACGTACGGGCCATCGGCCAGCTCGTCGCAGGGATAGACCGCGTCAGCCTCGGCTGGCGTCGCGCCCCACCGCTCCGGCACGCCCAGAGAACGCGCCTTCAACTCGACTCCTCCCTCTTCTCCGCAGCCTGCACCTTGCCATCCTGTCTCAGCTACAGAAGCCGGGAAATGGGTAGATCTCGTTTCGTCACTACATCACCGAAGGGGACCTCATGGACTTTCGCTACCTTGGCAATTCGGGCTTCAAGATCTCCGAGATCACGTACGGCAACTGGCTGACGCACGGCTCCCAGTTGGAGAACGATCAAGCCCACGCCTGCGTCCGGGCCTCGCTGGATGCAGGCATCACCACCTTCGACACTGCGGACGTCTACGCGAACACCATGGCCGAGACGGTGTTGGGCGAGGCGCTCAAGGGTGAGCGGCGAGAGTCGTTGGAGATTCTCACGAAGGTCTTCGGGCCCACGGGTCCGAAAGGACACAACGATCTCGGCCTGTCCCGCAAGCACATCATGGAATCCATCGACGGGTCGCTGAGCCGGCTGCAGACCGACCACATCGACCTCTACCAAGCGCATCGCTACGACTACTTCACTCCGCTCGAGGAGACAATGCAGGCCTTTGCCGATCTCGTACGGATGGGCAAGGTCCTCTACATCGGTGTCAGCGAATGGACCGCCGACCAGCTTCGCGACGGCGCCGCGCTCGCCAAGGAACTCGGCTTTCAGTTGATCTCCAACCAGCCGGAGTACTCCATGCTCTGGCGGGTGATCGAGGGGGAGATTGTGCCGACGTCGCGCGAACTCGGCATCTCTCAGATTGTCTGGTCGCCGATCGGGCAAGGTGTGCTGACCGGGAAGTACCGGCCGGGTGAGCAACCGCCGGAGGGTTCGCGCGCCACCGACGACAAGGGCGGCGCGAACATGATCAAGCGCTGGATGGACGACGACGTGCTGAGCCGAGTGCAGCAGCTCGTGCCGCTGGCCGACGAGGCGGGGCTGTCCATGGCCCAGCTCGCGGTGGCCTGGGTGTTGCAGAACGACAATGTGGCGACGGCGATCATCGGCGCCTCGCGTCCGGAGCAGGTTCACGACAACGCCGGAGCCGCGGGGGTGAAGCTCGACGGCGACCTGCTGCGCAAGATCGACGAGGTACTGGACCCGGTCGTGGAACGGGATCCGGCCAAGACGCATGACCGCTCGCCCAAGGAGCGGGAGGCATAAGGCGCGGTCACTAGATCGGCTCCACCCGGTCTGTCATGCACGCCTCCGCTCTTGCTGCTTGGCAGTGTCATAGCCATCGCCAGGCATGGCGCTAGGCGCGGACGTCCTTGGATTTCGCGGCGATTTCCTCGTGCGCCAGCCGCAGACCCTCGCGATAGGTGGGCGCGCTGGGCAACCAGTCCAGCTCATCCTTGGCCCGCTGATTGGAGAGCCGGATGGTACTGGTCATAAACGCATGGGCGTACGGGGCGGCGCGGAGCATCCAGCTCGGCACCCGGAACGGTGGCGGCGCGCCAGACATCCCGGCCATCGCGGAGATGAATGTCCCCCAAGGCGCCGGTTCGTCGTCGCTGACGTTGTAGGCCTGGCCCGCTTTACCACGCTCCAGGGCGGCGACGGTCGCGCGTGCCGCATCCGGAACGTAGACGTACGACAAAGTGCCGCCGCCGCTGGCCGGGATCGGAAACTGTCGGCGCCGAAGCATCTTCAACATGGCGTCGAGCGGTCTGCCCGGTCCATAGAACAGTCCGTACCGTAGCGCGACGCCCTCGACATCCGCCGACGTGAGGACCTGTTGCTCGCCTGACCGCATGGCAGCCAACGCGCGTTCCAGTCCGGCTGATCGGCCAGGGGGGGCGAACCGATCCTGCTCGGTGAGGATCACCTCGCCGTGGTCGCCGTAGCCGTAACCGCCGAAGAAGGACTGGGTGACGAATCGAGTTGCACCCACCGCCGCGGCCAGTTTTAGCAAGTGACGCGTGCCTCGGATTCGTAGGTCATTCGTCTGGTCCAGATCCCGGTAACGGATTGGTGGCCGAGCGAGGGCCGTCAACTGATGAATCACAGCACCCGCCCGGAAGGGGCGGGCGGCGGACCTTAGCGACTCGGCGTCGAGGCGTTGGCCACAATGGCCCCGGCCCAGATGTTGCCATTGTCGGCTGCCGATTGTGCACTTCGGGTCACGCCGATGACCTCGTGTCCATGATCAACCAGATCCTGTACGAGTGGGACGCCGATGGCCCCGGTGGCTCCTGCAACGACCACTCTCATGCTGCCTCCTTCGACACTCGGCGGTTTCTGCTGCTGCGGACGCGAAGGACTAGAGCTGAGGCCGCCAAGACGGTGGACGCACCGATGAACCAGACATCGGCGGTGTGCCCGCCAAGATCGAGGTCGATCCCGTGGTTGACGGTGTGAATGGCTCCGGCCAGCACGAACCCCAGCAGTGCGACTGCTTTGGCGTCGGCCATGGCCAGGGAGGCGAGCAGGCTCACCCCGATGCCGATCTGGAATGCGCCGACGTCATGCAGCAAGTGCTCGGCGTACGGCGGAAAGTCAATCCAGGCCGCGAACGACCGGGGCGCTAGCAGCGCCCAGAGGCCTACGGCGAGCATCCAGGCTCCGCTGAGCGCGGCGACGATCGATACGAATGTTCCTTGCCACGGCCGTGGCTGATCCGGCTCACTCATCCGGGGCACCCTCCTTCGTTCTCGATGAGCAGGGCGGCGGCCAGATCTGCCGCCGCGGCTAGGTAGCGGTCTTCGTCGATGCCGGCCGGATGATCGCCGAAGATCTCGTGCATCATCCAGAAGTGGGTGACCGCACCCATAAGCACCATGGCGATCGCCTCCCAGTCGCGATCCGGCGCCACGTCCGGTTGATCAGCCAGCCAGCTGGCGAAAGCGCGAAAGACCCGGCCGATGTCGTCGCGTCCCACTTGATCAAGCAAGTGAGGAAATCGGGACAGGTCGCGCATCACCAGCCGGTTGAGGTCGCCTTCCTGCTCAAGCCGCCGCAGGCCTGCCCTGGCGACCGCGAGGAGGCGCTCGGGCAACGGCAGCCGGGCTAGCGCGCTGGGATCACTGATCATGGAGACGAAGTCGGCGCCGGAGGCGATCTGGCCAGCCACGCCGGCCTCCAAGATCGCCAGCTTGGAGGGGAAGTGGCGGTAGATCCCACCAGCGCCGGGGGACAAGCCCGCGGCTTGCTCGATCTCGGTGATCGTCGTCCCGGCGAAGCCTCGCTCGGCAAAAAGTTGCATGGCTGCCGAGAGCACTCGATCTCGCGCCGACGGCACGTCAAGCCTCCATCCGCAAGTAAGCACTTACTTGCAGAGTAGCGGAACCGTCACGAGGGCGCAAGTGGAGGCAAAGACCCAGGCAAGCGCAACTGGCCGGCCTCAGCTGCCGCCCGGATGGGAATTTGCGAACGCCGTCAGCCCGCCCGCGAGCAGTTACCTCGTCCCGACGACAGGTCAGAAGTCGCGGCGCCCCACAAGGCTGCGGCCGCGCTCGGCATGGGTCGCTTCGTAGATCGCCAGGCGCTGGGGTCCTGGGGGGAGTAGCTGAACACCTACGCCGTAGGGCATCTCGAAACGACTGCCGATCCGGCCGCCGCGCTCGTCGATCTGGAGAATGGCCGCCTCGAGGTCGGGCACGCGGAAGATCAGGATGGACTGGTCGCCGTCCAGGTGTTCGGCCAAGAGCAGCCCAGGTGAGGTCGGCGTGAGCCGAACCATGGCCACTCGGGTGCCGAAGCGCTCGACGGCGAAGACGAACTCTGCGCCCAGGGCATTCGTGTAGTGCTCGACGTCGGCGGCCACGTTGCGGCTCGGCTGGTAGACGAAGTCGAGTTGGGAGAACATGGCGGAGGGCTCAGGAGCCAGGCCGATAGTGCTGGTGGATAACCCCGTTGTCCAATGTGGTGGATTTGATCAGTTGCAGCGGCAGGTGGTTCCCTTCGCCCTCCGCCAAGCGCTTGCCGCGGCCGACGATCACGGGGTAAACCAGGAGGTTCAACTCGTCGAGGAGCTTCAACTCAAGCAGGGATCGCACGAGTGTCGAGGAACCACTCATGGCGATTTCGCCGTTGCCCGACTCCTTGAGCTCGCGCACGGTCGGCGACGTCACCTTCCAGCAAGGTCGACTTGTTCCAATGAACCTGGCTCAAGGTGCGTGACACCACGTACTTCTTCACGCTGTTCATGAAGTCCGCACCTGGATCGTCTTCATCCGTACGCCCCGGCCAGGCCTGCGCGAAACCCTCGTAAGTGACCCGGCCGAGCAGCAGCGCGTCCGCATTCTGCATACCGCCCATGACGACATTCGCGATGTCGTCGTTCCAGTAGGAAAGCGACCACTTGTCCGGCGACTCCACTACACCGTCGATGGCCATGAACAGATTCCCGATGATCTTGTGCATAACAGTACGTATATCGCGAACCCCCTGTGCTCCACCGAGCACGCGCGATCGCCGGATGCCGCGGAGGGACTGAGCAACCGGTCAGGCAGCCTTCACCAGCACAGGACGGAGACGGCGCCAGGGCGAAACATGGCTGCCGGCTGTACCTGCGTTTGGCCGGGACTTGACGATGGCGGCTAGTCGGAGCTCTGCTCGGCTTCCTGCAGCAGCGCTTCCTTGATCTGTTCCTTACTCTTCGAGCTGGCGCCGCTGATGCCGGCGTTCTCCGCCTGCTGGACCAGATCCTCCTTCTTGGCTTGCCCTGGCCGGTCGCCCAAGTGCTCCATCCGAGCGGTAGTGAATGCATCGGCAAGCTCGGCCCGCCGAGTGGCGCTCAACCGCTGCTGCATTCCTGGCAGCACCTTCTCTTCCTCTTCCTGCACATGGTGGGTGACGGCATCCACGACCTGTTGCAGGAGCGAGTCGAATTCTGGCGAATCGACCGGCGCCTCACACAACTGAACCAAGAGCTCTTCGGCCTCGGCATGCTCGGCTTGGCTGTGGGCAACCTCTTCGGCTTCTTCGGCCTCGGTGCGGGCGACGGGATAGACCTCGGATTCCTCGGCGCGGCTGTGGGCGATGAGAAGTGCGGCGAGGACCGGCACGTACAGCGTCCTGGTTTCGACATTGTTCTTCAGCAGCCCGAACAGCCGCTCAACTTCCCGGTGGTCGGTCTTGATCAGTTCGACGACGTCAGCTGGCATCGACTTTCCTCTCGTGAAGGGCGACGCTCGGGTTCGCCAGGTGGGCCGGCGAAGCGCGTCGGCACGTCGTTACCCAGATCTTGCATGGCTACCCAGGGCAACCGAGGTTAGGACCAGCTCGTCGGTCCGCTCGACCCGGCCGCGTACTCGTCCATCGGCGCGAAATCTGAGCGCCAGGCCTCGAGCACCGGATCGACAATGCGCCAGCACTCCTCCGCGGTGTCACCCCGGACAGCGAGCAGCGGGTCGCCGTCCAGCATGCCCGCTAAGACCTCGCCGTACGCCGGGAGCCGGCCGGGATTGAGGTCGACCGCCAAGGCGACGCGATCCAGACTGAAGGGGTCGTCGGGTCCATTCATGTTCATCTCGAGCGAGACCCGGTCCGGTTGCATGATCAGGCGCAGCCGATCGGGAATTGGTTCTCCATGCAAACCGGCGGGCAGATGAGGCAGCGGTTTGAACGTGATCACGACCTCCTTACGGCGTTCCGCCAGTGCCTTGCCGGAGCGCAAGCGGAACGGCACACCGGCCCACCGCCAGTTCTCGATCTCCACGGTGAGCTCGGCGAGAGTCTCGGTGTTGCGTGACGGATCCACACCGGGTTCGTCGGTGTAATTGGGGACATCACGTCCCTCGACCGAGCCAGCGGTGTAGCGGGCGCGCCTGCTCGCGATTGTCGGGTCCCCTTGCCACGGGCGGCAGGCGCGCAAAACCTGTGCCTTGGCGTCTCGCAAGTCGACGGCGTTCACCGCGGCAATGGGGTCCATCGCGACCAGCGCGAGGATCTGGAGGAGGTGGCTCTGGATCATGTCCATGAGGGCGCCCGCGCTGTCGTAGTAGCGAGCGCGGTTTTCCAGCGTGAGCTGCTCGTCGAAGACAATGTCGACGCGATCGATGTGCTCGTTGCTCCACAGCGGCTCGAGCAGCCGGTTCGCGAACCGCACACCGAGCAGATTCAAGACGGTGGAGCGGCCCAGGAAGTGGTCGATCCGATGCACCTGCGTTTCCGGGACCAGGTTGGCGAGCTGCTCGTTGAGACTCGCTGCGCTCGCCTCGTTGGTGCCGAAGGGCTTCTCCAAGGCCAGGATGGTGCCGGCAGGGAGCGACAGCTGCTGAAGCGCTTTGCACGCGTTCATGGTCACGGCCGGCGGCAAGGCGAAGTACAGTGCGTGTGGCGGTGGCCCGGACTCGATCAGCGACTGCAGGTCGTCCGCGCTGGTGACGTCAACCTTGGAATAACGGGTCGAGGACAGCACCGCATCGATCGTCTCCGACGACACTTTGCCGGACTCGAACGCCGACCTGATGCGTTGCTGCCAGGTCGCGGCATCCCAGTCCTCGCTGCCGGCGCCGACCAGCACGAGATTTCGACGTTCGGGCTCTGCGTCGAGCAATTGACCCAGGGCTGGCATCAGCAACCGCCCGGCTAGGTCACCGCTGGCACCCAGCAGGAGAAATGTTCCTATCGACTGTGACATGGTGACCCCCCGGCCTCGCTGAAAGCGGCACCGGCGACCCTAGCAGCGATCATCCAGCCCTCGCATGGTGCGTTCCACCCCGCCATTTGATCGAGGTGGTCGCTGATGATTTGACCTTTCCCGTACAACCGGCTTCTTTGAACCAGCGATCAGCGATCCTGGGATGGATCCCAGGGCTGGAAGAGGTTTCCCGGCTGTCCACCGGCGTCCGTACGGGGTCTGCTAGCCAGCAACCGGAAGAGGGGAGTCACCAGGCGGTCGTAGACGCCGGGCAGCAGATTGAAGCCGATCAGCATGGTGATGTTGCCGGCACCCACATGGACGAGTCGCCGTGGCCTGGCGGCGGCGCGAAGGACTGCGTCAGCGGCGGACTCCACACCTAGCCGCGGTGGCGGCGGTTTGCCGATTCGAGATGTGTAGCTGGCCGCTCGCGCATAGATGGGTGTCTTCACACTTGCCAGCGACACATAGCAGATGCGGACCCCAGGTCGATCGCGGTTCTCCACCGACGCGGTGCGAGACAGGGCTCGCAAGCCCCACTTGCTGACGGTGTAGGCCGACATATAGGGCACTGCCAAGTGTCCGATGATCGATCCGGTGATCACCACCGTGCCGGCATTGCGATCCCGCATCGCCGGGATCACTGACCGAAGGACATTCGCAGAGCCGGAGACGTTGGTCCGTACGATGCGGTCGAACGCCTCAGGCGGCATCTCCGTCACCAGCCCGTATCCGGCCACTCCGGCCGAGTGGACGACAAGATCGAAAACCCCCCAATCGGCCAGCACCGTATCAATGCACGTCTGAACGCCACGCGCCTCTGCGACGTCCGCGGCCAGCACCCGCACCTCGGCTGCGCCGCGGTCTCGGCAGCGGGCAGCTACGTTTTCAAGTTCTGCCAGGTTTCGAGCTAGCAGGGCCAACCGGCTGCCGCGCTCGGCAAGTTTCATGGCGACGGCTTCACCGATGCCGCTGGAGGCACCGGTGATCATCACGCTCGCCGCCGGTCGGTCAGCCCTCTGCATCGATCTCGCGACGCCGGAGATCTGACTGCTTGCCGCGGCGCCAGAGCTGCTTGTGAGTTCCGTCGCACAGCGGGGTCAAGGCGCTGTGCCCACATCGGCACAACGCGATCACCCGGCGTCGCCGCTCAAGGTGGTCGCCGCTCGGCAACACGATCGTCACGTCACCCCGGAGCAGCATCGGGCCATCGGGGTAGATGGTGATCTCCGGTGTGCGTGATGGGCGGGCGCGATCGGGAGGGACGGTCACGATGCAGGACTATCCCGTATGGCCCAGCGGCAAACCGCGGCCACGTCAGCACGGCGCCGGCAGCTCGGGTTCACCAGGTGTTTGTCGACATGTGCCTCGGGTACTGAAGTGAACGTGCAGCGAAGCGCCACGACCCTGAACGCCTCGGGCGGTCACGACGATCTCCTTGCCGATGTGCGCCTGCGGGGACCGCTCAGCGCGGAGCTGAGGATGCGCCTGATCGGCGATCCGATCCCACTGCCGGACCTGAGAAGTTTGGCGCATTCGGTTGCAGCGGCCGCAGATAGCACGCTGACGGACGAGGACGTCCAGCTCAGCCTATGGATCATGTACGAGTTGCACTATCGCGGTTTCTCTGATGTGGCCGACCGCTGGGAATGGCATTCCGACCTCGTCGCCGCCACCGATGAGCTGGAGGTGATCTTCGAGCAGGACCTCCGCGCGCTGGTGGCGCCGAAGCTGCCGGGACCGCCCGTACCGCCAGCGGAGGTGCCGACTGCCCTCGCGGAACTCGTCAGGGACGACGACAGCCCAAGCATGTCCAAGCACCTTGCGCGTCATGGCACTCACGTGCAGTACGCCGAATTCCTGGCTCACCGCTCGATCTATCACCTCAAGGAGGCCGACCCGCACACGTGGGGGATCCCGAGGATGATCGGCGCCGCCAAGGCCGGACTGATGGAGATCCAATCCGACGAGTATGGCGGCGGCCGGCCGGACTGGATGCACTCGGCACTGTTCGCCACCAGCATGCGGGGACTGGGTCTGGACGACAGCTACGGTCACTACCTCAACGAGGTACCCGCGATCACGCTGGCCTGGGCCAACACCATGACCTTCTTCGGTCTCCACCGCCGGTTGCGCGGCGCCATCGCCGGGCACCTGGCCGCCTTGGAGATGACCTCGTCAGTGCCGAACCGGCGGTACGGGAACGGGCTGCGCCGACTCGGCTTCGATGTCGACACGACCCGATTCTTCGACGAACACGTCGAGGCAGACGCCGTCCACGAACAAATTGCCGCGCACGACTTGGCAGGCCAGCTGGCGATTTCCGAGCCGCGGTTGGTCGGTGACATCCTCTTCGGTGCTGCGGCGGCGCTGGCGACCGACGGGCAGATGATCACCGAGCTGCTCAGCGCCTGGGCCAGAGGCAGCTCCCTGCTCCACAGTGGTGCGCCAGCGCCTCCGGCCGGCACCGCCCGCATCGGCTCGGTGGAACTGGTGCCGAGCCTGCCAGCCTGACGTGGCCGGCTTGTCGCCCCTGGACGTCGAATACGTCCTGCCCCTCAAATGGGCGGCGCGGGAGGACCCCTACGAGCTGACGGCCTACCTCCGCCTGCTGAGCAATTGGCTGGACGTCACAGTGGTGGACGGCAGCGATCCCGATGTGTTCGACAGCCATCGCCGACTCTGGACCTCATGGGTTCGGCACATGCCTCCCGAGCCACGGCCCGGGCGGAACGGCAAGGTGGCGGGCGTCGTCACGGGGGTGCGCGCTGCCCGGCATAAGTTCGTGATCATTGCCGACGACGACGTCCGGTGGGATCGGCCGGGTCTGGAACGTGCCGTGGCCCTGCTCGCCGACTCAGATCTGGTGCGGCCGCAGAACGTCTTTTCGCCCATGCCCTGGCATGCCCGGTGGGACACTGCTCGGTCGCTCGTCAATCGGGCCTTTGGCGCCGACTACCCGGGCACCTACGCGCTGCGCCGCAGCGCGTTTGAAGCAGCAGGCGGTTACGACGGCGACGTGCTCTTCGAGAATCTGGAGATGTCGCGTACCTTGCGCGCGGTCGGCGGCCGCGAGACGAGCGCTGCTTCGTTGTTCGTGCGCCGAATTCCACCGACCACCCGGCACTTCCTTGGACAACGCACGAGGCAGGCCTACGACGATCTCGCTCAACCAGCCCGCCTGGTCGCCGAAGCAGCGCTGCTACCGATCGGTCTGCTCCTGCTGTCGGGGCTTCGTCGAAACGGGCGGCCTGGTCGCGCCCCGCTCCCGCTGCTCGCTGCCGTGCTCGGGTCCATTGCGTTGGGTGAGGTCGGGCGAAGGCGGCAGGGCGGCAGGGCGGTGTATCCGCCGACGGCTGCCCTGTGGACTCCGTTGTGGTTGGCTGAACGCGCCTGTTGCGTCTGGGTGGCGATCCTTCATCGGCTGCTCGGAGGAATGCCGTACGGCGGTCAGCGGATTCGAGTTGCAGCGCACAGCAACCGTCAACTTCGGAACCGATTCGCCAGCCCGCTGAAGGGCATGTTGGAGCGTCCTTCTCTACGCTGATGCCACCCGGCGCCAGCCGGAGTCCTGAGCGAATGGAGGTGGCATGCCGAGTGACCTCTCGGCGCCAGTCATCGTCGTGGGCGCCGGCCTGGCGGGGCTGGCCTGCGCGCAGCGCCTGAACCGGGTCGGTGTCGCCGTTCAGGTCCTCGAGGAATCGGACGCCGTCGGCGGCAGAGTGCGTACGGATCTCCTGGGCGGCTTCCGTTGTGATCGCGGCTTTCAGCTGCTGAACCGCGCCTATCCAGTGCTCGACCACGTGCTCAATCCGGCTGAACTGGATCTGCGCACCTTCGGCGCCGGAGTCGTTGTGGCGCACGGCTCACAACGGTCGGTGCTGGCCGACCCGCGCCGATTACCGGCTCGATTGCCGGCGACTCTGGCCGCACCGCTCGGCTCAATCACCGAGAAGCTGCGGTTCGTCCGATGGGCTGCCCGATCGCTGCGTCCGGTCCGTCGGATCCTTGCTGAGCCGGACTGTACGTTGGCCGACGACCTTGAGCAGGCGGGACTAGTGGGCCGACTGCGGACGGGCGTAGTCGGACCCTTCCTGGCCGGAGTGCTTGCAGAGCAAGACGGCTCGACGTCGGCACGTTTCGCCGCCCTTCTGGTTCGGTCCTTCGTGCTCGGCTCACCGGCCGTGCCGTCCTTGGGCATGGGCCGGTTCCCTGAGCTCATCGCCGCCTCCCTGCCAGCCGACGCCATCCGGCTCAACACCGCGGTGCGAAGTGTCACCGCTCGTAGCGTCCGTACTGCGGCCGAGGAGCTCCGGGCGTGCGCGGTCGTCGTGGCCACCGACCCGGAAGCCGCAGCCGACCTGAGCGGCATTCCACGCCCCCCGATGAAGGCGCTCACGACGTTCTGGCACACCGCTGCCGAGCCACCATCGCAGCAACCTCTGCTGCACCTCGACGCCGATCGCCGCGGACCGGTGATCAACACCGCTGTCCTGACTGCCGTCGCGCCGACCTACGCACCAGCAGGCCGATCGCTCATCGCCACGACGGTGCTCGGAGCCGACGGCTCCGGAGAAGCTGAGCTGGCAGCGCGCCGGCACGCTGCACAAATCTACGGTTCTGACCCCGGCTCCTGGGAGCCGATCACCAGCCACGTGATTGCCGCAGCCCTGCCTGCGCAGCCGCCACCGCTCCAGATCCGCCGCCCGGTCGCGCTCGCCAACGGCTTGTTCGTAGCCGGCGATCACCGCGACACAGCCTCCATTCAAGGAGCACTGGTCTCTGGTCGTCGAGCGGCCAGCGCCGTGCTGGCTCGGCTTCGCGTCCTCCCAACTTGACTTTGAGCCCGATCAAAATTCTCTGAGCCCGATCGTCAAGGCTCAAAGAAGGCCGGCGGGGCTCAGAGTCGCACGGAGAGCGGGTCTCAGA
>OCZS010000498.1_pt1 | contig 12933 bp, 15 predicted proteins | sample 1539071 | NCBI WGS metagenome assembly OCZS01 (sample SAMEA3113584, study PRJEB22503) | soil metagenome
GCATACGAGATATTGGCGTGACTGGAGTTCAGACGTGTGCTCTTCCGATCTTTAAAAGAAAGCCCGAAGGAGCACTTATCTAAATGCGGTTGATTGCAATCGGTAGCAGGGTCTTTGTCACGAGCCTCCGATTGGCAGGAGTCCAAGGTATAATTGCTGATTCAGCAGGACAGGCTCTTTCACAAATTAAAAACATAGGTAGCGCTGAGGACGTCGGTCTTGTCCTTCTTAGCGATGATATAGGAAAGGAGATTCGTTACCAACTAACAGAAATGAGAGCAAAGCGTCCGATACCGCTGATTTTCGAACTCCCATCGCCCGGAAGCAAAAAGGAAAATGTTGACTACAGATCATTGTTAAAGCAAATCCTCGGTGTGTAGTCGCATCCGGTTGCCCTCAGCTGTCACGAGGCCCTGCAGTTGCCCGCACTCTCGAGAACTCGGCTTTTACTAGCGTAAGGCTAAGACTCCTTCATTGCTTAGCTTCCAAGGATAAGACTGCTGGCTCTCTTGCTATCCATCCATAAGATTTTCTTCGCTCAGTGGATCTAGCGGCTCGGTACCGACCTTTCTTGCAAATATCAAATAGGTGGTATGAGCAATCATTCTGTTTGAGGGCCTCGTCATTCCCTCCCTAGCCTCTAGGGTCCTAGAGAGTATCTCAACTGATTCAACGTCAACAAAATTGCTTCTTCTTAGCTGTACTGCGGTTTTTTCTAGCTGGTTATAAGTTGGGCATATCGCCACAAAGGACCCGCTGTTTTTAATGGAATTATAGACCTGTGGGATTACGCTCCATGGGTCTCCTAGATCAACAATTGCGACATCGGCATCCTTTAAGTCTAAGCCTAGGTGTGGGTCATGTTGTTGCAATGTTACAAAATCGACCACTCCAGCCTTCTGCAGGTTGCGTCGCGCAACAGCCATAAAATCGGGATTTACGTCAAAAGTATAAACGTGTCCGGTCGGCTTGACGATACCGGCCACGAATGTTGTTAGTGCCCCACTGCCCGTTCCAATTTCTAGAACTATTGAACCATTTTTAATGCCGGTTCGAGCAATAATGAAACCCAGATCCTTAGGATAAATAATCTGAGTTTTTCTTTCGGACTTCATTATAAAATCATACGGCGTTGGTTGGATCAGATATATGGTCTTCCCTTCGGTCGACTTTATTATGGAGCCATAATCCATTCCTATAACAGTTGACATATCTATTATACCTAAATGAGTATGCATCTTTTTTTCATATGCTGCCTTAACGAGCCATTTTTTCCTAGTACTATGAAAAAGCAAAACGTAAGAGCCCTCGCCAATTTTCATCCTTAGTCAGGGTAGGATGTAGGAGGTGATAAAAAGTCTTGCCAATTGAGATTTGCTTTCAAGTCAGTATCGGACTTAGAATTTTAAGATATTCTTGGCTGCAAGACGAATATCATCAGACTTTATTGTCTTTCTCCCGGCGTGGACAGAAAGGTCTAGAGCCTGCGAGGCAATCTTTGCTGCGACCTCTTCGAGAACCTCTCGAAGCTCATCAGCGGCGTCATCACTAACTCTTTCTGCCCCCGACTTTTTTATGAATCTGTACATCGCTGCAAGTCCAAGTTCTGGATTGGCTGACATACAAGATAATATTATTAAGTGTATGTTAAATGTTGCTTGAATAAAGAATCATCTTCATAATCCCTCGCATCCGAAAGAAGTAACAGAGAAAAGGGTGACCACATACAATTAGTTAAGAATTCCCTAGACTTAGCCTTTGATAGAGACAATGGTTATTGCTTAAGATTATATTGATGGCAAGTGCCGGTTCAAAACAGAAATTATGTCGCTAGTTGATGCCCATATCCATCTCACGGATGAGGAATTCTTGCACTACATTGGTTCAATTATAACGAACCTGAAAGCAATGAAAATAAAGGTATGTTCCGTTTGTGTGGATAACCAAACGTCGCTGGCCAGTGTTGACCTTCTTCGGGATCCCCTCCTCCATAACATGATATCTCAGTTCATCGGCATCCACCCTCGCAACGCAAATCATGAAGACGTTGTTGCATTTGGACAGCTACTAGAGACAAATGCCCAACATGTAGATGGCATAGGCGAAATTGGACTCGATAGAACCTATACAGAGGACGGATATTCACCTTACCATAAACAATTAGAGGTGTTTGAATCTATGCTGCAACTCGCTGAGAAATACCATAAACCTATCTCAGTCCATTCCAGGAAATCGCTTGATGAAATTTTGCAACTGATTAGCTCATATGATATCACAGCAGTCCTTATGCACTGGTTTTCAGGCAATAAGAAGCAACTAAACACATGCATGGACAGAGGTTACTACGTTTCCTATGGTCCTCCACTGCTTTACTCTGAGGACAAAAGGGTGATGCTTGGAAAGACGCATAAGAATAGAATTTTGATAGAGACTGACGGACCGAATAGGTATTCGCACTGTTTTGGTAATCATCCTGCTCTTCCGAGCTCTTTTTTGGCTAGCATCGCAAAGTCAGTGAGTGAAGTGCTGGTGATGTCATACACTGAAACCCTGGAAATGCTTTGCTTGAATTGGTCTCAGTTTCTAAATCGTAAATTTTGACAAAGGATAAAATAACCATGCTGTAAAGCGGATGGTATGGACCGCGTGCGCCGAATATCAACAGAGCTTCTAACTAGGTATCCAGATAAATTTGCTTCAGATTTTGAGCAGAACAAAAAACTGATAAACGAGCTTGCAACGGTTAGATCGAAAGTGCTCAGGAATACTATAGCAGGATATATTACGTCGTACCTCAGAAAAAATTCGGGTCAAAAGGAATCTGAGGCTACGAGTTTAGAAGCAGAGCCATCAGAGCAGCAGGGACAAGATATCCGTCAAGAAGGCGTAGCATAGAACAAAGCAGACTCGATCTCGGGCCCAAAAGGGTGCAGATCTTTGATATTGATCCGTTTCCTAGGAAACTGCAAAAAGGTAGTAGGACATTCTTCCTTGGTATATGAAAAACACCCTGCGTCAATAAATGAAATAGTATCCTTTATGAATAGGGTCGCATTAAGTCCCGAAACCAAACTGAAGCGAGACAATATTCTAATGGTTGTGAATGGAGTGGATTCATCTGTTTTGAATGCTGATGAACTGCTGGTGCAAGACGGAGACGTGGTAACGGTGGTTCCTGTAGTTCATGGCGGCTAACTTTGAAATCATCAGCGTAGTTGTCGGAATGAGATGCTGTGTATCTCATGCTGATCAATCGTTTCTTAGCACGTAATATCTCAGATTTAGGAATGTATGACTTGGGCAATAGTTCTGTCATCACTCAGGGCAAGAAAGCGGTATGAAGTACTATAGGCTAAACGACACTTTCATTTGCTTCATTGGCCTTCGAACGATGGAGGTTCCAGAGGTCTCAGGGTTTATAAGCAGAATACAGAGGCTTTCTCTTCCTGAGGTTAGGGTTCAAATGATTAATGCCAGGGCTGCCTATGGTCCTAGTCATTTGCTGGGGATAATGCAAATTACTCTCGAATGTCAGAAAAGAGGCTTAACTCTATCTCTGAAGCCAGAAATGGATTTATTGCTTCGACTTTCATTTACCAATCAGATCGCTTCGGCCTTGAGTTGTACAGGACTCAAAACGTTTCATCCTGCAATTATTATCTTATTTTCAACGGATAAAGAAAAATTAGCTTGCGTTAGAAAGCGAATAGTAAAAACCCTTCCGCACGTCGATCACAAAGTTCTAGCTCCTTGCAATGAGAGCAAAGATCATATTTTTCAACTCCTAAGGACGAGCAAGAACATAGGCATACCGCGGGGAGACGACAGTTTCTTTACTCAATACCTTATCGAACGCTCTGCTCTTGTTATAAAATGAGATCGTCACCGAGCTTTCGCATTTCAACCACAACGCTGAATATATGATAAGGCCTGATAACAGATAATCCAGCAACGTTCTGAATTACTTCGACCAAGACTATCCAATCAGGGTTGGACAGATCTACTTTGCGAGAAATTTCTGAGGCCATTCCATGAATTATGTCAACGGAGCTGATGTGACTGTGTCTTTTTTCAACTGTAATTCTGAAGGTCTGCAGTTCCTGTATCCTTGCCGAAAGCTCCTTGACAGACTCGCGCATTATATCCAGGTCTGCTTTAACAACTTTCTCAATTGGCAGTACTCTCAATAAATATCTGAATCTCCACGGTTCTTTCTTCACCAGATCTCCCAGCATTCTCGGGATCGACAAAGGGTCTAGTCTGGTTCTCCCTATAAGCAACCCACTGATTGCTGTCGGATACATTTCCGCACGTGGATCCCCTAGTATGCTGAGTATTTCGCATAGTTCTTCCTTTGCATGAGGTTCTCTAAACCTAAAAGTCGATGCTAATACGTTAAAGAGATTTATCAATAAGCCCCTCCCCATAAAGTGTTTCGAAAATCTCTTCAGGTGCAATAGCGCCCTTTCTGATAATGCTCAAATGGCCCTGTTTGGATGCATCAACTATTGTAGACTCCTTGCCGTCGGCTAGATATCCTCCACTAAGTATTCCATGAAGTCCTCTTAGAGGCATTGAAATTATTTGCTGGATATCCCTGACTGACCCTTCACCAGATCTGTTGGCACTTGTTCCTACAAGATATCTACATTCTCGAAGCAATTCCATTGTGCATTTATTACCAGGAATCCTAACTGCTATTGTTCCGCTGTTGGCCGAAACAAGAGATGAAATTCTATTGTCTTCTAGAGGGCATACGATGGTGAGTCTTCCTGGCCAGTATTTTCTTGCCAATGTGCTTGCCACGATGTCCATCCGTGCAATGTTTCTAATGCTTTCAAGTGTTGCTGCAAGTACTGGTAAAGGATTGCTTCTTTCTCTACCTTTGATATCAAAAATGCGTTTGACCGCCTTGTGGTTAAAAGGGTCGCAACCCATACCATAAACAGTGTCTGTCGGAAAAACTATAATTCCGCCTTCTCTGACAATAGCAGCACAATTTAGAATATCTCTTGGCTGGGCACAATCCAATATGTTCTGTCTCTCTACTCGTCTCATCTTCTAACGCAATCACATTATCAATTGGATATACATAAGCTCTCTGGACGCATCCAAGAAACTGAAACAGTTTTCGGTTTAGTACACGCGAGAAGCACAGAAAGATTACATTCGGCGCTACTGAGGAGCAGAGGTGTCCACAAGTGACCTTGATACTGCCTCCTCTAGTTCCTTAATTATTTGGTCACGGTCGAAGGGAGGGCTGTTGAACTTTGCTCCCGCAGCAAAATCGTGACCGCCGCCTTCAGGAAGGTTCAGGGCTATTTTTCTGCACGAGATCAGATTGTTGCTTCGCCGTATGCTGACCTTATTATCGAGACCGTAGAGAATCACTACGTCGGAACCAGTTTTTTCAACGATCTCGTGAGCAAACAAACTATTTTGAATGTATGGTGAGGATCTGAGAATTGCTGCCTTAAATTTATCACCAAAGTGTCTAAGCTGGAGTGTCTGATAGGACTCTGCTTTTGCTCTATCTCGGAATTGACTGTAGGCTGCGTAGTCCTTTTGCATCTCAAAGTCCCACAAAATCCCCCGGGATATTTTAGCTGCTAGAGATGACAGCTTCTCGTAACGGGCGAAGGAATTATGATAATACACTATGAGCTCAGATATTGGCGTGAGATATTGATCTCCTATGAAAAAATCCATTGAGCGCGCAATGCTTGCGAGGTTAGAGGCAAGTTCGTTTCCAAGCAAGAACCTTTCATATACGAGCTCAGCTGCGCACTTAGTCCCAGTTCTATCCAGCTCAAGCTCGGCACAGGGTTCTATTGCTGACTGGGGGCTGTCGGGCCATGGATGATGATCTAGCCAAACTATATGAAAACCCGCATTCCTAGCTTCCGAAAAAGAACTTTTGCATAGACTAATAGAGGAGATATCCTCGCCTAAGGCTAGGTCACAGATTATTATTAATCCGTTTTCCTGAGCCGAAGAAGAAATGCTGAACTTACTTGTAAAATCAGCCATGGTCCGAAACGTATCCTTTCCGTAACCCAGGAATACGGTTCTTGCCTGCGGATATCTGATTAATCCAATGGCCGCGGAGAATAGTCCGTCCACATCTGATTCATGCGAAAATATTAGTACTTTCATAGAGATCGTGATGCAGGCAGAGCCATCCTGTCAAATTGCATCCACATAGGCTAGATAAAAACCATCACCTGACCTCTGCTGGCTAAACTGAACCATATTTGCCACAATAGCCATCATTTCCCTTTTGACTGAGACTTGCTTTATGTAATGCAACGCATCAACTGGGCAAGGCTGTGTAAGTTTGTTACTTACAATTTTAGACCGGACATCGTTGCATGACCGTCATGAGTTGGCGGGCTAGAATTGGCTCCTAGGAGCGCTTCAAGTTCTCCATCAAGATCTCGCAAGTCCTTTCAATTCCTAAATCTACTACATAGTTGCCCAACTTCGGGCCTTTATCTTCGTTCAATAATATTCTATATATCAACTTGAAAAAATCTTTTGGCAAAATGTTATTGCTCCTTGCGATTTCAAAGATTTTAGTTTGAAGAATTCCGGGGATATCTGTACGCTCTTGGAGTCCCGAGTATGAGCTCAGCAGACCTACCAGCTGGTCTACAGCCCGTCTTTCGCTGGGTCCAAGTGGCACATTAGATATTTGACGCCCGTCGGACATTTTGTCCTCTATCCAGTTAGACGCTAAACTAATTCTTCTGACCAAACCCGGAGTCTTTTCTTTTGCCATATTATACTTTACCAGACGCTGAAACACTTTTTCAACCCTTTCATCTAATGGGAATAAAGATCCGTACTGAACTAAAAGGTCGAAAGGAATATGTGTATCAGGATACTTTGGAGGTCTTAAATGGTTGACGTACTCGTAAATCCCCTTTAGCTTTATAAGTTTGGCCTTATTGTCTTCTCGGACCTTGCCAAAATAAAGGTCCTCGTACAAGTCGTACTCATTCATCAGGGCAGGAATTTCCTCTAAATCTATGGTACGTGTGCCTACTATCCTTTTGAAAAACAATAGCATAAGCGACTCCGGAGAACCGTATCTCAGCCAGTGCTGCGGTGTAAATACATTACCGGAGGACTTGCTTATTTTCTTCCCCGAACGATCCAGGAAGAGCTCGTATTTTACGTGCAGCGGATGAGGAAAGGCTAGGACCTCGTTAGAAACCCAGTCATTTACCCGCACTGAATCCATGATGTCTTTTCCGAAGGCTTCAAATCGAATATCAAAAGCTGCCCACCGGGCGGCAAACTCAACTTTCCACGCAAGCTTACCATGCCCTTTACTAATGTCAGACTCACCGCTGTGCCCGCAGCCCTTTATATAGCTGTTTCCAATCTTGGAACCAATACACGAATACGAAACTTTTTTTTGTTCAACGTAGTATTTTTCGGCCCGAGCAAGATACAATCTTCCACATGACTCGCAGATTGGGAAGTAGGGAAGGACTTCAACAAATTTATCCTGTCCCACGAGACTCGCTATTTTGCGGCCAAGCGATCTGCCTTTCCTTAATATACTATCAATTTGCTTCGTCAACACTCCTTTTCGATATGCATCGGTTGCGCTATGAAAGCTGTAAGAGACCCCAATGCTCTGTAGTCCCTTTAGCAGAGAATCAGTCATGTGGTCAGCATACGATCTGTGGCACCCTCCCTCAGGGTCTGGTATGGTTGACACAGGCTTGGCGAGATATTCGTTTAGCCACGTGGGAAATCCGCTGGGAACCTTTCTGAGTCCATCCATGTCATCGGAATAGGCTATTAGCTCTGATCTGTAACCTAAATTACGGAGAGCCAGCGAGACACCGTACGACCGCACGGCATCCGCCATGCTTCCTATATGTGGAACACCCGAGGCTCCCAGTCCACTCTCAACTTTTAGTAACGTGAGGGGCCGACCTAGGACCCTTTCCCGATTTATGAGAGAGTCGGCTATCTTGTCAATCCATGTCCCTTTGCCAATCGTCTCAATCTCTGAGCTACTCAAATAATATCACAATGTCTTAGTCATGTAGGGGCCATTTCTAAAATATCCTAGTCTCTTATAATATCCTCGGGTTCCAACCGCGCTTATAACTGATATTTTCTCCAGACCAAAGTCATCCTTGACAATCCGCTCTGCCTCTTTCATTAATCTTATCCCATATCCTCTATGTTGACAGGAGTCAGTTCCTGGAAGGCATCCTATATCCACCGCGACGCCATACACGTGTAGCTCCCTTATTATAGCAGACCTTTCAGACATAGGATAATCTCGTGCCTTGATTTCAGGTCGATGCGGAAAGGCGGGTTCCCTAAGTCTCAAAAATCCTAAGATAGAAAGATCATCAGTGCTTTCGAAAGAGAGGAAGACCTCCTTTCCTCCTGACGCGGTGTAGTCAATCCTACTCATACGAACTTCTCGGTCGTGAAGAGGTTTGCGATTTTGGAGACCCACTTCGCGGCACCTTATGCAGCGGCATCTGAGACCTTGTTCCTGCAGTTCCTGAAGAGCCAACTGCCTTAAGTTTCCCTGCTTTGGCCCAGCAACAATTTCTCTATCTTCTATTTCTCGCTGGACGCGCATTATTCGAATCCAAGAAGGGACGGCTTTCTTTACCTCAACGAGGATTCTAATATAATCATCGTGAGAATAAGGCTTATACTTCCCGTGGTTGTACAGGTTGTACAGACCTGTGTTTTTAAGAACTAATGTTGGATAGATCTTTAACATGTCCGGTTTGAAGACAGGATCTTCGAATAACCTACGAAAGTCCTCTATGTCTCTTTCTGGTGACGCTGTGGGTAGTCCGGGCATCATGTGGGCAACGATCTTGTATCCAGCGTCGCGAGCGATTTGAAATGAGTCTTTCACATCGGACAGGGTGTGACCCCTGTTTACGGCCTTGTAAGTTTCCTCATGTAGTGATTGTATCCCTATTTCAACCCTCGTTATGCCTAGTTCCAACATAGCGTCAACATGTGACACTTTACAATAGTCAGGCTTGGTTTCGACAGTGAACCCTACGCATCTTGTTCCTGCGGTTTCATTTATTTCCATGGCCTCCTTCAAGTCGTTAGAACACCTGTTGTTTAGAGCATCAAAACTTGATTTAGCGAACTCCCTTTGATATTCAATTGGAAAGAACGGGAAGGTGCCGCCCACTATGACTAATTCTACTTTATCTAATCCATGGCCTCTCGAGGACAGCTGGCTTAGCTTACTCCGTATTTGCTTGAAAGGATCAAAGTCAAAGCGCTGCGCGTACTTCGCGCATGGCTCTGTGCCAGTATAGCTCAAGGGTACGTTTTCCTGGATTCCACCTGGGCAATATATACATCTTCCATGCGGGCAAACGAATGGCTTGGGCATCACAGCAATGACAGCTACTCCTGATGCTGTTTTTACAGGCTTAACCTTCAGCAATTTTCTAACCTCGCCAGACCGGCTAGTATGTTTTAGGATATCCTCATTCCCGGGCATTGAGGAGAGCCTATATTTCGAACATATTTTTTTGGTTAGGGAAGAGATATCCTTGAGCTTGGGCATGGGAAGGCTTTCTAACTCTAGAGCGATTTCCATGCAAACCCTTTCGTATGCTAGACCTCCAAAGTGGCACCGCGGAGATGCCTCCTGAGTATTATACTCCAATACTATGAAGAGGGGTTCCAGAACGAATATTAATTTTTGTAAAAGTTCGACCAGGTCCCTCCCAGGCTAGTGTATGCTCTAAGCTTAGTGAGCAAGTACACGCTCCTTCCCCTGCAGAAAGGCGCATACTTCACCTCTTCCTTTATCATCATCAACTATACCTATCTCATTGCACAACATGTGGTGTTTACGAAATATTTTGCATATTGGGTCCACTGACTCTGGCGGCGCTATCACACAAAATCCTATTCCCATGTTGAATGTCCTGTACATTTCTTTCGTCCCTACTGGGCCATCCAAGGCTATTTGCTTAAAAATCCCACTTGGGGCTGGCAGATTTTTGAGGTTGTATCGCATCTTGCCATTGAGACGGAGAAGCTTGGTGAATGCTCCTCCTGTTATATGGGCCAAGCCATGGACAGGGATAGAAGAGGCTTTCTCTATTATTTCGGTAACAGGCCTGACGTATATTCTTGTTGGCACTAACAGTTCTTCGCCAAGTGGTCTTGATAGAAGAGGCGGTTCATCTCGGACCGAATATTTCGACAAGAGGACCTTCCTCGCTAATGTATAGCCATTAGAATGCAGTCCACTGCTTTCCACCCCAAGAATAATATCTCTCGCTTTTATCTGCTTGCCAAGAATAATTCTTTTTTTTCTCTCCACCACGCCTAACACGGTTCCAGCCAGATCAAAAGCCGTGGTTTTATCAGCACCTGAGATAATGTCAGGGAGGACGGCGGTTTCGCCACCAATTATTGAGACATTCGAAATTCTGGCTCCTTTTACTAATCCTTTTAATAATTCCTTGATGATATAATTTTCAGAGGATTTTAACGCGATGTAATCAATGAACGCAATTGGGCGCGCTCCAACACATATAATGTCATTAACGTTCATGGCGATGCAATCAATACCAATAGTGTCAAATTTATTCACCATCTGAGAAACGAGTATTTTGGTTCCTACTCCATCCGAATGCAAAGCAAGAACAGTATTGTTGATTTCCACAAGACCCGCATAATGTCCAGTTATGGGGTGAACCTTTGCGCCGATCGAATAATTGTTGGTCCTTTCTATAATACGACCAATTTCGGCATGATAGTTTCTTATAGTTGTCCTATTGATTCCCGCCCCCTTGTATGAGGCTGACTTTATCAGGTGCATTATACTACGGAAGCAGCATAATCTTTCTATTAATGGTTCTACCAGCGGCAGAAAGTACTACTTATGCGATACATTCGTTATCTACGTTGGATGCTTCAAATCTCCGTCGTTAAGATCCTTCTCAACCAATGGTAGAGTAAAATGCGCATCGGATACCAATGTGACCTTGTGATTCTTTCCATGTCTGGACAGGAGGTTCCCTAAGACTTGTTTTAAGCTGTCAAATGTTTCGAATCCGAGTTTGGTTCTCAAATAATATTCAGGAATTGTAGAGACGATTCCCAGGTTATATCTCTCTTGCACCGCTTCTAAAAATATTAGATGCTCTTGGCCGTCTACGTATTTGCTGTTCCCAGTCGACGAAGAGATATGTGACCTTCCCTCTATGTACGTCTGTAGCGCTTCAGATCCCAACCCTCTCCTAGATTCCGAAAGGAGGATCGCTGAGCCGTTTCTGTTAAGAACGCTTATGCAATTCCACAGAGAATTAAGCGAATCTGCTAAGGTTGAATGATAGAAGAGTTCGCTGCCAGGACTTATTATCTCCGACTTTACCTGCTGCTGCTCCAAGTTAGTGTTTTCAGTGAGCTTCGAGGATGCGTTTTTAAAACTTTCATCTATAGAGCCCCAAAAGACGTCTGATATCCTGTTTGAATCTCCCACGATCTCTACCGAAAGTGCATCTATGTCGCTACACAACGATAATGCTAGGCGGTAGGGCTCTGACATAGTCCCAGGACTGGGCATGTCGGTGCCTCTCAAAGCGATAGCCTCGGCCATTTTATCTTTCATAAATTTTCTTAACAAATGGGTTGGAGTACCTTCGAAACCGAAAAGAGGGTCGTACGACGAATGCGACAGAAACAATGTTTGATCGAATTTGGCCATGGTGCCTCTCAACGCAAGAAGGTCCTCACCGCTCAACAAAGAAGAACTCCACTTTTCATTTCTAACATCGATGAATTCCTTCAGCTTGAGTGGGATCATGATGTTACCCGTGATGCCTTTATTTATTGCACTGTTTACCAGCGAGGATAGTACCTGTTTTGTCGCTGGCGTAGAGGAAAACACAATAAGTAAACAGTTATCCTTTAGCGGAATGCCTCGGAGCTTAGAATTGATTTGGTCCTCTTGCAAGGGAACAACTCTGGGGGTTATCTCCTTGTATAGATTCTCAAAACGAATATCCAAGGCGACGTCGGTAGTACCATATCGCAGCCAAATCTCAGGCATTTTTTATAATAAGGACGTAGAATGACGGCGTGAGGCTCTCCTCTCGATAACTTTTATCATTGGTTCAGAAAGTATGGCACTGCTCAATACGAATACGCTCGCAGGCAGAGAATATTCCCCGAACGAACTTCCACTTTAGCCCTCATAAATCATCAGATTCTTCTCTTCTAGAAGCGTGTGCAAATTGTGAACAGCCCTATAGACTTCGCTCTCTTTCTTTGCGCCTGTACAAACCAATTTACCGCTTGCGAAAAGCAAAATAACTGTCTTTGGATCCAGCATCCGGTGGATTAATCCTGGGAACTGTTCGGGTTCATACATGCTGCGAGGAAGGACACGTGCTGCTAATTCTAGATGTATTTTACCCCCGAGGCTTGCAGACGCAACGATGTTTTGGATTTCGATGATGGGTTCATGTTCAATAGGGATTCCTCCCTTCTTTAATTTTTGAACCACATTTTTGACTGCCTTAATAGCTTGATCCTCTGACTTTGCCCCAGTGCAAACCATCTTGCCCGAGCTGAATATTAGGGTTGCAGTCTTCGGAGATTTTAGCCTGAACACAAGTCCGGGGAATTGATCAGGATGATATTCAACGTCTGGAAAAATCTGAGTAATTAGATTGAGATTTACACTTTGGTTAACCGTTGCTGACGCAACAACATTTTCAATGCTGACAATGGGCTTGGTTTGCGGCATACTAGTCGCTTTAAATACAACTATATATATACCTGTTTATATAACTTTTTTACCAAAATATTTTGAAAAAAGGACTGCATAGATCAATTCTGAACTTTCTTTTTGATTGTTAAAACAAATCTACAAACGTCTGACCGATGTCGCATCAC
>OCZS010000499.1_pt1 | contig 12933 bp, 11 predicted proteins | sample 1539071 | NCBI WGS metagenome assembly OCZS01 (sample SAMEA3113584, study PRJEB22503) | soil metagenome
ACCACCACACCGTCCGGCCGCCATGCCGACCAGCCGAGCCGAACCAGACCGGGATCGGCCGGGGTGTCCAGGCGTACGGCGGTGGCCAGCACGCCGAGGACCAGCAAGCCGGCGGCCACCAGTGCGGCCGCCCGCCGCCACGGATGCGCCGGAGCCCTGCCCACACCTCATCATCCCGCCCGGAACGCCCCCGCGTCCGGCTTCTAGGTTGCTGTCCATGGATCCGCCCAACGTCTCGGCCCCACCCCAGCTCGGCAACCAGTACACCGACGATCATGTCCTGCGTTCCTTCCTGCGCCGCGCCCTGCCGCCGGACGTGCTGACCCGGATCGAGGTGGAACTGCACGAGCTGGGCGAGCTGGCCGGTCACGTGCTGTACGACCAGCAGCTGGCCGAGCGCCACCTCGAGCCGGTCCTCACCTCGTGGGACGCCTGGGGTAACCGGGTGGACCGGATCGAGCTCACCCCGCTGTGGCGCCGGGCGGAGGCCCTCGCCGTCCGGTTCGGCCTCACCGCGGTCCCGTACGAGCAGCGTGACGGCCGCTATTCCCGACTCCACCAGCTGGCCCTGGTGCACCTGTTCCACCCGTCCACCGACATGTACACCTGCCCGCTGGCGATGACCGACGGCGCCGCGCGGACGCTCTGCGACTCGGGCAACGCCGCGCTGGTCGAGCGGGCGGTGCCCCGGCTGACCAGCCGTGACCTGCAGCGGTTCTGGACCAGCGGCCAGTGGATGACCGAGCTGACCGGCGGGTCGGACGTCGGCGCCTCCCTCACCCCCGCCGAGCCGACCGCCGACGGCGGCTGGACCCTTTTCGGCCGTAAGTGGTTCACCTCGGCGGCATCCGCGCCGATGGCCCTCACCCTGGCCCGGCCGGAGGGCAATCCGACCGGTGGCCGCGGTCTGGCGCTGTTCTATGTCGAGACCCGGGACACCGACGGGCGCCTCCAGGGCATCCGCATCGACCGGCTCAAGGACAAGCTCGGCACCCGCAAGCTGCCTACCGCCGAGCTCACTCTGGACGGAACGCCGGCACTCCCCGTCGCCGGTCTGCGCGACGGCACAGCAGCGATCGAACCGATGCTGCGCATCACCCGGGTCTGGAACAGCGTCTGCGCCGGCGCAGCGATGCGGCGCGGTCTCGCCCTGGCGTACGCGTACGCGGGTCGCCGGTCCGCGTTCGGCCGCTTGCTGCTCGAGCAGCCCCTGCACCGGGAGACACTGGCCGAGCTGGCTACCGCGTACGCGGGCGCATTCTCACTGACCTTCGCCCTGGTCGACCTGGTGGGCCGGGCGGAGGCCGGCGAGCTGGACGATGCGAGCCGGCAGCTGCTGCGGCTGATGCTGCCGATCACCAAGCTGGCCACCGGCAAGCAGGCCGTGGCGACGATGAGCGAGGTGGTCGAGGCGTTCGGCGGTGCCGGCTACGTCGAGGACACCGGGCTGCCCGCGCTGCTCCGCGACACCCAGGTGCTGCCGATCTGGGAGGGCACCACGAACGTGCTCGCGCTCGACGCCCTGTTGCGGACCGACCTCGCCGAGGGCGTACGGGCCTGGTCGGACCGGGTGCGGAGCGCGGTCCGCGCGACGACCGAGCCCCGGCTGGCCGAGCCGGGGCGCACCGCCCTGGCCCACCTGGAGGACGCCACCACCTGGGCGGTGGAGACGACGGAGCCGACGCTGCGCCAGGCCGGCGCCCGCCGCTTCGCGCTCGCCCTGGCCCGCTGCATGCAGCTGGGTCTGCTGGTCGAACACGCGCAGTGGGCGCTGGACACCGAGGGCGACCACAGCTTCGTCGCGCTCGCCCGCCGCCTGGCCCGGTCGCCGCTGGACCCGGTAGTTCGGGGGTCGACGGCGGAGGTTGATGCGATCCTGAACCCGCTGGTCACCGCAGGTCAGGAAGGACCGGAAGATGAGTGAACCAAAACGGGTCGAGGTCGAACGTCATTTCGGCTGGGAGGACATGTTCGTCCCCCCGAAGGAGGACCCGCGGTCGGATGGGCCGTCGGAGAACAGCGAGCGGGCGGTGCTGCTGGACTACCTCCGCGACTACCGGCTCACCCTGCAGCTGAAGTGCGCCGACCTGACTCCCGAGCAGCTGGCCCGGCGCTCGGTGCCGCCGTCCACCCTGTCTCTGCTCGGGCTGGTCCGGCACATGGCCGGCGTCGAGCAGATCTGGTTCCGGATCCGGATGGCCGGGCAGCAGGTGCCGCGGCACTACCGTCCTGAGGGCCGGCCCAACCAGGACTTCGACGGCGCGGTCGGTGAACCGGAGGTCGTGGCGGAGGCCTGGGCGACGTGGCGGTCGGAGGTCGAGTTCGCCGAGCGGTTCGTGGCCGAGACCGACGACCTCGGGTTCGTCGGCGCCGAGGGCCACTTCCTGCGCGACATCCTGGTGCACATGATCGAGGAGTACGCCCGGCACTGCGGCCACGCCGACCTGTTGCGGGAGTGCATCGACGGCCGGGTCGGGCAGTAGGCACCGGCGACCAGCACCGTCGCCCGGCGTCAGCCCCGGGTGACGGTCAGCCTCAGCCACCCGGCCAGGGACTCAATCTCAGCCTCCAGATCGGCGCGCATCGCTGAGGTGAACGTGACGTCCTCGTGCAGCGCGTGGACGACGAGGGCCCCGGCCTTGCGGTCGGCCTTGGCGTCGAGCTTGCCCACCAAGCGAGCGTGGTGCAGCACCGGCAGCGCGAAGTACCCCCACCGCCGCGCGCTGGCCGGCTTGTACATCTCGAGGATGTACTCGAAGTCGAACAGTCCGAGGGCGCGCTCGCGGTCGTGCACCAGCCGGTCGAACGGCGACAGCAGGGCCGTTCGCCCGGCGAACGGCTGGTCGAGCGCCTCCGGATCGGCCCGCCACTCCCCGGCCAGGCCCTCGACGGTGACCGGGATCCCGGCCTCGCCCACCGCGACCGGCTCACCCGGGATCGACGCCGTCCGCGCCCGGGCGATGCCGAGCGAGCGGAGCCGCCGCTCCTCGCGTCGGCGCTTCGCCTCGGCGGCCGGCAGCGGCGTGAACGCCGGGTAGACCCGCTCGGGGATGTCCCACAGTCGCTGCCGCCCCACCCGGCCGGCGATCGCCACCTCGCCGCGGACCGAGAGGAACTCCAGCATCTGGGTCACGTTGCGGTTGTTCGTCCAGCCCGTCGAGGCCCACGGCACCTGGCTGGTGTCCGGGATGTCCCGCGACAGCAGCGGACCGGCCTCGCGCAGCCGGGCCACGACGTCCCTCCGGAACCGGTCGTTCGTCTCGATCCAGTCCCGCACCGAGGACTGGGCCGTGTAGCCGGTGTCCTCCGGAACGTGCAGGGCCACGGCCGTCGCCGGCCGGATGAAGGCCCGCAGCTCGAACAGTGTGCGGTCCTGCTCGAGCGCCCGGGTCAGGTCGGCCGGATCGTACGCCGCGCCCCAGCCGGCTCCACGCGACGAGGTCCGCGTTCGGCGCGATGGCCGCTGTCGGGTCGATCTGCAGCAGGGTGAGCCGGTCCACGAGGTCGACCAGGTCGCTCGGCCGCGACGCGTCGAGCAGCTGGGCGCGTACCGCGACCTGGCGCGCCTCGTCCCGGTCGAGCCGTCGGACACTCATGCCGCGACACGTTAGAACATGCATGCTCCTGGTCCGCCGAGTCCCCGCGTACCTCAGCCCCCGGCGTACGCAGTTGTTGTCCATGTGCAATAACTGCGTATACTCACTGGATGAGCGAGGCGGACAAGTCGCCGCTGCAGACGGCGCGGGAGCTGCTCACGGCCGTGCCGGACGACCCCATGCTGGCCGTCGAGCAGCTCAGCCGCGCCCGCGAGGCCGTCGACGCGGCGCTGGATGAGGCGATGGCCCGGGCCACCCTCGAGGGCGCCTCGTTCCGCTCGGTCGCCTCCCGCGCCGGCCTGGCCCCGAACAGTGTCGCGCCCCGGCTGGCCCGCACCGCCGCGCTTCGACCGTACGCCGACCCGGACGGCCGGGTCGGCAGCACCGGCGTCGAACGCGCCCGCTACGACGCCGAACAGGGCCGACCCGCACCAGCCGCCGCTCCTGAGTCCAGGCTGCGGTTCCGTCGCCGAACACCAGGAGGAGCACCATGACCGACCCCACCTACACCGACATCACGATGGTTCTCGACCGATCCGGCTCGATGCAGTCGATCAAGACCGACACCATCGGCGGCTTCGACGCCTTCATCTCCGAGCAGCGTGAGCTCCCGGGCCGCTGCGTGGTGAGCCTGGTGCAGTTCGACAACGAGTACGAGGAGGTCTACACCGGACGCCCGATCGCCGAGGTGCCCAGCCTGACCCTGGTGCCGCGCGGCTCCACGGCGATGCTCGACGCCATCGGCCGCGCCGTCAACGCGACCGGCGCCCGGCTGGCCGCGCTGCCGGAGGACCAACGCCCCGGGGCCGTGATCGTCGGCATCATGACCGACGGGCTGGAGAACGCCAGCCGGGAGTTCGATTACCCAACGATCAAGATGCTGATCGAGCAGCAGGAGCAGACCTACGGCTGGACCTTCATGTACATGGGGGCCAACCAGGACGCGATCGAGGTCGGCGCCAGCCTGGGGGTCGCCCGCGACCGGTCGCTGACCTACGCGGGTCCCAAGGTCGCCGCGGCGATGGGCGCCTACAGCGCCTCGGTCGGCACACTCCGCGAGGCCGTCGCCGCCGGAGCGCCGGTCGAGCAGGCCCGCCGCCGGGCCGCCTACAGCGACAGGCAGCGGGAGCAGGCCTCCTGACACTGACCCTTCGAGCTGTCGCGGCGGCGATACGCCGTGCCGGCCGCCCGCGTTCTCGCCTCCGCGGCGGCACGGCACGGCACGCTAACCTTCGACGAGTGGCTACGCGAAGCGGATGACCATGTCCGGCACTGAAACCCCGGGCCGCGTGCGACCCCTGGTGCTGCGGGTTGGACTCGGATTCCTCGCCGTGTCCCAGGGCGTGATCGGGGCCTGGGCGCTGCTTGCCCCGGAGACGTTCTACCGCTACTTTCCCGGAACCGCCGTGGGCTGGGTGTCCCTGCTGCCGCCCTACAACGAGCACCTCGTCCGCGACGTCGGTGCGCTCAGCCTCGCGCTGACCGTGCTGCTGGGGTACGCCGCCGTCCGGCCCGAGCCGCGTACGGTCCAGCTCGCCCTCGCGGCCTTCGCGGTGTACGCCGTTCCGCACACGATCTTCCACGCCCTCCACCTCGAGGGCTTTCGCCCCGCCGACGCCGTCGCGCAGATGACCGGCTTCGCCCTCCAGATCGCCCTGCTCGTCGTCCTGTTCCTCACCACGATCCGACGGGTCAGCGCTGGGTCACGCCGAGACAGCCCAGCCCGGCCCTGATCTCGGCCCGCTCGGCTCCCGGATCTGCACCCTTCCGGCGATCTGCACCGGTCGCTAGCGATCCTTGGTCGCGAGCGGTGCAGATCGAAGGAAGGGGTGCAGATGCTGCGGTGCGACGCGCTCAGGCGCGAACGAGAATGACCTCGAGGGTGCGGGGGCCGTGGACCCCCTCGACCCGGTTCAGCTCGATGTCGCTGGTCGCGCTGGGGCCGCTGATCAGCGTGACCGGGCGGGTCAGGTCGACGGCGGCGACCAACTGCGGCACGTCGGCGACCACCTGGTCGACCCGGACGATGCAGAGGTGGTAGTCCGGGATCAGGCTGACCACCCGGCGGCCCTGACCGGCACTGCCGTCCAGCACCAGCGTCCCGGTCTCGGCTACGGCGACGGCGCAACCGGTCAGCACCCCGTCGAGCGTGTCCAGCTCGGCCACCGTCAGCTCGCCCTCGTCGACGTGCACCGTCACCTCGCCCAGCCCGTCCAGCCAGCCGGACTCCAGCCCGGCCGGCACGACGATGGACCGCACACCCCGCTCCCCCAGCGCCGCCGCCACCGTCGCGGCAACCTCGTCCGGGCCGCAGTGCCGGACCAGGGCCTTGTAGTCCAGCAGCCGGTCGACCAGCCGCTCCACCAGAGCCTCGTGATCAAGATCCGACGTGCTCCGGTACGCCCGCTCGACCCGCTCGTACGTCAGGTCCGGCGGCGGCGCGGCCGCGTGCGCGGCGCGTACCCGGGCCAGCACGTCTTCGCGCGCGCTCACGCGCGCTCCCGTGTGTTGTTGCGCGCGCGGCGGGGGTTCAAGGGGGTCGCCCCCCTCGGCTGGTCGACAGTGTCCCCGTGCTCGCGGGCCCACCAGTCGCGGAACGTCTGCTGCGGCGGCCGCGGCAGGTCCCGGGTCGCCGTCCACTGCGCCACCACCGGAGCCGGGACATCGCCGATCACCCCGCGCCGCCGGCCGAGCATCCGACCGAGCCGGCCGGAGCGGAGGGCCAGCGCCCACCGCGTCGGGTCCCGCATCACCCAGGACACCGTGCGCATCAGCGCCGCCTCGGCGGTCGGCGTACGCCGCTCGGCGGCCTGGGCCTCGACGTGCTCGGCCCGCAGGTGGACCAGGATCTCCGGGATGTTGATCTTCACCGGGCAGACGTCGTAGCAGGCCCCGCACAGCGAGCTGGCGTACGGCAGTGAGGCGTTGTCCTCCACCCCGGTCAGCAGCGGCGACAGGATCGCGCCGATCGGCCCGGGATAGACCGAGCCGTACGCGTGCCCGCCCGCGCGCTCGTAGACCGGACAGACGTTGAGGCAAGCCGAGCAGCGGATGCAGTTGAGGGCATCACGGCCGCCGGCGTCGGACAGCACCGCCGTACGACCGTTGTCGAGAAGGATCAGGTGGAAGTTCTGCGGCCCGTCGCCGGGCGTGACGCCGGTCCACATGGACGTGTAGGGGTTCATGCGCTCGCCGGTCGAGGAGCGCGGCAGCAGCTGCAGGAACACCTCGAGGTCGCGGAGCCGCGGCACGACCTTCTCGATCCCCATCACCGTGATCAACGTCTCCGGCAGGGTCAGGCACATCCGCCCGTTGCCCTCCGACTCGACCACGGCCAGTGTGCCGGTCTCGGCCACGGCGAAGTTGGCCCCGCTGACCGCCACCTTGGCACTCAGGAACTTACGCCGCAGATACCGCCGCGCCGCCCCGGCCAGCACCGCCGGCTCGTCGGTGAGCGCCGGATCCACGTCGGCCATCTCGCGCAGGAAGATCTCGCGGATCTCGGCCCGGTTGCGGTGGATCGCCGGCACCAGGATGTGCGAGGGCCGGTCCTGGCCCAGCTGGACGATCAGCTCGGCGAGGTCGGTCTCCCAGGCGTTGATCCCAGCGGCCTCGAACGCCTCGTTCAGCCCGATCTCCTGGGTGGCCATGGACTTGACCTTGACCACCTCGTCCGCCCCGGTGGCCCGGACCAGGTCGATCGCGATCCGGTTGGCCTCGGTCGCGTCGCGGGCCCAGTGCACGACGCCGCCGCGCGCCGTCACCGCGGCCTCGAGCTGCTCGAGGTAGGTGTCGAGGTGGGCCATTGTGTGCATCTTGAGCTGCCGGCCCGCTTCGCGCAGCTCCTCCCAGTCGGCCACCTCGCCGACCACCGCGGCCCGCTTGGCCCGGATGGTCGTCGTCGCGGTGCCGAGGTTGCGGCGCAGCTGTGGGTCGGCCAGGGCCCGCCGGGCCGCGACCGGAAAGGACTCCTCGCCGCGCAGGTGACCGACGCCGCGCGGCGCGAGCGCCGGCATGCCCAGGTGCACCGTCGTCACGCGACGACCTCGGGCGTCTGGTCACCTGGGTCAGGTGGGGGGACGACCCCCCATGCCCCCCGATGGATTCCCGTCGCTGGCGCTCCGGAAATCCGGCTGGTCAGGGGCATCGGCTCCGCGCGCGTGGAGGCCAGGATCTGGGCCAGGTGAACCGTACGCGTCGCCGCGCGGATCCGGGACAGGCCGCCGCCGATGTGCATCAGGCAGGAGCTGTCCCCCGCCGTGCACACCTCGGCCCCGGTGTCCAGGACGTGCCGCATCTTGTCGGCGAGCATCGCGGTCGAGGTGTCGGCGTTCTTGATCGCGAACGTGCCGCCGAACCCGCAGCACTCCTCCGCGCCCGGCAGCTCGGTCAGCCGCAGCCCCTCCACCGTCCGCAACAGCTGCAGCGGCCGGTCGCCGACCCGCAGCATCCGCAGCGAGTGGCAGGTCGGGTGGTACGTCACCGTGTGCGGGTAGTAGGCCCCGACGTCGGTCACCCCCAGCACGTCGACCAGCAGCTCGGAGAGCTCGTACGTCCGCGCCGCCACCGCCTCGACCGCGTGCACCAAACCCGGCGTGCCGAAGCGCGCGGCCACCATGGCGTGCTGGTGCCGCACCGACCCGACACATGACCCGGACGGCGCGACGACGGCCTCGTACGGCTCGAACACCGCGGCGTACCGCTCGACCAGCGGCAGCGCCGCCTTCTGGTAGCCGGTGTTGACGTGCATCTGGCCGCAGCAGGTCTGGGCGGGCGGGAAGACCACCTCGTGCCCCAGCCGCTCCAGCAGCCGCACGGTCGCCTGACCCACCTGGGGATACAGGGCGTCCGCCAGGCAGGTGATGAACAGTGCGATCCTCACTCAGCCGACCTCCGCCGCCACGGTAGCCGCCGCCTCCACGGGCTCGTAACGGGCCAGGTCCAGGCCGCCGCGCAGCGCGGTCCGCAGCTCGTCCAACCCGGCCGGCAGCACGCCGGCGGCCCGGGCCTGCACCGCGAGATTGCCCAATGCCGTGGCCTCGATCGGGCCGGCCAGCACCGGCCGGCCCGACAGGTCAGCGGTGAGCTGACAGAGCAGCGCGTTCTGGCAGCCGCCGCCGACGATGTGCACCACGTCGACCGGCTGGCTGGACAGGTACTGCGCCGAGGCGACGGTCTTCGCGTACGCGACCGCGAGCGAGTCGAGGATGCACCGGACCACGGCCGCCGCCGACTCCGGCACCGGTCGCCCGGCCACGGCACAGGCGGCGCGGATGCGCGAGGGCATGTCGCCCGGCGGGAGGAACTCCGGCGCGTCGACGTCGACCACCGGCCCGCTCGCCAGGGCCGCGGCCTCGGCCAGCAAGGTGTCCTGGTCGGCCGGCTCGCCGGCCTCACGCCAGGTGCGCAGGGACTCCTGCAGCAGCCACAGGCCGCCGACGTTGCGCAGGTAGCGGACGCGGCCGTCCACCCCGCCCTCGTTGGTGAAGTTGGCCGCCCGGCTGGCCTCGGTGAGCACCGGCTGGTCCAGCTCGACCCCGACCAGCGACCAGGTGCCGGACGACACGTACGCGAACCGGCGGTCCGCGGCCGGCACGCCGACCACGGCCGACGCGGTGTCGTGCGATCCCACGGCGACCACCGTGGTGGTGGCGGGCAGGCCGGTGTGCTCGGCCACCGTCGGGCGGACGCGGCCCACCACCTCCCCCGGCTCGACCAGCGGCGGGAACAGGTCGGTCGGCAGGTCCAGGGCGGTGAACAGGTCGGCGGACCAGGACCGGGTCCGGGCGTCCAGCAGCCCGGTCGTCGAGGCGTTGGTGATCTCCGTACGCCGTTCGCCGGTCAGCCAGAAAGCCAAGAGGTCGGGCAGCAGCAGGGCCTGCCGAGCCTTGGCCCAGCGCGGGCCGCGCTGCTCGGCGGTGAGTTGGTAGAGGGTGTTGAACGGCAGGAATTGCAGACCGCTGACCGCGTACAGCTGCGCGGGGTCGACCCGGGCGTGCACGTCGTCGATCACCGCCTCGGTCCGGTCGTCCCGGTAGGCGATCGGCTCCGCCAGCAGCCGGCCGTCGCCGCCCAGCAGGCCGTAGTCGACCGCCCAGGTGTCGATGCCGACACTGACCACGCCCGGATAACGCTGCGCTAGCGCCGTCAGCCCGACCAGCACCTGCTCGTACAGCCCGGTCAGGTTCCAGCGCAGCGAGCCATCCGCCACGGCGGCCCCGTTCGGGAAGCGGTGCACCACGTCGAGGTGCATCTCCCCATTGACCCACCACCCGGCGACCACCCGACCGCTGGAGGCGCCGATGTCGATCGCCCCGAAGATGCGGTCTGAGCCTGTCGAAGACCCGTCGACAGGCTCAGGGCGCAACTCAGTGGTCACGGTCACCGCAGGAAGGCGGCGGCCACGCCCGCGTCGACCGGGATGTGCAGGCCGGTGGTGTGCGACAGGTCGGCCGAGCACAGCACGAAGACGGCGTTGGCCACGTGCTCGGGCAGCACCTCGCGCTTGAGCAGGGTGCGCTGCGCGTAGTACTTGCCAAGGTCCTCCTCGGCCACGCCGTAGACCGCCGCGCGCTTGGCGCCCCAGCCGCCGGCGAAGATTCCGGAGCCGCGGACCACGCCGTCCGGGTTGATGCCGTTGACCTTGACCCCGTGCTCCCCCAGCTCCGCCGCGAGCAGCCGGACCTGATGGGCCTGGTCGGCCTTGGTCGCGGAGTAGGCGATGTTGTTCGGCCCCGCGAACAGCGAGTTCTTCGAGGAGATGTAGACGATGTCCCCGCCGAGCCGCTGGTCGATCAGCACCTTGGCCGCCGCCCGGGAGACCAGGAACGAGCCCTTGGCCATCACGTTGTGCTGCAGGTCCCAGTCGGCCACCGTGGTGTCGAGCAGCGCCTTGGACAGCGACAGGCCGGCGTTGTTGACCACCAGGTCCAGCCCGCCGAAGGCGAGCACCGTGGCGTCGACCGCGGCCTGCACCGCGTCCTCGTCGGTCACGTTGGCGGTGATGCCTACCGCCACGTCGGCGCCACCGATCTCCGCCGCCGCGGCCGAGGCCTTCTCCGCGTCCAGGTCGGCGATGACCACGCACGCCCCTTCGGCGGCCAGGCGGTGGGCGATGGCCTTGCCGATGCCCGAGGCGGCGCCGGTGACCAGGGCGATCCGGGTGGCCAGCGGCTTGGGCTTGGGCATCCGCTGCAGCTTGGCCTCCTCCAGCGCCCAGTACTCGATCCGGAACTTCTCGCTCTCGTCGATCGGCGCGTACGTCGACAGGCCCTCGGCGCCGCGCATCACGTTGATCGCGTTGACGTAGAACTCTCCGGCCACGCGGGCGGTCTGCTTGTTCGCCCCGTAGGAGAACATGCCCACGCCCGGGATCAGGATGATCAGCGGGTCGGCACCGCGGATGGCCGGCGAGTCGGCGGTCGCGTGCCGGTCGTAGTACGCCTGGTAGTCCGCCCGGTAGGACTCGTGCAGCTCGCGCAGCCGGTTGACCGAGTCCTCGACCGACGCCGTCGGCGGCAGGTCCAGCACCAGCGGCTTGACCTTGGTGCGGAGGAAGTGGTCCGGGCAGCTGGTGCCCAGGGCAGCCAGCCGCGGGTGCTCCGTGCTGGCCAGGAAGTCCAGCACCACGTCGGAGTCGGTGAAGTGGCCGACCATCGGCCGGTCGTACGAGGCGATCGAGCGCAGCGTCGGGGCCAGGGCGGCCGCGCGCGCCCGCCGCTCCGTCTCGGGCAGCGCGCCGTACCCCTCCAGCGCCGGCCCGAACGGCTCGGCCTTGCTGTGCTCGGAAATGTACTTGCCCGCCGTGTCGATGATCCACAGCGAGTTGGCCTCGGACTCCTCCGACGTCGCCCCCCACGCCGTGACGCCGTGCCCGCCGAGGATGCAGCCGACCGCCTGCGGGTTCTCGGCCTTGATCGCGGCGATGTCCAGCCCGAGCTGGAAGCCCGGCCGCCGCCAGGGCACCCAGACCACCCTGTCGCCGTAGATCTCCTTGGTCAGGGCCTCCCCGTCCGCCGCCGTCGCGATGGCGATGCCGGAGTCGGGGTGCAGGTGGTCGACGTGGGCGGCGTCGACCAGGCCGTGCATGGCGGTGTCGATGCTGGGGGCCGCGCCGCCCTTGCCGTGCAGGCAGTAGTCGAACGCGGCGACCATCTCGTCCTCGCGCTCGACCCCGGGGTAGACGTCGACCAGCGCCCGCATCCGGTCCAGCCGGAGCACGGCCAGCCCGGACTCCTTCAGCGTGCCCAGGTCGCCGCCGGAGCCCTTGACCCAGACCAGCTCGATCTCACTCCCGGTGACCGGGTCGGTCTCGCTGCCCTTGGCCGAGGTGTTGCCCCCGGCGTAGTTGGTGTTCTTCGGGTCGGCACCGAGCCGGTTGCTCCGGCCGATCAGGTCGCTCACCACTGGGTTGGTCATGTCATCCCTTCGCGAAACTGGTCACAAACTGCAGGATTTCGGTCCGGAAACCTGTCGTTTCTGACCGGTTTTCGGAGAAGAGGTCGAGCTACGCGCCCCAGCCGGCTTGGGTGCCGCCGGCGCGTTCGGTCTCGATCTGCTTCTGGTAGCCCGACTCCGCGTACGCGCGGACCGGGTCGGCGGGAAGGCCGCGGGACTCCCGCCACTCGGCGAGGGCCGGACGCACGTCGGTGTAGAAGGCGTCCATGACGATCGCGTTGGCGCCGAGCACGTCGCCGGCCTCCTGGGCCGCACCCAGGGCGTCGGTGTCGACGAGCAGGGCCCGCGCGGTCATCTCCTGGACGTTCAGCACCGAGCGGATCTGCCCGGGGATCTTGTCCTCGACGTTGTGGCACTGGTCGAGCATGAAGGCGACGCCCGATCCCGGGGCCAGCGCGCCGCCACGGACCACCTCGTACAGGATCCGGAACAGCTGGAACGGGTCAGCGGCCCCGACGATCAGGTCGTCATCGGCGTAGAAGCGGGAGTTGAAGTCGAACGAGCCGAGCTTCCCGAGCCGGAGCAGCTGCGCCACGATGAACTCGATGTTGGTCCCGGGCGCGTGGTGTCCGGTGTCCAGGCAGACCAGGGCCCGCTCGCCCAGCGCGTTCACCTGCGCATACGCGGTGCCCCAGTCCGGCACGTCGGTGTGGTAGAAGGCCGGCTCGAAGAACTTGTACTCCAGGACCAGCCGCTGCTCCGGCCCGATCCGCTCATAGATGGTGGCCAGGCTCTCGGCCAACCGGTCCTGCCGGCCGCGCATGTCGCCCTGTCCCGGGTAGTTGGTCCCGTCGGCCAGCCAGATCTTCAGGTCGCGCGACCCGGTCAGCGTCATGATCTCGATGCACTCGAGATGGTGGTCGATGGCCTTGCGCCGCAC
>OCZS010000500.1_pt1 | contig 12927 bp, 14 predicted proteins | sample 1539071 | NCBI WGS metagenome assembly OCZS01 (sample SAMEA3113584, study PRJEB22503) | soil metagenome
CGACGGCGGCTACGAGACGGTCAGCCTGGAGCCGGCCAGCGACGACGGCGAGCGCGAGCCAGCGGCCACCGGCTCCCCGACGGAGTAGCTCCCGGCCCGTGTGGCGGCGCGGCCAGGTGATCGTCCGCCGGGAGGTCTGGCACGGCCGCCCCTGGTCAGGCATCCCGGTGATCGTCCTCGACGACACCCCGGACCATGAGCTCGACCTGTGGAGCACGGATGGCCGGACCTGGAACCGCAAGGACGAGGAGCTGCTCGACCAACGCGTCCAGGAGGGCCGCTTCACCGCCGACGAGGCGGTGCTCATCCGCGCCGAGGCGGGCCGGCTGGAGGCGGAGTTGGCCAGCCGGGGGCCATGGTGGGACCGGTCATGGGCAAGCTGGACGCCCGATCCCGATTGGCCGCGGCCAGCGCTTCCGGGCGGCTGGGAGCTGGCGTGAGGCGGGCCTCGCCTCAGGGCCCGGACGGCGGACCGGGATCGGGGTAGGGACGGGGATCGGAGGTCGGGCCCGACTGGGGCGAGGGGGCCTCGGTGTCGGCCTGGAGGCGGCCGTAGCGGTTCTCGCGGTTGACCGCGGCCAGCCAGCCCCAGGTGGCGTAGACGAGCAGCCCCAGGCCGAGGATGACCAGCCACAGGCCGTAGATCAGGCCGGTGAAGAGCACGGCCACGCCCATGGAGGCGGCCAGCGGCCAGATGGTGGGCAGGGGCAGCACGCCCAGGTCCTCGGCGGCCAGGTCCTTGGGGCCGGGGGGGTCCTGGGGCGGGATGCCGGCGAAGCGGCGCATGGCGTCGGCCCGGGACTCGCGGGTGCCGCCCCGATGGCGCTGCTCCTGGATCAGGATCAGGCCGGCGAAGCCCGGCCCGAAGCCCAGCAGCAGCAGCGAGATCGCGCCCAGGGCCTCGAAGTCGCTCACGAACCAGTAGATGACCCCGGCGACGATGCCGAACCCCGACACCCGCAGCAGCACACCAGCTTCGTCGGTCATCTCCCTCAGCCTCGATCCGGGTCGCGCTCGGGGTCGGTCTTGACGGGGGCCAGCTCGGGGTCGCCGCGGTGGCGGTAGTCGAACGCCGGCCGCTCGGAGTGGACCTCGGGCAGGTGGTGGAAGTTGTGGGACGGCGGCGGGGAGCTGGTCACCCACTCCAGGCTGTTGCCCTCCCACGGGTCGTCCCCGGCGCGCTTGCCGCGCCGGATCGACACCCAGAAATTCCAGATGAAGATGAGCACCGACACGCCGGTCAGGAACGCCCCCACCGTCGAGAGGACGTTGGCCGAGGTCCAGCGCTCGATCTCGTAGTCGGCGATCCGGCGCGGCATGCCGTCCAGCCCGACCAGGAACTGGAAGAAGAAGGTCAGGTTGAAGCCGATGAAGAAGGTGGCGAAGTGCCAGCGGCCCAGCCGCTCCGACAGCAGCCGCCCGGTGAACTTCGGGAACCAGAAGTAGAAGCCGGCGAACATCCCGTAGAGCAGCCCCCCGACCATGATGTAGTGGAAGTGGGCGACCACGTAGTAGGTGTCGTTGACGGCGAAGTCGATCGGCGGCGAGGCCAGGAAGATGCCGGTGATCCCGCCGATCAGGAACACCACGATGAACCCGAGCGACATCAGCATGGCCGTTGACAGGGTGATCGACCCCCGCCACATGGTTCCGATCCAGTTGAACACCTTGATCCCGGTGGGCACGGCGATCAGCAGCGACATGATCGAGAAGTAGGGCAGGTAGACCAGCCCGGTGGCGAACATGTGGTGGGCCCAGACCCCGAAGGACAGGGCGGCGATGCCGAAGAAGGCGAACACCATCGCCCGGTAGCCGAACAGCGGCTTGCGGGAGAAGACGGGGATGACCTCGTTGATGATCCCGAAGATGGGCAGGATGATGATGTAGACCTCGGGGTGCCCGAAGAACCAGAAGATGTGCTGGAACAGGATCGGGCTGCCGCCGTAGGTCGGGTCGAAGAACTGGGCCCCGAAGTTCCGCTCCAGGAACAGCAGCGCGAACACCACCGTCAGGGCCGGGAAGGCGAACAGGATCAGCAGCTGGTTGACCAGGACCCCCCAGGTGAACAGGGGCATCCGGAACATCGTCATGCCCGGCATGCGCATCCGGAAGATGGTCGTGACCAGGTTGACCGCGCCCAGGATGCCGGCCACCCCGACCACCGCCAGGCCGATGATCCACAGGTCCATGCCGGTGCCCTGGAAGTACTCGCGGGTCGACAGGGGCGCGTAGGCGGTCCATGCGACCGCGGCCGGGCCGCCGGCCACGAAGAAGCTCGAGACCACGATCAGGACCCCGAACAGGTACAGCCAGTAGGACATGGCGTTGGCCCGGGGGAAGGCCACGTCGGCGGCGCCGATCTGGAGCGGGACCAGGTAGTTGCCGAGGCCGGTGGTCACCTGGGCCGCGAACAGGAAGATCATCAGGGTGCCGTGCATGGTGAACACCTGGTTGTAGGTGTTCTCGCCCATCGCCTGGAGGCCCGGGCTGGCCAGCTCCCAGCGGACCACCAGGGCCAGCACCCCACCGGCCAGGAACACCGCGAAGGCGGTGAAGATGTAGAGGATGCCGATCTTCTTGTGGTCGACGGTGGTGAGGTAGTCGACGATGCCGCCGGGCTCCTCGTGGTGGGCCTCGGGGAGCGCCGGGAGGGGAAGCTCGGTGGTCGCCATGGTGGTTCCTGTCGCTCCTTAGGTTCCCGGTTGCCCGGCCGCGCCGCGGCGGGTCTCCGCGGCCAGCCAGCTCTGGTACTCGCCCTGGCTGACCACCCGGACCCGGAACACCATGTCCGGGTGCTGGAGGCCGCAGAACTGGGTGCACTGGCCGTGGAACAGCCCGGTCTTCTCGAAGGTGAGGTCGAAGAGGTTCTCGGTGCCCGGGATGGCCTGGCGCTTGAACAGGGTCTGGGGGACGTAGAAGGAGTGCACCACGTCGGCCGAGAGCAGCTTGACCCGGATGGTCTGGCCGACCGGGACCACCATCTCGGGGATGCTCTCGGGGCTGCCCACGACCTCGGCCCCGGTGCCCTCGTAGGCGAAGCGCCAGCTCCACTGGAAGGCGGTGGCGGTGATGTTGACGTCGGCGTCGCCCGACTGGTCCAGCACCTTGTTCTGGGCCTGCATGGTGAACACGAACAGGACCAGCACGATCACCGTCGGGATGAGCGTCCAGGTCAGCTCCAGGCGGTTGTTGCCGTGGGTCTGCTTGGGCAGCTCGTCGTCGCGCCGCCGGTAGCGGATGACCGACCAGATGACCAGCCCGGACACGACCACGAAGACCACCGCGGCGATGTACAGGAACAGGTTGTAGAGGCCGTAGACGGCCCGCCCCTCCTCGGTGACGCTCTGGGGGGTGCAACCGGCGGCCACGAGCATGAGGGCCGCCGGCGCGAGCCAGCGGGCGGCGGGAGCGCGACGACGGGGCTGCATGGCCATCCTCGGGTCGGAGTGGACGCTGCCTCTATGTAGTGGTCCGGGCGGGATCCTTGCAAACCGGGCGGGCCGGAAGGTTGAACGATAGAGTAGCCGGTCGGGGGCCACCGGTCAGCCGATCCCGAGCCCGGTCATCAGGGCCCGGGCCGTGAGGCCGAACACGAAGAACGACCCGATGGTGAAGAACAGGTGGTAGGGAGGCTTCTCCAGCCCGCGGGTGAACAGGTGGCAGACCCCGATGACCAGGGCCGGGAAGACCGCCCCGTAGAAGTAGTGCAGCAGCGGCTGGCGGCCGCCGGAGAACAGCAGCACCAGCCCGGCCAGCAGCTGGACGCCCAGCAGCACCTGGAGCACGGTCAGCAGCCCCCAGTAGAGGCGGCCGGCGTCGCGCTTGGTGATGAACAGGCCGATCCCGAACAGGAACAGCACCCCCCAGCCGGCCACGATCACGAAGCCTTCGAGGATGTGGAACCTGGCCATGGGCCGCCTTCCGGGTCCGGGGGTCCGGGGAGGCCGATCCTAACCTGGTTCGGCGACGGCTTCGCCCTCGGCGGAACGGGTCGTCGGGGGGCGGCGAGTCCGGTACCGTGCACCCATGAGCATCGGGACCTTCACCGAGTCCTTCGACCGGCCCATCGACCCGGTCGACCGCCTGCTGCGGCGCCGGGTCATCCTGCTGTCGGGGCCGATCGACACCGAGCGGGCCAACGACGTCATGGCCCGCCTGCTGTACCTGGAGGGCGAGGACGGCGACGAGCCGATCGAGCTGCGGATCAACTCGCCCGGCGGGGAGGTCCTGAGCGGCCTGGCCATCGTCGACACCATCGCCCAGCTGACCTGCCCGGTCGCCACCACCTGCGCCGGCATGGCCGCCTCGATGGCCTCGGTGCTGCTGGCCTCGGGGACCAAGGGGCGCCGGCGGGCCACCGCCAACGCCCGGGTCCTGATCCACCAGCCGTGGGCCGGCCAGTTCCAGGGCCAGGCCACCGACCTGGAGCGGGCCGCCGAGGAGATCCTGCGCCAGCGGGCCCGCATCGACCAGCTGCTGGCCGACGCCACCGGCCAGCCGGTCGAGCGCATCCACCGCGACACCGAGCGCGACACCTGGTTCTCGGCCGCCGAGGCGCTCGAGTACGGCCTGGTCGACGAGGTCGTCGGCCGATGAAGCTGCGCGAGGCGGTCGGGGACGCCCTGCGCCGGCGGCGCCAGCGCCAGGGCCGCACCCTGCGCGAGGTCGCCGCGGCCGCCGGGGTGTCGCTGACCTACCTGTCGGAGGTCGAGCGGGGCCGCAAGGAGGCCTCCTCGGAGGTCCTGGAGGCCGTCTGCGCCGCCCTCCACCTGGGCCTGGCCGAGCTGTTCTTCGAGGTCGCCGAGACCCTGGCCGTGGCCGAGGCGGTGCCGGTCCCGGCCATCGGCTTCCTGCCCCCATCGCGGCCCCGGGCCGCCGCCGCCCCCGTCCCGGCCCCGGCGCCCATGGCCCCGGTCCTGGACCTGCGCGCCTTCGCCGGCCGCCGCACCGCCTGACCGGTCGCCGCAACGGGTTTGCGTCTCCCAGGGGTGCGGAATGCATTCCCGACGGCCGCCTTTGGGAAGGGACGCCAGCGTGCGCTACGTCGAGGCCTGCGGCCTGCGGGTGTCGGTCATCGGCCTCGGCGCCTGGCAGTTCGGCACCCCCGAGTGGGGCTGGGGCTCCCAGTTCGGCCCGGCCGAGGCCCTGGCCGTGGTCGACCGGGCCCGGTCGCTCGGCATCACCCTGATCGACACCGCCGAGCTGTACGGCGACGGCGAGTCCGAGCGGCTGCTCGGCCGGGCCCTGGCCGAGCCGGAGGCCAGGGACTCGGTGGTGCTGGCCTCCAAGGTCACCTCGACCTGGCCGACCAGGGACCGGGTGGCCGCGGCGGCCCGGGGCAGCCTGGCCCGGCTCGGCACCGGCCACCTCGACCTGTACCAGGTCCACTGGCCCAACCCGCTGGTCGCCCAGCGCTCGACCATGGCCGGCATGCGCACCCTCCAGGCCGGCGGCCTGGTCCGCCAGGTCGGGGTCAGCAACTACGGCCTCGGCCGCTGGAAGGCCGCCGAGGCCGCCCTGGGCGGCCCGGTCGTCTCCAACCAGGTCCGCTACAGCCTGCTCACCCGCAAGCCGGAGCGACAGCTCCTGCCCCACGCGGCCGCCGCCGGCCGGCTGATCGTGGCCTACAGCCCGCTCGCCCAGGGGGTGCTGGCCGCCAAGTACACCGCCGACACCGCCCCCGCCGGGGCCCGGGCCGGCAACCTGCTCTTCTCGGCCGAGAACCTGCGCCGGGCCGAGCCGGTGCTGGCCGCCCTGCGCGAGCTCGGCTCGGCCCACCAGGCCACCCCGGCCCAGGTGGCCCTGGCCTGGGTCGTCCACCACCCGGGGGTGGTGGCCATCCCCGGGGCCAAGTCGGTCGCCCAGGTCGAGGCCAACGCGGCCGCCGCCGACCTGCGCCTGGCCCCCGACGAGCTGGCCCACCTGACCGCCGCCGCCGACCGCTTCCACCGCGACGTGATCGGCAGCGCCGGCGCCCTGGTCGGCCGGCGCCTGCGCCCGGCCCGCGGCACCGCCGAAGGCTGAGCTAGCCGGGGAGGCGCAGCACCACCTGGGTGCCCTGGTAGGGCTGGGAGCTGAGCTCCAGCTGCCCGCCGGCGGTCTGGATCCGCTCGGCCATCGACCGCAGGCCCAGGTGCCCGGTGGCGGCGGCCCGCTCGCTGGCCACCTGGGGGTCGAAGCCGACGCCGTCGTCGGCCACCGCGATCACCACCATCGACCCCTCGCGCTCGCCCCAGACCCGCACCGTGCTGGCGTCGGCGTGCTTGGCCACATTGGCCAGGGCCTCCTGCACCACCCGGAAGGCGACCATCTCCAGATCCCGGTCCAGGCGCTCCTCCAGCAGCCAGGTGACCTCGGTCTTGCAGCCGGTCCGCTCGGCCAGCTTGGCCAGCTGCTGGCGCAGGGCCGGCTCCAGCCCGGCGCTGTCCAGCAGCGGCGGCCGCAGGTTGAACAGGAAGGTGCGGGCCGCCACCAGCCCCTGCTCCAGGTTCTCGTGGACCTGGTCCAGGGCCGGGCGGACGGTGGCCGCGGCGTCGCCGCCGAGCCGGGCCACCACCTGGTCGAGGATCGACAGGTGCATGCGGGCGGCGGTCAGCGACTGGACGGCGTCGTCGTGCAGGTCGCCGGCCAGCCGGCGCCGCTCCTCCTCCTGGGCGGTGATCAGCTGGCCGAGCAGGTGCCGGCGCTCGCGCTCCACCCGCTCCAGGTCGGTCACGTCCACGGCCACGCTGACCACGCCCGCGACCCGGCCGTCGGGGTCGAGCAGGGGCCGGTAGTGGACGTCGAAGATGACGTCGCCGACCGGCCGCTTGGCCCACAGCTCCTCCCCGGCCAGCAGCCGCTCGAAGTCGGCGGCCGCCTCCGGCTGGTCGCCGCGCAGCTCCACGAACGAGCGCCCGACCCGCTCCGAGGGCGTGATCCCAAGCTTCTCGAAGGCCCGGCCCTCGGAGAAGCGGCAGATGCCGTCGGTGTCGTAGGCGGTCAGCACGATCGGGGCGCTGGCGATGACCGAGCGCAGGCGGGCCTCGCTGGTCCGCAGCCGGCGTTCGGACCGGTTGCGCTCGGTGAGGTCCTGGACCTGGCCGAAGAAGCCCAGGTGCCGCCCGTCCTGGTCGTGCAGCAGGGCGGCGCTGACGAGCAGGTCGAGGCGGGCCCCGTCGGCCCGGCGGCAGCTCCGCTCGACCTGGAAGGCGGCCTGGGCGCCCTGGCTGGCCGCGGCCCGGCCCAGGTCGGCCAGGACCGGGTCGTCCCCGGGCTCGGCCAGGTCGGCGATGGTGCTGTCCAGCAGCTCGGCCTCGGAGCGGCCAAGCAGCTCGCACAGGGCACGGTTGACGCGCAGGAAGCGGCCGTCCAAGCCGACCAGCGCCATCCCGATGGCGGCCTGGTCGAAGCCGAGGCCGAGGTCCATCTCGCCCCCCTTGCCCTCACCCAGAGTGACGAATGAGTGATTCTCGGAGTTTAGCTGATTCCATCGCCGGCACGCCCGCTCAAGGTCACGACGAAGCTCGAGTCGAGCTCCAGCGGCCCGCCGTCGAGGTCGCCGCCGACGGCCAGCAGCTCCAGCCCGGCCCGCCCCAGCATGGCCTCCAGCTCGGTCAGGGTGTAGAGCCGGATCGAGACCTCGCTGGTCGTGCGGCGGCCGTCGGGGTGCAGCAGGGTGTAGCGCACCTGGTCGCGGCTGGTGCGCAGGTCGAGGTCCCGTTCCTGGAGCACGACCAGGCCGTCGTCGTGGCGGGCCACGTCGCTGTCGTGCCAGCCCCGGACCAGGGCCTCACGGTTGGCCAGCTCCTGGAGGAAGCGCCCGCCCGGGGCCAGGACCCTGGCCACCTCGGCCAGGACAAGCTCGTCCTGGGCCTCGTCCTCCAGGTAGCCGAAGGCGTTGAACAGGTTGAGGACGGCGTCGAAGCTGCCGTCAGCGAACGGCAGCCGGCGCATGTCGGCCGCGACCAGCCCGACCCTCAGGCCGGCCTCGGCGGCGGCCGCGGCCGCCCGGGCCAGCAGGGGCCGGCTCAGGTCCAGGCCGGTCACCCGGTAGCCGAGCCTGGCCAGGGGCACGGCGTGGCGGCCCGGCCCGCAGCACAGGTCGAGCAGCCGCGCCCCCGGCGCCAGGCCGAGCTGCCCGACGACCCCGTTGACCTCGGCCGCGGTCCGCTCGGCGGGCAGCACCGGATCGAAGACCCGCAGGTAGTCGTGGTCGAAGAAGCCGCTGTACCAGGGTCGCTCGTCCAGTTGTCGTCCCCTCGTCGTATCCTCCGGTGAGGCCGCGGCGCCAACCAGGGCACCCCCGGCACGGCGGCGAAGTCAAGCCTTGTCCTGGGTCCCGGACCGGCCGACCATAGCCCCAGCAGCACCCCTCCTCCCCTCGAAACGCCCAGCGACTCCCGCCGTTACCGGACCCGTGCCCAACCCCCAAGGTGGTGATCCGATCTCGATGCGAGCACACCCCGACCGTCGGCGGTCATCACCGGCCACGGTCTGACCCTCCGGCCACGGTCTGACCCTCCGCCCGCCGTCTGACCCTCCGCCCGCGGTCTGACCCTCGGCTCAGGGCTCACCCCGAGCCCCGGTCGTGGGGCCCCACTCGGGAGGGTAACCGACCCCGGCGGCGAGGGCGTCCGGTTGTCCACAGCCCCGCCTGGAACCCTCGGCCCCGAGATACCGGACCCGACTCGGCCTGCCGACCACACCTTGCCCGACCTGCCTGACCACGCCATGCCTCGAAAGGAGGCTCCCGTGAGCATGACCATCCGCCGAGGCCGCCCCCCGGCCCGGCCCCGCCCTGCCCGGGCCGCGCCCGGCACGGCCAGGGTGCTGGCCGCCTACCTGGCCGCCGCCTTCGTGCTGCTGGCGGTGGTGTTCGCCCTGCGCCCGGCCACGGGCCCGGCCCCGCCCGCCCCGACCTGGGACTACCAGCGCGAGACGGTCGCCCTGGAGGGCGGCGGCACCCTCAACGGCTACGCCCGCTGGGCCGTCCGCACCACCGCCTCGGTGACCCGCGGCTCGATCGAGCGCCAGCGCGACGTCCACCGCCTCAGCCCGCTCGACCACCTGGCCGGCCAGCCCGCCGCCACCTCCCTGGCCGGCTGGCGCGAGCGTCACCGCCTCCCCCTGGAGGGCGCCACCCTGGCCGCCGTCTGCGCCCTGGCCGCCTGGGGCACCCTGCGCCGCCGCCCCGGCCGGGCCTGGCTGGCCGCCCTCCTCATGCTGGTCGGGCTCACCCTCCTGGTCACCCGCCCCCAGACCGCCACCTCCCTGGCCGCCCAGGCCGGCACCGCCGTCCCCAACCTGCTCCTGCGCGCCGGCGCCACCGCCGACCCGAGCGGGTCGGTCGCCACCACCGCCGACCCGGGCGGCCCCTCCGCGGCCGAGGCGGTGCAGCGGACGGTGGCCGCCCGCTACTGGACGGCGTTCGTGGGGGAGCCGCTGTCGCGGCTCCAGACCGGGACCACGGTGCTGGCCACCGCCCCGCCCGCCGGCAAGGCGGGGGTGCTGGGGACGCTGCGGGCCCGGGTCACGGCGGTGGGGGACTGGGCGGTCGGGCGCCGCGGGCCCGAGCGGGCGGTGATCGCCACCCTGGCCCTGGCCTACGTGCTCCCGTTCGCCCTGCTCCTGGTCGCCCTGGCCATGCTGGCCAGCTGCGCCCAGGCCCTGGTCTGGCTGCTCGCCCTGGCCGGCCCCCTGGTCGCCCCCCTGGCCGTTGACCCCCGCCACCGCCGCGCCGTCCTCCGCTGGTGGCTGGTCCCCCTGGCCGCCGCCCTGGCCCTGCTGGCCGCCACCGCCCTGGCCGCCCTGGTCGTCATCCGGATGGCCGAGCTGACCCACGCCGCCGACGCCTACCTCGGCATGCTCCTGGCCGGCTCGACCGCCCCCCTCCTGGCCGCCGCCCTGGCCATCCGCCACCTCCGCCGCCACCGCCCGGCCCGCCCCCAGGCCCTCCCCAGCCCCCGGTCTCCCCGCCAGCCCGCCAACCGCCCCGCCAAGCCCGCCATCCTCCGGGGAGGTGCCGCCTGATGCCCGCCCAGCCCCCCAACCCCCGCCCCCGGCGGACCACGCAGGCTCTGGCGGTGCTCGGCTGGGCGACCGCGGTGGCCCTCGGCCTCGGCCGGCGGGTCGTGGCCGCGGCCACCGGCGAGACCGGGCGGCGCCTGGCCAGGGCGGCCGCGCTGACGGTGCTGCTGGCCGTGGTGGTGACGGGCCTGTATGACCGGGGCGAGGTGCCGACCGCGGCCGCCCGGCAGGCCCTGCAGGCGCCGGGCGGCGGCACCCAGGGCCCCTCGGCCGCCCGGAGCGGGGCCGGCGCCCGGCGCAAGCAGGACCCGGCCGAGCTGGGCGGCCTGCGCGGGCGGGCCCGGGTCGCGCCGGTGGGGGAGCGGCCGGCGGCCGTGGCCGCCGCCTGGTACGCGGCCCGCCACGGCGTCCCCCGGGCCAAGGTCAAGCCCCTCCAGCAGGACCGCCTGTCGGCCAAGGAGGTGCGGGTCCTGGTCCTGGCCGACCACGGCCACGGCCGGCTCCGCACCGAGCTGGTCCGGCTGCGCCACGGCGCCGACGGCTGGAGCGCCCGGTGAGCGCCCGGCGCCGGCCCGGCGGCGGCTGGGACGCGCGGGGGCGGGTCGCCGGCGGGGGAGTGGTGGCGCTGCTGCTGCTCGGGCTGCTGGCCGGGGTGGCCTCGCCCGGGTTCCCGGTGCGGGAGGCCGCGGCGGTGGGTCGGGCGGTCGCCGGGGCGGCCGGCGGGGGAGCCGGACCGGCCAAGGCCGCGCCGGCGGGGGAGGCGGGCCGCGGGCCCCACATCGGGGCCAGCGACGCCGCCCTGGCCGACATCCCGCCCGCCTACCTGGCCCGGTACGTGACCGCGGCCGGCACCTGCCCGGCCCTGACCTGGCAGGTGCTGGCGGCCATCGGCAAGATCGAGTCCGACCACGGCCGCTCCTCGGCCCCCGGGGTCCGCACCGGCATCAACCGTGCCGGCTGCTGCGCCGGCCCCATGCAGTTCAACCTGACCAACGGGCCGCCCAGCACCTGGGACACCTGGGGGACGGGCGTGCGCGCCCACGTCTACGACCCGGCCCACGCGGTCCCGGCGGCCGCCCGCAAGCTCTGCGGCGACGGCCTGGCCCGCCCCGAGGCCGTCGGCCGCGACCCCTGCCCCCAGGTCCTCGGCTCGGCCGCCCTCCACACCGCCCTGCGCCGCTACAACAACGCCTGCTGGTACGTGCACGAGGTGGTCACCCTGGCCGGCGGCTACACCAGGGCCGCCCCCGCCCAGGTGCCGGCCCGCGACCCGTTCGTCCGCGCCCTGGTGGCCAGCCCGCGCATCACCACCACGGCCAGCCACGGCTGCGACCCGGCCGCCGACCTGGCCTCGGGCCGCCTCGACCTGCGGGTCCAGTCGCTGCTGGCCGTCCTGGCCGAGCGCCACACCATCCGCCTCAGCTGCCTGCGCACCGGCCACTCCCGGTTCGTCAAGGGCACCACCCGGGTCTCCAACCACACCGTCTGGCGGGCGGTCGACATCGACCGGGTCGACGGCCGCCCGGTGTCGCGGGCCAGCGCGGCCGCGCGCGACCTGGCCCTCTGGCTGGACGGCCTCCAGGGCCCGCTGCGGCCCTCGGAGGTCGGCTCCCCGTTCGAGATCGGGCGCCGCCCCTACTTCTCCGACGAGGGCCACCAGGGCCACGTCCACATCGGCTACAGCGACCCGCTCGGCTGACCGCGCCGGCGGCGACCTTGCCAACGTGGTCAGGTCGTCGCCGGGGGAGCCGTAGGCGGCCAGGAAGACGCGCACGGCCTCGTCGGCGTAGGTGAACAGGGGCTGGTCGATCGGGCAGGCCATCGCCTTGTTCAGCGGAATCGACAGGACCAGCCAGGCGAGGCCTCGGGCGGCCAGCTCTGCGACCTCACCTCGCGAGCGCTGGCCACGGCCCTGGGCACCGACCCGGTGTCGTTCCCCGGGGGCCACATCGGCTTCCTCGAGGACCCCGAGGGGTTCGCCACCCGCCTGCGCGCCGTGCTGCGATAGGCCCAGCCGACGGGGGAGGGCCGTATGGACGGAGCCGATCCGGACCGCTGGTCCGCCGTGGCCGCCGACTGGTCCGCGCTCTGGGGCGGCTTCGCCGGCCCCGCCTGGGATGCCGTCGTCACCGCGACCGGGATCGGCCCGGGCACGCGGGTGCTGGACGTGGGCTGCGGCAGCGGCGAGCTCCTGGCCCACCTCGGCCGCCTCGGCGCGGCACCGGCCGGCGTCGACCCGGCGCCCGGCATGGTCGAGCTGGCCCGCTCCCGCGTCCCCGCCGCCGATGTCCGTCCCGGCACCTTCGAGCACCTTCCCTGGCCGGACGGCAGCTTCGACGTGGTGACGGCCTTCAACGCCCTGCAGTTCGCCGACGACACCCTGGACGCCCTCGCCGAGTGCACCCGGGTCGCGCGACCAGGCGGCCACGTGGCCGTCGCCAACTGGGCCGAGGGCGACCGCAACGACCTGAGCACGCTCGAGGCCGCCGTCGCCACCGCCGCCGGCGAGGCGCCCCTGCCCGACGGCGACCTGCGCCGGCCCGGCGGCCTGGAGCGCCTGCTCGCCGACGCCGGCCTCGACGACGTGACCGGGGGACTGGTCGAGCTTCCCTGGGAGGTTCCCGACGACGGCACCCTCGTCCGAGGGGTGCTCATGGGCGAGGACCCGGCCACCATGGCGGCCACCGCACCGACGGTGCTGGCCGCCGCCCGGCCGTTCCGCACCGCCACCGGCGGCTACCGCCTCGACAACGCGTTCCGCTTCGCCGTCGGCCGTGCGCCGGCCTGAGGGCGCGCCGGTGGCGCTAGGCAACTCCGGGCGCGACGTGGCACGATCTCGCAGGTGACCAGCAGACCCGCCTCGGCGCAGCACCTGCGCGACCTCGCGCTGCTGCGCCGCGTCCGCGACCGGATCGACCG
>OCZS010000501.1_pt1 | contig 12909 bp, 11 predicted proteins | sample 1539071 | NCBI WGS metagenome assembly OCZS01 (sample SAMEA3113584, study PRJEB22503) | soil metagenome
GCTCGAGCCAGCCGGTCCCGGCCGCGGCCGCGGCGGCGGCGACCGGCGCGGCGGTCATGGCGGTGCCGTCGGGGCCGAGCACGGTCAGGAGGGCGATCGCGACACTCGCATAGACCAGCAGTGCCACGGCGAGCGCGGTTCCGATGGCCCGGGGGATGGTGCGGGAGGGCTCGGTCACCTCTTCACCGAGGGTGGCGATCCGCGCGTACCCGGCGAAGGCGAAGAAGAGGAACCCCGCACCTTGGAGCACGCCCCAGGCCGTCGTGCCGGAGAAGGATACGAGCTCTCGGGCCCCCGTCGGGCCCTCGGAGAGGCTGGCGACCACGACGGCAGCAAGGACGACGAGGACGAACGCCACGATGATCCGGGTCGCGACGGCGCTGCGCTGGACTCCGGTGACATTGAGGGCCGTGACGGCGAGCACCGCTGCGGCCGCGACCAGTCGCTGTTGCTGCGGCACGGCATACGCGCCGATGGTGAGCGCCATCGCGGCGCAGCTCGCGGTCTTGCCGACGACGAAACCCCAGCCGGCGAGGTAGCCCCAGAACGGGCCCAGTCGCTCACGCCCGTAGACGTAGGCGCCGCCGGACTGCGGGTACATCGAGGCGAGGCGGGCCGACGAGGTCGCGTTGGCGTACGCGACGAGGGCCGCCACGACGAGAGCGATGAGGAGCGCCTGCCCGGCGGCCGCCGCGGCCGGGGCGAATGCCGCGAAGACACCCGCACCGATCATCGAGCCGAGGCCGAGGACGACCGCGTCGCGAAGGCCGAGACGGCGGTCCAGGGCCGGAGTGCTCACCCGCTCACGCTATCGGGGGTGATGGGGTGTGACCTGAGCCTCCAGACACGCGCCACGCGGCTGTCCCGATTCGGGGTTCGGCGTGTCCAGGTGCGGTGCGAGGGTTGCAGTGCCACACTCGCCCCACGGACCGGGCGCTCACCCCTGCGCGCCCGGCCCGAGCGCCCCGGGTCGAGCCCACGCAGGCTCCCCGGGGCGCGCTGCTTCCAGCTGTGGCGTCGTGGGCAAGGCGTCCGTCGCCCGCCGACTCGCGTCGAGCTGCGCGGGTCAGTGGAGGGTGGATCGGTAGGTGAGCTCCTGGATGCTGCCGTCGAGCGTCCGGTGCTCGAGCAGCTCGAGGTCGAAGTCGTCCGCGCCCCTGAAGATGGGGTCCAGGCCGGTCCGGCCGGTGATGACGGGGAAGAGGGTGACCTGCACGCGGTCCACGAGGCCGGCAGCCATCAGGGCCCGGTTCATCGACAGGCTGCCGTGCGAGCGCAACGGCACGTCCGACTCCTCCTTGAGCCGGGCGACCACGTCCACGGCGTCGCCGCGAACGACGGTCGCGTTCGGCCAGTCGAGGGGTTCCTCCAGCGTCGTCGAGACCACGGTTGCCGGCATCCTCCACATCCGCGTGACCCACGGGTCGCGCACCTCGGACTCCTCGGTGCTCGCGGCGAGCATGTCCGCGAACATCCGAAGCGTGGTGGCCCCGAAGACCATCCGCTGCTCCTCGCCGTAGACCGCAAGGCGGTGGCCGAGCAGCTCCGGGCCCTGCTTACCCCAATAGCCGGTCCAGTCGCCGCCGGCGGCCCCGTAGCCGTCAAGGCTGGAAAAGACGTCGAAGGTGTAGGTAGCGCTCATGGTGTTCCCCTCCAGAGCGCCAGTGCCGCCGCGCAGTCCGGCGCGGGCCGTCGTCGACCAAAGTTTGACGACATCCAGCCATGCTGGCACAGAAAATGAGGGTGCGGCGCTCCGCCGTCGGGCTGCCCAACGCGCTCCGGGGCTCATGCGCTGCGAATGAACCGTGCGTCGATCCTCGCTGTGGCTCGAGGGCTCCCAGGCTCACGCCATGAGCAGCGACATGGCCTACAGGCACCTGGGTCGCTCTGGTCTCATGGTGGCCCGATCGGTCTGGGCGCTATGGGGTTCGGACGTCCAGCGCGATCGTCGGGCCGACCACCATCGGGCAGCTCGACGCAGACCTCGGCGCTCTCGGCACGCACCTCGACCCGGCGACACTGCAGGCGCTCGACGAGATCTGGCCCGCACTGGGTGAAGCACCGCAGGCGTACGCCTGGTGAAGCCACGAGGCCGCAGTCCCCAATGTTTCGTCCAGCGTCGCGAGCTGGCGACGTCACGCACGCTCCGGCCGTGCTGCGATCTGAATGGTCAGCGGTCCTCTGCAGCCCCTACGTGTGGTTTCGAGGCGACGAATGACATGGTCATCCCGTACGGTCCGCCACGACGTCGTCATGTGAGCGCTTGGGTGACCTGGGTAGCCGCAGCGTGAACCGGCATCCGCCGTCGACGTTGGCCACCGTGGCAGACCCGCCGTGCGCGCCAGCCAGGCTGGCGACGATGGCCAGCCCGAGCCCGGACCCGCTGCCGTCGCCCGGGCTGCGCGCGGTGGTTCCTCGGTATCCGGTCTCGAAGACCCGTCCGATCACCTCGTCGGGGATGCCGCCGCACTCGTCTTCGACAGTCACAACGATGCCTGTGTCGTCCTGGTCGACGGTCGTCGTCACCTGACCGCCACGGGGCGTGTGACGGATGCCGTTGACGACCAAGTTCACCACGGCGCGCTGCACGTCGCCCGCGGCCACCTCGGCGCGCGCTCCCGGCTCGGCGGAACCGGTCAGCCGCACACCGTTGGCCTCGGCGAGGGGTCGCACCCGGGCGACGGCATCGGACACGAGGTCGCCCACGTCGACCTCACGGAGCTGTAGCTGCGGGTGGGCGGCCTGCAGACGGGAGAGGGCGAGGAGGGAATCGACGAGGTCGCCCATCTGGGTCACCGAATCGCGGACCTGACGCATGGCGGCGGGCACGTCGGACGCCACCTCGTCCTCGACGGCCTCGCTGATCGCCCAGATGCCGGCCAGTGGGGTGCGCAGGTCGTGCGAGACCCACGCAACCAGCTCTCGCCGGTCGGCCTCGGCCCTGACCTCCTGCTCGCGCTCCATCTGGGCAGCGATGGTCGCCCGGTCGGCGGCGATGACCCGTCGGGCGACGAGGGCACCGAGCACAGCCGCCACCGGAACTGCTGCCAGGAGGACGAGGAGCATCGTGCGGGAGTCCTCGGGCTGGAGGAACATGGCCCGCGAGCTGGCGTAGACCCCTGCGGCGACCGCGACGACCACGACGACCGGTGCGGCGACCGCAGCGTGCCCGACCGACCGCCGGGCCAGGAGCACCACGACGCCTACGCCCACCAGGCCGACCACAAGGGTGACGGCCGCCGCCAGCCCCACGGCTGGTAACTGCGCCGGCATCACGCCGCGTCCGGCGGTCGCGGGTCCCAGCGGTAGCCCACACCGAACACCGTCACGAGTCGGCGAGGTGCGGAGGGCTCGGCTTCGACCTTTTCGCGGAGCCGGCGCACGTGGACGGTCACCGTCGACTCGTCACCGAACTCCCATCCCCATACCGCGCGTATCAGCTCGTCACGACGCTGAACGGCTCCGGGGTGGCGCAGGAACCAGTCGAGGAGCGCGAACTCTCGTGCTGTGAGAGCGAGCTCGTCACCACCGCGCGTGACGACGTGCGCACGCCGGTCGAGGACCAGGTCGCCGTCCAGGCTCAGGTCAGGTGTGGGCGTGGAGCCCGGGGCGCCTTCCCGCATCAGGCCCGCGTCCCCGGGCGCCAGTGGCGCCGCCCGGCGGACCACGGCCTGGACGCGCAGCACGAGCTCCCGCGGGCTGAACGGTTTGGTCACGTAGTCGTCGGCGCCGACCTCGAGGCCGAGGATGCGGTCCTCCTCCTCGCCCAGTGCCGTCAGCACCACCACGGGAATGCGCGGGTGGTCGCGACGCAGCCTGCGGCACACCTCGAGCCCACCGATACCGGGGAGCATCAGGTCGAGCACCACCACATCGGGCACCGTGGTCGCGGCCAGGTCGAGGGCCACGGCACCGTTCGCCGCCCGGTGCACGTCGAAACCGGCGTGCTGGAGGTACGCCCCCACGACGTCCCCGACGGTGGGGTCGTCGTCCACGACGAGCGCCCTGCTCATGATCCGAGGATAGGGGCCGGGGGCCAGCACGGACCGGGCCGTTGGAGCATGTCAGGACCTCGTAAGGAGGCAGTAACTCTGACGTCATGGTGACCGCCACGACGCCCCGGTTTACTCGAGGAAGGCCACCACGAGGGTCGGCCGGAAAGCGAGGAAACCCATGAACCACAAGCCATTCCGCACCGTCGCCGTCGTCGTCACCACGGCCGGGGCCGCGCTCGGCATGAGCGCGACCGCGCAGGCCCAGGGGGTCTCCGGGCCGGCGATCTACGTCGACCACGTCCTCTACCGGACGGTCGTGACGCCGACCGACCTCTCAGGAACCGGCGCGCCGGCCCAGAGCTGGGACACGATCTACAACTTCTTCGGCGCCCAGCCCAGTGTCGCGACCGCGGCCCCCGGCGACCCCGGCTACAACGGTGGCCGCTGGCAGGTGCACAAGGTCTCCACCCCAGGTGGCTACGCCTCTGCTCTGGCCGCTGGTGACCTCGACGACGACGGAGTGCTCGACTCCGCCGACGAGATCAACGCCGCCATGGCGACCGGCGCCCTCGTCGACGACGGCATCGTCAAGTATTTCGTCTGCACCCTCAACAAGCTGCCCGCGAACGGCTGACCCGAGGGGCAGTGGCTCGTGGTGGTGCCCGACCGGGGCAGCACCACGAGCCGCATCTTCGCTCGAGGCGAGCTCGGCTGCGTCATCGTCCGTTAGGGACGGTGGGGCTGGCATGCGTGAACGGTCGCCGTCATCAGTCTCGGCGGGGCGCTGACCCGATCGGGTCAGCGCCAGTCTCGGCCCTCGGACCGACACCCTCATCGATGACGTGGACATCGTCTCGTTCGGGGCCCGCTCACTGCACCCCGTCGGTGGTCCGATGACGCCATCGCCCGAGCGGCCAGTGCGCTCCTACGACTGATCAACCGACCCGCTGGGGCCGCACCACCACCGAGTCTCCGTGTCCCCGCGTGAGCACGGGGTGGGCCTGCGTCGTGAGCAGGTCGCCAACCTCAACCTGTCGGTGGGCACGGGAACCGGCAGTCACGTGCACGCGAACCACGAGGTCTGAGCCAGCGACGACGTGGTCGACCTCCACGTCGGCGACCGCGGGGCGGTTGGTGTCGAGGTCCTCGAGCACGGTCTCGCCGACCACGACCGACGGCGCGTCGACCTGGGTGACGTCCTCGACCGTGACCAGCGCATGCGCGTTGTCGGGCAGGTGAGCGCCCTCCGGCCAGATGATCCGCACCGAGACCTTCGGCATCGTTGCTCCCTTTCGGTCGGCGATGGCTACGGCATGTCGAGGGCGGTGAGCAGCCCGGCCATGGCTGCCGTGATCGGCTGCCCGGTGACCTGTTCCACGAAGCGCCATTGTCCCGCTGGATTGACCTCGAGGAAGACGTGCCGGCCATCCGGTGTCCGCCGCATGTCGACGGCACCGTAGCGCAGCCCCGCCGCCTTGAGCAGCCGCAGCAAGGCCGCGGTGACGTCGTCCGGGAGCACCGTGGGCCGCATCGGCACTCCTCGCCCGGAGTCGAGGAACAGTCTGAAATCCAGCGGGTAGGGCAGCTCCTGGCTGTGAATGGCGGCGGCAAAGACCTGCTCGCCGACGATCGTCACGCGAAGGTCGACCTCCGCGGGCACGAGCTCCTGGAAGATCACCGGAGCGAGCCGGACCCGGTCGAGCAGCTCGTATTCGGCGGCGCCCACCTGCCGCGTCTCTCGCCAGTGCGACTCGGTTGCCGAGAACGCCTTGCAGATGACCCGGTTCGGGCCGAGCCGGTCGACGAAGGCTGTCGCCTCCTCCGGGTCGCTCGTCACGAGGGTCTGGGGGACCTCGAGACCTGCGGCGTTCGCTGCCGGCAGCTGCCACGTCTTCATCATCGCGGTCTCGATGGCCTTGGGCGGGCTCACCCAGGTGATCGGCAGGGCGTCCCAGAAGCCGGCCATCGCCTCGTAGGTCTCGTTGGCTGCCCAGGCGGCCTCCCCCGGGTCCGCGATGCGGGGGTCGTGGTCGGAAGGTCGCGGCCGGCGCCACCATCCCGATCCGCAGCGGCTGAGATCGAGCCAGGCACCGTCCGCAAGCCTGAGCCGCCACCTGTCGCCCTGTGGCCCGTGCTCGGCGGCCACTGCGACCGCGACCGGTAACCCCGCGGTGTCGACGACGACCGCTTCACTCCCGATGGTGGCCAGGGCTGCCGCCATCGGGGCCAGGTGGTCATCGTCGTCGTGCGACACCAGCAGGATCACAGGATCAGCCCGGATGCTGGATCGCTGCGACCAACGCGTCGTACTGTTCCTGCGCTCGGGCCAGCTCCGACGTTGCTGCGGTCAGGGCGGTCTGGAGTGCGACGACGTTGCGACGACCCTCGTCGACCGCCGCCGACGCTGCCTGAAGCGCTTCGGTGAGGGCAGCTTCGGCGCCACCGACGTCCGCATGGTGCCCGGTGGACAGGAGGAATGGCGACAGCCCGCCAGGAAACGGCCCCGGCAGTCGGGGGATCGGAATCGGGATGCGGACGTCGTCAGTGATCTTCTTGATGCCCCCGCCGACCCCGTCGTCACGCACCTTCTTGATCGCGTCCTGCCACGGCGGTTTGGCCGTGTCATCACGCAGCTTCTTCCACCGGGGCGGGTCGGTCCACGGTCTCTTCGTGGTGACTCCGTCGTCCCGGATCTTCTTGAAGGAGCCCACACCGCCGCCGTCGTCCAGGGTCTTCTTGACGCCGGTACCCGGGCGGCCATACATCTCTGCCACCGCGTCGAGGTCTCCCTGACTGAGGGCCATCCGCTGCCCGATCTGCGCGGTCGCCGGACTGGTGGGAGTTATCGTGTCCTGCCCGTTGCGGGAGAACGCAGTTCGCTCGTAGTGCATGATCGAGCCGTAGTCGTACGGCCCGACGTCGTCGCCATCGGCGATGTGCTGGTTGAAGTTGTGCTCCCGACCGGTCTGGATGTTCTGCCAGTGGATGGTGACGAACTGGTCGCGATCCTCACGGCTCTGCTCGTGCCACAGGCCGACGGCGTGGCCGATCTCGTGGATGCCGCGCCCGGCGTCACAGCCGGTGCCCATCGAGATGTCCTGCCTACCGGTCCCGCGCATGCCGACCTGCGACGAGCATCCGGTGCCGTGCAGGAAGCGCACGAAGTTCGGGAAGTTCGCGGCGTTGGCCGGCGTCCTCAGGATGAACCTGATGACGGTGTTCTGTTCCCAGTGCGCGATGGCGTCCTGCACCCGCTGTTGGTCCGGCATCGCCGGGTCGATCTCGTACGGCACCTGTCCACCGGGCCAACGGAACTGGCTCCCCGGGAGGATGACGCCCTGTTCGAGGCCTTCGCTACGCATTGCGGCAGTCGCCGCCTCGACCTCCTCGACACTACCGAGGTCGATATCCCCTTCGAAGATGGCCCGACCGTCGACCACGGCGTACTGGACTGCCTTCGGCCCGAACGTCAGGCCCGCGATGATCGCGGTGCCGACCTCCGTCGAGCTCAGCGCCTCGGGATTGTCGGACTCACCTGGTCCGCCGTTTCTCGACACGGACCTTCTACTGGTGCTCTTGCGGGTCGTGCTCTTCTTGGCGGTGCTCTTCCTCGCGCCGCGTCCTGGCGTCTCAGACATGCCCTGACCCCTTGCACTTGGCAAACGGATGGCCACGTCGGTGGCGGCCACCGCACGGATCCCCCCTGCTTGCCGCAGTCGTCGCCAACGCCACCCACGACGCAGGCTACGCCCGGGCCACAGCCGAGAACAATGGCTTCAGTGAGGCTCACCGCCCCTCACTCGTCAAAGTGGTCCAGAAGTGGCGGCTTCGGAAGGCTTGACCACCACAACGCTCGACGGAACGGGCACCTGTGGCCGGGGGCCTGAGATCGCGGGGGGATTCACCAACATCAGCGGAGTCCCGGCCGTCGCCCAGCGCGTCACACGCGGCGGAAGGACGCACGTCGGCCGTTCTTGCAGAACGCGCGGATCGCGGCGCGACACCCCTCTTCGATCCGACACCATTGAGGACGGCGGTCGATTGCCGATACGGTCTTGGCGTGGCGGTCGAGTCGTTCATGGTGGTGGAGCGGCGCAAGGAGCTGACCTACCTGCTGTGCCTGGCTGCCGAGTTGGAACACGCGTTGATGTGCGAGTACCTCTACGCCGCGTTCAGCCTGAGGAGCACAGCGGGTCCGGGCCTTCGCGATGGTCAACTCGCGGCCGTGGAGCGTTGGCGCCAGGTGGTTCTGGACGTCGCGGCCGAGGAGATGCTGCATTGGGCGGTGGTCCAGAATCTGCTGACCGCCGTTGGGTCTGCGCCCTTTGTGAGCCGGCCACACTTTCCCCACCAGGCGAAGGGCTACCCGCCCGGTGTGCAGCTTCGCCTGCTCCCATTCGGGGAGGCGGCGTTGGAGCATTTCGTCTACCTGGAGCGCCCGGAAGGCGTGGAGCGGGCCGATGCGGTGGGGTTCGAGCCTGCTGGGCCGCGGCTGGCACCCATGGGGCCCGAGGAGATCGTGCCGCGTGGTCAAGAGTTCGCCACGCAGGGTCACTTGTACCGTTCGGTGGAACGTGGTTTCGAACGTCTGGTTGAAGTCCTGGGCGAGGATCGGCTGTTCATTGGCCCTGCGTTCCACCAGGCCGAGGAGACCACCTTCGGCTGGCCCGACCTTGGACCGATCACGGACTTGGAAGGAGCCAACCGGGCCATCGAGCGCATCGTCGAGCAGGGCGAGGGGGCGACAGGCGACTGGGCGACCGCCCATTACGGCCGCTTCCTCGACGTGCTCGGTGAGTATCAGGCGATGCGCAAGGCCGACCCCGCCTTCGCACCGACCTACCCCGTTGTGGCCGCCGGAATGAGACCGGTGGAGGGGATCGAACCGGAGGTGTACATCACGGACCCCGCCACCGGCGGGTGCTCGGATCTGTTCAACGCCGTGTACGAACTTCTCCTGCAGATGATCGCGCGGTACTTCGCTTTCGGCCACGAGACACCCGAGCAGCGGCAGGTACTCGCCTCCACGTCCGTCGGCCTCATGTTCGGCGCCATCAAGCCGCTCGGCCTCCTGCTCGCCAGCCTGCCTGTTGGATCGGATCATCCCGCTGCTACGGCGGGAGCCAACTTCCAGCTTCCGTACCGGGCCAGCTTTCTGCTCCCGCACCGCCGCGCGGCCTGGATCCGGTTCGCCGAGCGCCTCGACGAACTGGCCACCTTCGCCGACGGCCTCCATCCGGCGACGGGCGGTGAAGTGGTGACGGCGGTCTCAGGAGCCCTGGCTCGGGCGGCCTCGGACCTGACGGCTCACGTCGAGGCCGTCTGATGGGAAGCACCGTACGGTCGAGTGTGAGTGCAGGAGATGACGTCGGGCCACGGAGGGCGGAACGCGACTGAGCGCCCAAGCACAGGGGCCTCACATTGTCGTGCTCTTCATCTTCGTTGTCCTCCTGTCCAGCTGTGCGGGTGAGGAGATAAGGCTTCCGACACCACCGCCAACCCTTCAGAAGTCGGCCACGGCCGCCCCGACATGCAACGCTCAGTCACTAAGAGATGCCCGCAAGATGTTGCTTCCCGACGCTGAAAGGCTCCGTGGGAAGACTCTCACCATCTGCGAGGCGGGTTGGGGGACCGACGGGTCACGGACGTATCACTTGGGGACTGTGGAACCCGGGATAACGGGGAGCCCCAATTTCCCTTCGCTGATCGCATTCGACGGTGGCGCCGTGCCGAGCGGTTGCGACGTCTCGCTTTCAAGCCGCCTGTTGGTCATGGTCCAAGATGAGTGGTTGGAAGGGCGGCACATCGGCTGCGGGGTCGATGACTGAGTTACACGGGCCGTCGCAGCAAACTGTCCTCATGACCACGATCGGCGACTTTGTGTTCGTGGTCGGGATCGCCGCGGCATGAAGGTGGCGTTCAGGCACCCGTGCTGGGGGCCACCGCGCGCACCATCACGCAGTTGCCCAGGCCCTTGGGACGGTCGTAGGTGAAGCCCTCGCGCTCGTACATCGTGCGGGTGCCGTTGTAGAGGAACGACGAGTTCTTCTTCCGTACCCCGCCGGTGTCGTGCGGGTAGCCCTCGACCACGCCGCCGCCCGCCTGCGCGATCAGGTCTACGGCTCCGCGCAGGGCGACCGACGCCAAGCCCTTGCCGCGGTGGACCTTCTCGACCTGGATGCAGGTGATCCGGTAGTCGGGCAGGCGCTTCGCGGTGGCGAGGTACTCCTTGCGGTGGTGGATGCCGGGGAGCTCCTCAGGCGTGCCGTATGTCGCCCAGGCGAGGGCGAGGTCGCCGTCGTAGACCAGCGCCGCGTGCGCGATCCCCTCGGCCACGCGGCGCTTCTTGAACGCCCGGTTGTCCTCGGCGGTGCTGTTCGGCTCCCGGTCATCAGCATGGAACCACGTGCACCAGCAGCCGGCGAACATGCCCTTGTTCCGCTCGATGAGAGCGGCGAAGTCGTCGAACGTGTCCGGGGTGAGCGCCTTGATCGTGAAGTCGGACATGCTTGGCAACGTACTCGGGATCGGGGACGTTCGGCGTCCGGTGGCTCACGCGGCCACCGCGGCATCAACGCCGTGGCGGGCGGGGCCCGCTGAGTACCCGCACTGGAGCAACGACCGGCACGCTCATCGGTGAGAGCGGGAAGTTCGGCTGGCATCCCCGGACCTGCTCGGCCCACCGCGCCTGCCCTGCTCGCAGTCGGCCGGCTCATCCCGTGCCGGTGGCGGGTACGCCGGTCATGTGGGCGGGCCACATCAAAAGTGCCTGAGGGCTGGACTCTTGGACGTGAGCCACCCGGACCACATCTGTGGCCGCTGGTCTATCACCGCGAAAAACAGCACGCCCCCTACTTGCGTGCAGCATCGGCGGCTCCCCAACGCAAGGAAGCCGCCCACGGCCGCTCAAGTCGAGGAGCGCCATGGCGCACCGCTGTCTGAGGGGTATCCCGTCACCGGCACCCGCTGCAGGAGGGGACGGAAGCGGAACGGGAGAGCCCACAGAGGCCCCATCGACCCCCCGAAGTAGGTGGGGGCCAGAAATCAACATGGCTGTCGCGCGCCCCGTGGTGATGGAGCGGGCGGGAACGGTTCGATGTTTCATGTCACCGACCGGCGACCCCAGACGTCATGAGGTGGAGACCGTCATGGTGACGGTGGGCCCGCTGGAGGCATGCGTTTGCAGCACGGGCGGGCACAGACACTCGTTCTGTGCCTCCCCCTCACCCGACGCATCAACCGGTTATCGCGGGCGCTAGGAAAGGGAGCGCACGATGTCACATCGTCGATCTTTCGCAGTCAGCATCATCGCGGTGGGTGCGCTCTTCGGGGCGCTGGGCGTGTCCGGCGCATCGGCGGCACCACCTTCGGCCAGTGATGCCAGCGAGGTGACGCACTGGAACAACCTCGCCGTGACGACCCTCGCCGCGGTTCCCGGGCCGGATGGCGGTGCTCCACCGGCCTTGGCGCTGAACATGGGGATGGTGCAGGGGGCGGTGTACGACGCGGTGAACGCGATCGGGCCGGTGCAACATCGTCCGTATCTGCTCGAGACTCGCGCGGGTGCCAAGGCCTCGGTGGACGCCGCGGTGGCAACGGCTGCCTACGACGTGCTCGTCGAGCTGGTCTCCTCGGCCCCGGAGCGGGTGCCGTTCCCCGGCCGTGCGGGACTTCTGAGCGCCCTGACCTCGGCGTACGCGTCCTCGCTGGGCGCGTTGGGCGACGACTCGTCCACCAGGCAGGGCGTCGCGGTCGGCCACGAGGCGGCCCGGGTGATGCAGGCCGCCCGGACCGGCGACGGCCGGTTCGGCCCGAGCGCCTGGGTGCCGAGCTCCGAGGTCGGGCACTGGCAGCCGCTGCTGTCCCCCACCACCGGGACCCCGCTGCTGGACCCCACCGGGTGGGTGGGCAACGTGCGCCCGTTCCTGGTGCAAAGCTCCTCACAGTTCCGCTCCGCGGCCCCACCGGCGCTGACCAGCGCACAGTGGGCCACCGAGTTCAACGAGGTCAAGGCTCTCGGCCGGGCCACCGGCTCCACCCGCACCGATGAGCAGACCTACCTCGCCAAGTGGTGGCAGAGCGCACCGGTCATCAGCTGGAACGAGGTCGCCCGCCAGCTCATCACCCGCACCGACCTGGGCGCCGCCGACAGCGCCCGGCTGCTCGCGCTGCAAAACCTCAGCGGCGCCGACGCGGCGATCACCTGCTGGGACGACAAGTACCACTTCGACTTCTGGCGGCCCTGGAACGCGGTCGTGGGAGCCGGCGAGGACGGCAACCCCGCCACCGAAGCCGACGCCACCTGGACGGCGCTGCTCACCGCCCCCTACCCGGAGTGGACCTCGGGACACAACTGCCTCGACGGCGCCAACATCACCGTGCTGCGCACGTTCTTCGGCGACGACCCCACCGGTGGGCCCTTCCAGATCACCAGCACCTTCCCCAACCCCGGAGGACCCGCAGTGCGCACCTTCGACACCTTCACCCAGCCACTGGACGAGCTGATCGAGGCACGCATCTGGGCCGGACTGCACTACCGCAGCGCGGACGTGGCAGGCCAGGTGCTCGGCCGGAACGTCGCCACCTACGGAACGGCGAACTACTTCCAGCCGGTCGGCGACTGACCGTTCACGGTCCGGCGGCATCATGGCGAGAGGGCCCGCTCACCCGCGGGCCCTCTCCGCGTGCCGGCGAGCTGTCATCGCGGTCCATCTCGCGTCGAAGAGCGGCATACAAGACAATTCGGCATGCCGATATCACCTACCGACGTGATTGGTGCCGACGAGTCGGTCCACTGCTGGAAATGAAACGCACCCCTTCGGCCGTCGAAGGCGACAACTGCCTCGACGCCACACACCCACGGGGCTCACGACGTCTGCGCCGACGAGCCGCGGTCGATCTTTCCGGATCATCC
>OCZS010000502.1_pt1 | contig 12902 bp, 10 predicted proteins | sample 1539071 | NCBI WGS metagenome assembly OCZS01 (sample SAMEA3113584, study PRJEB22503) | soil metagenome
AAGGCAGGGAGTCACCGCCCGGCTTGCGTCCCGCCCCGCAGAGCCCTCCCGCCGACGACGCCCGATGCGCTCCCGCCCGGCGTCACTCCGCCGCCTCGCGGGTCGCCGCGCCGCCAGCGCCGGCATAGCCATCGCGCCCCTGCGGCAACTTCCACCCGAGCACCTTCGACGCCACCAGCGTCCGCAGCACCTGCGCCGTGCCGCCGCCGATGGTGAACATCCGCACGTCGCGCGCCATGCGCTCAAGCGGCAGCTCGCGCGAGTAGCCGCGCGCGCCGTGCATCTGCAAGGCGTCGTTGACGATCCCGATCGCCGCCTCGGAGGCGAAGATCTTCGCCTGCGCGGCCACCGTCGGATCCGGGAAGGCGCCTTCGCCCGAGCGGGCGGCGTCGTAGACCAGCGCCTGCGCCGCGCGGAGCTTTATAGACATGTCAGCGAGCTTCCATTGCAGGCCCTGGAACTCGTTGATCGGCCGGCCGAACTGGTGGCGCTTCTCCGACCAGTCGAGCGCCAGCTCATAGGCGCCCTCGGCGATGCCCAACGCCACGGTGGCCGCGCCTACACGCTGGCTGTTGTAGGCGTTCATCAAGTCGGCAAAGCCCTTCTTCAGGCCGCGCGGCGGCATGACCAGGGCCGAGGGCGGCAGCTCCATGTCCTCGAAATCGATTACCGCCTCGGGAATGCCGCGCAGACCCATGGTCGGCTCGCGCTTGGTGATTTTCAGCCCGGCTGTCTCGTCGCGAATGGCGAGGAAACCGCCGATGCCTTCCTCGTTGCCCTTCTCGTCGTAGACCTTGGCGAAGATCAGGTGGAGCCGCGAGACGCCGCCGCCGGTGATCCAGTGCTTGCGGCCGTTGACGACATAGCGATTGCCCTTCTTGTCGGCGCGCGTGGTCATGCCATTGGCATCGGACCCGGCTTCGGGCTCGGTGATGCAGATGGCGGGCTTGTCGCCCGATAGCACCATGTCGGCCGCGAGCTTCTTCTGCTCGTCCGAGCCGTAGGCCATCACCGCGCTGATCGCGCCCATGTTGGTCTCGACGGCGATGCGGCCGGTGACCGAGCAGGCCGAGGACAGCGCCTCGATGACCAGCACGGCGTCGAGCCAGCTCCTGCCCTGGCCGCCATACTGCTGCGGGATGGTCATGCCCAAAAGCTTGGCGTCCTTCAGGAGCTCGACATTGTCCCAGGGATACTGCTCGGTGCGATCGACCTCGGCCGCGCGCCTGGCCACGGGGCCGGCCGCCAGCTCGCGCACACGCGCCTGCAGCTTGATCTGGTCAGACGACAATCCGGACGCGTTCATGAATCCTATCCTTGGCCGTGGGGGTCGACACTGAAGACGATAGCGGCATCGCTGCGGCCGCGCACCGCAACGCTGCCCAGGTCGCGGAAGACGAACTGGTCGCCGCAGGCCTCGCGTGTGCTGTTGGAGACGAGAATGCGCGTGCCGTAATCCTTGTTCAACTGTTCCAGCCGCGCCGCAAGATTGACCGTGTCGCCCAGCAGAGTGAAGGTCAGGCGCCGGCCGGCGCCGACCGAGCCGCCGATCACGTGGCCCGTGCTGATGCCGATGCGGGTGGCGAAGGCTGCGCCCATGTCGCCGAAGGTGCGCCCGCCGACGGCGCGCTGGATCTCGATGGCGGCGCGCACCGCGGCGCAGGCATGGCTCTCGCAGGCGAGCGGCATGTTGAAGGAAGCGAACAACCCGTCGCCGATGAAGGTGTTGACCACGCCGCCATGCGCGCGGATCGGCTCGAGCACGGTCTCGAGATATTCGTTCAGCGCCGCCACCAGGGCATCCGGTGCGAGGTGCTCGGCGATGGTGGTGAAGCCCGCAATGTCGGTGAACAGGACGGTGGCCTCGCGCGTCTCGCCGGCCAGCACGCCCTCGCCCTCGCGCTTGAGGATGGTGGCGGCCACGCTCTCGTCGACATAGCGGCCGAAGGTCTCGCGGAAGCGTTCGCGCTCGCGCAGGCCCTCGACCATGTTGTTGAACTGGCCGGTCAGCTCGCCGACCTCGTCGTTGGAGGTGACCGGAACGCGCTCGCTGAGGTCGCCCTGGGCAACCTTGCCCATGGCTTGCGACAGGTTGCGGATCGGCCCGAGCAGGGACCGGGTAATGAAATAAGCGGAGATCGCCACGGCCATGATCGTGACGACGACGACGTTGGCGACCTCGAATTTGAGTCGATCGCCTTCATGGGAGAAGAGGGCGACGATGATCGCCGCGATCGGCGCGATCGATATCACCAGCAGGGCAACGATGAGCTTGACGTTGTAGCTGCCGAAGAAGAGCCCGAGATTGCGGCCGAAGCGATGGAAGATGAAGGTGCAGAGCCCGGCGAGGTAGTCGCTGATGACGAAGTAGGTGTAGGTGAAGAAGAAGACCGGGAAGATGATGCAGAGCGAGATGACCTGGGCGATTGTCGGCTGCGGCACGCCGGTCATGCCGGGATCGGTGAAGACGTAGGTGGCGGTCAACCGGAACACGGTCAGCACGAGCATCAGGACGCCGACGCGCTGCGCCGTCAAGATCGGCAGCTGGGTGAGGCGGCGCTGTATGTCCTCGAATGTCGCCTCGCCCTTGAGGTAGCGCTCGATGGGCGCGAACAGCCGGCGCGCGAGAAGGTAGTTCACACCGCCCAGCAGGATGATGGCGGCACCGAGCGAGCGCGGCGCGAAGCTCCAGGCGCCGGTCATGACGATGAAGACCAGGGTGAAGGCGATATCGACCGGAAGAGCCGAGGTCGCCATCAGGAGATAGCGCCGCCTGAGCATGCTGATGTCGGACGTCATGCGGCAGGCCCGATACGGTAGACCACGACGTCGTCCTCATGGCCGCGCACATCGATCATGCCCAGCCGTTCGCAGTCGGTCGAGCCGGCGGCGCGCACCGTGCTTTCGGTGGCAAGAATGCGCGTACGGAACTGCTTGTTGAGCTGTTCCACGCGCGAGGCGACGTTTACGGCGTCGCCGAGCAGCGTGTAGTTCAGCCGGTTGTCGGTGCCGATGGTGACGCCGATCACCGTGCCGGTGTTGATGCCGATGCGCGTGCGCAACGCGACATGGCCGGCGAACGGGCCCTCGTCGAGGACGCGCTGGATCTCGATCGCCGCGGCGATCGCGGCCGCCGCGTGGTTCTCGCAGGGCAGGGGGAGATTGAAGCTCGCGAACAGGCCATCGCCGATGAAGCTGTTGACGACGCCGCCATGGCGCTGGATCACCGGCACCACGGCGCCGAGATAGGCGTTCAGGATCGCCGCGACCTCGGCCGGCGCCAGGCGCTCGGACAGGCCGGTGAAGCCCTCGATATCGGTGAACATCAGGGTGGCCTCGGCGGTGGTGTCGGCGATGCGGCCCGCGCGATCGCGGTTGTCGAGGATTGCGGTGGCGACGCTCTTGCTCACGTACTTGCCGAACGTGTCGCGCAGGTATTCGCGCTCCGACAGGCCCTCGACCATCTCGTTGAAGCGGCCGGCGGCGTGGCCCATCTCGTCGTCCGACGTCACCGGCAGGCGGACCAGGTAGTCGCCCTTGGCGACCTGGCGCATGCCGAGATCGAGGCGGGCAACCGGACGGCTGAGCGCATGGTTGATCCAGAAGACCATGAACAGGGCGCCGACGATGGTGGCGACCACGTCCATCGTCGCTTCGCGCACCAGGCGTTCGCCGCTGTAGCTGGCGATGTCCGCCGACAAGAGGATGACCCCGGCGAAAGCCATGAACAGCAGGGCGACGGCGACCTTGCGGCCGAAGCGGCCGTGGAAGACGTGCAGGTTGACGTCGCGGGTGCGGAAAAGATGTTCGCAGAGCTGGTCGAGGTAGGCGCTGACGACGAAGAAGATCAGCAGGACGTTGAACCCGGTGCCGACGATGAACGAGGCGACGAGATCGGGCACTCCCGGATCTTCCTGCATGGCATCGAGATCGATGCCGAACCGACGCGACAGCATCCTGAGCGCCACCATCGGCACGTAGCAGATCGCCATGACCAGGGCCGACCGGCGCGGCAGGCTGGTCAGCGCGTCTTCGATGTCGGCAAAGGAGATCTCGCCGGCGATGAAGTGGCCGACGGGCCGGATCAGGAAGTAGGCGCCGATGCCGACGCCGAGCAGCAGGAAGGCCGCCGACATCGCTACGTTGGCCGGCAGGAGGTGGAATTCCCGGTGCATCAACGCGAAGACGATGAGCGTGATCGCGTCGATCGCGAACGGCACGCCCATCGCCAGGTAGTAGCGGCCGATCACGGCCTGGGAAGCCACGCGCGGCGCCGCGTCGGTCGATGCGGTCATGCCCGCGGGTATAGAGCGGATCGGGGTGGAGCGGAACTGCTTCGCGAAACCTCGCGACCACACGACCTCACCCTGAGGAGCATCGCGAAGCGATGCGTCTCGAAGGGTGGGCAACCTGCCTTGCTGTAGCCCACCCTTCGAGACGGACGCTTCGCGTCCTCCTCAGGGTGAGGCGGTGTTGGGTTCGCGCAGTGGCTAAGCGCTCAGTTCACGCGCGGTGATGCGGTACTTGAACTTGTCGGGATCGAGCGAATCGAGGAAGCCGGCATTGGTCTCGGCCTGCGGGTACATCAGGAAGGGGATGGCTGCCTCCTTCGAGCCCGGCAGCTTCACATCGTGCGCCGTGTTGAAGGCGACCCAGTTGCCCTCCCACGCGCCGAACAGCGCCTTGCGCGCGGCGACCACCTTGGGATCCTTCATACCGAGGTTGCCCGGCGGCTCCTCGAGCACGACCTTGCGCACGTCGGCCGGATCGATTGGCGTCCATCCGCTGCCCGACAGCCACACTTCGGCGCGACAATGCTGCGCCTTTGTGACGTTCGATGAGCCCGCCCCCAGCGACTTGAAGCCGAACTGCGAGGGCACGACGCGGATGCCATAGACGTCGCGGGCCGGCAGGCCGACCGACCGGGCGAGGCCGACATACAATGCATTCAGGTCGGCGCACTTGCCGTTGAGGTTGCCGGTCCGGAGCATGGTGGTGATGTCGCCGACGCCGCAGCCCAGGGTGTTGGCATTGCGGAAGGTATTCTCGACCACCCATTCATAGATGGCCTGGGCTTTGGCGACGTCGCCCTGTTTGCCTTTGACGATGTCCTGCGCGGTGTCGCGCACCAGGCCGTCGGTCGGCAGCAGCTCGGTGGCGGCAAGGTTGAGCTGGCGCTCGGCATCGGTGAGCGGGGCCGCGTTGCCCTGGCCCGGCACCAGCGAGCGGTCCTGCGCCTGGACCTGGGCGGTGACCTCAACCAGCGGCGACTGCTGGTCGGCGGCCCATTCGACGCGCAGCATCTCGGCGCCGTACTTGGGATCCTTGGCACGCTCGGCAACCTTGGCATTGCCGGCCCACGTGACGTTGCCCGGACGCTGCCAGTCGGCCGCCTCGAAGGTAGGCAACGGAATCCACGCCTTGGTGGCGCCGGCTGTCGGCTCGATGTGCATTGTGAGCGCGTAGGAGCGCCAGCCCTTCGGGATGGGTGTGTAAGTCGCCTGTGCCGAGGCGAACCGCGGCGCCAGGCCGAGGGCACTGGCAGCGACGCCGGCTTTCAGGATGTCACGACGATTCATCTGGTTCTTCCCTAAGGCTGTGGAGCTTGCAGGGAGGGCAGGCGTCCCGGCGGCAGGACTGTCCGAGCCATCCCGGACCGATCCGCGTCGCACGCGACAGCGGTCTGTACCGGATGGGCGGAGGATTGCAGGCTGGGGCGGCTGCCGTCAATGCTGGGAGCGCGGGCCTCCGGCCCGTTCATAATCTTCGTCTTCCGGACCGCGAGCCTCCGGCTCGCTCAAGAGTATGAGCGAGCCGGAGGCTCGCGGTCCGGAAGAGCATGAGCGGGCCTGGAGGCCCGCGGTCCGGCAAGAGATCAGAGCCCGAGGTAAGCCTGGCGGACGCGGTCGTCGTTCAACAGTTCGCCGCCGGTCCCGGAAAGCTCGATCCGCCCGTTCTCCAGGACGTAACCGCGATGGGCGATCTTGAGCGAGGCCATGACGTTCTGCTCGACCAGCAGGATGGTCAGGCCCTCCTCGTTCAGCCGGCGCACGATGCGGAAGACCTCCTGCACGATGGTGGGCGCCAGCCCCAGCGACGGCTCGTCGAACATGATCAATCGCGGCTGGCCCATCAGGCAGCGGCCGATCGCCAGCATCTGCTGCTCGCCGCCCGACAGCGTGCCGGCGGCCTGCCGCCGCCGTTCCGAGAGGCGTGGGAAGAGGGCGAAGACGCGCTCGATGGTCTGCTTCTCGAGCGCACGGGCATGGCGTGGCGTGGCCCCCATCTCCAGGTTCTCGAGCACCGAGAGATTGGGAAAGACCTGCCGGCCTTCGGCGACATGACCGATGCCCGCCTCGCAGACGCGGAACGACGGCCAGCCGGCGATGTCGGCGCCGTCGAAGCGGATGCTGCCATGGGCCGGCTTCTCGATGCCGTGGATGGTGCGGATCAGCGAGCTCTTGCCCGCACCATTGGCGCCGACGATGGCCACGATCTCGCCCGCGGCGATTTCCAGCGACACGCCGTCGAGCGCCTGGGCGTCGCCGTAGAAGAGATGGAGCTTGTCGACTTCGAGGAGCATGCTCACAGCTCCTCCTGCTCGCCGAGATAGACGTCGAGCACGTCCTGATGCCGGGTGACCTCCTGCGGCGTGCCCTCGGCGATCTTCTCGCCGTAGCTCACCACCACGACCTCGGCGGCCAGCGCCATCACCGCGCGCATGACATGCTCGATCAGCAGGATGGTGAGGCCGCTGCGCTCATTGAGCTCGCGCAGGAAGCCCACCATGACGTCGACTTCGGTGGGCCGCAGCCCCGCCATCACCTCGTCGAGCAACAGCAGCTTGGGCTCGGTGGCGAGCGCGCGTGCCACCTCCAGCCGCTTGCGGTCGGGCAAGGTCAGGCTCTCGGCCAGCTGATGGCGTCGATCGTAGAGGCCGAGCCGCGACAGGATCGCCGCAGCCACCTCGCGCGCCTCGGCGAGACGGGCCTTGCAATGCAACGCGCCCACCGTGACGTTCTCCAGCACGCTCAGCCCTTTGAACGGTTTTACGAGCTGGAAGGTGCGGCCGACGCCGGCATCGCAGATGCGATCGGGCCTCAGGCCCGAGATCACCTGGCCGTCGAGGCGGACGGCGCCGGAGTCGGGGGCGAAGACACCGGCGATCATGTTGAAGATCGTGGTCTTGCCCGCGCCGTTGGGACCGATCAGGGCATGGATGGCGCCGGCCGGCACGGTGAAGCTGACGTCGTGCACCGCGCGCAAGCCGCGGAAGCGCTTGCCCAGCCCCTCGATCTCAAGGCGCGCGCCGCTCATGGCTGACGCTCCTTGAGGCCAAGCCGCTCGGCGAGCCACGGCCAGACGCCGGCCGGCCGGTAGACCACGATGACCAGCAGGGCCAGGCCATAGAAGATCTGCTTGATGCCGGGGATGCGCAGCGCCTCGCCGACATCGGTGAAGAGTTCGCCCAGGCCGGTCAGCACGACGGCGCCGACGATCGGGCCGAACAGCGTGCCCAACCCGCCGATGATGGGCGCCAGCGTGATCTCGATCGAGCGGCCCATGGCGAAGGCCGTCTCGGGGAAGAGGTTGTTGTAGTAGAAGGCGTTCCACACGCCGGCCAGCGCCGTCAGCGCCGCCGAGATTACGATGGCGATCATCTTGCAGCGGAGCACGGGCACGCCGACGGCCTGGGCCGCTTCGGCATCCTCGCGGATGGCGAGCCAGTAGCGGCCGAGCCGGCTCTCCAGCAGCGCGCGACAAAGGATGAAGGCGCCGGCGGCCAGCGCCAGGATCACGTAGTAGAACAGCACCGGCCCGCCGCGCAGGTTGAGAATGTCGGTCGTCGTGTCGACCTTCAGGAACAGGCCGCCCGAGCCGCCGGCCCATTCCCAGTGGTCGAAGGCCACGCGCGTGAACTCGCTGAAGGCGATGGTGAGCAGGGCGAAGTAGACGCCGGCCAAAGAGAAGCGAAAGCCGAGATAGCCCACGATCGTGCCGGCGACTCCCGCGACGGCAACAGCGGCAAAGAGTCCGGCCCAGGGGCCGATGCCGTAATGGAAATAGACGCCGGCCGCGATGTAGCCGCCGAGGCCGGCATAGAGCGCGTGACCGAGCGAGAGCTGGCCCGCGAAGCCCATCAGGATGTTCCAGGCCTGGCCCACGAAGGCGAAGTAGAGGATCAGGATCAGGACCGACAGCCAGTACTTGCCGAGAGCCATCGGCGCCACCAGCAGCAGCACCAGCAGGATGCCGAGGCTCCACAGGATGCGCGGCGAGGCGTCGCCGACGAGGCGCTTGATGAAGCTCAAGAGCTGCTCTTGCCGAACAGGCCTTGCGGCCTGAGCAACAGCACCAGGATCAGCAGCCCGAAGCTGACCATGCTCTTGAGCGAGGGCTGCAGCAGCAGGCCCGCGACAGCCTCGCTGACGCCGATCAGCAGGCCGCCCATCAGCGCACCGGTCATGCTGCCCAACCCGCCGATAATGACGATCACGAAGGCGAGCAGGGTGTACTCGGCGGCGAGGAAGGGCGTCACCGGGATGATGGTGATCATGAGCGCGCCGGCCGCCCCCACGCAGGCCGCTCCGACGCCGAAGGTGAAGGCGTAGAGGCGGCGCACGTCGAGGCCGACGACAAGTGCTGCCAGATGATTGTCGGCGGCGGCGCGGATCGACTTGCCGGTGCGCGTGGCTGTGAAAAAGGCCCACAGCAGCAGGGCGATGGCGACGGCGGCCAGCGCCGCATGCAGGCGCACGGCGTCGAGCACGAGCGGCCCGAGCTCGTAGGAATCGAACTGCGATTCCATCTGTACGCCGCGCGAGTCGGGCCCGGCGATGGCCAGGCAGGCATTGACCAGCAGGATGGCCACGGCCAGCAGCAGCAGGAACTGCTGGTGCTCGGGCCGGCCGATGAAGGGCGAGATCAGGCTGCGCTGCAGGCCATAGCCCACGGCAAAGAAGATCGCGGCGATCACCGGCAGGCTCATGAGCGGCGAGACCTCGAGGTACTCGAAGCCCATCCAGGCGAGGTACATGCCGACCACCATCATCTCGCCATGCGCGAAGTTGACTACGCGCATGACGCCGAAGATCACCGACAGGCCGAGCGCCATCAGCCCGTAGACCATGCCGGTGAGCAGGCCCTTGGTGACGGCTTGGGCGAGATCGAGGAGAAAGTCGGAAGTCATCAAGCGCTGGGGGCGCGCGACTCCAGTCGCGCGTCTTTGCCGATCACGACGACGATCGCGCCACTGGAGTGGCGCGCCCCCAGCGAAGGCAAGATCAAGTCCGCCGCTTGTCGTTCCAGCCCGGCATCGGGAACACCAGCTGCGCGGCAGCGGCTTCCACCGGCAGCACCACGGTGGGCTTGCGCTTGAGGTTCTCGACGGCGGCGGCCTTGATGTTGACGTTCTGGCCCTTGGCGTCGAACTGGATCGGCCCGCCGATGATGACGTGCTGGTCGATCTTGGTCTTGCGCAGCGCGTCCATCAAAGCGTCGGCCTTGGTCGACTTGGCGGTGAGCCAGGCTTGCGCGGCCACCAGCAGGCCCTCGAAGGTGAAGCCGCCGTTGATGTCGAGCTGGTCGTTGGGGAACTTGGCGGCGTGGCGCTTCTCCAGTGCCTGGGTCATCGCCGACTTCGGATCGAGCCAGGGCACGTTCGAGATCAGGAAATCGCTGTACTTGCCCATCGTCTTGAAGAAATCCTGCTCGTAGAGGCCGGGCGCGCCGGGGTTCATCACACCCATCGGCTCCCAGCGCTGCTTGACCATTTCCTGGATGAGCAGCTTGGCGTCGTTGAGCCGGCTCACCGGCATCAGCAGCTCGGCCTTGGTCGCCTTGGCCTTGCCGACCTCGACCGAGAGGTCCTTGGCCGCCGGATCGTAGGTGATGGTGTCGACGATCTCGTAGGGCATGTCGAGCTTGGGGAAGAGCGCCTTGATGCCGTTCACCATCGCCGTGCCGAACGTGTCGTTGATGCTCATCAGCACCGCCGTCTTCGGCGTCTTGCCCGAGATCTTGAAGATCTCCTTGTGCAGCGCCAGCGCGCCGGTGATCAGCATCGGCGCCGTCGGGAAGTTGCGGACGATGAACTTGTAGCCCTGCTCGGTGATCTGCGGCGCGGCGGCGATGTTGACCACCATCGGCACGCCACGCTGCTCGGCAACCTGGGCGATGGCGATGGTCTGGCCCGAGTCGAAGGCGCCGACCAGCATCTGCGCGCCGGCGTCGATCGCCTTCTCGGCCTGGGTGCGCGCCACGTCGGGCTTGGATTCGGTGTCGTAGTTCATGACTTCGAGCTTCACCGGCATCTTCATGTCGGCGAACACCTCGTTGGCGACGTCGGCGCCGCGCCGGCAGGCCTGGCCGATCTGCGCCTGGATGCCGGAGGTCGGCAGCAGCAGGGCGACCTTGAGGTTGCCGGTCGTTTGCGCGGCGGCATAACGCAGCGGCAGCGGCGCGCCGATCAGCGTGGCGCCGGCCAGTGCCGTCTGTCCCAAGTAGCGGCGGGTGACTATCTTGCGGCTTGTCATCAAAGCCCTCCCTTATTTCATGGCCGGACTATAGAGACGGCCGCCGGGCCATGCTAGGTGGCCGGGCATGACGCTTAGCCTCGACGCGCTGAACCGGATGAGCCCGGGGGACTTTGCATCCGCCGTCGGCGACACCTTTGAGCTGGCGCCCTGGGTCGCTGAAAGTGCGGCGGCGCGGCGTCCTTTCCAAACGGTAACCACTCTGCACGAGGCCATGATGGGCGCCGTGCGGGCAGCACCGCGCGAGCGGCAGGCGGAGTTCCTGCGCGGCCATCCCGACCTCGCCGGAAAGGCGGCCCGGGCGGGCGCAATGACCGACGATTCCAAGCGCGAGCAGGCAAGCGTCGGCCTGGACAGCCTCGGCGAGGAGGAGTTCGCGCGCTTCCACCGGCTGAACGACGCCTACAAGGCGACGTTCGGCTTTCCCTTCATCGTCTGTGTGCGCCGGCACACACGTGATTCGATCCTGGCGCAGTTCGAGCGCCGGTTGGGGCACGATCAGGCGACGGAGTTCGCCGCGGCGCTGCAGGAAGTCTTCTTCATCACGCGACTTAGGATCGCAGCCAAGGTGACGGGCGAGGGCATGCCCAACGTCAACGGTCGGCTCAGCACCCATGTGCTCGACACCCATGCCGGCCGTCCGGCCATCGGCGTGGCGGTCGAGCTCTACGAGTTCGCTGGCGAAAAAGCCCATTATATTCAGTCGGCTATAACGAATGCCGACGGCCGCACCGACCAGCCGTTGATCGGCGACCGGCCCTTGCCGATCGGTCGCTACGAACTGCGCTTCGCCGTCGGCAACCACTTTCGCAGCAGGGGTATCATAAGCGGCGATCCGCCATTCCTCGATATCGTGCCTTTGCGCTTTTCCATCGCCGAGCCGGAGGGGCATTATCACGTCCCATTGCTCTGCACGCCCTGGAGCTACTCGACCTATCGCGGAAGTTAAGGAGGAACGTATGACCTATAGTGATGTCTCCCTGATGATCGACGGTGCCTGGACGAAGGGCGCCAACGGCCGGACCATTCCGGTGATCAATCCCGCGACCGAGGAAGTGATCGGCACCGTGGCGCATGCCGAGAAGAGCGACCTCGATCGCGCGCTCGCCGCCGCCGACAAGGGATTCAAGCAGTGGCGCAAGGTCTCGGCCTACGAGCGCTACAAGATCATGCGCAAGGCTGCTGACCTGATGCGCCAGCGCCTCGACGAGATCGCCACGATCATGACCACGGAGCAGGGCAAGCCGCTGTTCGAGGCCAAGGTCGAGACCAACCTTGCCGCCGACATCATCGATTGGATGGCGGAAGAGGGCCGGCGCACCTACGGCCGCATCGTGCCGGCGCGTGCCGAGAACGTGTACCAACTCGTGATCAAGGAGCCGGTCGGTCCGGTCGCTGCCTTCACACCGTGGAACTTCCCGATCAACCAGGTGGTGCGCAAGGCGTCGGCTGCGCTCGCCACCGGCTGCTCGATCATCATCAAGGGGCCGGAGGATACGCCGGGCTCGTGCGCGCAGCTCATCAAGGCGTTCGTCGATGCCGGCGTGCCGGCGGGCGTGATCCAGCTCGTCTACGGCGTGCCGTCGGAGATCAGCGAGTACCTGATCCCGCACCCGGTCATCAAGAAGGTGACGTTCACCGGCTCGACGCCGGTCGGCAAGCAGCTTGCAGCGCTCGCCGGCGCGCACATGAAGCGCGTCACCATGGAGCTGGGCGGCCACGCGCCGGCCGTGGTGTTCGAGGATGCCGACCTCGAGCAGGCGGTGAATGTGCTGGGCGCCAACAAGTTCCGCAACGCCGGCCAGGTCTGCGTCGCACCGACCCGCTTCCTGGTGCACGAGAAGGTCTATCCGGAGTTCGTCGAGCGCTTCACCGCCTACGCCAAGAACATGAAGGTGGGCAACGGGCTCGAGGCCGACACCAAGATGGGGCCGCTGGTGGCCGAGCGCCGCCTGCATGCGATGGACAGCTTCGTCAGCGACGCCATCGCCAAGGGCGCCAAGATCCAGACCGGCGGCCAGCGCAAGGGCAACAAGGGCTACTTCTACGAGCCCACGGTCATGACCGACGTGCCGCTCGACGCCAAGATCATGAACGACGAGCCATTCGGCCCGTTGGCGCCGATCACGCCGTTCAAGGATTTCGACGGCCTGGTGAAGGAAGCCAACCGCCTGCCGTGGGGCCTGGCGGCCTACGCCTACACCCGGAACACCAAGACCGCGGCGGCGATCGGCGCGGCGTTCGAGAGCGGCATGGTGTCGATCAACCACCATGGCCTCGCGCTGCCGGAAGTGCCGTTTGGCGGCATGAAGGACTCGGGCTACGGCTCGGAGGGCGGCCTCGAGGCGCTCGAGGCGTACCTCAACA
>OCZS010000503.1_pt1 | contig 12897 bp, 11 predicted proteins | sample 1539071 | NCBI WGS metagenome assembly OCZS01 (sample SAMEA3113584, study PRJEB22503) | soil metagenome
AACGTCAGCGGATAGGCACGTCCTCTTGGCTTGCGGTGGTCCGTGCTGCCGGGGGGCCCAGTGCTGAGCTGCGCCCCAGAGCCAATTCCCACGCGGAGGTGCCCTTCGGAGCGTCCTATCCGCTGGGCCTGTGACGAGCAGTGAGCGCTCAGCCCTGCATCGCCCGGGTGTGGGCCAGACCAGCCGCGGCGACGACATCGAGCCCGGGGCCGCCCGACGAGGGGGATTCCGGGTGCAGGCGCCCGCCGGCGAGCGCGACGAGCGCCGCCGCGGTCGAGTCGCGCAGCGCAGCCAGGTCGTAGCCGCCCTCGAGGAACGCGAGGCGCCGCCCCGCGGGCACGAGGGCGAGCAGCTCGGCGGTGAGATCGGCGTAGTCGCCCGAGGTCAGGCCCAGATCGGTGAGCGGGTCGGAGCGGTGGGCGTCGAAGCCGGCGGACAGCAGCAGCCAGGTCGGTTCGAAGGCGTCGGCCAGGGGCGCGATCACCTCGTCGATCGCGGCCCTGAAGACGTCACCGGTGGTGCCCGCCGGCACGGGCAGGTTGACGGTCGTGCCCCGCCCGTTGCCCTCACCGGTCTCGAGCACCGACCCCGTCCCGGGGTAGAGCGGATACTGGTGCAACGACACGTAGACGACCCGCGGATCGTCGTAGAACGCGTCCTGCGTGCCGTTGCCGTGGTGCGCGTCGTAGTCGACGACGAGCACACGCTCGCCGCGTTCCGCGAGCGTCGCCGCCGCGATCGCCACGTTGTTGAACAGGCAGAAGCCCATGGCCCGCGACGTGAGGGCGTGGTGCCCGGGTGGTCGCACGGCGCAGAAGGCGGCTGCCGCCTCTCCGGCGTCGAGCCGCTCGATCGCCGTGAGACCCGCGCCCGCGGCCAGCAGGGCCGCCTCCCAGGACGCAGGGACGGCGCCCGTGTCACCGTCGAGCCAGCCGCCGCCGCTGCGGCAGAACCGTTCGAGCGCGCTGACGTAGCCGTCGCTGTGCACCCGCTCGAGCTCGGCCGCGGTCGCCGGGCGGGGTGCCACGGGCAGCAGCTCGCCGGCGAGACCGGCCAGCGCGACGCCCTCGCCGACCGCACGCAGGCGGTGGGGGCGTTCGGGGTGCCCCTCACCCACGTCGTGGGCCATGAAACGCGGGTCGGTGATGAAGGCGATCGGCATGCTCCGATGACCGTAACGGCGGTGCGGCCGACCGGCACGCGACCTGGCGGATCGCGCCGGTTCGCTGCCGGTTGGCTCCCGGTTCGCACGAGGTTCGCGCCGGTTCGGCGACCTCCGTTGCCTACTCTCAGGGGGATGACCGCCGCGTCTGCCGCTATCGGGGCCAACCGGTCGCGCCCGACCTCGGCATCGGGCGGATTCGGGGGTGGCGGATGAGCGAGCGGTCCGAGCGAACCATGAGCACACGCCAATGAGCCTGATGCGCACGACGCCGGTGGGGGTGCCGCGGGTCCGGGTGCGCGCGTGGCACGCCGACCACCGTGTCGCCCACCTGACGCCGGCCGGCGATACCCGGGGGCCCATCACGCCCGAGGAGGTGCAGCGCTGCCTGGACAGCGCGCGGCGATGGGGCTACGTGGCCGCGGTGACGGCGGCGCTCGGCCGGGCCGACCAGGTGCCTTTCGTCGACGCCGGCTTCGCTCCCGCCGAGCTGCTCCACCTGCTCACGCACCCGCTCGACCCGATCCCCGACGCCCCCTCGATCCCCGGGACCCATTTGCGCCGCGGCCGGCGGCGCGACCTCGACGACGTGCTCGCGGTCGACGATGCCGCCTTCAGCGGCATCTGGCGACTCGACCGGACCGGCATCGACGAGGCCCTCACCGCCACGCCGGCGGCGCACATGCGCCTGGCGTGCGACGGCGGCGGCACCCTCGGCTACGCGATCTCCGGTCGCTCGGGCCAGCGGGGCTACGTGCAGCGACTCGCGGTCCATCCCCGCGTCCAGGGCCGGGGGCTCGGCGCCGCGTTGCTGATCGACGGACTGCGGTGGCTGCGCCGCTGGGGCGCCCGCGACGCCCTGGTCAACACGCAGGAAGGCAACGACCGCTCGCTCCGCCTCTACCAGCGAACGGGATTCGTACTGCAGCCCGGCCGGCTCGCCGTGCTGCGGATCGACCTGCTGAGTGGCGCGCCATGAGCCACCGCGGCGCGTTCGCCGCGATGGTCACCCTCATCGCCACGATCGCGGTGGCCCCCGGGTCGAGCGCCGACGGGGTGGCGTCCGCGGCCGCGCCCAGGGCCGCAGCCCAGGCCGCCGTGGAACTCACGCTCGTCGACCAGACGCCGTGGGTGCACGCCGGCGACGAGTTCAGCGTGAACGTCCGGGTCGACGGTGCGCCGGCCGGCGCCGGGCTCGAGCTCGTCGTCCATGAGCGTCTCAAATCGCGATCTCGCTTCCAGCGCACACTCGACGGCGAGGTCGGCGGTATCCAGGCGACGATGGGGCCCCGTCCGCTCGCCGAGCTGGGCCCGGCGGGCCAGCCCCTGACGGCCGGGTTCGTCGTGGGCGGCGACGCGGGCGAGGGCCTCGGGGGCACGGGTGTCTACCCCGTCGACGTGCAGGTCGTCGACGCCCAGGGGGTTGTGCTCGACAGCCTTCTCACCCACCTCGTCTACCTGCCGACCACCGAGCAGACCGAGGCGAATGGGTACGTGCCGCTGGCGGTGGCGGTGGTGGTCGACGTCAGCGCCCCGCCGGCGTTGCAGCCGGACGGCACGATCGTCGTCACCGACCGTGCGCTCGAACGCGCCCGTGAGCGCGTGGCCCTGCTCACCGACGCCGCCACGGTCCCGCTCACTGTCGCGCCCCTTCCCGAGACGCTCGACGGGTTCGCCGACCGCGACCGCCAGGGCGCAGAGGTCGTCGACGCACTCGCGCAGGCTGCCGCACGGCGACCCGTCCTGGCGCGGCCCTACACCGACGTCGACCTCGCCGAGCTGGAGCAGGCGGGGCTCATCGGCGAGGCCAACGCGCAGGCCGAGGCGGGCGCCGACGTCGTCCGCCAGCGCTTCGGCCAGGAGCCCGTGCCCGGCATCTGGCTCTCGGGCCCCACGCTCGGTGCCGACGCCGCCGAGCTCGCGGTCGACCTCGGTATCGGGCAGGCGCTCGTGCCCCCCAGCGCGATCGAGGAACACTCGGGTATCTCCGGGCCCGTCCCCGACGCTCCGGTGACCCTCGGCGACGGTGGCGCCCTGGCGATGGTCAGCGACGACGAGCTGCTCACCCACCTGACCGGCGACGATGGCGTGCTCGGCGGCCAGCGCTTCTTGGCCGAGCTGGCGATCATGTGGCTCGAACGGCCCGCCACGCAGCGGGCCGTGGCCGTCCACATCCCCGGCGACGTCGCCCTCGACCGGGCCGCGGCGGCCCGAGGCCTCAACGGGCTCGCCGGCGGCCAAGCCGCACACCCGGTCACGCTCGACGACCTGTTCGCCTCGGTCGCTCCGCTCGCCGACAACAGCGACGACGGCTCGACCGCCGTGGCGGTCGCATCGCACGAGGCCTCGGGCGACCTCACCGCCATCGCCGGGTTGGTCGAGCGGGCCCGTGCCGAGGTGAGCGGCGTTGCCAGGACGGTGGGGAACGAGGCAGCGGGCGCCTCGCTTGCCCGCTCGCTGCTGCTCGCCACCGGCAGCACCACCCCCGACGACCAGCGGCGGGCCTATGTCGACCGCGTCACCACCGAGCTGGGCACGCTGTCCGAGGCCATCGAGCTGCCCGACGAGTTCCGGATCACACTGACGTCGCGCACGAGCACCATCCCGGTCAACATCACCAACCGTTCGGACCAGCCGCTGAAGGTCCGGGTCGAGTTGTCGAGCAGCCAGCTCGAGTTCCCCGACGGCGACGTCATCTCCACGGAGCTGCAGCCAGGCGGCACGCGGCTCGAGGTGCCGGTGCGCATCCTGACCTCGGGCGCTTTTCCGCTCGACATCACCGTCACCAGCCCCGATGGGGCGATCGAGCTCGACCGCACCACGTTCGACGTCCGGTCGACCGCGGTCACCGGCGTGGGTCTGCTGCTGTCGATCGGCGCCGGCCTGTTCCTGGCCGTCTGGTGGGCGAGGCACTGGCGCAGGACGCGCCGATCCCGCCACTTGATGCCTGCGGGCTCGGCGCCCGCGCCGGCCGCTGCCGACAGCGACGCCGGTGACGCCGGCCTCGCCCGCGCCGATACCGGCAAACCCGACGACGCCGGCTATCACCCGGCCCACATGGCCGCACCGAGGTCACGCAGCGGCTGACCTGTCGCAGGATCGGCGACGCCCGGCGGTGTCTGCACACGTGCCGCGGGAGTCCATTGGAGATGCCCGAGTCGGCGCCGCGAGCGTGGGGTAGGGTCGCCGGCCATGCCCGTCCGCATCGTGACCGACTCCGCCGCCGACCTGGCCGGCGGCGAGACCGAGGAGCTCGGCGTCGAAGTCGTGCCGCTGTCGATTCGCTTCGGCAGCACCGAGTACACCGACGGTGTCGACCTGTCGACCGAGCAGTTCTACGACAAGCTCGCCACCGCCGCCGACCTGCCCGAGACCGCCGCGCCCTCGCCCGGGGCGTTCGAGGCCGCGTTCCGCCGGCAGGCCGACGCGGGCGCCGACGCCGTCGTGTGCATCAACCTGTCGTCGGGCCTGTCGGCCACGATGCAGGTCGCGCAGAACGGCGCCAAGGCACTGGAGGGTGAGCTCGACGTGCGGGTGATCGACTCGCGCTCGATCACCTCGGGCCTCGGTGCGCAGGTGCGCCTCGCCGCCCAGGCGGCGGCCGGGGGTGCCGCGGCCGACGAGATCGCGGCGCTGGTGCGCGACCTGTCGGGCCGCACCCACGTCCTCGGCGCGCTCGACACGCTCGAGAACGTGAAGAAGGGTGGTCGCATCGGCGGTGCGCAGGCCCTGCTCGGCTCGCTCCTGTCGATCAAACCGCTGCTCGACATCTCCACCGGGGTGGTCGAGGAGGCGGGCAAGGCCCGCACGCGGCGCAAGGCGCTCCACTGGCTGCGCGACAAGGTGTTCGAGCGCGCCAGCGTCGAGCAGCTCACCATCGCCCACGGCATGGCGCCCGACCTCGACGAGATGCGCGATTTGCTGGCGCCCCGCTACCCGGCCGACGAGATCCGTGTGACCACGATCGGCGCCACCATCGGCACGCACGCGGGTCCCCGCGTCATGGGCCTCACCTGGATCGACCCGGACTGACCCGGCTGACCAGTGCGGCCCGGCCCCGCAGGCACGCTGCGAGTGGCGCCGGGAAGGGTGCGTTCAGCCGGGCGAACGGGGAGCCGTGGGGTGCCCGGCCGGCCTCACACCGCGGTCGGCCTGACATCGCGTCAGGTGGCCCTCTTGAGTACGGTGGGCCCACCGTGGCAGTGACGCCCCCTCCCCCGACCGGCCCGTCGCCCGCCGCCGGCCTGGCGGTTGGCGCGCTCCTGGGCGGCCGCTACCGCCTCGAAAAGCAGATCGCGTCGGGTGGGATGGCGCAGGTGTGGCTGGGAACCGACGAGGTGCTGCGGCGCTCGATCGCCGTCAAGGTCCTCCACCAGCACCTGGCCGACGACGACAAGTTCGTGGCCCGGTTCCGGCACGAGGCCATCGCCGTCGCCCGCCTGTCACACCCGTCGATCGTCAACGTCTACGACACCTGCAGCGACGACGGAATCGAGGCGATCGTGATGGAGCTCGTGCGCGGCCGCACGCTGCGCCAGCGTCTCGACGAGGGCGCGGTCGACCCGTGGAGCGCCGCCAACATCGCCGCGCAGGTGGCGGGCGCCCTCAGCGTCGCCCACGCCGCCGGGCTGGTGCACCGCGACATCAAGCCCGCCAACATCCTGCTGTCCGAGGATGGCCGCGTGAAGGTGGGCGACTTCGGCATCGCCAAGGCCGCCGAGTCGGCCGACCTCACCCAGGAGGGCTCGTTCCTCGGCACCGCCAAGTACCTGGCCCCCGAGCAGGTCGAGGGCAAGCCGGTCGACGGGCGCACCGACCTCTACGGCCTCGGGGTCGTGCTCTACGAGATGCTGTGTGGCCGGGTGCCGTTCGAGGCCGACACGTCGTCGGCGACCGCGCTCGCCCGGCTCCACAGCGACCCGCAGCGGCCGCGGCTGGTGAGGCCGGGCATCCCCCGCGAGCTCGAGTCGATCACCATGCGCCTGCTGGCGCGCTCGCCCGACGCCCGCTACCGCACTGCCGCCGACGCGCGCGGCGCGCTGCTGGGCGCCGGCGCCGACGACCGCGCCGCGGCGGGCGATGCCACCGTCGTCGAACCGGTGAGCGACCCGTCGCCGACGTCGGGTCTGCCCCCAGCCCCCGGTGCCATGCCGACGCCCCTGGGGACGCCCGCTGTACCCGGCGGCGGTACGCCGGTGCGCTTCGCCGAGAGCGAACGCCGTTGGCTCGTGCCCACGCTGCTGGTGGTGCTGGTGGCGGTGGCCCTCGGCGTCGCCGGCCTGCTCATCCGCGGCTCGGGCACCAACCTGTTCGGCGAATCCGACGACGACCCCGATGCGACCGATGCCCGGGTCACCAACGAGCCGCTCGCGATCGCACAAACGATCGACTTCGATCCGATCGGCGGCGACGGCGAGCACACGGACGAGGCCGCGAATCGCAACGCCGCCGACGGGAACGGGTCGACCTCGTGGAGCACGCAGCAGTACACCAGTCCGGAGTTCGGAGGCCTGAAGGACGGTGTCGGCCTCATCTTCGAGCTCGACCAGAGCCAAGCGCTGCGGGCGCTCGAGATCGACACGCCAGAGGGCGGATGGTCGGCCCAGATCTACGTCCGCGACCAGGTCGACACCGGCGGACTCGAAGCGTGGGGCGGGCCCGTGACCGAGATCGGCACCGGCCAGTCCCAATCACCCAAGACCCGCGTCGAGCTCGAGGCTCAGGGCCGAGCGGTGCTCGTGTGGTTCACCCGCCTGCCCGACAGCGGCCAGGGCACGATCAGCGAGCTGCGCCTCTTCCCCTGACCACGGGCACATCGTCGGCCGCCGGTCGTTAGAGGGGCTGATCTACTGTTCCGGCATCGCACGAGACGCCGACGACAGATCGCTCGTCGAGGCGGCCCAGGCCGGTGACCGCGACGCCCTCGACGCCCTGCTGCGGCGTCACCACGATCGGCTGTGGGCACTGTGCCGGCGGCTCACCGGCAACCACGCCGACGCGGAGGACGCCCTGCAGGAGGCGCTCATCGCCATTGCCCGCGGCATCCGGCGCTACGACGGGCGCGCCGCGTTCACCACCTGGTCGTACCGGGTCGCCACCAACGCGTGCCTCGACGAGCTGCGCCGGCGCCGGCGCCGGCCGATCCCCGAGGCGCCCGATGCCGAGGGCGTAGGGGCGCTCGCCGACGCGAGTGCGGGGGCAGCCGCGCCGGTCGGCGCCGGTCGGGGCCCGGCGGTGGGAGCGACGTCGGGAGCGGCGGTCGAGGCCGTGGCCGACCGGCTCGACGTCGACGCTGCGGTCGCTCGCCTGCCCGACGACTTCCGGGCCGCGGTGGTGCTCCGCGACCTCTGCGATCTCGACTACGCCGAGATCGCCCGGGTGCTGGACATTCCCGCCGGCACCGTGCGGTCGCGCATCGCCCGGGGCCGCGCCCAGCTCGCCGACCTGCTCGGGAACCCCACCGACCCCGACGGCCGTCCAAGCACGAGACCATGACCGCTCCCCACCGACCCGACCCCGACGACCTCGCGTCGGCGCTGCTCGACGGCCTGCTCGACGCCGACGAGGCGGAGGCGGCGCGGCGCGACCCGGCGGTCGTGGCCCGCGTCGCCGTACTCGCCGCGGCTCGGGATGCGCTCGCCACGCCCCCGCCGCCGCCCGATGCGGCCGGGCGGGAGCGGGCGATCTCTGCGGCCCTGGCGGCGTTCGACGCCGAGACGTCCGCCACCGATGACGATGCGATCGCCGCCGATGCCCGGCCATCCGCCCCGCCGCGACCGTTCGACCACGCGACGCCTCTCGCTCGTCCTGCCCCCGGCGGCGCTGCGGGGCGCGGGCGGGGGCGGCGGGCGGCGCTGTCCGAGCACTGGGCGCGCTGGCTCGGTGTTGCCGCCGCCGTCGTCCTCGTCGTGGCCGGGGTGTCCCTGCTCGCCCGGGGTGACGGCTCCGACGACGGGGACACGGCGGCCACCTCGGAGGAGGTCTCGTCCGGCGAGGGTGGCGCCGGCAGCGAAGCCGAGGGCTCGGGCGAGGCCGACGACGCAGCACGGGACGAGGCCGCGGAATCGGCGGACCAGGGCACGGACGGCCAGCTCGCCCCGGGCGAAGTGCTCGACCTCGGGGCCGCCGAGTCTCCCGACGCACTCGCCGACCGCGCCCGCTCGACGCTCGCGGCCGAGCGCGGGATCGCCGACGTGCCAGTGACCGAACCCGAGGTAGGCGCATCTCCGGACACGACCGACCCGGTACCCGGCGACGAGGGCCAGGGCGGCGCCGCGCCCGAGCAGATGTCCGAGCCATTGGCGTGCCCGACCGGCGAGGCGACGGCGAACGCCCGCGGCGGCAGCGTCGGCCTACGAGCGCGGGCGCGGCTCGATGGCCAGCCGGTCGAGGTCTGGGTGATCGACGTCGGCGGCTCGCGCACGGTGCTCGCGGTCGACGCCGACTGCGCCGTGATACTCGACCGCCCCTTGCCCGGCTGACCGGCAGCCGCGACGCCACAAGCGCCGACACGCCGCAGACGTGACCGGACGAGCGCCGATGCGCACCGCAGTCGCGGGATCGTCGCCCGCGCGAGACCGCAGCGGCCGACTCCGCCAGGACGGGCGGTCCGGCGGGACCCGTGCGCCTCCGCAGACCTCGACCACCGGATGTAAGAGCGCCACTAGGCTCGCCGCCATGGCTCATGTCGGCTCATCCCTGCCGAGCGATCGGCGTTCGGCGGTGCCCGCTCCGGTCGCCGCGCCGCCCGAGGGCGACTGGGCGGCCCAGGCAGCCGACACGATCGAACGGGTCGTCGGCGGCGTCCGCGACAAGACCACCGGCCCGGCGCTCACCGTCGCCCGGGGGGTTGTCTACGGCACGTTCGCAGCGTTCGTCGGGCTCGCCGTCCTGGTCCTGGCCACGATTGGCGCCGTGCGCGCGCTCGACAACTACCTACCCGACGCCGTGGTGGGCGAGGAGCACACATGGGCCGCGCACCTGATCATCGGCCTGGTCTTCGTGATCGCCGGCGGCGTGCTCTGGACGCGGCGACACGGCGAGGCGGAAGACAGGCGGTCCTGACAGCGTTGTATGGCGTGGTTCACCTGCGAGCCCTGCCACACGCCACTTTACGAGGACACATGAGCGAGTCAGTGATCGACACCCGCAAGGTCATCATCATCGGGTCGGGCCCCGCCGGGTTGACGGCGGCGATCTACAGCGCCCGCGCCAACCTCGCACCCCTCGTGCTCGAGGGTGAGCCCTCTTCCACGAGCGACCAGCCCGGCGGTCAGCTCATGCTCACCACCGAGGTCGAGAACTTCCCCGGCTTCCCGGAAGGGATCATGGGCCCGGCGCTCATGGTGCGCTTCCGTGAGCAGGCCGTGCGCTTCGGCGCCGACATCCGCACCGAGAAGGCGTCGCGAGTCGACCTGTCGGCCCGCCCGTTCGGCGTCTGGGTCGGCGACCCCGACGCGCCGGAGCCCACCTACCAGGGCGACGCAATCGTCATCTCCACCGGCGCGCAGTCGCTGATGCTCGGCCTCGATCGCGAGGCCGAGCTGGTCGGGCACGGCGTGTCGACGTGCGCGACCTGCGACGGGTTCTTCTTCCGTGACCGCGACATCGCCGTGGTCGGCGGCGGCGACTCCGCTCTCGAGGAGGCGATCTTCCTCACGAAGTTCGCCCGATCCGTCACCGTCATCCATCGCCGCGACGAGCTCCGGGCCTCCAAGATCATGCAAGACCGGGCCGTTGCCAACGAGAAGATCCGGTTCCTGTGGAACCACGTGGTCGAGTCCATCGAGGGCGACTCCACCGTGTCGGGCGTCACGGTGCGCAACGTGCTCACCGACGCGGTGAGCCCGCTCGCGGTCACTGGCCTGTTCGTCGCCATCGGCCACAAGCCCAACACCGACCTCTTCAAGGGCCAGCTGGAGATGGAGGAGTCGGGTTACCTCATCACGGGGCTCGGCAGCGGCGCCAGCAGTACCGACGTCGCGGGCGTGTTCGCGTGCGGTGATGTTCAGGACCACACCTACAGACAGGCGATCACGGCCGCCGGCTCCGGCTGCGAGGCGGCGATCGACGCCGAGCGGTGGCTCGAGGCGCAGCACGCCGCGTAGCGAACCGCTACCGAACGAGGGAACAACGCCGACACCGTCGCTGTTCGGCTAAACGATTCTTTTTTTGTTTCGCCAGTTCAACCGAAGGAAGGTCACCGAGAGATGGCTGAAGGCATCACCACCGTTACCGACACCACGTTCGATGAGACGATCGGCTCGGCCGCCGAGCCCGTGGTCGTCGATTTCTGGGCCGAGTGGTGCGGGCCGTGCAAGATGATCGCTCCGATCCTCGACGAGATCGCGAGCGAGCATGCGGGCAAGCTCAGCGTGGCCAAGCTCAACGTCGACGAGAACCCCGACATCGCGCGCCGGTTCGACGTGATGAGCATTCCCACGCTCATCGTCTTCAAGGACGGCGAGGCCCAAAAGCGGCTGGTAGGGGCCAAGGGTAAGGGTCAACTGCTGGCCGAGCTTGACGAATTCCTTCCCTGACGCTCCACCACAGAGGTAATCCACAGGCTGTGTGCAAGGCTGTGGATTGACTCGACCCCGACTTGAGGCTCTCCAATCCTCAGGTTGGGGTTGAGTGTTCTTCGACCACTTTCCCCCATTTCGAGCGGCAAGGGCCACACTGGTTGTGTTTGGCGGTAGTTCCGTCCGCACCAAGCAATGGGCGAAAATTCGAGCGACCGGTACATGACGGCCTAGCTTGGCCCTTCCCAATGCAAATCGCCCACTATCAGTTCGTCGCCATCACGCGGTAGATCCGCTCCAGACCTTCGAGGTCTGCGAACTCGATGACAACCCGGCCCCGCTTGGGTCCGAGATTGATCTTCACACGCGTGTCGAGCTGGTCGGCCAGGAGCTCCTCCAGCTCGAGCAGGCCCGGCGCCCGCAGCTTGGCGGTGCCGTGTGACGAGTTCGGCGACCTGCTCGACCCGGCCAACCCGCTGCGCTGGCGGACCGCCTCCTCGGCGTCGCGCACGGTCAGGCCGTCGCCGACTATGCGGCGGGCGAGCGCCTCCTGGAATGCCCGGTCGGGGGTCCCGAGCAGCGCTTTGGCGTGGCCGGCCGACAGGCGGCCCTCGGCCACCAGGCGCTGCACCTGCGGGGGGAGCTGGAACAACCGGAGCAGGTTGGCCACGGCCGACCGGCTCTTGCCCACCTTCTGGGCGACTTCCTCCTGGGTGAGGTTGAAGTCCTCGACGAGCTGTTGATACGCAGCCGCCTCCTCGAGTGGGTTGAGGTCGTCGCGATGGAGGTTCTCGACCAACGCATGCTGCAGCGTGAGCTCGTCGTTGACCTCCCGGACGATGATCGGGATGTACTGCAGCCCCGCCCGTTTGGCCGCCCGCCACCGGCGCTCGCCGGCGATGAGCACGAACCGCTCGGGGCTCAGCTGCCGAACCAGGATGGGTTGGAGCACGCCGAGCTCGCGAATAGACGCGGTGAGGCCGGCCAGCGTCTCCTCGTCGAATCGGTTGCGGGGCTGGTAGGGGTTGGGCTCGATCTGGCTGATCGGCACCTCCTGTACCCCAGGCCGCGCACCGACGCTCGCCATCGCCGGCGACACGTCGGATGGGATCAGGGCGTTGAGCCCTTTACCCAGCCCGCCGCGCCGCTCCACCGCTCACCTCCATCGCCAAGTTTCGGTAGGCGATCGACCCCCGAGAGGTGGGATCGAATGTGATGATCGGCTGCCCGAACGACGGTGCCTCGCTGAGACGAACGGTGCGGGGCACGATGCTGTTGCAGACCTTGTCGCCGAAGTGCGCGCGCACCTCGCGAACAACCTGGTCAGCCAGCTTGGTGCGGGCGTCGTACATCACCAAGACCATCGCGCTGAGCTCGAGGCCCGGGTTGAGGTTGCGCTGCACCAGCTGCACGTTGCGAAGCAGCTGCCCCAGGCCCTCGAGCGCGTAGTACTCGCACTGGATGGGCACGACGACCTCGCTGGCCGCGGCCAACCCGTTGACCGTGAGCAGACCGAGCGAGGGCGGGCAATCGACCAGCATGAAGTCGTAATCGCCCCGCACCGCGTCGAGCGCACGCCGCAATCGCATCTCGCGGCTGAACGCGGGCACAAGCTCGATCTCGGCCCCGGCCAGGTCGAGCGCCGCTGGGGCCACGAAGAGGTTGCGGACCGTCGTCGCCTCGACGCAATCCTCGAGTGGAAGATCATTCAAGATGACGTCGTACATCGATGATTGAAGATCGCGGACGTTGATCCCCAGGCCCGTGCTGGCGTTTCCCTGGGGATCGAGGTCGACAACGAGCACTCGGTACCCCAGCTCGGCCAAGCACGCGCCCAGGTTCACGGCCGTTGTCGTTTTGCCGACGCCACCCTTCTGGTTGGCGATGGCGATCGTGCGCGGCAATGGACGTTGGAAGGGAGATGGCGTGCTGACCGCCGACGGATCGGGCGCCTCGACGAGAAACTCCTCCAGTGGCTCCTCGTCGACGACGCCGGGAACCCCCGGCGTCATTGACGATCCGGTCAAGCGGTCGGATGTGGTCGCGCCCAAGTCGCCGAGACTCGGTGTCGCGTCCACCGGCGGGAGCATCAGCGCGGCGTCCTGGGCACGCGCCAACGTCGATCGTCGGTCCCTCGCGACGGCCGCCCGGTCGCTTGCTGCGTTGTCGGGCAAGCGGTCGGTCACTGCGACATACTTTCGGGCAATCGTGTCC
>OCZS010000504.1_pt1 | contig 12884 bp, 16 predicted proteins | sample 1539071 | NCBI WGS metagenome assembly OCZS01 (sample SAMEA3113584, study PRJEB22503) | soil metagenome
CCGCCGAGCAGGCCAAGGACTACGGCATCATCGACAACGTGATCGTCAAGCGCGGCGAGATGCTCTAGCGCGCCGGCTACTTGCCGGTGCCGCCCCCGCCGAGCTTGTTGACGGCGCCGTGGGCGGCGTCCTTGGCCTTGCCGATGCGGTCGCTGAACTTGCCGCCGGTCTTGTCGTCGACGAAGTCGGCCGTCTTGTCGACCGCGCTGTCGATCTTGCCGTCGTGCTTGTCGACGAGGTCGGACACCTTGTCCTTCAGGTCTCCGGCGACGCCCTTGGCCTTGTCGAGCAGGCTGTCGCCCTTGGCGGCGTCGTCGCGTCCGGTGATCTTGCCCGTCACGTCACCGAGGGCGTCCTTCGCCTTGTCGAAGATGCTCTGGTCGTCGTTCGCCATGCCGTCTCCTTGCTGGCCGTCTACCTTGTTTCGTGCGCCAAGGCGCGCAGTTCCTCGACCGCATGGTCCAGCCCCAGCGGATCACGGAACAGCGCCGATCCCGCGACCAGGACATTCGCCCCGGCTCTCACCGCACCCTGCACGGTCGACGGGGCGATACCCCCGTCGACCTCGAGGTCACAGTCCCGGCCGCCCTCGACGATCAGCCGCCGCACCGCGGTGATCTTGGGCTCCATCGTGGCGATGTAGTCCTGCCCACCGAACCCGGGGTTGACGGTCATGACCAGCACCAGTGAGCACAGGTCGAGCACGTGGGCCACCGCCTCGGGCGCGGTCGCCGGGTTGAGGGCCACGCCGGCGTCGACCCCCAGCTCGCGGATGCGACCCAGAGTGCGGTGCAGGTGGCGGGTGGCCTCGGCGTGGACGATGAGCAGCGAGCACCCGGCCTCGACGTAGCGGGGCAGCAGCGCATCCGGCTCCTCGACCATGAGGTGGGCCTCGAACCGCACCTCGGCGTGGGGCCGGCACGCGGCGATGACGTCGGGGCCGAACGTGAGGTTGGGCACGAACCGCCCGTCCATGACGTCCCACTGGATCCGGTCGACGCCGGCCTTTTCGAGCGCGACGACGTCGTCGCCGAGCCGGGAGAAGTCGGCCGGCAACACCGACGGAGCGATCTCGATCGCACGATCGCTGTGGGCCAGAGGCGCGTCCACGGCGACATCCTAGGGTGACCAGGTGCCAGGTCCGGTCGAAACGCTGCGTGTCACGGCCGTCGCCGCGGGTGGTGACGGGGTGGCGCGGGAGCCGTCCGGCCGCGTCGTGCTAATGGCGGGCGCACTTCCCGGTGAGCTGGTCGATGCCGAGATCGTGGACCAGCGCCGCGACCACGCCCGGGCCGTCGGGTCGAAGTGGTGGAGGCGTCGGCGTCGTCGGCGGCCGACGCCCGGATCAACGTGTCCCAGCTCGGCCGGCGAGTGCGTGTCGTGCGGTCCGACGTCGCCCGGTGGCGAGCCCGCCGGATGGATGTGGTGGTCGACGATCCGCCGCGGGCGGGGCTCGGGCGCGGTGGGACGCGTTCCGTGGCCGCCACCCGAGCCCACCGCCTGGCCCTCGTGAGCTGCGACGCCGGTGCCCTGGGGCGCGACGTGCGACTGCTGGCCCAGGCCGGCTACCGCCTCGTCGACGCGACGCTGATCGACCTGTTTCCCCATACGCCGCACGTCGAGGTCGTGTCCCGGTTCGACCGGGTCGCCAGCGGCTGACCGAGCGTCAGGCGGCTGTCGAGATCGACCGCACGTGCCCCACGACCCGGTCGAGCGTGGCGTCCTCGAGGCAGCCCGCGAGGCGCTTGCGGCCGTGCTCGCCGATGGCCGGGGAGATGGTCACCTTGTAGGCGTCGCCGCCCTCGCCGTCGTCGGCGGCGACCGGGGTGGTCACCTCTCCACCCACGGTCGACGAGCACACGGCCCACAGCGCCTGGGCGGCGGCGTCGTCGCCCCGCTGATAGTCGCGGGTGCCGACATCGAAGTTGACCACGGTGGTGGTGCCCGCTTCGACCACATCGGGGCGGTTCTGCGTGAGCTCGGCCAGGCCGACGATGCCCAGGACTCCCAGGACCGAGACGGCCACCACGGCGATCGCCTTCATCGGGTCCTCCCGACGGGTCCACGCAGGAGGTCGACGGGCTCGTCGTAGCCACCGAGGAAACCGGCGGCAGGGAGCGCCAGGCCGTCGAGCTGGGCCGCCAGGCCCTTCTCGGCGACGGGACGCACGGTGGCCTTGGCCAGCCGCTCGACCACCCAGGCCAGCCCCGACATCAACACGCCGGCACCCATCAGCACGGGGACGAACACGTTCATCTGCTGCGGTCGGGCCAGCCACTCGAAGCTGACCTTCGCCGGCGGCGCCGTCTCGCGGATGCGTTCGAGGTGCTGGCGCTCGTTGGTGTCTCCCGCTCCTGCAGCTTCGCTGCGGGCCGCTCGGGCCACGGCCCGGCCTGGCGGCCTGGCCTGGGCTGCCTGGGCGTCGAGGCGCTTGCCGATGAGCTTGAGGCGTTCGGCCAGCAGGGAGCCCATCACGGCGACCTCGGCGGCGATGAAGATCGCGGCCGACATCAGGGCCCGGTTCCACTCCCACCGGTAGAGGTAGATGAATGTGTAGCTGCCGGACGCGGCCAGCGTCAGGCCGCCGACCAGGGCGCGGATCACGCGGGCGTTCATCTCGAGGCTCCGATCTCGCAGGGTGTTGAGGCAATAGTGGTGACCGCCGGGGCGCCAGTGGCCGAGGTGGCCGTCACGTCGATGGTCGTGGGGTCGGACAGGTCGACGGTTGCCGGCACGTGCCCGTTGGGGCCGGCGGGGGCGAGGCTGTCGTCGACGATTCGCACCGTCCCGGCGGACCCGTCGACCTCGAGGCGCTCACCCTCGCTGTAGGTCGCCGTGGCGCCGACGTGGCCGACCACGGTCGGCACCTGGTGCTCGCGAGCGAGGATCGCCAGGTGGCTGAGCGGGCTGCCGGACTCGGCGACCAACCCGGCGAGCCGGGGGATGACCGTGGCGAGGCGCGGGTCGAGGTGGGTGACCACCAGCACCGAGCCGCTCGGCGGCTCCGTGCCCAGATGGGCGGGGCCGCTGCCGACGCCGCCGCCGGCCCCGACACCGCCGTGCGGCGCCGCGGACGACACGACGGCGATGGGCTGCCCGTCCGCGGTGAGCCGGAACCGGGCCGGCAGTGGCCGGCTCGTCGTGCTGGGATCGGAGCGGCCCGCCAGGTCGCCGGGCACGACCCGCCGGATGGCGGCGGTGCGCAGCTCGGTGAGGGTCAGTAGCCGGACGGCCGCCTCCGCGGGCAGCACGCCGACGGAGACGAGCCTGCAGCCGAGCTCCCAGGCAGAACGCGCCGTGAGCTCCTGGACCCATCGGGCGCGCAGGCGCAGGGCCTCGCGAACCACGGCGTCGTCGGAGGCGTCCGGGGATACGGGCGCCGCCGCACCGGTGCCCGGGGAGAGGGCGCCGGGGGCGGCGGGGCTGTGCACGGCGAGGCTCGCGAGCGATGCGTCCGGCCCCACCCGCGGCGGCGTCAGCGCCAGGACCACGGGGTTGTCGCGGGTCAGGTCGTCGAGGTCGACGTCCTCGGCCCGCGCTTCGGCCAGGGCGGACATGGCGATCGACGCCGCTGTCACGCCGTGCTCTACCTCGGGCATGAGCATGCCGGCGAGCGCCTCGTAGCCGTGGAGCGCCTGCAGCGTGGTGCGACCGTTGTCGAGCACGGCCAGCAGCGCGGCGTTGCTGAGCTGGTCGAGCGGCGGCACGTCGAGCAGGTCGGCGTCGACCTGAGCGATCACGTCACGGGCGATCAGCGGCAGCGCCCGTCCGAGCCGGCCGACCCGCCACGCAGCCCGCAGCCGCCGGGCGCCGGGCCGCGGGTCGATCTTGCGCAGGATGCGATGGCGCGGGGGCACGGTGCCGAGCGTCTCCAGGTCGGCGACGGCCCATCCGTCGAGATCCTGGGCGACGGGTGTGCGTTGCAGCGACCGCGCCGACACGGTGCCGGTGATCGTCAGCGCGTGCTCGAGACCCGCACGCAGCGGGGTGAGCCACAGGTCGACCTCGAGGGGGCTGAGGGCGTCGGGGAACGTCTCGGCCAGCGGTCCGGCGCCGAGCACCGGTCCGGCGGGCTTCCCGGTGGGCGTGGTGATCGGCCGGCTCTGCAGCAGCCACACGGAGCCGTCGCCGTCGATCGCCCACTCGATGTCCTGCTGGCCGCCGAAGGTCATGCCGGCTCGCCGGGCGAGCTTGGCGAGGGATCGCAGGGCGGCCGCCGGCACGGACGGCGCCCCGTCGCTGCCGTTGCGGGTCTCGATCACCCGGCCGCGGGTCGACAGCACGGCAGTCCAGCCGTCGTCGAGGCCGCTGACCAGCCGGTCGGGGCCGCCCTCGACGGCGGACACCAGCAGGCGGTCGGTACGCCCGGTGATCGGATCGGCGCCGAACAGCACGCCGCCCCACCGAGCGTCGAGCTGCGGCTGCACGAGCACCGCCATGGGGGCGTCGGCGATGAGCGCATGGCGCGCCGAGGCCAGGACCTCGTCGACCGCGCCGACGAACGATCCGGGGTCTGCGACGTCGAGCACCGAGGCGAAGACCCCCGCCATCGACGACGTGCCGCCGTCCTCGTTGGTCGACGACGAGCGGACGACGACCGGCCGCGCGCCGTCGTCGGACATCGAGCGCCACGCCGTCCGGGCCGGGCTGTGCTCGCCGAAGCGCGACGGGTGCGACCAGCCGGTGTGGTCCCACGCGGTGGTGAGGACCATGCCGGGCAGCACCGGCAGCCCAGCATGCCGGGCGATGGCCAGGTTGGCGGCCTTCGCGCCCGTGAGCGAGGGATCGGTGGCGTCGGGGTGCGCGAGGTCGACCAGACCGGAACGGGGGGAGGGGGATGGCCTGTCCATGGCCGCAGCCTGCGGGGTCCCGCTTGCACTCCGGTTGCCTGCCGCTTGCACTGGGCTCGTGGTAGACGGGGACTTCCGGGGCATCGTCGTGTCTCCTCGTACAACCTCGCGTCGGCCGGTCCGACGCCGGGGACATCGTCCACGAGGACGACGTGCGGCTCTTCGGCATGTGACACGGCCGGGGCGTGACGTCGGGCATACGGCCGTCGCCCGCCGGTGAGCAGGGCTCCCCGATGGACCGGCGTTGATGCGTGCGGTGCTCGCGACGGATCGACGCCGGAACGAGGGTAGGTCGCCCTCAGCGTTCGTAGGCCGTGAGGTCGACCGCCTTGACCGACGCCCACACCGCCGCGCCGGGCACGAGGTCGAGGTCGGCGACCGCCGCGGGGGTCACCTCGGCCACGAGCGGGATCGACCCGTCCAGCTGCACCCGCACCCGATCGCGGTCGGCCTCGAGGTCGGCGACGGTCGCCGGCCACGTGTTGCGCGGGCTGCCCTCGGGCTGCACACGGTGGAGCGCCACGGCCTGCGGACGCAGGGCCACGGCCACGTCGTGGCCGGGGAGCGGGTCGGCCACGACCAGCTCGGCACCACCGGCGAGACGCACCGCGTGCTCACCGGCGGCCACGCCGTGCAGCAGGTTCACCCCCACCAGCTCTGCCACGTAGCGCGACCGGGGGTGGCGGGTGACGTCGGCCGCCGTGCCCGTCTGGGTCACCCGACCGCGCTCTATCACCACGAGCCGGTCGGCCAGCACCATGGCGTCGACCGGGTCGTGCGTGACGATCAGCCGGGCCCCGCCGAAGCTCGCCAGGTGGCGCCGAAGCTCGGCCCGGACGTGCAGCCGAGCGCCGGCGTCGAGCGCGGCCAGCGGCTCGTCGAGCAGCAGAACCCGTGGCTCGGTCGCGAGTGCCCGGGCCAGGGCGACGCGCTGCGCCTGCCCGCCGGACAGCGCCCGCGGCCTCGCCGCCGCGTGGTCGGCCAGGTCGACCCGTTCGAGCCAGCCCTCGGCGCGGGCGCGGGCCTGGGCTTTCGGCACACCACGCGCCCGTAGGCCGAAGGCGACGTTCTCGAGCGCGCTCATGCGGGGGAACAGCAGGTAATCCTGGAACACCACCCCGATGGGTCGTTCGGCCGTCGGCACGAACACGCCGGTCGCCGGGTCGTCCAGCGCCCGCCCGTCGACCTCGATGCCCCCGCGGTCGAGGGGATGCAGGCCGGCGATGGCGCGCAGCACCGTGGTCTTGCCGGCCCCGTTGGGGCCCAGCAGGGCCACGACCTCGCGGTCGGCCACCGCCAGGTCGACGTCGACATCGAGGTCGCCCAGCGCCAGGCCGATGGTCGCGCGCAGCACTATGCCGCGAGCCAGCGGTCGCGCAGCGGCACGAGCACCGCCAACGACACGGCGATGAGCACGAGGGAAAGGGTGATGGCGGCGCCGCGGTCGGATTCGAGGGCGAGGAACACGGCGAGCGGCATGGTCTGGGTGCGGCCCTGCAGGTTCCCCGCGAACGTCACCGTGGCGCCGAACTCGCCCAGTGCCCGCGCCCAGCACAACAGCGCGCCGGCCACGATCGACGGGGCGGTCATCGGCAGGGTGATGCGGCGGAAGACCGTCCACCGGCTGGCGCCGAGCGTGGCCGCGGCGTCCTCGTAGCGCTGGTCGGCCGAGCGCAGCCCGGCCTCGACGGTCACCACCAGGAACGGTAGGGCGACGAAGGTGTTGGCGGCGATCACGCCCCAGGTCGAGAACGGCAGCAGGAAGCCCGTGGCGTCGTAGACGGGGCCGCCGAGCAGCCCCCGCCGGCCGAAGGCGAACAGCAGCGCCGCGCCGCCGACCACCGGGGGCAGCACCATCGGCAGGATGACGAGCGCCCGGACCAGAGATCGGCCCGGGAAGCGCGTGCGGGCCAGCACCCACGCCAGCGGGACCCCCACCACCAGCGCCAGCGCCGTCGCCGAGAAGGCGCTGACGAGCGAGAGCCGCAGGGCGTCGGTCACCACCGGCCGGGTCAGCAGGTGGCCGAGGTCGGTCCAGGGTGCGCGCTGCAGGAGCGCCACGAACGGCACGATCACGAAGGCGACGCCGACCGCGGCGAGCGGCAGGAGGACCCACGGCGGACGGTTGCCCGTGCGGCGTGTGGCGGTAGGGGCCGACCCCCGGGCGATCACGGCGAGTCGAACCCGTAGGAGGCGAGGATGTCCTGGCCCGCGTCGGAGAGGACATACGCGACGAAGGCGTCGGCGACCTCTGCGCCGCCGGCCTCCGCCAGCGTGGCGATCGGGTACTCGGCGACCACGTTGTCGGCGGCCGGGATCTCGATGCCCTCGACCGCGTCGCCGGCGGCGAGCACGTCGGTCGCGTACACGAGACCGGCGTCGAGCTCACCGGCCTCGACCTTGGTGAGCAGGCTGCGCACGTCGGGCTCCTCGGTGTCGACCGCGGGGGTCACGCCCGCGTTGGCCAGGGCCTCGCGACCGAGATCGCCGCAGGGCACCTCCGCCGCGCACAGCCCGACGAGCAGGTCGTCGTTGCCGAAAGCGGCCAGGCCCGTGACGTCGGCGGGATTGCCGGCGGGTACGACGATCTCGAGCCGGTTGGTGGCGAACGTCCGGGCATCGCCCGCGGCGGCGTCGGCCTCGACCACCTGGTCCATGTTCGACAGGTTGGCCGATGCGAACACGTCGGCCGGGGCACCGGCGAGGATCTGCTCGCGCAGCGCGGACGACGCCCCGAAGTTCGACTCGACGCTGACCCCCGGGTTGGCGGCCTCGAACTCGTCGGCGATCTCGCCGAAGGCGTCGGTGAGCGACGCGGCCGCGAACACGGTGATCGACCCCGCCAGGTCGGGTTCTCCGGCGGTGCGGGGGGAGACGGCGCCGCCCGAGCCCTCGCCCCCGGCACTGCCGCCGCCGTCGTCGCCGCACCCCGCGCCGAGCAGGCCGAGCCCGGCCGCGAGCCAGCACAGGGAGGCGAGCTTCCGGGTGGGGTCGAGCTTCATCGGGTGCCCCCAACAGCAGCAGCCAGTAGTCGCGCTGAGACTAGCGGTGTGGCGGTCCCCGGGAAATGTGACCTGTCGACCGCCTCGCCGACCTGGGGTTGGCCGAGCCCCGGCGCGACGAGCCGGGTGCGTCCGGGCCCCGTCGCACCGTGTACGCCGCCAGCCGCCGCGGCCACGCCGCGCTGCGCCGCTGGCTGGCCCACCCGGTCGACCACCTGCGCGAGGTCAGGGGCGGGTTGTTGCTCAAGCTCGTGCTCGCCCGCCGGCTCGGCATCGACACCGCGGGCCTCGTGAACGCGCAGCGCTCCCAATTCGCCGACCAGCTCGCGGCGCTGGCCCCGCGTCCGCCCGCCGACGACCCCGTGGCGCTCTGGCGGCACCATTCGGCCGCCTCGGTCGCGTCGCTCCTCGAGGGCCTCGCCGGCCGCGACGGGTGACGCGGGTGAGGCGCGGTGTCAGGCGTCGGCGATGAGCGAGCGCACCTCGGCCAACCGCTCGGTCGACGCGAGCACCTCGCGTTGGTCATCCACGATGTGCCGAACGATGACGTCGGTGTAGCCCATGGTCGCGAGCGCCCGGATTTGGTGGGCCACCCGATCCGGGCTGCCGATCACGCACGCCCCGGGGTCGAAGCCGCGATAGCCGCGGTCGAGGATCGGGTCGGCCACCCGGCGGGCGTCGGTGTCGTCGGAACCCACGTGGACGTCGCGCCGGATGGCCACGGCGCTCGGGCTGCGAGCGTGGGCGTCGCACCGCTCGGCGTAGGTCGCCGCGAGCGCGGCCGCGTCGTCGGGCGTGAGCTCCGGGCCGGCCAGCCACCCGTCGCCCAGGCGGGCGGCCCGATCGACGGCGGGCGCGGCATGACCCCCGATCCACACCTCGAGCGGCTCGGGCGGCACCGGAGCGATGCGGGTGCCGTCGACCGCCTCACCGGCCGACAGGCGACGGACCACGTCGAGGGCCTCCTCGAATCGCCATCCTCGCCGGCGCATGTCGGCGCCCATGGCCGCGAACTGGGCACCGCCGCCGCCGACGGCGCATTGCATGACGAACCGGCCTGCGGCGATCGACGCCAGCGTCCCCACCTGCTCGGCCACCAGCACCGGGTGCCACAGCGGCAGCAGGTAGAGCGCACCCGCGGGGCGGTCGCCCCATTCGGCCAGCAGGCGGCCGAGCATCGGTGAGTTCTGGTAGTAGGGGACCGGCACCGCGTGATGGTCGCCCACGAACAGGCTGTCGAGGCCGGCGAGCCACGAGGCACGGGCCCGTTCCACCATCCAGCCCGCGCCTCGGCGCGCGTCGTCGATCACATAGCCGCTGCGCAGCGAGACGCCGAGCTTCATCGGGCCTCCGTGTGGTCGGTCGGGCGCAGTTCGGTCGAGGCGGGCGGATCGGGGCGTCAGGCCGAGCAGGCCCGGCACAGGCCGTGGATGGGTGTGGCGGACGGGTCGACGACGAAGCCGTGGTCGCGGCCGACACGGGCGGCGACGGAGTCGAGCACGTCGGCGGGCGCCTCCTCGACCGTGCCACAGCGGTCGCACACGAGGTGGTGGTGCCGCGTGGCCGACAGGTGGAACACCGCGGGCCCGGGCCCGATCTGTATGCGGGCGATGACGCCGAGGTCGGTGAGACGGTCGAGGGTGCGGTAGACGGTCGACTCGTGGAAGTCGGCATGCCCGGATCGCACGGCGTCGACCACGTCGGCCGCCGTCATGTGGTGCGAGGCGCTGGCGACCATCGCATCGATGACCGCCCGGCGCGACGCGGTCACCCTTCCGCCGTCTCGCCGCAGCCGGTCGAGTATCCCCTCGGCGTGGTCGAGCGCTTCGTCGACCGGGTGGTGCGTCACCGAAGAGATCGTACGACCATCTTGTCGCAAGGCGTTCCCTGTTGCCAGCGGCTGGCAGTAAGGTCCGGACCGATGCACATTCCCGATGGATTCATCGACGGATCCACGTCGGCCGGCGCGGCGGCCGTCGCCGCCGGCGGCATCGGAGTCTCGCTCCGGCGTGCGGCCGAGGTCCTGGACGAGCGGCGCGTGCCGCTCGCCGGGCTGGTGGCGGCGTTCGTGTTCGCACTGCAGATGCTCAACTTCCCCGTCGCGGGCGGCACCAGCGGGCATCTCCTCGGCGGCGTGCTGGCCGCGGTCCTGGTCGGGCCGTCGGTCGGCGCCGCCTGCATCGCCGTCGTCGTTGCCATCCAGGCCCTGCTCTTCGCCGACGGCGGCCTCAGCGCGCTGGGGCTCAACGTCGTCAACATGGCGCTGATCACGGCGTTTGGAGGGTACGCGGTGTTCGCACTGCTGCGCCGGGTGCTGCCGTCGAGGTCGTCGTCGGTGGTGGCGGCAGCGGGCATCGCCGCCGGGATCTCGGTCGTGCTGTCGTCGATCGCCTTCACGGCCGAGTACGCGATCGGCGGCGCGGGCACCGCGTCGGTGACGACGGTGGCCGGCGCCATGGTGGGCGTCCACGTGCTCATCGGCATCGGCGAGGGCGTCATCACCGGGCTGGTCGTGAGCGCCGTGCTCGCCAGCCGACCCGACCTCGTGTGGGGCGCACGCAGCCTGGCGCTCGACCGGCTTCGCATCCCTTCCCCCGGCGACACCGAGAGGGTCGCGTCGTGAGCCCGAACGGGCGGCGCATCGGGCTGGCAGCGTTCGTCGTGGGTGGGCTCGTCGTCGCCTCCGGCCTGGCGTTCTTCGTGAGCCCGCGGGCCAGCAGCGAGCCCGACGGGCTCGAGAACGTGGCGAACGAGGAGGGGTTCGCCGACACCGGGACCGATCACGCCCTCGACGACGCGCCCACCGCTGGCTACGAGGTGCGGGGCGTTGACGACGACGGCCTCTCCACCGGGTTGGCCGGTCTGATCGGCGTGGCGCTCACCTTCGCCGCCACGGGTCTGTTGTTCCTGGTGGTGCGCCGGTCGTCGCGCCGGCGCGACCGGTCTACGGGCGGGACCGCCGCCCCGCCCACCGCCGCCCGCATCTCGGCGACGCGCCACTGATGGGGGGTGGGCACGCCGGCCTCGACGCCCTCCGGGTCGACGCCACCAGCCCGGTGCACCGGCTGGCCCCCGAGATCAAGATCGCGGCGACCGTGGCATTCGTGTTCGGCGTGGTGGCGACCCCCCGGGAGGCGGTGTGGGCCTTCGTCGTCGATGCCGTCGTCGTGCTGGCCGTCATCGTCGCGGCGCGACTGCCTGGGGGCCTCGTGGCCCGCCGGATGCGCATCGAGATCCCGTTCCTGGCCTTCGCGGCCTTCATGCCCTTCACCGGCGGCGGGCCCCGGCTAGACGGGTTTTGGCTGTCGCTGTCGGAGCCGGGCCTGTGGGCGGCGTGGAACATCGTCGTCAAGGGCACGCTCGGCGTGGCCGCCTCGGTGGTGCTGGCCGCGACCACCCCCGTCGCCGGCCTGCTCCGCGGGCTCGACCGCCTCCACGTGCCCCGGGTCGTCACGGCGATCGCCGGGTTCATGATCCGCTACCTGGCGATCGTCACCGGCGAGGCGCACCGGATGCACGTTGCCCGCCAGTCGCGCGGCTACGACCCGCGTTGGTTGTGGCAGGCCCGCGGCGTCGCCGCCACCGCCGGCACGCTGTTCGTGCGGTCCTACGAGCGCGGCGAGCGCGTGTACCTGGCGATGCTGGCGCGTGGCTACGACGGCACGATGCCCCCGGCGCTCGACGACGGCGCGCCGGCGACCTCGCAGTGGCTCGCGGGCGCCACCGTGCCCCTGGCGGCGTGGGGCGCGGCCATGACCGCGTTGGCGCTGGCATGAACCGCGCCCGGTCGGATCGACGCGCCGGGCTGCCGGCGGCGCTGTCGGTGCGCGGGCTGCGCTTCGCCTACCCGGACGGCCACGTCGCCCTCGACGGCGTCGACCTCGAGGTCGCGCCGGGCGAGCACATCGCCGTGCTGGGCCCCAACGGCGCCGGCAAGTCGACTCTGGTGCTCCACCTCAACGGGATCCACCGTGCCCAGGCCGGGGAGGTCGTGGTCGGCGGGGTCGCGGTCACCAAGCCCAACCTGGGCGAGATCCGGCGCCGGGTCGGGATCGTCTTCCAGGACCCCGACGACCAGCTGTTCATGCCGACCGTGCGCGACGACGTCGCCTTCGGTCCGGCGCAGGGCGGGCTCCAGGGTCCCGACCTCGACAGCCGCGTCGACTCGGCGCTCGACGCCGTCGGCATGTCGGGTCGCCGCGACGCTCCGCCGCACCACCTGAGCTTCGGGCAACGCCGCCGGGTGGCTGTCGCCACCGTGCTCGCCACCGAGCCCGGCGTCCTCGTGCTCGACGAGCCCACCGCCAACCTCGACCCCGCGGCGCGGCGGGAGCTGACCGAGGTGCTGGCCTCGATCGATGTGACGCTGGTGGTCGTGACCCACGACCTGCCCTACGCGCTGGAGACCTGCCCGCGGGCCGTGATCCTCGACGGGGGGCGCGTCGTCGCCGACGGGCCTACGGCCGACGTGCTCGCCGACGTCGACCTGCTGGCTGCACACCGCCTCTATCTGCCCACGGGGTTCGACCCGACGCGGGCCTGAGGGGCGCCGGCAGCCCGAGCGGTGGGCGCGCGTCGCCGGTCGGGCTGCCGCCGGCTATCCGAGGGCCGCGGCGGCGCGGGCCCGGCCGACCGCGGCGATCCGGTCAACGGCGCCGCCCGGCGCAGTCAGGGCACCGGCGGGGGGCGTGCCGGCCGGGTCGGTCTGGATGCTCCGGTCGCGATAGGTGTCCCCGGGATCGGTGGTCGGCTCGGTGCCCGGGTCGGTGGTCGGGCCGGGATTGCCCCGGGGATCCTTCGGCGGCGTTGTGGCGGCCGGGCGATCGGCCGGCGGCGGTGCGGCCTCGGGTTGTGCCTCGGGCGCCGGCGACTCGGCGGGTGCCGGATCGGTGACGTCGAGCGCCGAGACGTCGGGCACCACTGCGACGGGCGCCGCTTCCGGCTCCACGGCGATGTCCCGCGGCGACGGGACCCCCGCAGGGGCCGGCTCGGCGGTGGCCTCGACAGGCGCGTCGGCGGTCGATCCACGCGC
>OCZS010000505.1_pt1 | contig 12876 bp, 10 predicted proteins | sample 1539071 | NCBI WGS metagenome assembly OCZS01 (sample SAMEA3113584, study PRJEB22503) | soil metagenome
TGCTTTGGGGTGCCCCCAAATTAGCGTGTCGTGAGCTGTCGCTCTTGTAAGAAATGGTCCAGCCGCGCTGCCGCCAGCATCGAGCCGGCGCCGATCCCGGACGAGCGCCCGGCCGCGGACATTTGCGTCTACGCGGCCGCGGGCTGTTCGCCGCCAAAGTCGACCTCGTCTAGCGGGTGCACAACGCTCGGGTAGGCGCGACTGATGCCCGACTGCGCCCGTGCCATTGCCGTATGAAGGCTTAGGGTTGTGCCCTGGCGATCTGACCATCGAACGGAGACCGCATGGCCGACCTGGATGAGAACAAGCGGGTGGTTCGGTCGTTCTACGAGGAATCGTTCAACGGCGGCGACCCAGAAGGCGCCGTCGAGCGTTACCTCGGCGACCGCTACATTCAGCACAACCCGCAAGCCGCCGACGGACCCGAAGCGTTCATCGGGTTCGTAAAGTGGATGCGCGGGGAGTTCCCCGAGACTCACATCGACATTAAACGGATGATTGCCGAGGATGACTTGGTCGTAACGCACGGCAATCTCAAGCAGTCTCCAGAGGATCGCGGTACCGCCGTGGTGGACATCTTCCGAGTTGAGAACGGCAAGATTGTCGAGCATTGGGACGTCCTACAGCCCATCCCGGACCAAGCGGCGAACGACAACACGATGTTCTGACGGTCCGGGCGCCAAAGATAGCCTTCTCATCCACTTTGACCTGCATACATGGAGACATTCACGCATCGTGGCGAGTGACCAGCGCGCCATCCAGTACTTCGGCTATCCCGAGTGGAAGTTCGACCGGCTGCGTGAGGAGTATCCGGACGGCCGCTATGAAGTGGGCGCGAACATTGGCCCCGACGCGTGGAGCGACATTGACGACAGCCGTGTGCAGGTGACTGTCACCGACACCGAGGCGCTGACGGTAACCGAGACCAAGGTGGCGCCCGTTGTCGGCGACATCGGTCTTTTCATCGACATCGGCAGCGAGTGCTTCTTCTCTGACCTCAAAATCAGTCTCAGCTGAGCGGCTCGCCCTCTAGCGTGGAGGTGTGACGGTTCCCGTAGGGGCATCACCTGCAGCTCACGCCGCAGGCGTCGAGCGGTTGCTGGCGAGCTACCGGACGATTCCTGCCACGATCCCTGTGCGGCTGGCCAAACAGACCTCCAACCTGTTCCGGGCCCGGGTGCGAAACGACGCTCCCCGTCTGGATATTTCGGGACTGAGGGGGGTGATCTCGGTCGACCCCGACGCCAGGACAGCTGATGTGGCCGGGATGTGCACCTACGAGAACCTCGTTGCGGCCACCCTTCCATACGGGCTGTCCCCGCTGGTGGTCCCTCAGCTGAAGACAATCACCCTAGGCGGGGCCGTCACCGGTCTCGGTATCGAGTCGGCCTCCTTCCGCAACGCAATGCCGCACGAGTCGGTATTGGAGATGGACATCTTGACCGGGACCGGCGAGGTACTCACCGCTTCACCCGAGCACCATCCCGACCTGTACCGGGCGTTTCCTAACTCCTACGGAACACTCGGCTACGCGGTGCGGCTGCGGATCGAGCTGGAAACCGTTCAACCCTTTGTCGCGCTGCGTCATGTTCGCTACCACTCTCTGACCGACCTCGTCGCCGCGATGAACGGCATCGTCGAGACCCGCGGCCTTGACGGGATCCGGGTCGACTATCTCGACGGCGTGGTCTTCAGCGCCGACGAGTGTTACCTGTGCGTCGGCCGGCAGACCACCGTTCCCGGGCCGGTCAGCGACTACACCGGCCAAGACATCTACTACCGGTCGATCCAGCACGCCAGCGGCATCAAGCATGACCGGCTCACCATCCAGGACTACCTCTGGCGGTGGGACACCGACTGGTTCTGGTGCTCCCGCGCATTCGGCGCCCAGAATCCGCGGCTGCGGCGATGGTGGCCGCGGCGCTACCGGCGCAGCAGCTTCTACTGGAAGCTGCTCGAGTACGACCGGCGGTTCCACATCACCGACGGCATCGAGAAGCGGCACGGTCGTCCGCCGCGAGAACGTGTCGTGCAGGACGTAGAGGTGCCGATCGAGCCGATCTGGTTATGCCCGCTGCGGCTGCGCGACCGGTGGCCGCTGTACCCGATGCGGTCCGGCCACACCTACGTCAATGTCGGTTTCTGGTCGTCGGTACCGGGCGGTGTCAGCGAGGGAGAGACGAACCGGCTGATCGAGCGGAAAGTCCGCGAGCTCGACGGGCTCAAGTCGCTGTACTCGGAGGCCTACTACTCGCGGGATGAGTTCGACGAGCTCTATGGCGGCGAGCAATACAGGACCGTGAAGAAGACGTACGATCCCAACTCCCGTTTCCCCGACCTCTACGCGAAGGCGGTGCAACGACGGTGACGGCATACAAGGAACGTGTGAGCACCTCCTCCGCGCGGGGCAGGCTTTCCTTGGCTCAGATCCTCGAGATCCTTGTCGGCGGTCGGCTTCCACTGCGGTTCACCGCCTACGACGGCAGTGCGACGGGGCCCGATGACGCCCCGGGGTTCGACCTGGTGACCCCGCGCGGCACCACCTATCTGGCCACCGCACCGGGCGAGCTGGGGCTGGTCCGCGCGTACGTGTCGGGGGATCTGCAACCCCACCGTGTGCACCCGGGTGACCCGTACGAGCTGCTCAAGGCCCTCAACGCCGACGTGAAGGTCACGAGGCCGCCGGCGCGGGTGCTGGCCGACATCGTCCGCTCCATCGGCATCGAGCATTTGGTGCCCATCGCGCCCCCGCCGCAGGAGGTGCTGCCGCGGTGGCGCCGCACGGCGCAGGGGCTCCGGCACAGCCGGAGGCGCGACACCGAAGCGATTCACCACCACTACGACGTCTCCAACACCTTCTACGAGTGGGTCCTCGGCCCGTCGATGACCTACACCTGCGCCTGCTACCCCCACGTCGACGCGACGCTGGAGGAGGCGCAGACCAACAAATACCGGCTGGTGTTCGACAAGCTTCGCCTCAAGGCGGGCGACCGACTGCTCGACGTCGGTTGCGGCTGGGGGAGCATGGTGCGCTACGCCGCTCGCCGAGGCGTGAGGACCACCGGGATCACGCTGTCGGCCGAACAAGCGGCCTGGGCGCAGCAGGCGATCGCGGACGAAGGACTGACCCAGCTCGCCGAGGTCAGACACGGCGACTACCGGGAGATCGCGGAGACGCAGTTCGATGCGGTGTCCTCAATCGGGCTGACCGAGCACATCGGTGTCGCCCACTATCCTGCCTACTTCCGGTTCCTCCGGTCCAAACTGCGGATCGGTGGACTGCTGCTCAACCACTGCATCACCCGGCCCGACAACAGGTCCGCGGCTGCCACGCGCGGGTTCTTCGACCGCTACGTCTTCCCGGACGGAGAGATGACCGGGTCGGGCAGAATCATCACCGAAGCTCAAGACGTCGGCCTGGAAGTGCTCCACGTGGAGAACCTACGGCCGCATTACACATTGACCCTTCGCGACTGGTGCGCCAACCTCGTCGAGCACTGGGACGAGGCGGTCGCCGAGGTTGGGATGGGCACCGCGAGGGTCTGGGGACTCTACATGGCGGGATCGCGGTTGGGGTTCGAGCGCAACGTCGTCCAGCTGCACCAAGTGCTGGCCGTCAATGCGGACGAGCGGGCTGGCAGTGGGAATCTGCCGTTACGGCCATGGTGGCAGCCGTAGCGGCGCGCGGTCCTTGATCTGAGTCAGTCCGCGCCGGCCAGAGCGGTGTCGGGTCGGCGGCTGGCCCGCGTGCCCTGCGCGGCAAGGAGAAGGATCCCGACGGTGTATGTCGCGGTGAGCAGGAGACTGCCGGGGAAGGGCACCACCGCGCCCAGCAGCACGATGGGGATGGCGGCGACCGGCCAGGGCCAGATGGAGCGCACCGTCTGGGTGGTGCCGCTGATCACCAGGGCCACCCCCGCTAGAAAGAGCGCCAGCCCCGAGGCGAGCACCCAGCCGGCAACTAGAGGAGCCGCCTTGTCCGGGTGCACGATCAGCTCCTCCAGACCAACCCCGGCGAGCACGACGCCGAAGGTCAAAGGCAGATGACCATAGACGAACAGGTCGTGCCGGGCGTCGCTGACGTGGCTGTCGGCGTCCCCCGCGTCCGAGCTCGACTCCGCGGCCTCCTCTTTCCCGACACCCTTCAACTCTCGGGCACTGCTCGGCGCGGTGATGTCGAAGTAGATCCACCAGATACCGGCCGCGACCGCGAACGCAAGCACGCCGACCCCGATGGAAGTGGGCGCCCAGGACGCGTCGTGCACGCCTCGCGCAGCGCTGCCGACGGCTTCCCCTAGCACGAGGATCACCAGCAACGCGAACCGCTCAGGCAGGTGCTCAATGTGCAGCGGATGCTTGTCGGACCGCAGTGTGGCCAGCACTGGTCCGGCCGCGGACACCAGCACGGCGATCCCCCACAGCAGATAGCGGGCGGGGCTGGGCGCGATCAGCGACACGGCCCACAGCGCTGCGCTCAAACTCACGGTGAGCAGGTACACGCCCACGGTGGGCCGAGCCTCCTGAACGTGCCGCCAGGCCCGGACGTACAGAGCGAGGAGCACCAGCAGGCTGCCAAGATAGCAGGCAGCGAAGGGCACGGCCAGCTTGCCGGCGGCGTCCGAGGCGCTGGCCGCACAGCCGGCAATCGAACCGGTGGCAACCAGCTTGGCGATCCGGAACACGACGTCGTCGGTGTCAAAGCGATTGGCGTACAGGGTGAAGCCCACCCAGGAGAACCAGATCGTCACGAACAGGCCCGCCATGACCGCCGCCCCGTGCCAGGTCAGGTTCTCGTAGAACACCTTCGCCAGCTCCAGTACGACCAGCACGTAGGCCAAGTCGAAGAACAGCTCGAGCCGACTGGCCGTTCCTTCACGCCCCATGTGCAGCCGGGGCGGCCGCACTAGAGACACGGGACGGGACGACTGATCTACCTCACTCACCTTGGGACCCTACCCACTGGACGACGGCCTCATTCCGTTCCGCTCAAGCCCGCCTTGTGCTTCTGGACCGCACTGGGTGCGGGGCCTTTGGCGTTCTCGGTCGTCGCTCCGGTCCGTGGTGACGATGCCGGGCACAATACGGGCATGCAGGAAGTGGACGTCTACCCCAAGAGCCCGGAGCGGCTTACTTCCCTGATCGGGGTCGAGCGGGCCGAGCGGCTCCGGTTAGCAGTGGCCAATGCCCGCGAAGCCATCGACGGCGCCACGGTGTGGCACATCAACGCCACCGCTCACGGTGGCGGGGTGGCCGAGATCCTCACCTCTTTGCTCGCCTACGGGAAGGGCGCGGGCCTCGACAGCCGATGGCTGGCCCTGGACGGCGACGACGACTTCTTCGCCGTGACGAAGCGGATCCACAACCTCATCCATGGCACCTCCGGTGACGGCGGACCGGTGGGGCTGCCCGAGCGCCGGCACTACGAGCTAGTTCTGGAGGAGAATCTGGCCCACCTGCGACCTCAGCTGCGACCCGGCGACGTCGTGTTGCTTCACGATCCGCAGACCGCCGGATTGATCCACAGCCTGCGAGAATTGGGCGTCTTCGTCGGCTGGCGCAGCCACATCGGCGCCGACACGGTCAACCAGTACACCAACCAGGGCTGGGCGTTCCTTCGCCCGTACCTGGAGCAGTCCGACGCGGTGGTGTTCTCGCGCCTCCAGTTCGTCCCGGATTGGGTACCGTCAGACAAGGTCACCATCATCACGCCGTCGATCGATCCGTTCGCCACCAAGAACCTCGACCTGGACGCCGACCGGGCCCGTGACGTGCTGGCGCAAGCCCGGCTGCTCAGCGGCGCCGGGACGGGTGGGGACCTGTCCTTCAGGCGGCCCGACGATGCTCCCGCCAAGGTCCGCCGGCACGACGACCTGGTTGTTGGCGGGGCGGCGCCCCCGCCCGAGGCGCGGCTGGCGGTGCAGGTCAGCCGCTGGGACCGGCTCAAGGACATGAGCGGCGTCCTGCGTGCCTTCACCGGGCACCTTGACGCGATGCCGGAGGACACGCACCTCATGCTGGTCGGCCCGGCCGTCGACGGGGTAGCCGACGACCCCGAGGGCGCGGCAGTGCTGGCCGAGTGCACGGAGCAGTGGCACCGGCTGCCTCGCCGAGCTCAGGAACGGACCCACCTGGTCACCCTGCCGATGGACGACCTCGACGAGAACGCCCACCTGACCAACGCGATCCGACATCACGCGACCGTCCTGCTGCAAAAGAGCCTGGTGGAAGGGTTTGGGCTCACCGTCACCGAAGCGCTGTGGAGGGCCCGGCCGGTGATCGCCAGCGCCATCGGGGGCATCACCGAGCAGATCACCGACGGCGTAGACGGACTGCTGCTGCCCGACCCGGGGGACCTCGACGCCTTCGCCAATACCCTCGCCGGGCTGTTTTACGACGACGAGGAAGCCGGTCGGCTGGGGCAAGCCGGTCGAGCCCGGGTGCACAACCAGTTCCTAGTCGACCGCCACCTCATCCAGTTCGCCAACTGGTTGGCGGACCGGGCCGGCAACAGTTGAGCCGCCCGGCACGTTGTCAGACTTCGGCACGAAGGACGCTGCTAGTCAGCAAGCTTGAAGAGCAGGTTGGTCTGCCACTTGTCCATGTCGGGCTGGCTGATCGGATCGCTGAGGTACTCCTCAACGCGCGCTGCCCATCGCTCCCCGTCGCTCGACTCCGACATGTCCCAGCTAAGGCCATTCGCCCTCGCCCAGTCCAGCAGTTCTCCGGTCGCGTCGACCAGTTTGTCAGGATGCCCCACGTGTTGAGCCATCACGTAGTTGCCTGCCGGGAGCAGATGCCCCTGGATCCGGTCGTCGCCGGGAATCTGCACCGCCGTCGGGACACCCACCTCGACCTCGAGTTCGCCTTCCATGTCGATCTTGTTGTACTTCCAGAACGGTGGGCCGGCCGGTTGGATGCCGCTCGTCGCGAGCCAGCCGAAGACTTCATCGTGCAGCGGCACCAATTGCTCACCTAGACGCCCCATCGGTACTGAACTGGTAATCGATACATACGGCTGCGCCTCGCGGGAAACCAGCTCAGGTCTGACGGCCACGTCCTGCTCCTGTTCTTTCGTCTACGAGCCTCTGCGGGGGACACTCAGCCCAGCCCCGAGCATTGCTCTGGCCTGTGGGTTGATTCCCAAACTAGCCAATGCCGGTGACAGCTCCCGACTGATAGCGAGCACGACACGGCGGTCTCGCGGGTCCCCTGTGCGGGTAGCTCGACACCGCGCGATTTCCAGAGTGTCGACTAGCTCGGCCGTCTCGGCCACGATGGCATAGTGGGCAACTGGTGAAATCCAGCCGCAGCTCGACCAGATCTGCTCCCAAAATGCGTGACCCGTCGCGCCGAGATCAGCGGGTGGTGGTGGTACTTCCCCAGCAGCCGCGAGAATCGGCACGTTGGGAGCGTGAGGTATCGGACGACCATCTTTCTTGTGGGTCCGAGCTGGCCGGCCATGCTTCCGGTCATCAATCGGCACGGGTGGGCGGCCTCTAGGCATTTCGGCTCCCTCTGCATACCGACTTTTAGAATCCTCATTTTCATACAGGCGCGTGTACAAGTGGTTGCTGGGCGGTGACGGCCCGGAGAATTTCGTTGGCCACCTGCTGAGGATCCCGTTCAAGCTTCCTTACGGGAAGCCTAGTTCTGTTCCGGCTGATCGAGCCGTTCTGATCGGCCCCTGCCGCCGATGCAGGATCTTCCAAACAAAGACTCGCCAATCTGTGCAACGGGCGCAGGCGGCTCCGTACGCGGGATGCCGCCAAGGACTGATGTGCCAAGTCGAACGGATAATCCCGTTCCCATCGGACAGCTGCAGGGCGTCGGCCAGGGCGTTCAGGATGCGGCAGAAGCTTGACTAGAGAGGACTCCCAGACCCGACCCCTGCTCGTCGGCGCGGCATCGCTTGCTGCGAGGCTCTGAGAGAGCTTCCCAGCATGCCGGTCACGAGCCGACCGCACGTCCCGCTCCACGTTCACAGGAGAACCTCATGGCCCTGACTGATCTCATCCGCCTCATCAAGAACCCGCCGATCGAGTACCGTCCGGAGCTGCGCTGGTGGCTGGCGGAGGGGCTCCACACCGACGAGACCTTGCGGTACGAGATCGACACCGCACACCGGCTGGGGTTCGGTGGTATGGAATTCCTCGCCATGGACGAGGAGGACATCGATCACTCCCGCTACGGCTGGGGCGCCGAAGAGTGGGTGCACGACTCCCAGATCGTCGTGGAGGAGACCACCAAACGGAACATGTCGGTGAGCTTCACCTCTGGCGCGCACTGGTCGAACGCCAACCTTCCCACCATTGACGCCGACCATCCGGCCGCCGCCAAGGAGCTGGATCTGGTCAGCGAGGAAATCATGGCCGGAGGTTCACGCGAAGGGGCGCTGCCGCGCGTCGATCTGACAGCCGAGCGGACGAACCCGGCTGAGATCGGACAGATCGGCGAAGTGCGTGAGCAGACACTCTTCGCCGTTGTTGCCGCCCGCATGGTGGAAGAGGCGGCGGAGGGCACCATTCTCGACCTCGACTCCATCGTGGACTTGACCGGCTGGGTGCGAGACGAGGCGGTGAGTTGGACCGCTCCCGAGGATGGCAACTGGCGGCTGTTCAGCTACTGGATGCGTGGCACCGGCCAGACCGCCTCCCCCTCGGCGACGGTGAACCACACGGTCAACTACCTCGATCCCGACGGGGCTCGAGCGCTGATCGACTACTGGGACTCAGTGGTGCTCACGCCGCAGCTGCGAGCCCAGATCGCGCAGAACCCGCGAGCTCAGATGTACATGGACTCTTTGGAGTTGTTCATCACGGGCGCCGGGGGCCTGTTCTGGGGCCGTACGGTCGCGGAGGAATTCCGGTCACGTCGCGGCTATGACATCACGCCGTGGCTGCCGTTCCTGACCCGCAGTGTCGGTTTGATGGCGGCAACCACCCGTTATCACTACGAACCGCCGGAGGAGCACCGGGTCACGGTCGAGAAGGTCCGCTTCGACTACGTGCGGACGCTCACCGACCTGTACATCGAGAACATGCTGCGACCCTTCGCGGCGTTCCTGCATGGCGTCGGGATCACGCTTCGGGCCGAGATCAGTTACGGCCTGCCGTTCGAGCTCACCCGGCCTGGCCCCGAAGTCGACGGCATCGAGAACGAGTCCTTGGAGTTCGGCTCCCAGATCGACGCTTACCGGCTGATGGCGGGCCCGGCTCACCTGTTCGGCAAGCAGTACTCCTCCGAGACCGGCGCAACCACCCGCAACCACATGCTCGACCACCGGTTCTACGACCAGATCATCGCCACCCAGCTGGCTGCGGGCATCACTAAGACCGTGTTGCACGGCTGGGCCGGCACCGCCGGCGCTGAGGGGGTGACCGAGTGGCCCGGGCATGAAGGCATGTGGACCATGTTCTCCGAACGGTTCGACACCCGACAGCCGGGCTCGGAGTTCTACCCGCTCTGGACCGCCGCGCTCGGCCGCTACCAGTGCGTCCTTCGCCAGGGCAAGCCCAGGATCGACGTCGGCATCCTGCGCACCGACCATTTCACCGACAACCACTCCGGCTTCGCGTTGATCGATCAGGACGGTAGCCGCATCCCGGACGAGGATGCCTACGGCCGCCTTTGGATGCGCGACCGACGAAACCACTGGTGGCAGGACCTCGGCATGCAAGACGCCGGCTGGACTTATGAGTTCTTCGACGGGTCACTGCTGCTGCATGACGACGTATCGTTCGCCGACAGGCTCGTCCAGCCGAACGGCCCCGGCTACCAAGCGCTGATCGTGTACCAAAGTGCGCTCGACCCCGACGTCGCCGCCAAGCTCCTCGACTGGGCCCGCCAAGGCCTGAAAGTGCTTCTGGTGCACGGCGCCCGGGAGCTGAAACACCTGATGGACGGCCTCTACACCACCCACGACCGGGCAGCCGCCAGAACACCCGGTCTCGACGGGCGTGACCAGGAACTCGCCGCGACCATCGCGGAATTGCTTTCCCTGCCTTCCGTGACCGAGATCGATGATCCCGCCAATACGGGGGATGCACTGCGGAAGCTCGGCGTCGCCGGACGGGCCGAGTTCACCAGCGAGAACCGCAGCGTGCTGAGCCACCTCCGCGAGGACGGGGATCTGCTGCACCTGTACCTCTACCACTTCCTTTACGAGACCGAGGAGCAGGCCGAGGTCGAGGTGGCTCTGCCCGGCGTCGGAAGCGTTCACCGGATCGACGGCTCGACCGGAGCCGTCCGCGCCCACCCTGGGGTTCGGCGCGACGGCGAGCGCACGATAGTGACGCTCACGCTTGCTCCCGGCGAGACGACACTCCTCACCCTCGATCGGTCGGTCCCGCCTCAACCCGAATCCACCGCGGTTCCGTTGGAAACGGTCGCCGAGCTCCCCGAGTGGACGGTTGCCGTGGAGAGTTGGGACGCCGGCGACCTGACGCTTATCACCGAGGACCGTGGACTCGGATATCAGACCCGCGAGGTTCGCCCCACGACGGCGGTGACGCGGATCGAGGCCGGCACCGGACCGCTGCGCCCGTGGAAGAACATCCCGGAGGTCGGGCCCCAGGTTTCGGGCGTCGGCGAGTACACCACCACGCTGCAGCTCGACGACGAGCCGGTCGAGGGACACCGGTACGTTCTCGATCTGGGCTCCACCGCCGGTGGTCTCGGATCGGTCCGAGTTAACGACGGCGAAGCTCGAGGCTTCGACACCTCGGCCCCGACGATCGACGTCAGCGACGACCTCCGCCTCGGTGCCAACACCGTTACCGTCCGGGTCTCCAGCTCGCTGAACAACCGACTGCTGGCCCGTAACTACTACGCCGAGGTGCTCGACATCATCACCAAGCTGGCCGGGTTGGAACCGGCGATGCAGACGACGGAGGTGCACGCCCATGGACTTCTCGGTCCTGTCCGGCTGCTTCGCGAACTCGCACCCCGCCCGTGGCGAACCGAGCAAACCTGATGCCGGCCGCCTTCTCGGCGGACGGCCTGTCGGTCTGCTCCAGCGTAGAAGGAAGGGGCGGCAGGGTGGCGAAACTGGCTGTGGCGGGCGAGGGGGTTCCTGGCGTTATGGGTGTCGTGTTGAGCCTGCTGGCGGTGTTCGGTCCCATCTCGATGGAGCTCTATCGGCCGTTGCTGCCGAGCCTCGTGACCTGGCCCGGGCTGTCTGGTTCTGGACCGTGTAATGAACAGCTGTCCGACTTCGCTCAGCCGAGACTAACACCGGTGAACCGGACGAGCTCGTCAAGCAGCTCATGCTGGAATCGCGGATCGTGGACTGACGGATGCGGCTGACGGCGACGCTGGTGGTGCCAGTAACCGCCGCTGGTCTGCGCGTCGACGTCATCGCTGGTGGCCAGCCATTGCTGGGTGAGGTGCCCCAGACGCAGATCATCCGGCGCGCCGGCGCCGCCCATCCTTGTGGGCACCCATCCGGGATCCACGGCGTTGCTCAACGTGCCGGGCCAGCGGGCGGCGACCACGGCCATCAGGGTCGTGACGAGCAGCTTGCTGTCCGAGTACGAGCCAGTCGCGCGCCGACCGCTCCAATCCAGGCCATCGACTCGGGCACGTCCGCTGTAGTGCATGCCGCTGCTGAGGTAGATCAGCCGTCCCGGCCGGTGAATGAGCGCGGTCAGCAGGTACGGGGCGATGACGTTGACCGGCATCACCGGTGGGCCGCTATACACCCCGGCGTTGTGAATGACCGCGTCCATCGGGCCAAGCCGGTTCACCTGCTCGGCAACGCCGCGGACCTCATCTGCATCGGCCAGATCGCCGACGGCCGCTGCAGCGCCTCGGTCAGTCAGGTCACGCACGGCGGCAAGCCGACCTTTGCCGCGTGCGTGCACCACCACCACGTGTCCCGCCCGGAGCAACGTGTCCGCGGCCGCTCTGCCCAGACCGTCACTGGAGCCGGTGACGAAGATCCTCACTGTCACTCACCATGGCGTCGTGTCATCACCGGCGCTGTTGACCGCATGCTCGCCGTCGAACAGCGCACAGTCCTGATCGATGAGGCCGATCAATCGATCCGCGAAGCTGGAACCGTGGAACGCGCTAACCGCTCGCTTCTCAGCCGACCAGCCGCTCAAAGGTGACTAGGATTCCTTCGACGCCGCCCGGCCCGACGCGGCCCTTGACTTCAACAGCCGTGATCGCCTTGAGTTGCCAGCCCTGAGCAGCGTGCTGGTTGAGCGTCTTCTCGAGCTTTTCGCCGGACATCTTGCCGCCGATCATGCCCTCGCGGAGCTCGACCACCATGTACTCGTATCGATTCGCCATGCGAGGACCATACCCGGACCAGGCCCGAGGGACCCGGACTAGCCCGTGGCTCGGCGAGCGTCCGCCGGCTGCCCGCTAGTTGCTTGACCAGGCCTTTCATCAGGCAGGAGCGCATTCGGTCAGAGTCGGAGCATGTCAGGTCGCGACCGCGGGATTTGTCGCAGTGGGATTCGACGGCCTGGGCGCCGCGACAGTGCTGGCGACTCGTTCTGCGGCGACGTGCTTCCCGATCTCTGGTACACATCCGAGACGATGACCTGCAGCGTGAACGGCACCGAGTGCGGCGTGCATGAACGATGCATAGCGGATTCACAGGGTAGATACTTACGCTTCCTGTATGGACCCCGCCGGGGTTGAACGAGTGCGCGGTTTCCGCGCGCCCGGCGCCGACGTGGCCACTGATAGCGCATCATCTCCAGCTCAAGGACAGGCTGAGCGTTCGGGATCAGCGCAGGCACTTGCGCTGGCTGGAGGCGATCAGGTCATCCGACGGGGCCACGGCTGGCTCTGGGCCGTCTCCGCCGGGAGCGTTCTCGTCGTTGCCATGGTGATCATCGCCGCGCTGGGGTTCAAGCTCGGGTC
>OCZS010000506.1_pt1 | contig 12874 bp, 13 predicted proteins | sample 1539071 | NCBI WGS metagenome assembly OCZS01 (sample SAMEA3113584, study PRJEB22503) | soil metagenome
CCTGCGCGCCGCCGCGCGTCACGCCGTCGAGCACGCGGATGGTCTGCGCCTCGAGCTGCGACTTCGAATCGCTTTTGTAGCGGCGCAGCTGCAACCGGGTATTCAGGAACATGTTGCGCCCGACCGGTCCCGCCTCCTGCACGCGCAGCTGGCGGAGGGCGAAGCCGTTCATTTCGCGACCGCGGACGGATTGTCGTTCTTCCGCTTCGCCTACGACGACTTCGCCGGCTACCGCGCCGTACTGAACCGGCTGACCGGCCTGCTCGACTCCAATGACGAGGCTCGGGAGCTACCGGGACCTGCGATGGCGCCGAAGGCCTCGGGTCTGGGCATTCACAACCTCAACGTCACGCTGCCGGACGGCCGGCCGCTGCTGAGCAACCTGAACCTCGACCTCACCGGCGGCGCCTCACTGTTGGTCAAGGGCCCGTCCGGAACGGGCAAGACCACCCTGCTGCGCAGCATGGCCGGGCTGTGGCCCCATGTCTCGGGGACCATCGGCGTCTCGGTCGAGGGTGGCACCATGTTCTGCTCGCAGCAGCCCTACCTCCCGCTCGGCACCCTGCGGACGGCGTTGGCGTACCCGATGCCGGCGGCCGGGCTGGACGACGCGACGGCCCAGGCCGTGCTGCAGGCGGTGCTGCTCGGACACCTGGTCGGGCGGCTGGACGAGGAGGCGGACTGGTCGAAGACGTTGTCGCCGGGTGAGCAGCAACGGCTGTCGTTCGGCCGCATCCTGCTGGCCCGGCCGGCGCTGGTGTTCCTCGACGAGAGCACGTCGGCGCTCGACGAGGGGATGGAGTACGCGATGTACTCCCTGATCCGGCAGTGGCTCCCCGGGATCACCATCGTCAGCGTCGGGCACCGCGCCACCCTGGACCCGTTGCACACCAACGAGCTCCGGCTGGTCGGCGACGGCCGCTGGGAGGCCAAGACCCTCGTCGGCTAGGACTGCGGTCTCCTCTTCCTCCTGACTGGTCCCGGTCAGGGAGAGGATCCGGCGGCCGTCCGGTAGCGGTCGGCCAGGGAGCGCAGCACGTCGCGCAGCTCGGGCGGGTCCAGTACGTCGAATGCGACGTCGAGCGAGGTCAGGTACGCCACCAGGTTCAGCATCGAGTCACCGCCGGTCTCGAGCACGCACGAATGCTCGTCGACCGCGGTCAGCAGCCCCCCGGCCGGCGTGATCCGGTCGGCGATCGCCTTCGCCGGCGCATGCAGGCGGACTCGCGTCGGGTAACGCCACGCCTGGGAGGCGGTACCCCGGATGACGTGGCGCGCGGCATCCTCGGGCGGCTCGCGCGGGAGAAACCGTGGTCCGGTCGGCAGTCGCGGCCGCACCCGGTCCGCTCGGAACGTCCGCCAGTCGGCGCGGTCGCGGTCCCACGCCAGCAGGTACCAACGGTGGCCGGTGTAGACCAGCCGATGCGGCTCGACCCGGCGGGTCTCGTCCTCGCCGGCATGGCTGGTGTAGTCGAAGCGCAGCTGCTGGGCGTCCCGGCAGGCGGTGGCGAGGGTGACCAGGACGTCGGCATCCACCGTGGGCCCGCCGCCCGCCGCCGACACAGTGGCCTGCCGCAGCGCATCCAGCCGCGGGCGCAGCCGGGCCGGGAGGGTCTGCTCCAGCTTGGTGATCGCCCGCAGCGAGGTCTCCTCGATCCCGGTGACCGTGCCGGCCGCTGCGGCGCTCAGCCCCAGCCCGACGGCCACGGCCTCCTCGTCGTCCAGCAGCAGCGGCGGCATCGCCGCCCCGGACCCCAGCCGGTAGCCACCGGCGACGCCGGTGCGCGACTGCACCGCGTAGCCCAGGAGGCGCAGCCGCTCGACGTCGTTGCGCACCGTCCGGCTCGTCACCTCGAGGCGCTCGGCCAGCTCCGTGCCTGACCACTCCCGCCGCGACTGCAGCAACGCGAGCAGGCGGAGCAGCCGCACCGAGGTGTCCAACATCGCTTCAGTCTGGCAGCCATTGAGGAACCAGACGTTCCGCAAGAGCCGATAGCGTCGAACACACAACAACGAGAGAGGACCATCCCCATGAGCCTGCGTGGCTTCGCCACCCTCAATCTCTGGGCCGACGACGTGCCCGCTGCCGCGGCCTGGTACGCCGAGTTCCTCGGCATCGAGCCGTACTTCTCCCGACCCGGTCCGGACGGCGTCCCGGCCTACATCGAGTTCCGGGTCGGCGACTCGGCGGACGAGCTGGGCATCATCGACCGCCGGTGGGCGCCGCCCAGCGCGCCGCGCGAACCCGGCGGGGCGATCATGCACTGGCACGTCGACGACCTCGAGGGCACCCTGCAGCGGCTGATCGCGCTCGGTGCCACGGAGTACGCCCCGGTCACCCCGCGCGGGGAGGGCTTCGTGACCGCCTCGGTCGTCGACCCGTTCGGCAACGTCCTCGGGGTGATGTACAACCCGCACTACGTCGAGGTGGTCGAGTCCACTCGGCCGGCCTGACCCCGTGGACCTGCTCGAGTTCCCCGACGCCGCGGCCTGGGAGGCCTGGCTGGCCGTACACCACGCCGACGCCTCCGAGGCCTGGCTGCGGATTGCCAAGCGCGGCTCCGGCATCGCGACGGTTCCGATCAACGATGCGCTGGACGTGGCCCTGTGCTGGGGCTGGATCGACGGCCAGCGCAAGAGCCTCGATGCCGTCTCCTTCCGGCAGCGCTACTGCCCGCGGCGGCCGCGCAGCTCGTGGTCGCAGGTCAACGTGGCCAAAGTCGAGGCCCTGACCGCCGCCGGCCGGATGCGACCGCCCGGGCTGGCCGAGGTCACCGCGGCCCAGGCGGACGGGCGGTGGGCCGCGGCGTACGCGTCCCAGCGCACCGCCGAGGTACCGTCGGACCTCGCGGCCGCCCTGGCCGCGCACCCCCGCGCCGCCGCGGCATTCGATGGTCTCGGACGGTCCGAGCGCTACCAGGTGATCCTGGCGCTGCTCAGGACCCGGACGGAGGAGGGGCGTACGCGGGTGCTGACCCGGGCCATCGAGCGCCTGGAAGGATGACCAGGTGACGGCCGAAGTCGAAGCAGAGGGTCGACCCCCTTGGACCCCCGCCGCGCGCGAGGACACACGGGAGCGCGCGATCCTGACCCCGCCTGCGTACGACGTGGCCCGGTTCCGGGCCCACTTCCCGGCCCTGGTCGACGGGGCCGCTCACTTCGACGGGCCCGGCGGGTCGCAGACGCCGGACGTCGTCGGGGCGGCGATGAGCCAGGTGATGACCGGGCCGCTGTCCAACCGCGGCCGGATGACCGTCGCCGAGCGCAACGCCGACCGCGCGGTGACCGAGGGCCGGGCGGCGCTGGCCGACTTCCTGAACGCCGACCCCCGCGGCGTCATCTTCGGTCGCAGCATGACCGCACTGACCTTCGAGCTGGCCCGGACCATGGCGAAGGACTGGCGACCGGGCGACGAGATCGTGGTGAGCCGGCTCGACCACGACGCCAACGTGCGGCCCTGGGTGATCGCCGCCGAGACCGCCGGTGTCGAAGTGCGCTGGGTGGGCTTCGACGTTCTGACCGGGGAGCTGGACCCGGCCGCGGTGGCCGAGCAGCTGAGCGGGCGGACCCGGCTGGTCGCCGTGACCGGTGCCTCCAACCTGATCGGCACCCGGCCCGACCTGCCGGCCATCGCGGACGCTGTACACGCGGCCGGTGGCTGGCTCTACGTCGACGGGGTGCACCTGGCTCCGCACGCCCCGGTCGACGTGGCCGAGCTCGGCGCCGACTTCTTCGCCTGCTCCCCGTACAAGTTCCTCGGCCCGCACTGCGGTGTCGTCGCCGGGCGCCCGGAGCTGCTGGAGCAGCTGCGGCCGGACAAGCTGGTGCCGTCGTCGGACACCGTGCCCGAGCGCTTCGAGCTCGGCACCCTGCCGTACGAGCTGATGGCCGGGACAGCTGCGGCGATCGACTTCCTGGCCGACGCCGTACCGGGGGAGGGCGGACGGCGTACGCGACTCGAGCGGTCGATGGCTGCCCTCGAGGCGTACGAGGACGAGCTCCGGGTCGAGGTCGAGAACGCCCTGCTCGAGCTGCCCGGCGTGACGCTGCACTCCCGGGCGGCCCGGCGGACGCCCACCCTCCTGGTCACCTTCGCCGGCCACGAACCGACCGACCTCTACCGCCGGTTGGCCGAGCGCGGGGTGAATGTGCCCGCCGGAACCTTCTACGCCTACGAGCCCGCCCGGCATCTCGGACTGTGGCCGGCCGGCGGCCTGCGCATCGGGCTGGCGCCGTACACCGACCGGAACGACATCGACCGGCTGCTCAGCGCACTCACCGCCATCGATCGCTAGCGGAGCCGGACCGACAGGCAGGTCACGCAGCCTTCAAGCTTCTCGAACTCCCCGATCGGGGTGGGCACGACCTCCAGTCCGCGCGCCTCCAGCAGCCGGCGGGCCTGGGGCGCGGCCGCCGACATCAGCACGGCGCCGCCGCCCAGGTCGACGACCGCGGTGCCGGGCTCCTCGGGCACCGGCAGGAACTCCGGGAACCGGTGGTCCGGCTCGACGTTGGCGGGATGGCCGATGACCGTGCCGTCCGGCAGCGCCGTGACCGCCGACTTGAGATGCAGCACCCGGCGGACGGGAACGGGGACCACGGTCCATCCGCGGGGCTCGACCAGGGAGCGGAGCTGGGCGATGCCGGCGTCGTCCGTGCGGGAGCTGGCTCCGACGTACGCGGTCCGTTGGGAAAGGCGGGAGCGAAGCGAGCCCCGGCCCCGGCGGCGAGCTGTGTCGATCTTGAGCACGTCGCCGCCGTCCAGGTGTCCGGGGAGGGAGATCCGGGCCAGCTCGAGGGCGATCCCGTCCGCGGCCAGGCCGGTCAGCGCCCGCTCGGTCGTGGCCACCTCACCGACGCGCGAATGCGCTCCTGGGCTGGTCAGCACAGCGAGGTCGTCGAAGATCACCACGGTGTCCTCGACGAACACCCCGTCCGGGAACTCGTCGGCGGGCTCCACCTCGGTGACCGCCCAGCCGTGGGTTCGGAAAGCGTCGACGTACTGCTCCCACTGCTCCCGAGCCCGACCGGCATCGACCTTGGCGCGGGCCAGGTGGGTCAGCTGCCCGTCCGCGAGCTGGGGTGAGGGCGGTCGGACGAGGATGCGCGGGTTCATCGAATCGAGGTTATGCGCGCTGAGCTCGTCGAAGCGCCCCTTCGACAAGCGCAGGGTGCATGCAGAAGGATCGGTCCATGACCGTGATCAAGATCAATGCCATCACCGTGCCACGCGACTCCGGCGATGAGCTTGCCCACCGGTTCGCCGCCCGCGCCGGGGCGGTGGACGACGCCGACGGCTTCGAGGGCTTCGAGCTGCTGAAGCCGACCGACGACCGCGACCAGTGGCTGGTCATCACCCGGTGGCGCGACGAGGCCGCCTTCCAGGCTTGGCTCGGGTCCGAGTCCTTCACCTCGGGTCACCGTTCGGCCGCCGAACGGGCCGGTGGCTCGGCGCCCCGGCCCGTCGCGACGCACAGCGAGGTCTGGTCCTACGTCAAGGCCGGCGGCTCGGAGTCCCCGTCCTGACGCACTTGCCTCCGCACGACCGCAGCCCGTAGGGTCAAACCCCCGGAGCAACGCCTCCGTGGTGGGGAGCCAGATCCCACCACCTGGAGCCGTCGTGTCGCCCGGATCCCTGTTCACCTCTCGTGACTTCCGGCTGCTGCTCGCCGGTCAGACCACCAGCCAGCTCGGCACCCAGGTCAGCGGGGTCGCCCTGCCACTGCTCGCCGTTCTCGTCCTGGAGGCCGGCTCGCTCGAGATCGGCCTGATCAATGCTGCCGCGACCCTGCCGTTCGCCTTGGTGGGACTGCCTGCCGGCGCCTGGCTCGACCAGATGCGTCGCCGGCCGGTGCTGGTCGCCAGCGATGTGCTGCGCGCCGCGGTGCTCGCCACCATCCCGGTCGCCGCGCTGCTCGGCGTGCTGTCCGTGGCTCAGCTGGTCGCGGTGTCCCTGCTCGTCGGAGTAGGCCGGGTCTTCTTCGACATCGGCTACCGCAGCTACCTCCCGTCGGTGGTCGGCCGTGACCACGTCCTGGCCGGGAACGCCTCGCTCGAGTTCGTCCGAGCCACCGGCCAGATCGTCGGCCCCGGCCTGGGTGGAGCCCTGGTCAGTGTGGTCAGCGCGGCCAACGTGCTGCTCATCCAGGCGGCCACCTTCGCGGTGTCGGCCGTCACGCTGCTCCGGGTCCGGGCCCGCGAGCCTGATCCCGTCCCGGACCCGGCCGGTCCGGGCCTTGCCGGTCAGGTCGTCGAAGGGCTGCGCTTCGTCTGGCGCCACCCGCTCCTGCGCGCCACCGCGGTGGCGAGCGCGGCCAGTAACCTCTCGTTCGCCTTGGCCTCCGCGGTCTCGATCGTGTTCATGTCCCGCACCCTGGGGTTTTCCCCGGTCGGCATCGGGCTGGTCCTCAGTGGCGGCTCGGCCGCGGTGATGGTCGGTGCCGCACTCACCACGAAGGTCGCCAAGGCCGTCGGCTCGGCGCGCCTGATCTGGCTCAGTCTTGCCGTCACCAGCCCGCTGACCGTCCTCGGTGCCCTGGCCCAACCGGGCTGGGGAGTCGTCCTGCTCGTGGCCGGAACGGTCGCCGGGGAGCTGGGCCAGATCGTCTACGCGATCACCAGCGTGAGCCTGCGGCAGCGGGTCTGTCCGGACCACCTTCTCGGCCGCGTCAACGCGACCATGACCGTGCTGATCATGGGACTGTTCCCGCTGGGTGCGCTCGCCGGCGGAGTTCTCGGTGAGCTGATCGGCGCCCGCGGCGCGCTGCTGGTCGCCGGTGCCGCCTTGGGCGTGGCTCCCGTCACGCTCTACGTTGCGCTCCGGCATATCCGGGACATCGAGGACGTCCCATCCGGTTAGCCGAAGGCCGACCCGAGTCGTCGCCGCTGTGCTTCGATGATCATGTGCGGGTGCTTTTCAGTACGACGGCCGGAGCCGGCCACTTCGGGCCCATGATCCCGATCGCTCACGCGTGCGCAGCCGCGGGCCATGCGGTGGCCGTGGCTGCGCCGGCCAGCTTCGCGGCCCATGTGGCCAAGGCCGGCCTGGCTCACCTGCCGTTCCCCGACGTACCCGCCGACCAGATGGGTGCCGTCTTCAGCCGGTTGCCGTCGCTGCCGCGCGAGGAGGGGAACCGCATCGTCATCGGGGAGATCTTCGGCCGTCTCGATGCCCAGGCGGCGCTGCCCACCCTCATCGATCTCACCCGGGACTGGCGGCCGGACATCGTCGTCCGCGATCCCTGCGAGTTCGGCTCTCTGGTCGCCGCCGAGCGGTACGGAGTTCCGCAGGTGCAGGTGGCGATCGGCATGGGCCAGTTCCTGCCCACAGTGGCCGCCTGGCTGGACGAACCCATTCGGGAGCTGGAGCGGATGGCCGGGCTCGACGACGTTCGTGGCGTGGAACGTGTGCTCTCGACGCCGACCTTCACCTCGGTGCCCGCCGACCTCGATGGTGCCGATGCTGCCGATGGGGATGGGAGGCCGAGGGGAAGTCGGGTCTGGCGGTTCCGTACGGAGATCTCCGCCGAGGGAGCGTCGCTGCCGGCGGAATGGGGCGACGCCACGGCTCCGTTGGTCTACGTCAGCTTCGGTTCGGTGGCCGGCTCGGTCGGGCACTTCGACGCGCTCTACCCCGCCGTCTTGGAGGTCCTGGCCGCCCAGCCGGTGCGCGTCCTGATGACGACGGGATCGGGCTTCGACCCGGCCCAGCTCGACCGCCTGCCCGCCAACGCCTGGGCGACCCAGTGGTGGCCGCAGGCCGCGGCGATGCGGGAGGCGGCGCTGGTCATCGGCCATGGCGGGTTCGGCACGACGATGACCGCCCTGGCCGCGGGCGTCCCACAGCTTGTGCTGCCCCTCTTCTCCTCGGACCAGTTTCTCAACGCCCAGCAGATCGAGGCGGTCGGCGTGGGGGTCCAGCTGCTCGGTGGCCTCGACGCGGTGCCCGAGGTGCCGGGTCTGGTGCAGAAGCTGCTCGATGAGCCGCACTACGCGGAGGCCGCCCGCCGGGTCGCCGCGGACATGGCGGTCCTCCCCGACGCGGCGACGACCGTGACCGTCCTGGAGGATCTCGCGTCCTCGAGGCGCCGGCCCTAGATGCAGCGGTTTACTCGTCCCGCTGCGCTTCCTGCCGGGCCGCATCGAGCCGCCGTCGAGCCTCGGCCACAGCCCTGACCGCATCCCGCTGCTGTGACCGGGCCTGAGTGAGGTAGCGCTGCGCGGTGACCTTGTCCCGGCGCGCCTCGATCCGTTGCGTGTCCAGCGAGCTCACCCGGTCGTCGGCGGCCTCCATCGCCCCTTCGGCGTCCGCCAGCTCGAACTCGGCCTGCCAGTGGGCCGTCTCCGCGGCGGCCAGCTCCTCCTCGGCCCGGTGAACATCCGCCCGCGCGTCAGGTCCGCGGGCGGGTGCTGCGCTCGGGCCGTCGTCCTCGACCACCGCGAGGTCGGTCGTTCCGGGATCGACGACCCGCAGGCCCGCCACCCCGCGGCGCCGCGCGGCCAGCTCGTCCTCGACGAGCGGCGGCTCGTCCTCGTCGTCCTCGTCGGCTGGTTCAAGGAGGACCTCGAGGGGCCGCAGCTCGGTCGACTCGGTCTGGGGCACCCGTGGCCGCCGACCGAAGCCGCTGGCCGAGAGCGGTCGGACCAGCCGTCCGTTGCGAACGGTCAGCGCGCCCGCCAGATCGACCAGGGCGGCCTGCAGCGTGGCCTCGACCTCGGACAGCACGGCGGCACTCGGCCGGACGCCGGCCTCCTCGGCGTGGGCTCGCGCGCGCTCCATCAGGTCGGCGATCAGCAGCCGCCGCTGCTCGGCCAGGTGGCGGAAGTTCGGATACGCCAGCTCGGTCTGCGCCTCGCGGAGCTCGCGGCCCAGCGTCGACAACCGCTGCATCGCCGTCGAGTCACGGGCCAGGAGGTTCACCAGCCAGGCGCTGCGGGTCGGGCGGCGCAGGTGCTGCAGTCGTTCGGCGATCTCCCGGCTACCCGCGGCGCGGGCCTGCCGCACCAGCTCGTTCCGGGCGGCGATGAAGTCCGCCGGCGGGAGCACGTAGAGCTCGCGGACGATCTCGTCCAGCTCCTGCCCCGTCATCTCCCCACCATCCCGGGGGCAAATTTAGCCTGGCCGTCGCCGGCAGGTCACATCAGGACGCGGCCGCCAGGTCCACCGGCCCGTCGCTGGCGCAGCAGCCGCCGGACACCGCCAGGCAGTCAATGACAAACGCATGCCGCAGGAGATCCGGGAGCTCGCAGGCGGCGTTCGTGCACTCCAGGGTGCGGTCCCCGTGGACGACCAACGTGCCGTGGCAGTGGTCGAGGTCCAGGCCGCAGTCCGGACATCTGCTCATGCAGTTTGTTGTAACAGCCGCCACCGTCGAAACGCCGTATTGCCTCGGCGTGTTGCGATTCTTTGTTCGATTGCAGTGCCCTGCGTCAGCCACGCTTCTTGGGCGGACGCGCCTCGCGTCCGGCCGCGGCCGGCTCCTTGACCTTCTTCTTGGCCGGACTCGCGGACTCGCCGGACCGGCGACGTACGCCGTTGCCGTTCGCCTGGCGTTGCTTGGCCGCCTCGATGCTGGCGCGGAGCGCGCTCAACAGGTCCGGCGGGGCTGCGCCGGAAGCAACCTCCGGGGTCGGTACGCGCCCGGTCGCCTTGGCGTCGATGAGGGCGGTCAGCGTCTCCCGATGCACGTCGCGGTAGCGGGTGGTGTCCAGCTGCTCATCGGCGAGCGAGTCGATCAGCGCCTCCGCCATGGCGAGCTCCTGGGTGGGGGACACCCATTCGTCGTCCTCGGCCAGGAACGGGAACTTGGGCGGGCGGACCTCGTCCGGCCAGAGCATCGTGGCCAGGACGAGCACATCCCCCTGCACCCGCAGCACCGCCAGGATCTCGCGGTCCCTCAGTCGGACCTTGGCGAGCGCGACCCGCCCCATCTTGCGGAGTGCGTCCCGCATCAGGCGGTACGCCTTGGCGCCCTGCTTCTCGGGCTCCACGTAGTAGCTGCGGTCGAAGTAGATCGGGTCGACGGCCGCCAGAGGTAGGAAGGAGACGATCTCGATCGAGCGCGAGGTCTTGGCCGGCAGCGCGGCGAGGTCGACGTCGCTCAGGACGACCAGCTCGCCGGTGGTCGACTCGTACCCGCGGCCGATCTCTTCGTAGGGCACCTCGGCGCCGTCGATCGAACAGACCCGCTTGTACTGCACCCGGCCGCCGTCGTTGACGTGGATCTGCCGGGACGGGACGTTCTTGCTCTCGGTCGCGACGTAGAGCGCGACCGGGATGGTCACCAAGCCGAAGGAGATGGTGCCTCGCCAGACCACCCGCATCGCTGTATCCCTCCGAGCATGTCCTGGTCGTTCCGACTTTTCGCTAGTATGTTCCATTGTTGCAGCGCAACACGTAAAAACCCATACCCAAATCGTGGCATCGTGTTCTCAGCCCGTCGGCTGGGACTCGACCCGGGTGTAGGTGAGCTGGAAGTCGACCTCCCAGCTGTCGCCGTCGTCGTAAGAGGTCTCCCAGCTGCCCTCGATCCGGTTGCCGTCCTCCGAGATCGTGCCGACGTAGCGCTGGCTGAACTCCAGCGGTGTGAAGTCCGGCTCGGTACGCAGGAGCGTCCAGGTCCGGTCCTCCAGGGTCATCCGATAGAGCCGGACGACGCCGCGCGAGTCGAAGTAGTGCTGGAGGTAGCCCTCCGGTGTCGGCGCGATGACCATCAGGCCGTCCGGGAACTCCGGTAGCGGGCTGAGTGCCCGCTGAACCAGGACGGTGCCCTTCAGGTCCCACTCGAAGGTGCATCGGCCCGGCGGAGCGTCGGGTATCTCGACCTGCTCGATCCATTCCCCGACGAAGACGTCGAGGGCGGCCAGTCGGCCGTTCCGCTCGTCCGCTGCCACGAGCACCTCCTGATCTCGGTCCGGCTGAGAACCCTCACTATGGCAGCGGCCGGAGGTACGGCGTACTGGTCCCCGATACTGGGCGTCGTGCCTGAACAACCGGAGCCGGACTTCCTGGTGCCACGTGAGCGGCATGATGGACCAGTTCGGCTGGCGGAGCCCGACCCGGCCTGGGCCGCGCAGTTCATACGGGAGCAGGAGCGCATCCGGACCGCTCTGGGTCATCGGGCGGTGCAGGTCGAGCACGTCGGATCAACGGCAGTTCCGGAGCTGGCGGCGAAACCGGTGATCGACATCGTGCTGACGGTCCGCGACTCGGCGGACGAGGCCGCGTACGTGCCGGATCTGCTGGCGGCCGGCTATGTGCTCGTGCCCAAGCGGGAGCTGGCGCCGACGCTGGACTACGTACAGGACTACGCCGACGCGAAGTCGGCGGTGGTGGAGGAAATCATCTCCCGATCTCAGGCGGCCCAGCAATCCGATGCGTAGTCTGCGTCGAAACCACAGTCGTGGGGCAGCTCGCAGGACATGTTCGCTGGGACGACCTGACATGTCGCCGCTGGGACAGGAGCTTGTGTAGCGCGCCTCGGAGGAACGCGTCAGTCCATCGCCTATCGGGGAGCACTGTGTCGGAAGATCAAGCTCGTGGCATCAGCCGTCGCCGTTTCCTGCAGGGAACAGCGGCAGCCTCGGTCGGAACAGCAGCCTCAGTGGCCGGGATCAAACCCGCGGCCGCCGACCCGATCCTCGAGGCCTCGGTCGAACCGCACGGCACCCCGCTGCGCGGCCTCGATCTCGTGCTCGAGACCCCTACCGCTGAGGGTCGCTTCGGGTACATGTTCAAGAACCAGCCGGCGTTCGAGGCCTCGGAGGACCTGCTCACCTCCCTGGGTCAGACCATGGAGGAGCGGCCGGTCATCGGCACCAACCTCACCGACCCGGAGACGGGCGAGCCGGTTCTGAACAGCGACGGCAACCCCGTCGTGGCCAACAAGGACCACAACGACTCGCTGGGCGAGAATCCCAGCCCGCTCCTGACGTCAGGCTTCACCTTCGTCGGTCAGTTCGTCGACCACGACATCACCTTCGACACCACGACGCTCAGCGAGCAGCAGGCCGACCCCAAGGCCACCACGAACTTCCGGACGCCCCGTTACGACCTGGACTCCATCTACGGGCGGGGCCCCAGCAAGGATCCCCAGCTCTACGACCCCAACGACCGGGACAAGCTCCTGGTCGTCAAACGTCCCTACAGCGAGATCCGGGGTGTCCCGACGACCCCCGACGTGGTCTACGACGTGCCGCGCGACGGCAACGGCAAGGCCATCATGGCGGACCCCCGTAACGACCAGACGCTGATCCTGCTCCAGCTGCACGTGGCCCTGCAGATGTTCCACAACAAGCTCGTCGACCACGTGCGGAAGAACCTGTTGTCCGCGCTGTTCCCGGGGCTGTCGGTGTTCGAGTCGGCCCGGCGCCTGGCCCGGTGGCACTACCAGTGGATGGTGACCCACGACTTCCTGCCCGCCATCGTGGGCAAGGCCATGGCCGACTCGGTGTACAAGGAGGTCCTGACCGGGCTTCCGATCATCAACCTCAAGTACTACCGGACGATCAACCCGCTGGGCCGCCCCTACATCCCGGTGGAGTTCTCGGTCGCCGCGTACCGCTTCGGCCACAGCATCGCGCGGCCCCGCTACACGGTGCGGGACTTCGTCGATACCCGGACCGGCGCCACCGTGGCCGTGTCGAGCGTCCCGCTCTTCGAGGCCGAGCCGACCGACAACAACCTGAACGGGTCCCGCCCGATTCCGCCTCGGCTGAAGATGCAGTGGAGCAAGTTCTTCAACACGGCCGGGAAGCCTCCGACCGCCCGGCCCGTGCGCCAGTTCGACGCCAATCTGTCCGATGCGCTCTTCCGGCTGCCGGCCACTGCGCTCCCCGACAGCCACCCGATGAGCCGGCTCGCCCTACGGAACCT
>OCZS010000507.1_pt1 | contig 12868 bp, 11 predicted proteins | sample 1539071 | NCBI WGS metagenome assembly OCZS01 (sample SAMEA3113584, study PRJEB22503) | soil metagenome
TTAGTAATAGTGGACGCTTTTAGCTCTTACTATCCAGATGTCAGCGGCATGAAAAGGCTGGTAGCATCGCTTTCAGAGCGTGCGAAAAAAGAAGGTAGAGTTGGAGTTACTGCCATTGTGGATATGGGCTTTTTCTTTCTATTTGGAGGAGACGGCAGAGCTACAGAATTGATAAATTATGAGGCATCCTTAGCACCAAAGACAGAAGGTGGCAATGTCAGAGGCATTAGCTGCTATCACGGGGGAAACTTTAGCACTCTTAAAGATAACCAGAAAAAAGAGCTTGCTCAAAAAGGAAAAAAGCTGCTTGAAGTTACAGAAATCACTTCTTGATCTATGAAAGATATAGCAAATATTTGACTGGCTAGTGGACAATACGCATTTTCTTAAGAAAGTTAGAGAAAGTATCAAGGTTTGAGAAGACAACATATAGTGCCTTGTATTAGTCGAGTAGCTTCTTGTTATCAAATAAATTGAATCTCTCACACTTGATTGACGAGAGAATTGTGATTTGAGTCCATTGGGTATTGCATTAGGATATTTTCATCTCTCTTGAAGAACATGGATGGCAGAAGGAGCTTCTTTAAAGCTTTTGTTATTATTAGCCCTAACTAGCAATAGGCATTGTGAATGTAAAAGTTGCACCTCTTCCATCAGGGTTGTTTTCAGCCCAAATCTTGCCGCCTTGTGCTTCAATTATGCTTTTTGATATATACAATCCAAGCCCAGTCCCATGCTCTGACTTTGTTGCAAACTTTGTGAATAATCGCAGAAGTAAAGCTTGGTCAATGCCTAGACCTGTATCAGTCACTTTTACTGTGAGCTCACTTTTGTCATTGCTCTGTTCTGTGTGTATTGTAATTGTCCCCTGCTTTGTAAATTTGAGTGCATTACTTAGCAGGTTTCCTAGGACTTGCATTATGCGCTCTTTATCAGCATAGACTGGGATGTCGTCGTCATCATCGTTAGGCTGTTGGTAGATGACTTTTACTTCTCTGCCATCCATTTGGATTTGCTTTCTGCAGTCTTCAATTAGCAGTGTCAGCACATCCTTTAGATTGAATAAAGATTTATGAAGTGTGAGAGAGTTACTCTCTATCCTAGCAATATCTAAAATATCTTCTGAGAGTCTCTGAAGCCTCCTTGCATTGCGGGCAATCATTTCAATTTCTTCTGGCTTGATAGAAGAAGATCCATCTCTCTTTTCCTGTAAATTAGATTCTATTAGTTCCGCCATTCCTAAAATAGGTTGGATTGGTGTTCTAAGCTCATGTGCTGCGATATGGATGAACTCACGCTGGAGCCTATCTGCTTCCTTTAGTTTCTCTGAAAGAAGTCTGGAGTTCCATAGCATTTCAAAAAATGATTTGAAGGAGTTTACAGTGGGCTTACTGTTAGAGTAAACAGCATAACCTATAGCATCGGTAAATTTAACTGCTTGGTCGCTTTTGAATTCTGCTCTGAATAACAATTTCCCATCTACTACAAGAATAGTTGAATCTGTGGCATCTCCATTTAGCAGTTGAATTGTAGAACCACCTCTGTCTGACAGCCATTCCGCTATCTTCGCATTTTCATTGTCAAGGGGACAAAGAATCCTGACAACAGCCTTTCTCTTAGCAGCCGCGTTAACTAGTTTATGCAAGATGCCAAGGTCATATTCGAGTTGCAGTGCTTTGCTGTTTGGCAGTATCAAAAGCGCCTCGCTTTGGATTAATTCAGCAAACTGTGAAAATACTGAAGCTGCCTCCCTGTGATCGGCGCAAACTTCTAGAAATTCATGTTCTTTTCCATGCTCTATCTCTTCTATTCTTTGTTCTGCAGGGACTGCCTTATTCCATAGTGTTTGAAAAACGTACTGCTGCTGCTTTACAATTTGTTTTACATTGCTGTATACGAGTAGTGGTACTACTTTTTCTTTATCCAAAGTGGCAGAAGCTAAATATTCACTTTCACTGACACCAAAGTTACCTTGAACTCCATCTAAATGTCTCATCTCTCCTAGTTCCATCATCTGCTTGCAGTAAGGGAGATTATCTTTTGTAATTTCAGTCAAAAACCTAATCTTGACGCCTCTTGCATGAGCAACGATAAGGCGTTTCTTCATTGATTCTATACTCATTACCACAGCCGGACCAGAAGTATCAATACAAGTACCGTAATTATGGGAAATATTAGAGAAAGTCTGATGGATCACCCTATCTATATCCTCAGAGTTTGTTAATACCTCTGTCGTCTCATCAACAATCTCCAACATAATAATACTCACAGCCTGCTAGAAGCATATAAGATCTCATTAACAAGGATATATAACATTTGTGAGTAACGGTTTACTAAACTTTCTAAAGGAGGAGGAGAAGAAAATAATATCCGTAGGTCGCGCGTCGAAATCCCATCTACAGTAGCTATCCAAAGGTGATCCCTGCAGGAATTACGTGATTGGTGAATGAATTAGAAAAGAGAGCCTTATGTTCCTTCTTTAAGGCTATGGTATATCAGTTGGTGGTGGAAGCTTAGTTATTGTTGTTGTTTTCATTGGAGACTCGACTCATATCCTGCACAGGAACAATGTCTAAATTACTAATTCTGCTTTCCCACTCCCATAATGTTACATTACTCTCACCATTTGGCTGTATGTTATCTATTCCTGCTAATACCATGTCATTCAATTGTGCAAGCGTGCCGGTTGGGTTTGTATGAACCTCAGCTGTAATAAGCCCCTTGCCTTCCCTTGTAGCAGGGTTGAACTTTACAATTTCATAAAATGTAAATGTTGCAGTCTCACCATCTTGCGTTCTGATGGTCTCCGTTCCCTGGGCAGATTGTGTCACAAATGAGATAAGTGCGCTACCGTTGCTTGTGAAATTGACAATAGTGTCTATGTTGTTATTTGGAAGAGCCAGCGTGCCATTTCCAGTGAATGTTATGCTCACGTGTGCATAGTTTATTGGAGTCTCACTTACAGTTCTAGTCCGTTCTTGTAAGACGGGTTGTTGCGACAGCTCTATTCCTGAGGATGTAGTATTAGTACTGTTGTTGCCGATTATTGTAGTCGTCATCGTTGTAGACATCGCTTCTGTTTGTGCTTGTACTGCTGTCAATGGTGTTGCTCCTACTGCTACTAGAGCTAATATGTCTATTGTTATCATCATCATTATTGCGATTGTTTTTGTTGATGTTCTCATTGTCAATTTTTTGTCATCATGGTCGTCTGTCCTACTATGGGGATGCATCGAGCTCATCTGCTATTCGTATCGTCTTCAAGACTGTTTTTCCTTTTTCGAGTGGAATTCATTTGAGCACATACTACGTGTATTACAATATAAACATTGTAAAAAGAAAAAAGGAAATTCATCCATGGGAGCAAGATCCAAAGGATTGTTTTGCCTATTGGCGTTGCAATCAAGAATGGATGAGTTGAATGAAAGGATAAAGAAGCGGGTTATAAGAGAATACAAACCTTCAATATCTTGAAGCTCTGACTCTTGACAATCATTTCATGAATATCTTTCAGGATTCAAAGATCCTTACTTTTAGATGAGCTGTTCGCTGTGCCATAGTCGGTCCGTAAGAAGAGAGTAGTCTAAGAACAATTTTTTCTATCATTATATGAAATCAGATCATAACCAGGTGAAAAAGAAGAGGGTTTGACATGATATCTTTTATTCATGCCCATGTTATTGATTGAGTTATTCTTGATCTCTCAAGTTTCTTCTGATGAGGTGCCGTTGTTGTTATTGTCATTACTGCTGATGTTGTTGTCCTGACCATCGTTATTGTTGTTGGGGTTGTCTTCATTGAAGTAATCATCTATAACACCATATAGGCATAGTTGTACGTCATCTGAAAACTCTTCGTCGTTGTCGGTGAAGCACTCTACTACGTCAATCAGGAATAGCAGTACATCACTGTTAATGTCATTAGTGTTGTCATTAGTGTTGTCATTAGTGTTGTCATTAGTGTTGTCATTAGTGGTTGCAAATGCAGCGACTGGCGTCAGAGCAGATATGACTAAGCCGCTTGCATATAGTACCAATATGGTGGCTACACTCATTGCTAGAATCTGGTCTTTAAGACGTCTCATTACGACTATAGTCTTATAGTATCCTTTATTAGGGATGTTTAGAATCTTTTACTTTATTTGGTGTAGAAGTGCATTATATCTAATTTATAGGGAATGAGAACTTTTTTACTTATATACCCATGACCTCCGCCAGCCTTCTTTAAGGGCTGATCTCATCATCTAAAGGGCGTCTATGAAAAGAGAACTGTACGGTTCAAGTTCCATCCACTCCGCTCTTATGCATGCTGCATGCCCTGTACCATCAAGCGAAGCTTTGAGAAAAAGCTAGTCAAGGCAGTAAAAACGAGACAAAAGTATGTGGCAAGTTTTAGTCTTAGTAGTTTGGCAGATAGGCGGGGAGAAAGAATAAAGCTCTACTGATGATGTAGTGCGTGGATTTAGAGAACAAGTCAAATGAGCTAGATAAGGAAACCAACTACTGATAACAAGTGGACTTTTGACATCATAGAGCGCTTTTAGGTATGCTAAGTAATCAGCTTTATTGCATAGAGGGATACAACTGATTGATACCTGGCACGTCTGACAATGTTAGCCTAGCAGAACCATTGTTCCAGGAGGGTCTAGGGCACCTTAAATCAAGAGAGTATCATGAGGCTGTAAAATGCTTTGACAAGGCGATAGAAATAGAAAAAAAACCGATTTATTTGTGCAACAAGGGTTTGGCTTTATGCAGGCTAGAAAAAAACAATGAAGCCATAGAATGCTATGCAAAAGCAATAGAGATAAACCCAAATCTTGCAGATGCTTGGAAGGATGTAGGTTTAGCTCTAAAGGACTCTGGAAGATATAAAGAGGCTGTAAAATGCTATGCAAAAGCAATAGAGATAAACCCAAATCTTGCAGATGCTTGGCTCGCCAAAGGGCTAGTTCTAAAGGATTTGGGAGAGCATGACGAGGCTGTAAAATGCTTTGACAAGGCGAAGGAATGCTACGACAAGAACTTAAAAACAGGTTCAAAGGACGTCACTGATTGGTATGGTAAGGGTCATGCTCTAACTCAATTGAGAAAGTGTCATGAGGCTGTAAAATGCTTTGACAAGGCGATAGAAATAGACTCATATCTTGCAGATGCTTGGCTCGCCAAAGGGCTAGTTCTAACTCAGTTGGAAAAGGATGATGAGGCAATTGAACAGTTTAACAAAGCAATAGAGTTAAATCCGGAGTCTGTCGATGCGTGGAATCAAAAGGGTAAGGCTCTCTATCACTTAGAAAGATACGATGAAGCAATCAAATGTCACGATAGGGTATTAAAGGTAAAAGAATACGAAGATGCCTATTTCTTCAGGGGGCAGTCAAAATGTGCACTTGAAGATTATACTAATGCATTGGAAGATTTTAATAAAGTAAGTGACCAATTCCCCTTTCGCGACGAGAAAACTACGAGTATTGGTCACTGCTACTATGAATTGGGATTCTATGAGGATGCTGAGAACCATTATCGCGAAGCTATAAAGTCCAATCCCAAGTTAGTTAGGGCGTATTTTCATTTGGCTATATTGTATGCCAATGAAAACAAGTACGATAGAGCCAAAAAACAATTAGAGACATGCTTAAACATCAACAGGAACTTTTCTGAGGCTAGGGACGCTATTAAGAGGCTGGAGGGTGCAGGCGAGTCAGACTGGTACCGCTGGTGGTTTGGCGATGATCACAAGGACAACAACAAGAATACAGGCAAGGACAATAAAATGAGTAAGAAGAGGTTTGACTTCAAATCGATCCTAGGTATGATAGTGATGGCATTTATAGCAAGTCTTATAATAATTACTGTCATTCTTGCTTTTAGCTATCCCTCCACTCTTGCTACAAGTGTTGTTGCCGCGCTAACTTTCTTTATGGCTATTCTGATTGGAGTCTTGTTGCTTCCAAGTTTAAAGAGGTTCAAGGCAGCTGGTATAGAACTAGAACCGAACCCATTTGTTGTGACTATTGAGATGATGTGCTCTTTGTATGTTATGGATAAATCTCATCGTGAAGTATCATTTATGCAGCGAAGAAGTAAACGTAATCCGCATACAGACATGGTTTCTAGAAGTACTGGAGAATCTATAGAGAGAGCTCTCAATGATGGCAGATCTTGAATAGTATGCGTAAGGCATCAGGACATGGCGTCAGACAAAGGTAAGATACGGCATTGGCATTGCAAGATATTCTGTACTGTCCGACAATTACTGAAAATGAACTCAAAATAGTGCAGTAATTCTATAATAGATAAAAGTGGAACGGGTGGGAGTTGAATCCATGACCTTAGCTCAGTAGATCTTTCCTCCTAGGTACCAGTCGTCTTGATCGAAAAAGTAGGTTGAAGCATGGACTCTTTTTGTTCTTTTAAGATAAGCCTTGAACTAGGCTCGAGACGAATCTTCGTGTTATTGATCCATCCAAATCCAGCAGGGGATTGAAGATCGTAATATCCATTCCTACCGCACGATCGGAGGCAACTAAAATCTTCAAGAGCTCACTTAGCTCAGAGAAACTTAAACCACCACCACCTAGGCGATAATCTACCGCTGGCATGATTGAGTCGTCCAAGACATCAGCATCTAGATGTATCCAGAATCCATCTAGTTCATCATCATTCACCAGCACTTCAACAGCCTGCGAAGCGGCAGCGGTGATCGTTCCGATCTTTCTTACGTAAGGGAGTTCAAATACATGCATGTTAGTATCACGAACATCTTGGCTTCCATAGCTTGCCGCTTGTTCTGCATCACGATAACCGAATAGAATAATGTCCTGGTCTCGGACAAGAGGTTTGAGACCATTAATATTAGTCAGAACATTTGGACCACGACCCGATACAATTGCAAGATCCATATCGGCAACTTCTCCAGTGGGAGATGCTTGGGGTTGATAAAAATCAGCATGACCGTCTATGAAGAATAGTCCATATGTTCCTAAGCGACGTAACGCCAGAAGATTTCCTATAAGGATACTGCAATCTCCACCGAGTACCAGAGGGAACCGTTTTTTATGCAGCACCAGACTGACTGTGTCGGCAAGTTGTAGTGAGAATTCTCTGATCGAGTTAGGATTAAGTAGTAGTGTTGATTTGTCCCGTTCTGAACTATAAGGCAAAGGAGAAACTCGTCCTCCGTATTCAGCCCCTAATTCACTCATCAGACCTGCTGCTTTAAGTTTTTCAGGAAGATGTTCTACTCCAGTCGGTCGCAGTCCCAAGATTGAGGGAGCATCAATAATGGTAAATTGTTCCAAAGGTACTCTTCTCCTCTTCTTCAAACCGCATTAAGAATTTCTCCCATTTCCTTGATATGTGTAAAATAATAGATCTCAACATATTGCTTTCTTGTTCTTCAGTCGTAATAGATACCGCGGCATCCTATTGTCCCCAATGTTTCAGATTCTCAAGGAATTCTTGTCCATATCTGCAAGCTATCTCCTGCTCCAACTCCCAAGTAATTGGACTGATACTGAGGGTCTCTGCAATCTCTTTAAAGTACTTCTCCAAGCCAGCAGGAGAAATTATTAACACTTTGCCACCATTTGAACCAGATTGATATTTGTGTTCTATGCCTTTTGGAATAAACACAAAATCTCCTCGCTGTGCATGATAGAGTTCCTTCCCACATCTGATTCGATACTCGCCTTCCAGTATGTAGTATGCTTCAGGAGCATTCGGATGGATATGAAGCGCAGGACCTACGTTAGGCGGATGCACCATTTCAAGCATTGTATATTTACCATCAGAATCTTCTTTTGAGACTTTGACGGTTATTTTGGTTCCTCGAAAGTGGATCTGTGCTCCTTCTCCATCCTTTAACACAAATCCGATGTTATGCAAATGTCTCCAGTCCTAGATCTCTTCAGTCCTAATAAAAATTAGCTTAATGGTATCACTCGACCAAAGTACAATTATAGGAATAATACTCGAACTTATGAATTCACCGCATTAAATGTTGCTGGTGGCTGGTGTTGTTATCGTTGCTGCTACTGCTGTTGTCTGTACCACCGCTGTCATATCCTCGTATCTTGTTATACATTTGAACCTGCTCTACAGTTAACATCTGCACTGTGTCCAAGTGGGCAGATAAATGAACAAATCTAAGTTGACCATAGAGGTCCCCGCTCTTATCAAGCATTAACTTGAGATTTTCTTCAGTTATTGTCTTGTTAGCAAGCGCTCTATCCATATCCTGCTCAAGAGCGATAATTGCAACTCCTATATTCTTTGCCTTGTTAGACATATTCTGATATATCAGCTCAATTTCCACTCTTTGCCTGTCAGTCAATTGAAGCTCTGATGCCATATCCAAAACATGGCGAGGACCAGGATAACCATTTAGTTCTGCTAGCTTTGCCATCCCACCGAAAGCTTCACCTGTGCCATTTCGAAGCGACTGAACATCACTATCTGAAAGTGATTTGATATTTCTTATTTCTTGTCCAGCATACGGAGAAACTTGAGAAGAACTTGAAGGTGAGGAAGGTGCGCTGTCAGTATCATTATTCAAGTAATTCTCTATTGCATGCTGCTCAGCAATTCCAGCAGTTACATTCGTAGTGCCATATATCGAATTAAAGCTAAAAAATACTCCAGAAGCGAGAATTATAACTATGAGGATTGCAGATAATCTAACTTGATGTTGGGTAAACATTATGGACTTCCCTTAACAAGGCAGCTATAATAACTGGATAGTGAAACGAGCGCTAGTAACTGAAAGTAATGTTAACAGGTAGGAAAAGCCACATAGGAGGAATATGTGTACATGTTGGTTAGTTTGTCCGACAACTTCCTAAGCGAGCTGAATTCAATACCGTAGTTAGCGAGAATAGAAGAGATGGATGGGGTGGGATTTGAACCCACAACCTCAGCCAGCTGTCTGTAAAGGCAGAGCTCTTTCTACCTATCTAAAGGGGTAGATATAGAAAGAGAACTTAACTGCTACTTGAAATGATCTTTGACATCTTGAGCTAGAATCTCTTCCTATTCTACAATGCCCCTCTCCCTTCCCTGCTAACTTGCATATAACTACCATACTGAGCATTACGCTCGGGAGTCCAATACATTCAAATGATTCGGTTTTGATTCATTGAGGCTACAAATGATAAATAAAAGTACTAGAACAATCCGTTAACTGCACATAATAAGGCGTCTTGCGCAAGTAATCTTATAAATGCAAAATAAGATACCGCATGTAATAGTTTGCGATGATGACGCTGAACTTAACTCGTTTATTCGCAATCACTTCAAATTAGACGGCTATGAAACCCATCAAGCATTATCCGCGCAAGAATGCATTGACAAATTAGCAGAGCTAGGCGATACAATCGATGCAATTACAGTGAATGGAAAGATAGCATCTGATAGAAGCGCTATGCTTATCCTAAATGCAAAGAGGATGAACAGGAATGTGAAGGTCTTTGTTTTGGCTGACAGGAATCTATCTGAGCATAAGACAAGGATAATGGATTATGGCGCTGATGAATTTGCCGTAAAGCCATTGAGCATGGAATCTTTGATTAACAAAGTAAATATAAAGTTGCTTGAAAGTGCAAAAAGTGCAGCTCCTCTTTCTTCCTAAAAGTTTCTATACAATTCTCAATCTCTGCGCCACTTACGGCGGCGTTGGCATTGCAAGACATTTTGTCCTACAGTTGCCTAAAACAAGCTCAATTTGATACCGTAGTTCTCTATAGTAGTAAAAATGGACGGGGTGGGGTTTGAACTCACGACCTTAGCCAGCTCTCTGTAAAGGCAGTTCTATCTCTTCTCTAAATGGGAAGCAGTATTAGAAAGAGAACATAACTGTTCAAATCCTAACCCGGTCCACTCTTTTTCTTTTGCATATGCTCTCCATAGCCATCCATGCGTTTTCAAGCCTCGTTTGGTTGCCTCAATTCAGTCCACACAAATTCCAGGAACAGCAACTTTTCTAAAGAGATGAGGAGATCCCACAGTACTGTCAGGATAACGTGCAAGCGCCGACCTGAATGCAGGATCGCTGGTCGCCTGCTTAAAGTGCTCCACAGACTCCCATACTGCATAATTGATAAACACGCAACTTCCTCCAATGCCCCGATGAAGCTGTGTAGAGATGAACCCTGACTTCTGCTTTAGGTAGGCTGCGTCTGCTGCCCAAGCTTTGAGCAGGCTATCCACATCTTCTGGCTTGACATTGAATTTGTTAATCAAGATTACAGATTGCCCATTCCTCTGTTCTTCTAGTTGTGCAGCAAGTGTCACATTTTCATCCATTTCAACCATTTTTAACATAACATCAATACGGTTTTTTATCAAAAAAAGATTATGCATTGGATCAAGATCCTATTGCCTCCAGCCCCCAAGGTTCCAGAGATATCAGCCATACTTGCTTTTTGTCCTATCATCCCCACTCCCATTCTCTGGCTGATAGATTACCTTCTCTATCTATCTGAACTTCAAAAACAGTTATCATGTTATTCATAAAACCTAGTTCGCCCGTTGTTGAAGGTGTACTCCAGATTCCTACACCGCGGGTTATTATGGTTCCCTCAGGAGTGATGTTCCCTACTACCTGATTGGTCCAAGTTGCCACGTCACCACCCTGTGTTCTTAGTATACCCTGCCCTTCACCACGAAATGTTCCATCAGCATTGAGTGTGCTTACGCTTGTCCCAGTGTTTATTGCATTAGTTACAGTATCACCACCATTGGTAATAGTCGCATTAGCCATGAAGCTGGATTCTAACTGAGGTTGCGGTGTAACAGCAAGTACTCTTTGTCCTATGATTCTGCCTTGTTCTACAAAAAATGGATTTCCCAGCGATGCGGTGGCGAAAGTAGCATTCCTTTCTTCACCAGGGATAGTACCAGCAGTTGTCAAGTCAGTCTGAGCAAATGAATCGACTGCGCTAATGCTAAAAATAACTCCTAGGACCGCTGCGAATGCCACAAAGGAGATGGCTAGAATAATTCTATCAAATTTTCTACTGATACTCATTGTTTGAACAAACTCACTGTTATTCAAGTTAAGCATTTCACCAGCTTCATAGCGAATGGTCTTATGATAAAAGCATCACTTCTAGTTAGCCCAGACGTTTTTGTAATCCGAGCATGTACTTCTATCAGTAACTATTGTTGGCTACTATGCTACGCGGATGTTAATCCATCATATCAAGAGCGAGCCGTACCGCTGCTAGTTAGTAGCATCTGATGGTGATGGTGAAGCAGGTATCGCTCCAATCTGCTGCATCAATCCCATCATGTCTGCAGTTACCCAATGTTCTACAAATTTGCCATCGATGATAGTAAAGAAATCCATCGAAGTAATAGATCCCTTCTTGCCCGACTGCGGTACCCCTTGGAACTCTCCTTTATGAGTGCCAGTAACATTCATACGGATTGCGACTTTATCTGCTCCTTCTGCCACTACGTCTTCGATGTCATGATGAATGTCTGGAAATGCAGTGATGATGGCAGCAATGAGTTGCTTGTGTCCATTCCAATCCATTGTAGGCATTCCTGAAAAGTGAAGGGAGTAGTTAGTGATCGATACTAACTGCTCCATACTTTCTATATCATGTCGATCGAAAGCCTCAAAGAACTGATGAACCACCTGTTTATTTTTTTGTTGTTCTTGTCATGATGATGATGATGCCATTGTTTGGGTACACGAATTGTTCGCAGTTTAAACGTTTTTGGTTTTTTTATCGTCAAACTTTCCTAGTATTAAAGACATTCTGAAGAATCATAGATATAACCGCTTGTTCTACTTCTTGTCTTCAAAAACGTGTAGCCTTTTCTCTACTACTTTTGTTGTTGTATCCTTCCTATTCTTCTACCGCTAATCCTTTTATCTTGATAATTATCTGCTCAACTTGACAAATGTAATCCATAAGTTGCTCGTAGCGGTAGAGCAGACATAATCAGTATTGGATAAAGGCTTACATGTGGTACAGCAAAAGAGAGCAAGCTGAGAGCCTAGGACTCTCAAACACCATCTCATCAAAAACTTCTTTCTATCGGATTTACCTAAGGCATTGCTAGAGGTTTTGTCCGACAGCTATTCAAATCAGCCCAATATGATATCATAGTTCTGTAATAGTAAGAAATGGACCGGGTGGGAGTTGAACCCACAATCTCACATCAGCAATAACTTTCTTAGGTCGCTCCTTATTCCCTATGTAAAGGAGGGCAGATGTGGAATTGGGATTTTAATAACTATATCCAAAATATTGTGAAATTCACCTATGAATTGCATTCCTAGCTTTTGAGATCTGCTTAAATAAGTAGTTTATTATATAATTTATAAGATTGAATAAGTCGCAAAAGAAAAAGCAACGAAATAATGAAGTAAAGCAAAGACTAGCTCTGGGATTACTTGTAGTAGCGGGATTTATTGGAACACTATTTGCAGCGCCTGTTCTTGCAACTGTAGCAGAAAGCTTCCTAGTTATAGAAAAAGCTAGAGTTACGGTAGACGATGATGATGAAGAACTCACGACTGAATTGGACGTCGAAGGACTACAAATTCCAACCGATGGAAGCGAAGGAGCATTTGGTTATGGAATTCTCACAAAGGATGGGGATGCAATCCTAGTTTCTACTACACACGCAGAAGTACTGGATAGCGAAGCTCAGAGATTCATTGAGGATCCAATCTGGCATAACCATTTCGTGAAGCTTGGCGATATGGAGCAGTGTGGGGAAGATCAAGGATTAGTAGACATCACTTGGCAGTCTCCTGGAGAGGTGGGAATTGACGATAACATCGCAACGATCAGCGATGTACCAACTGACGAATTTGAAGGATGGGACAGCATAACTGGCGAACCACTATCAAT
>OCZS010000508.1_pt1 | contig 12855 bp, 9 predicted proteins | sample 1539071 | NCBI WGS metagenome assembly OCZS01 (sample SAMEA3113584, study PRJEB22503) | soil metagenome
CGAAGGGCAATAGCTCAACTGGCAGAGCATCGGTCTCCAAAACCGAAGGTTGGGGGTTCAAGTCCCTCTTGCCCTGCAAGTGACGAAGAGAGCTAGTCAGCGGAGAGGTCAACGGCGTGGCAGACAGCGAAAAGCCGGCTGAGCAGTCCCGCGACGCCACTGAGCTGAACGACGACTCAGTGCAGAACGGGGAGGACGTCGTCGACTCGGCCCGCCCGTCGACAGATGGCCAGGCTGAGGACGAGGTGTCCACTGACGATCGGAACGGACAGGTCGACCGCCTCGTTGGCGTTGGCGCCCCGCGACGCCGCAGCACTTCGGTCACCACAGGATCCACCACGCCAGCCAAGGCCGGCCGGGAATCGAAAAATCGCGCCACTCCCAGCCAGCGTCGAGGGCCGGCGAAAAGGGAACGGACGGGACCTGTCCGGTTCGTCCGGGAGTCGATCGGAGAGCTGCGGAAGGTGGTCTATCCCACCGGTCAGCAGGTGCTCCAGTACTTCGTCGTCGTCTTGGTCTTCGTGCTGTTCGTCATTGCCTACGTCAGCCTGTTGGACCTTGGCTTCGGCACGGCAATATTCAAGATCTTCAGCTAATGACCCATTCTCAGCCAAGTTACGGAGTTACCGACGTGTCTGACACCTACCCAACCGTCGATCCGCGAGACCAGGCGGAATCGGTGGAGGGACCGTCGCGCTCTCCGGAGTCCATCGATGTCCCTGCGGACGTGACCGACAACTCCGAAAGCACTAGGTCACCAGGCGAAGACGACTTCGACATCGACCTCGGCGGAGAGAGCTATCGCTCGAGCTCCGAGGATGAGGTATCGATCAACCTCGATTTCGGCGGCACGAGCTCCGAGGCACCCGAGGCGCAGGAATCGGAGATCGACCTGGACTTCGGCACTGCAGCTGAGCCGGAGCCCGACGAACCGTTGGAGGTCGATGAACACGACGCCGGCGCAGAGGCACTTGAGATATTCCGCTCCGAGCTTCGGCGGAAGCCGGGCGAGTGGTATGTCGTCCACACCTATTCCGGCATGGAGAATCGCGTCCTGCAGAACCTCGAGAACCGAGTGTCCTCGCTCAACATGGAGGACTACATCTACGAGATCATCGTGCCGACCGAGGAAGTGACCGAGATCCGCAACGGCCAGCGCAAGCAGGTCAAGCGGACGGTGCTGCCGGGCTACGTGCTGGTCCGGATGGACCTCACCGACGAGTCGTGGTCGACCGTTAGGCACACGCCCTCGGTGACCGGATTCGTCGGCCACTCGAATCAGCCCGTGCCGCTGAGCTACGACGAGGTCGAGAAGATGCTGGCTCCCGCCGTGCTGGCTGCAGCGACGGCCACCAGCGGGGGTCCCACCCGGCGACGCAAGAAGGTGGAGGTTGCCGACTTCACCGTGGGCGATTCGGTCATGGTGGTCGACGGCCCGTTCGCCGGCGTCCATGCGACGATCACCGAGATCAACGTCAACAGCCAGCGACTCAAGGCCCTGGTGGAGATCCTCGGTCGTGAGACTCCCGTCGATCTCACGTTCCCGCAAGTCCAGAAGGTGTGATCGACACACCGCAACCTCCCGCCGACCGGGTCATATATCGACCCGATCCTGACCAGCTGCGGGCAGCCGCCGGCAGCAGCCCAGAAGAAGGATCCAACCAGAATGCCTCCCAAGAAGAAGGTCGCGGCCCTCGTCAAGGTCGCTTTGAACGCCGCGTCCGCCACGCCGGCGCCCCCGGTCGGTACCGCGCTCGGCCCGCATGGCGTCAACATCATGGAGTTCGTCAAGGCGTACAACGCCGCGACGGAATCGATGCGCGGCACGGTGATCCCGGTTGAAATCACTATCTACGAGGACCGCTCGTTCACCTTCATCACCAAGACGCCCCCGGCCGCGGAGTTGATCAAGAAGGCGGCCGGCGTGCCCAAGGGCTCGGCCGTCCCCCAGCGGGACAAGGTCGGCAAGATCACCCGGGATCAGGTGCGGGAAATCGCCAACACCAAGCTCCCCGATCTGAACGCCAACGACGTCGAGTCGGCAATGAAGATCGTCGAGGGGACCGCCCGCTCGATGGGCGTGACCGTCGCCGACTGACCCAATTCGGCCGGAAAGTGCTGAGCAAAAGCGCATTCCGGAGCCGGAGAGCGGCAACTCGCCAGCACTTTCCGGACACCATCACCCTGGAAGGGCCGGCGCGGTCCGTACCAGAACTGGCCAAGAAGAAAGGACCAGCCAACCATGAAGCGCAGCAAGGGCTACACCGCGGTCGCGGAAAAGGTCGACAAGGCCAAGCTCTACGCACCGGCGGAGGCACTGGAGTTCGCCAAGGCCAACACGACGGCCAAGTTCGACGAGACGGTCGATGTCGCGATGCGACTGGGCGTCGATCCGCGCAAGGCTGACCAGATGGTGCGCGGTACCGTGAACCTCCCGAACGGGACCGGCAAGACCGCACGGGTCCTCGTTTTCGCCACCGGCGAGCGGGCGGAGCAGGCGAAGGCGGCCGGAGCCGACGAGGTCGGTGCCGACGAGCTGATCGAGAAGATCATGGGCGGCTATCTGGACTTCGATGCCGTGGTCGCCACACCGGACATGATGGGCAAGGTTGGCCGATTGGGCCGGGTGCTCGGGCCGCGTGGGCTGATGCCCAACCCGAAGACCGGCACCGTCACCGTCGACGTGGCCAAGGCCGTCTCGGACATCAAGGGCGGCAAGATCGAGTTCCGGGTCGACCGGCACGCGAACCTGCACTTCCTGATCGGCAAGTCGTCATTCAGCACCAAGCAGCTCAGCGAGAACTACTTCGCGGCCCTCGACGAGGTGTTGCGCCTCAAGCCGAGCGCCTCCAAGGGCCGCTATCTTCGCAAGGTCACGGTCTCCACGACCATGGGCCCTGGCGTATCAATCGATCCCAATAAGACCCGGCCGGACGCCGAGTAGGCCATCGTTCGCCCTAGACAGCTCAGGCAGGGCTGTCCAGGTCCCGTCGCGCTACCTGGAGCAGTGGGTCACCGCTGAGTCGGTAGACGATCCACTCATCCAGCGGCACGGCGCCAAGTCTGCGGTAGAAGTCGATAGACGGCTGGTTCCAGTTCAGGACTGCCCACTCCAGTCGGGCGTATCCGCGTTCCACGGCCAAGGCAGCCAGTGACCGCAGCAAGGCCTTGCCGTGCCCCGCACCGCGATGCTCCGGCTTGACGTACAGGTCCTCGAGATAGATGCCGTGTACCCCTTCCCAGGTGGAGAAGTTGCGGAAGTAGAGCGCGAACCCGACGACCTCGTCGCCGGTCTCGGCCACCAATGCGTACGCCGCCGGCTGGGCCCCGAAGAGCGCGGCGCGCAATTGATTGGGTGTGGCCTTGACCTGATCCGCTGATCGCTCGTAGGTCGCCAATTCCAGGATGAGGGAGTGGATGCGGTCGACGTCGGTTTCGAGGGCCTGTCGGACGAGGGGCACTCTCTCAGCGTAGGGGCGCGGATTCGACTCGGTCGGCCGGCGATATTTGTCCGACCAGGGACCGGCCGGTAAGGTACGAGGCACCGAAGACCGCTGGTTGATCATGCTCATCTTGAGCCGATCCGAAGTTCCGCAAGGATGCCCGCGCAGGTGCTCGAGCTTGGGAACCCACGTTCTCGACCATGCCCCGTGCCTGCGCGCTGGGGCTTTCTTGTTGTTCGGCAGCCTGCCCTTCGGTAGCGCTACAGCAGTAGCGCGTGACGAACTGGAGGGACCATGGCGAAGCCAGACAAAGTGGCTGCCGTCGCCGAGTTGAAAGACAAGTTCACCAGCTCAGCGGGAGCGGTACTGACCGAGTACCGCGGCCTATCGGTGAAGGCGCTCAAAGAACTGCGCACCTCGCTTGGCCAGAGCGCGAGCTATGCCGTGTCCAAGAACACGCTGACCACGATCGCTGCTCGCGAAGCAGGGATCGACGGCCTCGAGGAGCAGCTCGTCGGTCCAACGGCTATCGCTTTCATCGACGGAGATCCCGTCGTCGTGGCGAAAGGCCTGCGGGATTTCGCCCGGACCAATCCTCAGCTGGTGATCAAGGGCGGCGTGGTCGAGGGCAAGCTCCTGGGACCTGATGACGTCCGGAAGCTTGCCGATCTCGAATCGCGTGAGGTGTTGCTGGCCAGGGTCGCCGGCGGCATGCAGGGAGTGCTGGCCCAAGCCATCTCACTGATCTCTGCGCCGCTGTCCCAGGCTGCGCGGCTGTTCAGCGCTTTGCAGTCGGCCGCCGAGGAAGACCCCTCGCTGATCGCCGGCCGGGGCACGCCAGCGGAGGACATCGCAGAGCCGAGCAACACCGAACTCGCTGCTCAGGCCGACGTAGCAACGCCGACCGATCTCGCTCCGGCGGCTCCGGCCATCTCCGCCGAGGCGGCACCTGCCGCTGGGGCATCACCGACGACCGACGCGGCACCCGCCGTTGACGATGTACCGACCACCGACGCGGCACCCGCCGCTGACGAAGTACCGACCACCGACGCGGCACCCGCCGCGCCCGATACGTCTGCGGCAGACGCCGCGGGCGACAAGTAAGAAGGGACCCGCCATCATGGCGAAGCTCAGCACCACAGAGCTCCTGGATGCGTTCAAGGAGCTGACCCTGATCGAGCTCAGCGAGTTCGTGAAGGAGTTCGAGACCACCTTCGGCGTGACCGCGGCGGCACCCGTTGCCGTGGCTGCGGCCGCCGCACCTGCCGCTGCTGGCGGCGACGGCGCTGCCCCAGAGGAAGAAGAGAGCGACGAGGTCGACGTCATCCTCGAGGCCGCCGGGGACAAGAAGATTCAGGTCATCAAGGAGGTCCGCAGCCTCACCAGCCTCGGCCTGAAAGAGGCCAAGGATCTGGTCGAAGCGGCTCCGAAGGCTGTCCTGGAGAAGGTCAACAAGGAAGCCGCCGGCAAGGCCCGCGAGGCCCTCGAGGCCGCTGGCGCGTCGGTCTCCGTCAAGTGAGCTGAACGGGGTGCGGACCGTGCGGTTCGCACCCCGGGCTAGCTAAAAGTGCCGGCAGTCGGCCAGCCGCTTTCCGCGTAGCGGAATCATCGTTCCAAATCTCTTTTTCCCATCGTCCGGTCGCGAGCACGACGCAGTCAGCGCAGGGGACGTGACGAGGCACGTGGAGTCCCAGATTTAGCGATCGGCGACCGCCCGTCCGGTGACCTTCTGGGGAGTGATCTGGATGAGCATGTTGCGGTCGCCCGGCGCCCAGGGCACCACACCAGCAACGGTCAGCAGGCGATTGACCTCTTGTGGCTCGTCGACCGGTTCCGCGCGCCCGCTTGCCACCACGCTCCACCCTCGGTGGTAGCGCTGGTCGATCTCGTCAATCTCGAAGACAACGTCGGTCAAGCCGCTCAACTCCGATAACGAACTGTTCGGTGACGTACGGAACAGAATGCTGCCGTCGAAGTAGACATACGTGACTGGGAGGATCTGCAACCCTTCCGAGCCCTGCCAAGCGACGCGGCCGACGCTCTGGGTAGATAGCAGCTCGCGGCAGCGGGTGGGACTGATCGCACTGAAGCTCTGCGGTGCGTCGTCATCGTCGTCTCGGCGGGCCATGTTCATGATCATCCCGTCCTAGCCGTGCCGGGCGCAAGGGGAGGAAAGTCTCTATCCACGGGCCTTGCCAATGCCCCGATGGGGAGTATGATCTCCGCCAAGGCAGTCGGGAGATTTGACTGCTCTAGTTGTTGCTGCGCTCTGGCCCTTGACCAATGCTGCGCGCACGTCTATATTTGGGGTTTGCCCCTCGCACTTTGTCGACCCCGCGTCTGATCGTTCGATTTGACTCGGGTCGTTCACCATGCGCGGAGCTCGTTTCGCCCGCCCGCGAGCCCTCGGAGAGGACCCACTGTTGGCCGCCTCGCGCACCGCCTCCAAGAACACTGTTGTATCACCTACCGGCAGGATCTCCTTCGCGAAGATCGCCGAACCGATGGAAGTTCCGGATCTGCTCGACCTGCAGATCGACTCATTTGACTGGCTTGTCGGCAACGAGGCCTGGCGCAACCGCGTCGACACCGCGCTGGGCGAAGGCCGCACGGACATCAACACCAAGTCCGGCCTGGAGGAGATCTTCGAGGAGATCTCGCCGATCGAGGATTTCTCCGGGACTATGTCCCTGTCATTCCGCGATCACCGCTTCGAGCCGCCGAAGAACACGGTGGACGAGTGCAAGGACCGCGACGTTACCTACGCCGCGCCATTGTTCGTCACCGCCGAGTTCATGAACAACGAGACCGGCGAGATCAAGAGCCAGACGGTTTTCATGGGTGACTTCCCCCTGATGACCGACAAGGGCACGTTCGTCATCAACGGCACTGAGCGTGTCGTGGTGTCCCAGCTGGTCCGCTCACCGGGCGTCTACTTCGAGCAGACCACCGACAAGACCTCGGACAAGGACATCTACACCTGCAAGATCATCCCGTCTCGCGGTGCGTGGCTGGAGTTCGAGATCGACAAGCGTGACATGGTCGGCGTCCGGCTCGACCGCAAGCGCAAGCAGAACGTCACGGTTCTGCTCAAGGCCCTCGGCTGGTCCGACGCGCAGATCCTGGAGGAGTTCGGCGAGTACGAGTCCGTGCGGCTCACCCTGGAGAAAGATCACACCTCCACCCAGGACGAGGCGCTGCTCGACATCTACCGCAAGCTTCGGCCCGGCGAGCCGCCGACCCGCGAGGCGGCGCAGGCGCTGCTGGAGAACTACTACTTCAACCCCAAGCGCTACGACCTGGCCAAGGTGGGTCGCTACAAGATCAACAAGAAGCTCGGCCTCGAGCTGCCCTTCGACAAGCAGGTCTTGACGATCGAGGACATCGTCGCTGCCATCCGCTTCGTCGTCGCGCTGCACGAGGGTCGCGAGACGCTGGAGTCCCCGCGCGGTGAATTGCTGGTCGAAGAGGACGACATCGACCACTTCGGCAACCGGCGGCTGCGTACGGTCGGCGAGTTGATCCAGAACCAGCTGCGTACCGGTCTGGGCCGCATGGAGCGTGTTGTCCGGGACCGGATGACCACCCAGGACGTCGAGGCCATCACCCCGCAGACGTTGATCAACATCCGGCCGGTGGTGGCGGCGCTGAAGGAGTTCTTCGGCACCTCACAGCTCAGCCAGTTCATGGACCAGACCAACCCGGTGGCCGGCTTGACCCACAAGCGCCGCCTCTCGGCCCTCGGTCCCGGCGGTCTGTCCCGGGATCGGGCGGGCATGGAGGTGCGCGACGTGCACACCTCGCACTACGGCCGGATGTGTCCGATCGAAACGCCGGAAGGCCCGAACATCGGCCTGATCGGCTCGCTGGCCAGCTTCGGTCGCGTCAACGCCTTCGGCTTCGTGGAGACGCCGTACCGCAAGGTCGAGAAGGGCCGGGTCACCGACCAGATCGACTACCTGACGGCTGATGAGGAAGACCGCTTCATCATCGCGCAGGCCAACGCCAAGTTGGACAAGGCCGGCAAGTTCACCGAAGAGCGGGTGCTGGTCCGCAAGCGCCACGGCGAGGCCGATGAGGTGGCTGCCTCCGAGGTGCACTACATGGACGTCTCGCCGCGGCAGATGGTTTCCGTCGCGACGGCCATGATCCCGTTCCTTGAGCACGACGACGCCTCCCGGGCTTTGATGGGCGCGAACATGCAGCGCCAGGCGGTGCCACTGATCCGCTCGGAGGCTCCGTTTGTCGGGACCGGTATGGAGTACCGCGGCGCCGTCGATGCCGGTGACGTGACGGTGGCTACCCAGGCCGGTGCCGTCACCTCCGTCAGCGCCGATCTGATCGACGTCGCCCACGACGACGGCACGTACAAGACCTACCGACTTTCCAAGTTCCGTCGGTCCAATCAGGGCACCTGCATCAACCAGCGCCCGCTGGTCACCGTGGGGCAGCGGGTCGAGGTCGGTACGCCGCTGGCCGACGGTCCCTGCACCGATCACGGTGAGATGGCGTTGGGGCGCAACCTGCTCGTGGCATTCATGCCGTGGGAAGGCCACAACTACGAGGACGCGATCATCCTCAGCCAGCGTCTGGTGCAGGACGACGTGCTCACCTCGATCCACATCGAGGAGCACGAGGTCGACGCCCGCGACACCAAGCTGGGTGCCGAGGAGATCACTCGCGACATCCCGAACATCGGTGAGGAGATGCTCGCCGATCTCGACGAGCGAGGCATTATCCGGATCGGGGCCGAAGTCAGCACCGGCGACATCCTGGTCGGCAAGGTCACGCCGAAGGGCGAGACCGAGCTGACGCCGGAAGAGCGGCTGCTGCGCGCGATCTTCGGTGAGAAGGCCCGCGAGGTGCGCGACACCTCGCTAAAGGTGCCGCACGGCGAGTCCGGCACGGTCATCGGGGTCCGGGTCTTTGATCGGGATTCCGAGGACGAGCTCTCGCCCGGCGTCAACCAGTTGGTCAGGGTGTACGTGGCCCAGAAGCGCAAGATCTCCGACGGTGACAAGCTTGCCGGCCGGCACGGTAACAAGGGTGTGATCTCCAAGATCCTCCCGATCGAGGACATGCCGTTCCTTGAGGACGGCACCCCGGTCGACATCGTGCTCAACCCGCTTGGTGTGCCCAGCCGGATGAATGTCGGCCAGGTGCTGGAGACCCATCTGGGATGGGTGGCCAAGCAGGGCTGGCAGCTCGACGGTGCCAAGGGCCTGTGGGCAGACCGGTTGCGGGACGTCGGGTTGACCGACGTGGGCGGCAACACCAAGCTGGCCACGCCGGTGTTCGACGGCGCCACCGAGGAAGAGATCACCGGCTTGCTCGGCAACACCCACCCGAACCGGGACGGCACCCGACTCGTCGACGCCGAAGGCAAGGCCCGGCTCTTCGACGGTCGCAGCGGCGAGCCTTTCCCCGCGCCGGTCGGCGTGGGCTACATCTACATGCTGAAGCTGCACCACCTGGTGGACGACAAGATTCACGCGCGCTCCACCGGCCCGTACTCGATGATCACGCAACAGCCGCTGGGCGGTAAGGCCCAGTTCGGCGGCCAGCGGTTCGGCGAGATGGAGGTGTGGGCCCTGGAGGCGTACGGCGCGGCCTGGGCTCTGCAGGAGCTGCTCACCATCAAGTCCGACGACGTTCCAGGCCGGGTCAAGGTCTATGAGGCAATCGTCAAGGGAGAGAACATTCCCGAGCCCGGCATCCCCGAATCGTTCAAGGTGCTGGTCAAGGAGATGAAGTCGCTCTGCTTGAACGTCGAGGTGCTGTCCAGCGACGGCACCGAGGTCGAGCTGCGGGATTCCGACGAGGACTACCGCAGCAGTGAGGACTTCGGCATCGACCTGTCGCGACGCCCGGGTGAGTCCCTCGGCGTCGTGGACGAGGTTTGACGAGCCAATCACGCGGCCTGAGCCTGTCAAAGCCACGAATCCCTCGACCGGCTCAGGACACGGACAAGTAACACAACCGAGCAAGGCATAGAGAAAGAAGACAAGCAACGTGCTTGATGTGAACTTCTTCGACGAGATCCGCATCGGCCTGGCCACCGCCGACGAGATCCGGCAGTGGTCGCACGGTGAGGTGAAGAAGCCGGAGACGATCAACTACCGCACGCTCAAGCCGGAGCGGGACGGTCTGTTCTGCGAGAAGATCTTCGGTCCCACCCGGGACTGGGAGTGCTACTGCGGCAAGTACAAGCGGGTCCGCTTCAAGGGCATCATCTGCGAGCGATGTGGCGTCGAGGTCACCCGCTCCAAGGTGCGCCGGGAGCGGATGGGTCACATCGAGCTCGCCGCTCCGGTGACCCACATCTGGTACTTCAAGGGCGTGCCCAGCCGTCTCGGCTATCTGCTGGACGTGGCACCGAAGGACCTGGAGAAGGTCATCTACTTCGCGGCGTACATGATCACCGGCGTGGACGACGAGGCCCGGCACCGGGACCTGTCCTCGCTGGAGGCGAAGATCGACGTCGAGCGCAAACAGCTGGAGAACCGGCGTGACGCCGACATCGAGGCGCGGATGAAGAAGCTGGAGGAGGACCTCGCCGGCCTCGAGAACGAAGGCGCGAAGGCCGACGCCAAGCGCAAAGTTCGCGAAGGTGCCGAGCGTGAGGTCAAGCAGCTGCGCGACCGCGCGCAGCGGGAGCTCGATCGGCTCGAAGCCGTCTGGAGCCGCTTCAAGAACCTCCGGGTGCAAGATCTCGAGGGCGACGAGGTGCTCTACCGGGAGATGAAGACCCGGTTCGGCAAGTACTTCGAGGGCTCGATGGGCGCCGACGCCATCCAGAAGCGGCTGGAGACCTTTGACCTCGAGGGAGAGGCGGCCGCGCTGAAGGAGACCATCCAGACCGGCAAGGGGCAGCGCAAGACGCGGGCCCTCAAGCGGCTCAAGGTTGTTTCAGCGTTCCTCACCACCAAGAATTCCCCGACCGGCATGGTGCTGGACTGCGTGCCGGTGATCCCGCCGGACCTGCGTCCGATGGTGCAGCTGGACGGCGGCCGGTTCGCCACGTCTGATCTCAACGACCTGTACCGCCGGGTCATCAACCGGAACAACCGCCTGAAGCGGCTTCTCGACCTGGGCGCACCCGAGATCATCGTGAACAACGAGAAGCGGATGCTGCAGGAAGCCGTCGACTCGCTGTTCGACAACGGCCGGCGCGGGCGTCCCGTCACCGGTCCCGGCAACCGGCCGCTCAAGTCCATCTCGGACATGCTCAAGGGCAAGCAGGGCCGGTTCCGCCAGAACCTGCTCGGCAAGCGCGTCGACTACTCCGGTCGCTCGGTGATCGTGGTGGGCCCCCAACTCAAGCTCCATCAGTGCGGCCTGCCCAAGGCCATGGCGCTCGAACTCTTCAAGCCGTTTGTGATGAAGCGGCTGGATGATCTCAACCACGCGCAGAACATCAAGTCGGCGAAGCGGATGGTGGAGCGGCAGCGGCCCGTGGTGTGGGACGTGCTCGAGGAGGTCATCACCGAGCATCCGGTGCTGCTGAACCGGGCGCCGACGCTGCACCGGCTGGGCATTCAGGCCTTCGAACCGCAACTGATCGAGGGCAAGGCCATCCAGATCCACCCCCTGGTCTGTACGGCCTTCAACGCCGACTTCGACGGCGATCAGATGGCCGTACACCTGCCGCTCTCGGCCGAAGCGCAGGCCGAGGCTCGGATCTTGATGCTGTCGACAAACAACATCCTCAAGCCGGCCGACGGTCGTCCGGTGACCATGCCGACTCAAGACATGATCATCGGCATCTACTACCTGACCATGCAGAATGACGGCGAGCTTGGTGAGGGTCGGGCGTTCGGTTCGGTGGCCGAGGCGCTGATGGCGTTCGACCGCGGTGAGCTGAGCGTCCAGGCCAAGATCAAGTTGCGGCTCCGGGACATCGTTCCGCCGCCGGGCCGCGAGCTCAACGCCAACGGCACGATCCTGCTGGAGACGACGCTGGGCCGTGCACTGTTCAACGATGCCCTGCCGGCCGACTATCCGTACGCGGACTACGAGGTCGGCAAGAAGCAGCTGGGCCAGATCGTCAACGATCTCGCCGAGCGCTATGCCAAGGTCGACGTCGCCAGCTGCTTGGATCAGCTCAAGGACATCGGCTTCCACTGGGCTACTCGGTCCGGGGTGACCGTCTCCATCGGCGACGTCTCGACGCCCGCCAACAAGGCGGAGATCTTGTCCGGCTACGAGGACCGGGCCAGCAAGATCGACCGGCAGTACGAGCGCGGTCTGATCACCGAGGACGAGCGGCGCCAGGAGCTGATCGAGATTTGGACCGACGCCACGTCGCGGCTCGGGACGGCGATGGAGCAGAACTTCGACAAGAACAACCCGATCTACATGATGGTGCACTCCGGTGCCCGCGGGAACATGGTGCAGATGCGCCAGATCGCCGCCATGCGAGGTCTGGTGGTCAACCCGAAGGGCGAGATCATCGCGCGGCCGATCAAGTCGAACTTCCGTGAGGGCTTGAGCGTGCTGGAGTACTTCATCTCCACCCACGGCGGCCGCAAGGGTCAGGCTGACACGGCGCTACGTACCGCCGACTCCGGCTACCTGACGCGTCGGCTCGTCGACGTCGCCCAGGACGTGATCATCCGTGAGGAGGACTGCGGCACCGAGCGTGGCCTGACCAAGACCATTGCCCGCGACGAGTCCGGTCGGCTCAGCCTCGACGAGCATGTCGAGACTGCCGTCTACGCCCGAAGCCTGGCCACCGACGTGCTCGGCCCGGACGGTGAGGTGCTGCTCGCCGCCGGTGTCGATCTTGGCGACATCAACATCGCCAAGCTGGTCGATGCGGGCGTGACGACCGTCAAGGTGCGCAGCGTCCTCACCTGTGAGTCGACGTCGGGCACCTGTGCCATGTGCTACGGCCGATCCCTGGCCAGCGGCAAGCTGGTGGATGTCGGCGAGGCCGTCGGCATCGTGGCCGCGCAGTCCATCGGTGAGCCCGGTACTCAGCTGACGATGCGTACCTTCCACACCGGTGGTGTGATCGGTGACGACATCACCCAGGGTCTGCCGCGCGTGCAGGAGCTCTTCGAGGCTCGCCAGCCGAAGGGCAAGGCGCCGATCTCAGAGGCTGCCGGCCGGGTGCAGATCGAGGATTCCGACCGCTTGCGCAAGCTCGTGATCACCCCTGACGACGGGTCGGAGGCGACGGACTTCGTGGTCAGCCGCCGCGCCCGCCTGCTGGTGGAGGACGGGGATCACGTGGACGTGGGCCAGCAGCTGACCGCGGGTACACCGGATCCGCACGACGTGCTGCGAGTCCTCGGTGTTCGCCGGGTGCAGGAGCACCTGGTGGACGAGGTGCAGTCGGTTTACCGGACCCAAGGTGCGCCGATCCACGACAAGCACATCGAGATCATCATCCGGCAGATGCTGCGCC
>OCZS010000510.1_pt1 | contig 12827 bp, 11 predicted proteins | sample 1539071 | NCBI WGS metagenome assembly OCZS01 (sample SAMEA3113584, study PRJEB22503) | soil metagenome
GCCGGGACCGGCAGGTCGGGCCGGAGCTGGCGCGGGTCGGGCACCGGGGCCGAGACGTGCTGGGTGGCGATGGCCACCGGGTTGGCGCCGGCGTAGGGGGTCCGCCCGCAGACCGCCTCGAACAGCACGCACCCGAGCGCGTACTGGTCGGTGGCCGGGCCGACGTCGTCGCCCTTGGCCTGCTCGGGGGCCACGTAGCTGGCGCTCCCCAGGACCATGCCGGTCCTGGTCAGGGTGGCCGAGCTGGCCGCCTTGGCGATGCCGAAGTCGGTCACCTTGGCCCGCCCGCCCGGCCCGATGAGGATGTTCCCGGGCTTGACGTCCCGGTGGACCAGCCGGTGGGCGTGGGCGGCGGCCAGGGCCCGGGCCACCTGCTCGCCCAGGGCGAAGGCCTCGCTCCAGGGCAGCCGGCCCCTGGCCGCGATCCGCTCGGCCAGGGTCTCGCCCTCGACCAGCTCCATCACGATGAAGGCGCTCCCGCCCAGCTCCCCGTAGTCGTAGACGCCGGCCACCCCGGGGTGCGACAGCCCGGCCGCGGCCCTGGCCTCGCGCCGGAACCGCTCCAGGAAGGCCGGCTCGTCGGCCAGCTCCCGGCGCAGCACCTTGACCGCGACCGGCCGGCCGAGGCTCTCGTCGACCGCCCGGTACACCGACCCCATGCCGCCGCCGGCCAGCCGCTCCCCGAGCCGGTACCGGTCCCCGAGCAGGGCGACGATCATCATCCCCCTCCCATGTAGGCCCGCATGACGTCCCGGGCGATCGGGGCGGCGGTGCGGCCGCCGGTGATCTCGCTGCCCACGTCGCCGCCCTCCTCGACCACCACCGCGACCGCGATCTGGCGGTCCCCCGACCCGGTGAAGCCGATGAACCAGGCATGCGGGTTCCGGCCCTGGGCGTGCTGGGCGGTGCCGGTCTTGCCGGCCACCTCGAGGCCGGGGATCCGGGCGTTGACCCCGGTCCCGCTCTCGACCACCTGGCGCATCATGTCCCGGAGGTCGCCGGCCACCTGCTCGGGGATCACCTGGCCGAAGTCCTCCCCCTCGAACCGCTTGACCACCGAGCCCTTGTCGGAGACGACCCGCTGGGCCACGAACGGCCCCATCCGCCGGCCGCCGTTGGCGATGGTCGCGGCCACCGTGGCCATCTGGAGCGGGGAGACGCGGACGTCGCGCTGGCCGATGGCGCTCTGGGCGGTGGCGGGCACGTCCTGCTCCTCGGGGATCGAGCTGGTCGCCGCCGGGAGCTGGTAGGGGCTGGGCTGGTTGAAGCCGAACTTCTCGGCCTCGGCGGCCAGCTTCTCGCTGCCCAGCTCGACCCCGAGGGCGGCGAAGGTGGTGTTGCAGGAGATCCGCAGCGCCTCGGTCAGGGTCAGGGTGCCGCCCCCGCCGCAGCTGGAGCCGCCGAAGTTGCGGATGTCGGCCGAGGTCTGGGGCACGTCGTAGACGTCCGGGGAGGGCAGCTCGTCGCTCATGGAGGTGCCGTTCTCCAGCGCCGCCGCCGCCGTGACCACCTTGAAGGTCGACCCGGGGGGGTACAGCGCCCCGGCGGCCCGGTTCAGCAGCGGCCCGTCCTCGTCGTTGATCAGGCGCTCCCAGTTGCGCCGGATCTCCTCCGGGTTGTGGCTGGACAGCTGGTTGGGGTTGTAGCGGGGGAAGGTGGTCATGGCCAGCACGGCCCCGGTGCGCGGGTCGAGGGCGACCACCGCCCCCTTGCGCCCTCCCAGCGCCCCCTCGGCCGCCGCCTGGGTGGCCCGGTCGAGGGTCAGGACCAGGGTGCCGCCGGGGGTCTCGCGGGCGGTGAGCAGGTCGGTGACGTTCTGGCCGAACTGCTCGGGGGCCCGCCCGAGCAGGAACGAGTTGAACTCCTGCTCGGCCAGGGTGCGGCCGAAGACCAGCGAGTAGAAGCCGGTGACCATGCCGTAGCGAGGGCCCTGGGGGTACTCGCGGACGAACTCCAGCGGGTCGCCACGCCTGGTGGAGCGGACCGACCTGGCCACCTCGAAGTTGTTGGCGAGCACGATCGGCCCCCGCTCGATCGAGTACTCCTTGATCAGCACCCGGGTGTTGCGGGAGTCGTTGGCCAGCCGGTCGGCCGCCAGCACCTGCCAGTACAGGGGGGCGGCGAGCAGGGCCATGAAGGCGACCAGGACGACCACGGCCACCCGCCGGATCTGCCGGTTCATCGGACGACCGTCACCTCCCCGGGGTCGGCGGGGGCGGGGCGCCCGGCCGGGGCCGGGGTGCCCTCGTCCGAGATCCGGCACAGCAGCGCGATCAGGGCGTAGTTGGCCAGCAGGCTGGAGCCGCCGAAGCTCACGAAGGGCAGGGTGATGCCGGTGAGCGGGATCAGCCGGGTGACCCCGCCGACGATCACGAACACCTGGAGGGCGAAGCTGGTCACCAGCCCGACGGCCAGCAGCTTGCCGAAGTCGTCGGGGGCGGCCAGGGCGATCCGCAGCCCCCGGAACACCATCAGCAGGTAGACCAGCAGCATGGCCGTGACCCCGAGCAGGCCGAGCTCCTCCCCGAAGGCGGCGAAGATGAAGTCGGTGGAGGCGAACGGGATGAAGTCGGGCCGGCCCTGGTTCCAGCCCTGGCCGAGGATCCCCCCGGTGGCCATGGCGAACAGCCCCTGGGCGAGCTGGAAGCCGCGGTCGTCGTAGTACGCCCAGACGTCCAGCCAGGTCGCCACCCGGGTCTGGACGTGACCGAACAGGTTGTAGGCGATCACCGCCCCGGTGACGAACAGGCCGAGGCCGGCCGCGACGTAGGAGAAGCGGCCGGTGGCGACGTACAGCAGGATCACGAACACCCCGAAGAACAGCAGGCTGGAGCCGAGGTCCTTCTCGAAGAAGAGCACGAACAGGCTGGCCGCCCAGGCCAGCAGCAGGGGCATGAAGTACTTGATCTCGGGCAGCAGGAACGGCCCGGCCCGGTAGGTGGCGGTGGCCAGCAGCTCCTTGCGCTCGGCCAGGTAGGCGGCCAGGAACACCACCAGGGCGATCTTGGCCGCCTCGGCCGGCTGGCCGGAGAAGGGGCCGATGCGCACCCAGAGGCGGGCGCCGTTGATCTCCCGGCCCAGCACCGGCAGGACCGGCAGCATCAGCAGGACCACGCCCAGCAGCAGCCAGCTGTAGCGGTAGCGGTCGAGCACCCGGTGGTCGCGGATGACCAGGATCACGGCCACGAACACGGCCACCCCGAGCACCGTCCACAGGGCCTGGGCCGGCGCCTCGGGGCGGTAGTTCTCCTTGGCCGCCTCGGCGTAGTCGAGCCGGCGGACCATGACCAGGCCGAGGCCGTTGAGCAGGGCCGCCCCCGGGAGCAGGATCGGGTCGGCCTGGGGGGCCTTCCAGCGCAGCACCATGTGGGCCCCGAGGAACAGGCCGGCCAGGGTGGCCCCGTAGCCGGCGCTGCCCGATGGCACCTCGTTGTCGGCGGCCAGGCCGACGATCACGTACGCCCCGACCGACAGGATCAGGGCCAGGAGCAGCAGCGACAGCTCGACGTTGCGGCGGGATTCCACCGATCAGCCTCCCGGGGCCCGGGTGGTGGTGGTCGCCGCGGCCGTCGTCGGGGTGGTGGTCGACGCCGCCGGCGCCGCCCCGGTGCAGCCGTCGGGGCTGAACACCAGGGGGGCGCAGAGGGCGATGCTGCGGGCGTCGGCCAGGCCGTCGGCCTGGACCCCGTCCTCCAGCCGGGCGGCGTACCCGGCCGGGACCTGGGCCCGGCTGACCGGGCTGTGCTCGACCATGCGCGAGAACCGGATCCCGGCCACGTCGCCGGGGACGCCCTGGAAGACGGCCACGGCGTCGCCGTCGAAGCCGACCCAGTAGCGGCTGAGCAGGAAGCTGCGCCCGGCGACCAGCAGCACGGCCAGGGCCACGACCACGATCCCGGCGATCAGGACCCGCTGGAGGCGCCGGTGCATGGCCAGCGAGCGGTCCTTGGCCGCCCTGGCCGCGCGCCCGCCGCCGCGACCTCTCCGGTCGCCGTCCAGCTCGGCGTCGCCGACCACCGGCAGGGCCCCGGTGGCCGACCCGGCGGCCAGGTCGCCGGTGGTGTCGCCGCCGGCCTCCTCGACCTCGGCCGCGGCCTCGTCGACGGCGTCGACCACGATCACGGTGATGTTGTCGGGGCCGCCCTGCTCGTTGGCCACCGTGACCAGCTCCCGGGCCGCCCGATGGGCGCTGCGCACCCGCAGCAGCACCTTGCGGATCTGGGTCGGCTCGACCACGTCCGAGAGGCCGTCCGAGCACAGCAGCAGCCGGTCGCCGATCTGCAGCTTGTAGGTGAACAGGTCGAACTCGACCTCGGGGTCGATCCCCAGGGCGCGGGTGATGACGCTGCGCTGGGGGTGGCGCTCGGCGTCCTCGGGGGACAGCCGGCCGTCGTCGACCAGCTCCTGGACCAGCGAGTGGTCGACCGTGACCTGGGACAGCTCGCCCTGGCGGAGCAGGTAGCCGCGGGAGTCGCCGACGTTGGCCACGTGCACCATGTCGCCGTCCTCGAGCAGGGCGACCAGGGTGGTGCCCATGCCGTTCAGCTTGCGGTCGCTGGCCGCCATCTCGCGGATGCGCCGGTTGGCCCGGAGGATGGCCTGCTTGAGGTCGTCGGTGGCGGCGGTCTCGTTCTCCCACGGCCCCCGGTCGCCCAGGGCGGCCAGCTCCTCGATGGCGATGGCGCTGGCCACCTCGCCGGCGCTGTGGCCGCCCATGCCGTCGGCCACCGCGGCCACCGGCTTGGAGCTGAGGTAGCTGTCCTCGTTGTTCTTGCGCATCCGACCAACGTCGGTGGCGGCCGCGAATACCAGGCGCATCAGCGGCGCAGCTCCAGGGTGGCCTTGCCCATCTTGACCTCGTCGCCGGGGCCGATGGCGGTCGGCTGCTGGACCCGGGTCCGGTTCATGTAGGTGCCGTTGGTGGAGCCGAGGTCCTCCAGCCACCACGACCCGTCCCGCTGGTAGATGCGGGCGTGCACGTTCGACACGTAGGTGTCGCGGATGGCGATGTCGCAGGTGGCCGCCCGCCCGACGGTCAGCGACTCCTTGAGCGGGACGGTGCGCCGGCCGCCCTCGTCGGTCACCACCAGCTCCTTGGGCAGGCGCCGGGCCGGGCGGCCGGGACCGCCGGTGCGCGGCACCGGGCGGGTGGGCGCCCGGGCCGGCCGGGCCCGGCGGCGCTCGGCCCTCGGCCCGAACACGTCGAGGGTCACCGCCCGGACCGCCCTGGCCACGAACAGGTACAGGATCACCAGAAAGGCGATCTTGACCAGGAGCAGGAAGATCGGCGGCATCAGCCCTCCCGCCGGAACTGGAGGGTCGAGCTGGCCAGCTTCAGCATGTCGCCGTTGGCCAGGCGGCGGCGCCGGATCGGCTGGCCGTTGACCTCGGTGCCGTTGGTCGAGCGGAGGTCCTCGACGATGAAGTCGTCGCCCTCGCGCACCACCCGGGCGTGGTTGCGGGACACCCCCGGGTCGGCCAGGGGGATGTCGGACTGCTCGGCCCGGCCGATCGAGATCTCGCCGGTGGCCAGCGGCCAGGTCCGGATCGGCTGACCCCCCTGGACCAGGACCAGGCTGGCCGGGGCCTGCACCTTGGCCCGGGGGCGCTGGCCGGGGAGCATGGCCGTGTGGGGGCCGACCGGCTGGCCGGCCGCCGGGGCGGCGGCGTAGTCCCGCTCCTGCTCGTCGGCCTCGACCCGGCTCTCCAGGCGGAAGCGGCCGACCTCGAGGTCGTCGGCCGTCTCGAACTCGATCCGGGCCGGCCCGAGCATGGCCCAGTCGCGCTCCCGGGCGGTGTCGACGGCCAGGGCGGCCAGCTCCTGGGCCAGGGCCACCTCGTAGTCGGCGAAGCGCTCCCGGTCGCCGGGCGACAGCTGGTAGACGTACACGTTGGGCACGTACACCCGGTTCACCCCGACCGTGCGCCCGTCCTCCACCTCCCGGACCAGGCGCTTGCCCAGCTCGACGGGCTGCACCCCGGAGCGGAAGGCCCGTGCGAACAGCCCTTCCACCGCGCCCTCGAGGCGCCGCTCGAAGTCCCGCAAGATCCTCATGGTCCGAGCCCTCGGGCACTCCTTCCCTGCGCAGCCAACCGCTCAGCCAACCGGCTCGCGGCAGTGTACCCACTCTAGTCGGTGACCAGCGGGTTCCTCGGCTCGGGTGGTCACGGCCGTGCTACAATCCCCGCTCGATTCCCCTGGGCGAGTGGCGGAATTGGCAGACGCGCAGGATTCAGGTTCCTGTGTCCGCAAGGACGTGGGGGTTCAAGTCCCCCTTCGCCCACACTCCACATGACCGGCCCCGAGACCCCCGACCCCGTCGTGCTGCGCGCCCCGCGGCTGGTCGACGGCACCGGGGCCGAGCCCGTCCCCGACGCCGCCCTGTTCGTCGAGGGCGGCCGCATCGCCTACGCCGGGCCGGCCGCCGGCCTCCCCGAGGGCGCCGGGCAGCTCCCGGCCCTCGACTTCCCCGGGGCCACCCTGCTCCCCGGGCTGGTCGACGCCCACGTCCACCTGGTGGCCAGCGGCGGGCCCGACCTGGCCGCCGACGTGCCCGGGAGCGAGGCCGAGCGGACCCTGACCGCCGTGGCCAACGCCCGCCGCCAGCTCGAGCACGGCGTCACCCTGGTCCGCGACCTCGGCGCCCCCGGGGCCGAGGCGGTGCTGGTCGGCCGGGCCGTCGAGGCGGGCACGGTCGCCGGGCCGCGGGTGGTCGCCTCCGGCCCGGCGGTGACCATGACCGGCGGCCACATCCCGTACCTGGGGCGGGTCACCGACGGGGTCGACAACATGCGGGCGGCCGTCCGGGCCAACCTGGCCATGGGGGCCCGCTGCATCAAGGTGGTGGCCACCGGGGGGGTGCTCACCCAGGGGGTCGACCCCCGCGAGCCCGCCTACACCCAGCCGGAGCTGGACGCCCTGGTCGACGAGGCCCACCGCCTGGGGCTGACCGTGGCCGCCCACGCCATCGGCGAGGGCGGGGTGGCGTCGGCCCTGCGGGCCGGGGTCGACTCGATCGAGCACGGCATGTTCCTGGACGAGGCGGCCATCGAGCTGTTCCTGGCCACCGGGGCACGGCTGTCCGCGACCTTCCTGGCCCCCCACGGGATCCTCGGCGGGCCGAGCGTGCCCGAATGGATCAAGGCCCGGGCCCGGCCGGCCGCCGAGGCCCAGGCCCGGTCGTTCCGGGCCGCCGTCGCCGCCGGCGTCCCGGCCGTGGCCGGCACCGACGCCGGCACCCCCGACAACCCTCACGGCGGCGGGGCGGCTCGCGAGGCCGCCTTCATGGTCGACGCCGGCCTCGACACCCTGGCCGCCGTCAGGGCGGCCACCGGCGAGGCCGCCGACCTGCTGGGCGTCGCCGACCGGGGCGTCCTGCGCCAGGGAGCGGCCGCCGACGTGCTCGTCGCCGACGGCGACGCCGCCACCGACATCACCGCCCTGCAACGACCCCTTGCGGTGTTCCAGGACGGCCGCCGGGTGGTCTAGGCTGGGACACGGTGTCAGCAGCGGAGGTGGTGCCCAGATGACGGTCGTGCAACTGCCCGAGGAACTGGTCGCGCTCCGGGAGGCGATCCGGACCTTCATCCAGCGGGAGATCGCCCCCAAGGAAGCCCAGTACGCCCAGGAGATCACCGAGACCGGCACCTTCGCCTCCCTTCAGGAGGAGAAGCGGGCCCTGCGCAAGCGCTCGGCCGCCGAGGGCTACTACTCGCTGTTCATGCCCGAGGAGGCCGGCGGTGGCGGGGTCGGCTACCTGGGCCTGGTCCTGTGCGTCGAGGAGTGCATGCGCCATGGCCTGCTCCTGGCCATGCCCGGCGGGGTGCTCCCCAGCGTCGAGGGGCCGACCCCGATCCTGCTCGACGGCACGCCCACCCAGCAGGAGCGCTACCTCCAGCCGACCATGCGGGCCGAGCGGGAGGCCTGCTTCGCCCTGTCCGAGCCCGACGCCGGCTCGGACGCGACCCGGATCCGGACCCGGGCCGAGCGGGCCGACGGCGGCTGGGTGATCAACGGCCGCAAGCACTTCATCACCCACGGGGCCGAGGCCGACTACGTGATCCTGTTCGCCGTCACCGACCCGGGCAAGGGCGCCCGCGGCGGCATCAGCTGCTTCCTGGTCGACACCGACGCGCCCGGGTTCGAGGTCGGCCGCCGCCAGCGGACCATGTACGACGAGCACCAGGCCGAGCTGGTCTTCACCGACTGCCGGGTCGGCGAGGACGCCCTGCTGGGCAAGGAGGGCTACGGCTTCTACTCGGCCATGCGCTGGATCAACGGCGGCCGGGTCTCGATCGCCGCCATGGCCGTCGGGGTCGCCCAGCACCTGTACGAGCGGATGCTCGAGTACGCCAAGGTCCGGGAGGCGTTCGGCCGCCGCATCGGGGCCAACCAGTACGTGCAGGGGATGGTGGTCGACACCCTGGCCGAGCTGACCCAGGCCCGGCTGCTGGTCTACGACCTGGCAGCCCGCCTCGACGCCGGGGCCGACGGCCGCCAGGAGGCGGCCATGGCCAAGTACGTGGCCACCGAGATGGTCGGCAGGGTGGCCGACCGGGCCATCCAGGTGTTCGGCGGCAACGGCTACATGACCGAGATGGGGGTCGAGCGCTGGGCCCGGTTCGTGCGGGCCATGCGCCTGTACGAGGGCACCAGCGAGATCCTCAAGACCAACATCGCCCGCACCCTCGGCCTGGACGAGCCCACCCGGGCCCCGGCCGCGGCGGCGGGACCGGCCCCCACGCCGTAGGATCTGGCCATGCGAACCCTCCGATCCCGCTCGACCCTGCTGCTGGCCGCGGCCGCCTGGACCATCTGGGTGTGGGCGACCCGCATCTGGAACATCGTCAGCGACCCCGCCCACGACGCCGCCTTCAAGGCCGTCCACAGCCTGCTCGCCCTGGTTTCGATCGCTTTCGGGGTCGCCCTGGGCGTGGTCGGGCTGCGCATGCGCCGCGAGGCCCGCACCCCCGAGATTGAGACGGCCGGGCGTGCCGGGTAGGCTGAGCCGCTCGTCGACCTGGGGGGTAGCTGCGGTGTTCATCCGGATTCTGCGCGGTCAGGCCGTTGACGGCGCCGCAACGCTGGCCGAGATCGACCGCTTTCGCCGGGAGCTCGGCGCCGGCGTGCTCGGCTGGCGGCGGCTGACCGCCGGCATCGGCGACGGCGGCGAGCTGGTCCTGGTCCTCCGCTACGACACCGAGGCGGCGGCCCGGCGCGACCGCGACCGGCCGGAGCTGGCCGCCTGGCAGGCCGCGGCCGACCGCCACCTGGCCGGTCCCGGCAGCTGGTACGACTGCCCGGTGGTGCACACCATGAAGGACGGCGACGCCGGCGAGGCCGGCTTCGTCCGGGTGGTCCAGGGCCGCCTGGCCGACCCGGTCCGCCTGGCCGCCATGCGGGCCGAGGTCGAGCGGACCCTGCGCGACCGCGCCCCCCACGTCCTCGGGGTGACCGTGGCCGAGCACGCCGACGGCACCGGCTTCACCGAGCTCACCTACCTGACCTCGGAGCGCGAGACCCGGGCCGCCGACCGCCAGATGCCGGTCGAGATGGCCGTCCAGCTCGGCACCGTCCGCAGCTACGTCGAGGGCCTGGAAGAGGTCGAGCTGCGGGAGCCGTTGCTGGTCAGCCCGGCCGTGCCGGTGGCCTAGGGGGCGCGGTCCTCGGCGTCCAGGGTGGCCAGGGCGGCCGCCTGGGCCCTGGCCATGAGGTCCTTGAGGGGCCGGCCGGTGGCCGCGGCCAGGCGGGCGCAGTCGGCGTACTCGGGGGCCACGTTGACCACCCGGCCGCCGTCGAGGCCCAGCTTGACCCGGACCTTGCCCCCCGGCAAGGTCTCGCGCCACAGCAGCTCGCGCACGGCCGCGTCCGTGCCCGGGGTGCACAGCACCGACAGGGTGATGCCGGGCCGGCCCTTCTTCATGTGGATCGGGGTGAACCAGACGTCGGCCGCCCCGGCCTCGAACAGCCGCTCCAGCACCCAGGGGGCCAGCTCCGGGGTCATGTCGTCGAGGTTGGCCTCCAGCACCAGCCCGCCGTCGCCGGACGGGTCGTCCTCGGTGCGCTCGCCCAGCAGCACCCGGAGCAGGTTGGGCAGCTCGTCGTGCTGCCGGGTCCCGGCCCCGTAGCCGGTGGCGGCCACCCGCATCGGCGGCAGGTCGGTGTAGCGGCCGGCGCTGGCGGCCAGGATGGCCGCCCCGGTCGGGGTGGTCAGCTCGGCCGCGACCCCGCCGGAGTAGATCGGCACCCCACCGAGCAGCTCCACCACCGCCGGCGCCGGCACCGGCAGCATCCCGTGCTCGGTCCGGACCAGGCCGGTCCCGGTGGCCACCGGCGACGCCCACACCTCGGCCACGCCCAGGTCGTGCAGGAGCAGGGCGCTGCCGACGATGTCCACCACCGCGTCCACCGCCCCCACCTCGTGGAAGTGGACCTGGTCGACCGGCTTGCGGTGGATCCGGCCCTCGGCCTCGGCCAGCCGGCCGAAGCTGGCCAGGGCCCGGTCGCGGACCGGGGCCGGCAGGTCGGCCTCGCCCAGGGCGCCCCGCAGGTAGGCCCAGGTGCGGATCACGTGGGAGCGCTCGGCCCTGACCCGGACGTGGGTGGCGCCGATCCCGCCCCGCTCCACCTGGGTCACCTCGAGCTCGAACGGGTCGACGGGCAGCCCCGACAGCCCCGCCCGCAGGGCGTCGGGCGACCCGCCGGCGTCCAGCAGCGCCCCCAGCACCATGTCCCCGGCCACGCCGGCGAAGCAGTCGAAGTAGGCGAAGGTCATGCGCGGCTCCGGATCCGCAGCATTCTCGCGGCCAGGGCGCCGGCCCCGAACCCGTTGTCGATGTTGACCACGCTGACCCCGACGGCGCAGGAGTTCAGCATGGCCAGCAGGGCGGCCAGGCCGTCGAAGGCGGCCCCGTAGCCGACGCTGGTCGGCACGGCCACCACCGGCGCCGCCACCATCCCGGCGACCAGCGAGGGCAGGGCGCCCTCCATCCCGGCCACCACCACCAGCACGTCGGCCGCCTGGAGGCGGGCCGCCTCGGCGAACAGCCGGTGGGCGCCGGCCACGCCGACGTCGGCCAGGGTGTCGACCCGGCAGCCGAACGCCTCGGCCGTGACCCAGGCCTCCTCGGCCACCGGCAGGTCGCCGGTCCCGGCGCAGACCACCCCGACCAGCCCGGCCCGTGACCCGTCCGGCTCGGCCGGCCGGCAGACCAGCATCCCCGAGCGGGGGTGCCAGCGGGCCCCGGGGGCGACCTCCCGGACCGCCTCGGCGTGCTCGGCCGTGGCCTTGGTGACCAGCACCGGCGAGGCGTCCTGGGCGAGCAGGGCGGCCACGATCCGGGCCGCCTCGGCCGGGGTCTTGCCGGGGCCGTAGACGACCTCGGGCCCGCCCCGCAGCGCCCGGTGGTGGTCGACCCGGGCGAAGCCGAGGTCCTCGAACGGCAAGGCGGCCAGGCGGGTCACGGCGTCCTCGGTGGACAGCTCGCCCCTGGCCACGGCGCCGAGAAGCTGTCGAAGCCGACCTTCATCCAAAGTTCCCGCATTGTAGCTCCGAAATCGGGCTGCGCCGGTCCGGTAGCCTAGGGACATGCTAAATCTGAGGTCCGTCCGTGACGACCCCGAGGGGGTCAAGGCCGCCCTGGCCAAGCGCGGCCCCGGCGCCGCCGACCAGGTCGACCGGCTGCTGGCGGCCGATACCGAGCGCCGGCGGCTGGTCACCGAGGTCGACGCCCTGCGGGCCGAGCAGAAGCGCCGCGGCAAGGAGGTCGCCCGGGCCGCCCCCGGCGAGCGCGAGCAGGTCCTGGCCGGCCTCAAGGAGCTGTCGGGCCGCCTCGACGAGGCCGAGGCCCGCCTGCGGGCCGCCCAGGCCGAGCTGGACGAGCTCCAGGCCCGGATGCCCAACCTGCCCGACCCGGCCACCCCGGCCGGCGGCGAGGAGGACTCGGTCGAGCTGCGCCGGGTCGGCACCCCAAGGGGCTTCGACTTCGCCGTCCGCGACCACCTGGAGCTGGGCGAGCTGCTGGGCGCGATCGACACCGTCCGGGCGGCCAAGGTGTCGGGGGCCCGCTTCGGCTACCTGACCGGCCCGGGGGCGCTGCTCGAGTTCGCCCTGGTCCGCTTCGCCATGGACCGCCTCACCGCCGCCGGGTTCGTGCCCATGGTCCCCCCGGTGCTGGTCCGCCGGGAGGCGATGTTCGGCACCGGCTTCCTGCCCACCGACGAGCAGCAGATCTTCCGCACGGCCGACGACGACCTCTACCTGACCGGCACCTCCGAGGTCCCGCTGGTCGCCTACCACAGCGACGAGCTGCTCGACCCGGGCGCCCTGCCCCTGCGCTACGCCGGCTTCTCGACCTGCTTCCGCCGCGAGGCCGGGTCCTACGGCAAGGACACCCGGGGCATCTTCCGGGTCCACCAGTTCGACAAGGTGGAGATGGTGTCGTTCGTGCTCCCCGAGGCCTCGGCCACCGAGCACGAGCTGCTGCTGGCCCGCGAGGAGGAGATCCTCCAGGCCCTCGAGCTGCCCTACCGGGTGGTCGACATCGCCGCCGGCGACCTCGGCGGCTCGGCCGCCCGCAAGTTCGACTGCGAGGCCTGGATCCCCTCCCAGGGCACCTATCGGGAGCTCACCTCGACCTCCAACTGCACCGACTACCAGGCCCGCCGCATCGGCTGCCGGGTCAGGGAGCCCGAGGGCAACCGCCCCCTGCACACCCTCAACGGCACCGCCGTGGCCGTCGGCCGCACCATCGTCGCCCTGCTCGAGAACCACCAGCAGCCCGACGGCTCGGTCCGGGTCCCAGCCGCCCTCCAGGCCTACCTGAAC
>OCZS010000511.1_pt1 | contig 12822 bp, 16 predicted proteins | sample 1539071 | NCBI WGS metagenome assembly OCZS01 (sample SAMEA3113584, study PRJEB22503) | soil metagenome
TTGGAATGCCAGTTTATGATCATGAAGCTATGCTAGTAGGAAATGTTCAAGAAATCGGACTTAGAAAATCACTTAATGGTACAATACAAATTACACTAAAAATTGATAATCACGATAAGACATCTGAAACTAATGACGATGAATTGCATGGTGAAATTAGTTGGTCTGATATTTCTAAAATTGGAGATATTGTTCTAGTAAATTGGCAACAAAAGAAAATATTATCATCTAGTACTTCTATAGATAAAAAAATATGTGTTGCATGCCAATACCACAATGAATCTGATGCTCTTTATTGCGAACAATGTGGTAAAAAACAAGAATAATATTTTTTCTTTTTAATTTTAAATATCGTATGTTTTATTTTTCTGATTTCTTAATCCTATTCGAACATCTACTGCTCTTACGCCATTACCTTTTTCCAATACAAGTAATGGATTCATATCAAATTCCTCAATTTCCGGAAAATCATTAACTAATTGTGATAGTCGTTGAATACTTTCTACTATTCCGTCTATGTCTGATTCCTTTTCTCCTCTTGTTCCTTTTAATAGCTTAATAGTTTTTATAGATTCTACCATTTCTTTTGCTATGTATTCATCTATAGGAGCTAATCTAAATATTACATCTTTTAGAACTTCTACATATATTCCACCTAAACCAAACATTATTAATGGTCCAAATTGTGGATCTCTTTTTGCACCTAGAATTGTCTCTTTTGCAGAACCTATCATTTCTTGAACTAAAACACCCTTGATCTCTGCTTCTGATTTATACTTTTTTACATTTGATAATATTTCACTAAATGCTTTTTTTGCTTCTTGCTGATTTTTAATTCCAATCTTGACACCTCCAGCATCGGATTTATGAATGATCTGAGGAGAAACAATTTTCATAACAACTGGGTAACCTATTTCTTCGGCTGCTCTTGCCGATTCTTCTTCATTTGTAACTAGATTTTTTTTTGGAGTTGAAAATCCATATGCTTTTAATACTTCATAACCTTCTTCTTCAAGCAAATTAGTTCTATTAGATTTTATCACATTTTCTAAAACAGTTCTTACTTTTGTCTTATCTACCTCAAATTGTTTTGGGGGTGTATCTTCTTTTTCAATCCATCTACTGTGTCTAAACATTGCTTCTAGTGTTCTTATTGCTGGTTCTGCATACATAAAATGAGGAATTCCTCCATCCGAAAGAATTTTTTTATTTTCTATTCCTTCAGCTAATCCCATCAAGGCAGCTAACATCGTTTTTCCAGAATTCTTTGATGTTTTTATTATTGTTTTTGCTAATTCATTATAATCTAACGTTGCAGATGGCGTACACATAGTAACAACTGCACTAACGTTGTTATTGGATAAAACTTCAATCAGAACTTTTTCAAATCGATTAAAATCTGCGTCTCCAACTATATCAACAGGGTTTCTAGCAGATCCATGGGGTGGTATAACTTTGGCTATTTCCGATTTTGATTTAGAAATATCTGCCATTTTTAATCCATATTTTGAACACGCGTCTGTAGAAATTATGGCTGGTCCACCTGCATTTGATACTATGACTACTCCACCATTAGACGACGGTATTGGTTGTTTAGCAAAAGCCGTAGACATTTCAAATAATTCTTGCATGGTGTCTACTCTTATAACTCCTGATTGTTTTAACAAAGCGTCATATGTTTCATCAGAACCCATCAAAGCGCCAGTATGTGACATAGCTGCTTTTGCTCCTTCAAGTGTCCTACCTGATTTTAAAACAAGAATAGGTTTCTTTTTTTCTTTTGTTATTTTTTTAGCTATTTGCATAAATCGTCTTCCATCACGAATATCCTCTAGATACATGACAATTACTCTTGTTTCATCATCTTCGGAAAGTAATTCCAATATATCATTTTCATCCATATCTACTTTATTTCCCATACTAATTACTTTTGAAAAGCCTATTCCTTGAGCTATAGCATCTTCAACAGTAGCAGCACATATTGCACCACTTTGTGATACTAAAGCTATCCCTCCAAATTCTGGCGTGATTTTTAAAAATGTAGCATTCATCATACTGCTTTGAGATAAACTCATTATTCCTAAACAATTTGGACCAATTATTCTTGTTCCATATCTTTTACCAATATCTCCAATTTGGTTTTCAAGTTGAGCTCCGGATTCATCAACCTCTTTAAATCCTGCTGAAACTATTATTACTCCTTTTATTTTCTTTTTTCCTATTTCTTCCATTACTTGAGGAACGATCTTGTTTGGAGTAGCTATTACTACCAAGTCAATGTCTTCTGTTATATCTAAAACGCTTTTAAAAGCAGTGATTCCAAATACAGTTGGATTAGATGGAGTAATAGGATATATTTTTCCTTTATAGCCATTAATGATATTTGAAAAGATAGCCTTTCCCACTCCTGGCTTTTCAGAAGCCCCAATTACAGCAATTGAATTTGGATTAAAGAAAATATTCTTGGAGTCGTATGGTGATGATGAATGTGAATATGTCATAATTATCGTTTCACAAATTCATGGTTATATGTATTCCTGTTATGATCTATTTTGGAGTAAATTTCATAATGCAACAATTACATCACATACACATATTAATTTGTAATTTTTTTTTGAAAAGTTAAATTATTCTTATTTTACAAATTAAAACATTGGCAAACTCGATAGAAAAAATTGTTGATTCAGAGATCAAAACAATGATCTTTGATCTTAAGACATTGATTAAAATACCTAGTGTTTCTGCAAAAAATCAAAGTCTTGTGGAATGTGCAGAAGCAGTTTCAACTCTTATGAATAGAGTTGGAATTAATTCAGAAATTATTTATCTCGATCCTAAAGATAAAGATATTACTTCTCCTGTTCCTCCTCCTATTGTATATGGAGAAATAAAATCACAGAAAAATCCCAAGGGCAAAACTATATTATTTTATAATCATTATGATGTTCAACCTGAGGATCCTATAGATCAATGGAAGTTTCCTCCTTTCAGTGGTAAAGTTTCTGGAAATTATATTTATGGAAGAGGTGCGTCAGATGATAAAGGTGAATTAATTACTAGAATAAAAGCAGTAGAGTATTTTCTAAGAGAAACAGGTGATGTTCCATGCAATATTAAATTTATAGTAGAAGGAGAAGAAGAAATTGGAAGTATACATATTGAAAAATATCTTACTAAATACAAAGAAAAATTTACATGCGATGGAATTATATGGGAATTTGGATATGTAAATGAAAAAAATATACCCATTATAAGTTTGGGAATGAAAGGTTTATTGTATATTGAATTAATTGCTTATGGTCCAAATAAAGATACTCATTCGAGTTTAGCAGTAATTATAGAAAACCCCGCATGGAATTTAATAAAATTACTAAATAGTATAAGAGATGAAAATGGGAAAATACTAATTTCAGATTGGTACAAGGATGTAAGAAACTTTGATCATGAAGAAGAAAAAATTTTAAATTTAGAGTTATTTGAAGAAGACGAATTTAAAAAGGAATATGGTATATCAAAATTCCTAGGAAATATTTCAGGAATTGATGTTAAAAAAGCATTATGTGGTTCTCCTACTTGTAATATTGCTGGTTTTGTTTCAGGATATATAGAACAAGGTGCTAAAACTATAATACCGTCATTTGCACAGGTTAAACTAGACTTTCGCCTTGTTCCAGATATGGAACCACAGAGACAATTCGAACGACTTCAGCAACATATTAAAGATTTGGATTTTACAGATATAAAAGTCAATTTTATTCATGGAGAAGCAGCCTCTAGAACTTCTCCAAAAGATCCTTTTGTTCAAATGGTAACAGAGTCAGCAAAAAAAGTTTTTGGAGATGTAATTTTAAATGTCTCTTCAGCAGGTACGGGACCAATGCACGCATTTCAAAAGATTCTCAAAGCGCCCTCTGTTTCAATAGGCAGTACATATGTATATTCTAGAATTCATTCGCCAAATGAATTTACAAGAATTGATCTTTTAACTAATATTATAAAATGTTTAGGAGAAATTATGGAGAACTGTAATTAATAAGTTATTGTCAAACTATTAAAATTTTTTTCTAATTTCAATCTACTTTATTATCTTGGCTTCTATGTTTAGAGATGGTATAAAAACCATGAGCAGAAATTAATAGAGCTGATAAAGACATTTTTGTAGCAAATACTAGATTCCATGGTGTATTAGGATTAGGATATGGTACATGGATATCATCTAATCTTATTATTCCATTTATTGCATCTACTGTAATAAATGAATTCCATATAACAAAATTATAAATAAATTCGTATAATGATATTACCATTATAGCAAGAACAATTAATTGAAGGATAGATTTTATTGATTCAGGAATATTCTTTACTTTATCTCCTCCTAATCTTGTAACACAATACCAACCTACAACAGTAACTATCATCAAATACGTTACTAATTTTGCTAATCCTGGAAAAGGAAATTCTGTATTGACAAGAACTTCTCCAATGACTACTTTTCCTGTTTTTAAATATTCATCTATGCTTATGTATAAAGAATAAAAAGTAATAATGGACATTGCTGTAGCACAAAAGTAAAATACAATGAGAAAAATAGTTCTCGCTTTTTTCTCTTCGTTTTTTTGTAAAGATCTGTGCATTGATACTATTACTCCTATTTTGTTGATACTAATCTATAAAAATTCACATAAAAATTTTTAGAATTTTATATTGTTATATCATACTTATATTATAATAATAAGGATCTTTAAGATTAATTATGCAAGAAAAGAATATGCTCAATTGGAATAAGGTAAGGCCAACTTGGGATGAATATTTTATGCTTCAAGCTGAAATTGCAAAATTAAGATCTAATTGCCTTACAAGACAAATAGGGGCAGTTATAGTTAGAGATAACAGACAGATCGCTACCGGTTATAATGGAACTCCTCCAGGAATACTTAATTGCATAGATGGTGGTTGCAAAAGATGCCAAGAAAGAATTAACGGAAAAGTGAATTCTGGAGTTAATTTAGAAAGATGTTTATGTACTCATGCTGAAGCTAATGCAATTATGCAATGTGCATTATTTGGTAATGGTTCAAGCACTAAGGGTACAACATTGTATAGTACATTTGCGCCTTGTTTAGAGTGTAGTAAAATGTGTATAAGTGTAGGTATTAGAAGAATTGTTGTTTTATATGATTATCCTGAAGAAGGTAACATATTATTAAATGAAGCAAATATAAAGCTTGATAAACTAAAGAGAGAAGACCTACTTCCTTGGTTCAAATTTATCTAATAATTGTATATAATGATTATTTTCTAGTGGTTTGCTAAATAATTTTTTATGAATGTATGCTTATTTTTATATTGTACTTTTTAATAATTTTCCATAAAGAATAGAATTTTATATTACTTTATACTGAAGATGAAAAATATGACTAAAGATAAATACGATCTTTCTCTAAATGAACAAGAACTACAAACTATAATGGATTCTCTTAGCAATACTATCTTTAACGAAGAAATTAAAGAAGATGCAAGAAAAAATGCAAAAGATTTATTTATAAAGTTACAAAAAGATTTTCCAATATTAAAATAATAAATTCTTTATTTTTCTTTATTAATTATTATATAATGTGTCTAATCTAAAAGTGTTAATTTATACTAAAATACTAAAAATAAAATAATATATTCTTTTATCTGTTATTTTTTTCTCTGATACTTCTAATAATTTTTAAAATAATATCAACATCATTTGCTTCTGGTTCGAGTTCTAGATATGTATTTAGTAATTCCAAAGATTTTTGCGGGTCTTTATTATGTAATATTATTCCTTTATCTCTTATTGCATATGTATTTTTAGGATCTATAGCAAAAATCATTTCATTTGCTATGTTTATTTTATCAAATTCCTGAATTTCAAAAAAACTATCTTTTACATTATTTAGAATCCTTATCATTACTTGAGATAAGTCTGTTTTTTCAACTAATTTTTTTGTTAATGGAATATTTTGATTTGGAAAAAAGCTATCTAATAAATTTTTCATAGCATAATCATCCATTATTCTACCTTTATTAAAAGGATCAATTATTATCTCATTATAATCATCATAGTCATCTAATACATGTTTAACTAGAAAATGTCGTGGAAAGTTAACTGGATACACTTTAAAATTGATTGATTGAGAAAGAGTAATGTATATTATTGATAGTGTTATAGGAATTCCTATTCTCTTTTCAATTACTACATTTAAAAAGTTATTTAATGGATTTTGATAGTCATATATATTAGCTTTGAATTCCTTTTCTTTAAAAATATATTCATTTATTAATTCTATTATTTGAGTTGGCCTGCTGAAATTAATATTAGATTTTTCTTTTTTAGTATTAAGTTCCTTTTCCATTATACTTATTTCCGCCAGATATTTTTCTATATTCATGTCATTATAATAAATTATTTTAGAAAGTTGTAAAGCACATTCTGCAATTTTATCTATCCTGTTAGGCTTTATTAAAGAATTAACTGTATTTATAGTCCAGTCATTGATTTTTAAATCAAGATTGTCCAACAATTAATATATTCTCCAGTCTAATATATTCTTGATTAACTTCTTTTTTTATTAATGTCTTTACTATATTGGCAGTTTCATGCGATAGGTTTTTTATTGTATTTTATATATGATATGTATATGGATAAATTTAATATACTTCTCAATTGTAATATTTGTGAACAAGCTTTTGATTTTGAGTATACATTAACCAAACACCTAAGTAAATTTAATTTAACATTTTTTTTGCAAATAGTGACATACATAATAACAGTAATAATCACCATTGCAATTGTAGTTGTTCTTCTTACAAAACAGAATAAACTTTTTAAAGACTATGCAATTCAATTCAAATAAGCTTTTTTTCATATATGTTGCAAAAAATGAAGAATGGAAAAAAAGACAGGAAGAAGATTGGGGTTATGTATCTTCAATGGTTAAGTTTTTTCATTGGTGGACAAAAAGAAATTTTGCTTTAAATTTTAGTATTGATGCAGATATTCTGCCTGTTATCGAAGGAAGATTATTTGATAGAATGTCATTAGGTTATTTATTAAGAGATCATCAAGGTAGAGGAAAATCAGTATATCATTTTTATCTCTCATTTTTCAAACCATTTTGGACTGATTGTCATATAGGTGGATATGCTACAAATAATTTTGGTTTGGTTCAATGGAAAAGACCAGATCATATTGAATCCAAAGAACAACTCTCAAAATTTTTCGCTGATTATAATTGTGCAAGAGTTTCACATATTTTATTACATGAAATATTAAGAATTAAAGGAAAAAGTAAAAAGGAATACTTTGACCAAATACATGATTTATGGGATGAACATGAACATAACAATCTTCCATTCATTTACTATAACGAAAAGTATTCTAAGGTGACAAATAATGATTTCTATCAATTTGTAACAATGGATATATCAAAGCTCTAATTGTATTAAAACTAATATTAATAATAAACTTAATGCGATTTCAATATGAATTATGAATTTATAGTTAAAGTAGGTGCAGTTATTGCATCAATTGGAACAATTTTACTAGTTATCTTTGCTACTGTATTACTTGTATTTCCAATTACAAAATCATGTGATAATGGATCTAAATGTATATACATTTCAAATGCTCTTTATCCATTAAACTTAATGATTGCTCCAATAGTTCTAGTAATCATTCTTCTTATTATAGCTGGAGGTATAGCAATGATAAGATTAGGAAAATGGTCGTTGAATAGAGAAAAGTTATATGGCAAATGATAAAAAGAGTTATTTATTCATTTATTCATTCTTGATGATCTTCTTCCTCTTCCTCTTCCTTTTTCTTTGATGCTGATGCTGTTGATTTTTTACTTCCCTTCTTTGATGTTTGCTCTTCTAAATCATCTGCTCCTCTTTCTGTAACTGTAAATCTTGTATCTGAATAAGGATGATATGGCGAATCCATCATTTTCGCTATTCTGTTTTCTCCTGATTTTCTAAGATAAATTCTATACGTAGAGGCATGACCTAAAACATTACCTCCAGTAGCTTTTGTAGGATCTCCAAAGAAAGTATCAGGTGATGACTGTACTTGATTTGTTATGATTATTGCTATGTTGTATATCTCTGCTAATCTTATTAATTTATGTAACATGCCGTTTAATCGCTGTTGTCTATCAGCCAAAGTTCCTCTTCCAGAAAACTCGGCTCTATGAAGTGAGATTATGCTATCAATAATTACTAATTTTGATTTAAAATCGTCAATATATTTCCCTAAATCTTTAACTATTAATTCAAGGTGAGAGCTATTGTATACTTTACAAACTGCTACATTTTTAAGAATTTCTGTAGGATCAATTCCTCTTGATCTTGCTATTTGTTCAACTCTTTCTGGTCTAAATGTACCTTCTGTATCAATATATATAACTGCACTATTTAATCCTCCTGCCTCAATAGGTTGATTTGCTGTTACACATAAAGTATGACAAACTTGAGATTTACCCGACCCAAATTCCCCATAAAATTCTGTTAAAGCTTGTGTTTCTATTCCTCCAAGTAAAAGATCATCTAATGCATAAGAACCTGTAGAACATCTAAGCATTGATCTTCTTTTTTGTAACGCATCATCTGCAGTAACAAATTCCTTATCTAAGACATTTGTTTCTCTTAATAGTTTTTGAGCTGAAATTATAAAGGAAGCTGCTGTTTCTTTTGTAGCATTGATACTTTCAGATAGTTCTTCTGCACTGGCTACAGCTAAATCCATTACAGAAATAATACCAGCATCTTTCAATTTTTTTGCAGTAGTAGGACCTATACCTTCTATATCTTGAATATCTAGATCAATTATTGCAACATTAGCATTTGATTTTGATTCATTTTCCATATTACTATGCAACTGATTTTCTCATATTAATATATGCAGTAACTTTATAGAGGGTGAGGGAGGTATATTTTTTGTATATCTGTTAATTTAACCTCTATTCTTCATAATTAAATTTAATTATATATAGAGATGGGGCCGAAGGGAGTTGTTCTGATAGTGAATTTAATCAATCATTATCAATTGAACCCTTGACCTACGGGTATCTTCAAGATATTACCAGCCCTTTTTTTTGATCTGGAGCCCGTTGCGATGCCAGGCTTCGCTACGACCCCATATGACATCGCAGTTATGGTTATTGATCCATATCTCTATAAGCTTTACGAAGGGAGATATAAAAAATAATCTAGTAATAATAATATCACATATCAACTATTTAATATAACATTTTTCATATCTTTTACTTTTTTTATTATAAATTTTATTTAATTTAGTAAAAAATAAATAATTTATTTGAGCAATATCAATATTGATAGGAGAAACTCAACTCCGCGCTCGAAGAACCAGAATTAAAATATTACGTGCTATAGCTGAAAGAAATGGATCTGCTGGCTTTTCTGACATACAAAACGCTACAGCTTTATCTACAGGATCCATATACTATCATATTGAAAGAATGAGAGACTATATAAGAAAAAATGCAAAGAATTATTCTATCACAAAAAAAGGTATCCAATTATTAGTAGAAATTGATTTAAAAAATAAGGAATCATAGTTAGTTTTCAATTACATTTTTGTATTAATAATTTTATTATTTTACGATCAATTTTTATGAAACATTCCATTTATAAAATCTGTTAATGAAATATCGAAGCAGGACAGATATAGTAGCATTAATACTAGAAGCTACTAAAGAGGGAGCGGCTAAAACAAAAATAATGTATAAGGCTTTTCTTTCTTATAGTCAATTAAAAGATTATCTTTCAATATTATTAGAACGTGAATTAATTGAATATTCTGAAAAAGATCAAATCTTTAGAATAACCGACAAGGGAAGAAGATTTTTGTACTTGTATTCTAAAGTTATGGAACTAATTACTCCAAGTGATCAAGATTTGGAAAATTAAAAAGTGCATTTGGATACTTCCAAAAATTTTTCTAGTTAAACTTTTCTAGTATTTCTTCTACATTTATTATATAATACATTGAAGTCATATAATTATAATAGTATACAACAATTTAGAAAAAAATATTTCACCTTATTAATCTTTTAAAATCATTAAATATTAAATTAAATAGCAAATCAATTAGCAAAAATATGTTTTAATTTTGTTTATTTTTGGTAATGTGTTTTCTATTAATTTCCATTTGTTTGCTTCTATAAAAGCTTCTCTTTCACAGTCTGAAATTTCGTTATGGGAATGATAAACCAAAGATGACATAAGCGATTCATTAAAATTAGCATGTCCTAGACCAAGAGCATGGCCAATTTCATGTTTTGCTATATATTCAATCAAATTTTTATTTAATTGTTTTCCAAAAGCTTTTTCAGCAAGTGATATTTTGGCATTAAAAATAAATCCATCTGAATCAAAATTAGTTATGGTCTGTCCTGCAACTTTTCCATTATCATTTCTGAAAGAAATTTTTATATCTGCCTGTTCCTTACTTCTTGTTTCTTTAAATTCTATTCCTTCTATGTTTTGTTCCCAATAATTTAATGCAGATATAACTAATTCCGTTAATTCTGGTTTTGCATTATTTATTTCATACATCAATATCCTATCTGCAAGTTTTTGTCCCCATGTGCAACATATTTCTATTTGTCTTTTGAGATTGTCACTCTTCTGGTTAGTAGGATAAATAGTATTATAATTAAATTGAATTAAACTAATTGCTAAGAAAAATATAAATAATAAAGATAAATGCTTTAAAAATTTCTCCAATAGGTAAATTATAATATTAACTAATATATTTTTTCTTTGTTACTGAATAATCTAATTTATATATTGTCTTAAATAAATTGATCAAAAGACGGAAGAGTATTATAGGTTATTATTATAATAGGATATGATATTTAATGTCATCAGCTGAAGTTTATTCTACTACATATCTAAAATATAAAAATTTGGAAGACATGCTTAAGGTGATTTTATTTGCTTCTCAATCTCCAATAGGAATGGTGCCAATGCTTTATCACCTTAATTTTAAGGGGAAAGAATTATTATTTATAGAGACAGGTGCGGTTAATACGGTTATTCATTATATCGTTTTGGCTGAAAAACCTGAAAAAAAATTTATTGAATTGAAACAGCTGACAGGAAAATTTGAATTTGTAAATGGAATAGGTAATGATACTCAAGCTATTTATGTTCCAATTTTAGAATTAGAGCAATCTTCATTTCATTTTCCAATTTAATTAATCTGATTTAATGTTTTTATTTTTGTATTGGTTTAGTATTAGATGTTTTATATTTTAGAATTTAATTTCTTAACTCAATGTTTAAAAGCAAATATTGTATTATAGTAGTATGGGCTTAAAACTTTTGTATAGTATTTATGTTGGAATAAAAGTTTCTATATACCGATTGATAAAAGGAAGACGAAAACGTTTTCCAAAACAATTGAATTGAATTTCTACACTATTATTATTATTTTAATTTTTATTGGTATTTTAGTAATTGATTTTAATTTTAGTATATGATACAATATCTATATCATTTTATAACATTACAAATATCATATTTTTATGATGTTAGATATTTTAACTGAAGCATCTAAGAATGTTTATAGTGAAATTAAGGATTTATTAGGAACAATTGACGGTGGTAGTAAAATAAGTCTGGGTGCTGGTGGTGATATTTCTAGAAAGATTGATATCGTTGCAGAAAATACCGTGCTAAATACAATCAAATCCAATAACATTTCTCCAACCATAGTTGGAGAAGAATGTGGAATAGTTAATCTAAATAAATCTTCTTCTTCTTCTTCTTCTCCTAACAATAATAATGACGGTTTTTTGATAATGGATGCAGTAGATGGTACTACTAATGCAATTCGTGGTCTTCCTTTCTCTTGTTGTTCTTTAGCTTTTGCTAATGAATTTAAACTAAGTTCAGTTATTGATGCAGTGGTACTTGATTTATTCACTGGCGATATTTATTCAGCATCAAAGGAGAAAGGTTCTTTTTTTAATAATAAAAAAATACATGTTAAAAATGAAGATTTTAACTCTATTGAATCTCTTGAAGATCTTAAATCCTTAGATGTATTAATAGGTACAAATGTATCTGGTGTACCTTCAACTATTTTAAATGAAATTTCTAAAGTTCTTTTATTCTCTACTCATATACGGCATTTTGGTGCAAATGCTCTTGAGCTCTGTTATTTTGCCAGAGGTTTCATGGATGCTTATATAGATATTAGAGAAAAGATTCGTACTACTGATATGGCTGCAGGTTATTTAATTGCCAAAGAAGCTGGTGGCAAATTGTTTTCACCTAATGGACAAGAATTAGATTCTGATTTAGGATTAAAAACAAAATTATCATTCTATGCTGTAAGTAACAAAAAAATTTTTGATTTGCTAAAAACCTCTTTATGAGAAATTTTTGTTAATATTTAGATTTACTTTTTATAAGAAGATTAAAATAATTATTCTTGATTTTATATCACTATATTTTAAAATATAATAAATATGATTAGATGATATTATAAGCAGTTGTATTAAAAGTATCATATAACTTAATGATTATTTCTGAAATTTTTTGCTCATAATAAATAAGATATTTTTATGAATATGGTAAGTTTTCGTTATAATTTAATAAATTATGAATCAAAATTTCTTTCTCTGGATCCTTTTTTTATAGTTTCTCAAATAGTCATGATATCTGATTTTAAAAAGCCTTTCTTGTCATTTAAAATAATGTTAGTTTGACTTATAATTCTGTTTCTAATCTTTTTTTAAACCTTCATTATCTTTTCATTGA
>OCZS010000512.1_pt1 | contig 12818 bp, 11 predicted proteins | sample 1539071 | NCBI WGS metagenome assembly OCZS01 (sample SAMEA3113584, study PRJEB22503) | soil metagenome
TCGATCGACTCGCCGGCGTCGCCCCAGAACCCGTCGAGGACGTCGTACTCCATCGAGCGGCGCTCCACGTACCAGTTGTTGACGTCGGTGATCTCCAGCTCGCCCCGGCCGGACGGCTGCAGGGTCGGGATCACCTCGAAGACGTGCTCGTCGTAGAAGTAGATGCCGGTGACCACGTAGTTGCTGGGCGGGTCGTCCGGCTTCTCCAGGATGCGGACGACCCGGCCGTCGCCGTCCAGCTCGGGCACGCCGAGGTGGCGCAGGTGGGCCGGGTCGTCGATCTTGGCCAGGACGATGCGGGACCCCGAGGGCTGGGCCAGGAAGTTGGTCACGGCCGGGCGCAGGCTGCGCTCGACCACGTTGTCGGCCAGCATGACCACCACCCGGTCCCCGTCGACGAAGCGCTCGGTCAGCCCGAGGGCCTCGGCGATGCCGCCCGGCTTCTCCTGGTAGGCGTAGAGCAGCCGGTCGATGCCGTACTCGTGGCCGTTGCCGAGCAGGCGCAGGAACTCGCCGGCGTGGGTGCCCCCGGTGACCACCATCAGCTCGGTGATCCCGGCCGAGACCAGCGTCTCGATGGCGTAGGTGACCATCGGCCGGTCGTAGATGGGCAGCAGGTGCTTGTTGGTGATGCGGGTCAGGGGATGGAGCCGCGAGCCGGTGCCGCCCGCCAGGATGACGCCTTTCATCTAGGCCCTTTCTTCTCTCGGCAGTCCTTGGTTCATGTGGGGGGGAGTCCTCCTCCCCACACCCCCCCAACAGCTCGGCCGGCGACTGGCCCCCACCCTCTTGAGCCGATGACTATGCGCCGTACTTGGTCAGGCGGCCGGCGGCGGCCAGCAGCTGGGGCAGCAGGTGCTTGGCCTCGAAGCGGCCGAGGGAGCCCTGGCGGCAGTAGACCTCGTCGAAGCCACCGAGGCCGTCGGCGGCGGCGGTGCCGCCCCACAGCAGCACCGGGACCGGGTGCCAGGAGTGGGCGGCCATCTGGGCCGGGGTGGAGTGGTCGCCGGTGACGGCCATGACCTCGACCCCCGCCTCCAGCATGCGCGGGATCAGGGCGTCGACCTCCTCGATGGCCTCGACCTTGCGCTCGAAGTCGCCGTCCTCGCCGGCCGAGTCGGTCTTCTTGATGTGCATGAACACGAAGTCGTGCTCGGGCAGCAGCTCGGCCAGGGCGTCGACCTCCTCCTTGGCCGCCCCCTCGACCTGGTGGGTCTCGAAGCCGAGCAGCCGGGAGATGCCGACGTACATCGGGTAGGCGGCGATGGCCAGCGCCTTGACCCGGTAGCGGAGGGGGAAGCTGGGCATGTCCTTGACGCTGTCGAAGCCGCGCAGGAGCAGGAAGTTGCCCCGCTCGCGGTCGGCCAGCAGGCTGCGGGCCTGGTCGAGGATCTGCTTGACCAGCGTCTCGGTGCCCCTGGCCTCCGGCGTGCGGGCCTGCGGCTCGAACGGGGCCACCCCGGTGACCTGGGGGTCGGTGTCGTTCAGGTCCTTCTCCAGGCCCTTGCCCCGCAGCACCAGCAGCCCGCGGTGCTCCCGCTCGGGCTGGAGGAAGAACTCGGCCTCGTCGAGCTTGATCTCGCGCATCAGCAGCTCGCAGATGGCGGCCGCCTCCTCGGTGGGCAGCCGCCCGGCCCGGCGGTCGGTGATCATGCCCTCGGCGTCCAAGGTGCAGAAGTTGACCCGGGCGGCGACGTCGCCTGGCAGCAGCTCGAAGCCGATCCCGGCCGCCGACAGGGCGCCCCGGCCGATCTCGTAGGAGAGGGGGTCGTAGCCGAACAGGCCGAGGTGGCCGGCGCCCGACCCCGGGGTGATGCCGCGGGTGACCGGGTCGTGCAGCCCCAGCGAGCCCTCGCCGGCCAGCCGGTCGAGGTTGGGGGTGCTGGCCTCGGTGAGCTCGGAGCCGCGCTCGGCGGTCCGGTAGCCGCCGAGGCCGTCCATCACCAACAGGAGGGCCTTCTTGCCCTCGGGCCGCGCCATCTCGGTCACCACGGTCTCGGCGGTGAGCGTCGGGGCTGGGGACATCGATGACATGGGCGCCTCCGAACCAGCAGGGGGGTACTGATTGGGAGTCTACGGGCCGTGACCCGGCCGGCGCGAGACGCCAGAAGGGTGACGACCCCCAGGAACCCCGTCCGGTTGACCGGCGGGCAAGCCCGCCTGCTCCCGGCCGATTGGGCCCCTGGGGGTCATCGGCGCCCCGAGGAACTCCCGTGGCCTTCCCGAGAACGACTCGCGAAAGTCCCGTCCTACGACCCAGAGGCCGCTTGGACCTCGCCGCGGGATGACAGGTTGCGCGTACCCATCCTCCGCGACGCGCCGTCCGGGCCCGTCAGCCCTTCCAGCGAGAACTCCTATCCGGATTTCCCAGTCCTACCGCGTCGGCCCCTCGGGGCGAAGCGCAATCTAGAAGGCGGCCGGTGCCGCGTCAAGGCAGCGTTCCCCCTGGTCAGACGCGTATGTCCAGCTAGAGGCATGTAGAATTACTTCGATGGAATTTCCGGTGAACGTGCGGAACCCTCGGCCAGGCGAGCCCGCCAAGCTTTTTCGGCGGCAATGCTCGATGCGAACCCAATCTCCACCGCGGGCAAATAGGCGGCATCGGCGAGATCGAGCACCGATCCGACCACCCGGTCGACCTCCTCGTGGGTGACCGCCCGCAGCGGGACCTGGCCGACCAGGAACAGGTCGCCGGCCTCGTCGAGGGTGAACCGGAGCACGTAGCTGGTCGCCTGGCGCAGCAGCAGGTCGCGGTAGAGCCGCTCGCGCTGCTCCTCGGGGGCGCGCATGAAGAACGACTCCACCCGCAGGGTCCGGTCGCCCACGGCCAGGTGGACGCCGATGCCGAGCTTGCGCTCGCCGGCCAGGCGCAGGAACCAGCGCCCGTCGCCCAGCTCCTCGGCGTCCACGCCGGCGTCGGCGACGAACGCCTCGACGGCGGCCACCGCCGCCGCCCGCACCGCCTCCGGCTCGGGTCGTCGGTTCATGACCCCGAGACTACAGTTGGGACCGACCATGGCACAGGCGCTCTTGGGGGGCCGTGGGGGGAGCGAGCTCCCCCCACATGGAACGAGGACGATGGCGACAGCTATCCGGGTCAAGGACCTGCACAAGGCGTACGGGGCGGTAGCCGCCGTGGCCGGGATCAGCTTCGAGGTGGTCGAGGGCGAGTGCTTCGCCCTGCTGGGGCCCAACGGGGCCGGCAAGACGACCACCCTGGAGATCCTTGAGGGCTACCGCGACCGCTCCGGCGGGTCGGTCGAGGTGCTGGGCGTCGACCCGGCGCAGGGCGGGCGCGACCTGCGCGAGCGGATCGGGATCGTGCTCCAGTCGGCCGGCATCGACCGGGAGCTGACCGTCGGCGAGGTGGTGGCCCTGTTCGGCGGCTACTACCCGCACCCCCGGGACCCGGGCGAGGTGATCGAGCTGGTCGGCCTGGGCGAGAAGCGCCAAGCCCGCTGCCGGACCCTCTCGGGCGGCCAGCAGCGCCGTCTCGACCTGGCCCTCGGGATCGTCGGCGACCCCGACCTGATCTTCCTGGACGAGCCGACCACCGGCTTCGACCCCTCGGCCCGGCGGCGCTCCTGGGAGCTGATCGACAGCCTGCGCGCCCTGGGCAAGACCATCCTGCTCACCACCCACTACATGGACGAGGCCCAGAACCTGGCCGACCGGGTGGCCATCCTGGCCGCGGGCCGGATCGTGGCCGAGGGCAGCCCGGCCTCGCTCGGCGGCCGCGACGTCGCCGAGGCCGAGATCAGCTTCCGGCTCCCCGCCGGCGCCGGCCTGGCCGACCTGCCGCCCCTCGGCCCGGCCCGGCCGCGGCTGGACGACGGCCGGGTGGTGCTGCGCACCGAGGCCCCGACCGGGGCCCTGCACGCCCTGACCGGCTGGGCCCTGGCCCGGAGGGTCGAGCTGGAGGGCCTGGCCGTGACCCGCCCGTCCCTGGAGGACGTGTACCTGCGCCTCACCGGCGGTGACCGGTGAGCACCCAGACCCGCACCGGCAGCCGGCCGGCGACCGGGCCGCTGCTGCTCCGCCAGGTCCGCCACCAGAACAAGCTGTTCCTGCGCAACCCGTTCTCGGCCTTCTTCTCGCTCGCCTTCCCGCTCATGTTCCTGCTGCTGCTGGGGTCGCTGAACGCCGGCCAGACGCTGGAGGCGCGCGGCGGCATCCCCTACATCCAGTTCCTCACCCCGGGGCTGCTGGCCTTCGCGGTCGTCTCCACCTGCTACACCGGGCTGGTCACCGGGGTGGCCATGAACCGGGACATGGGCATCCTCAAGCGCGTCCGCGGGACCCCCCTGCCGGCCTCGGTGTACGTGGCCGCCCGGATCCTGTCCTCGGTCTGGTTCTCGGTGGTGAGCGCCGTGCTGATGGTCGGGGTCGGGGTGGCCCTGTTCGACGTCGAGGTCGTCTGGCGGATGCTCCCGGCGGCGGTCGGGACCCTGCTGCTGGGCGCGGCCTGCTTCTGCGCCCTCGGCATGGCCGTGGCCGCCCTGGTCCCCAACGGTGAGGCCGCCCCGGCGGTGGCCAACTTCACCGTCCTGCCGGTGGTGTTCATCTCCGACCTGTTCTTCCCCATGGACGCCGCCCCGGCCTGGCTCCGGGCGCTCGGCTCGGTGTTTCCCGTGAAACACTTCGCCCTCGCCCTCGAGGCGACCTTCAACCCGTTGGTCACCGGCAGCGGCTGGAGCTGGGGCCACCTGGCCGTGGTCGCCCTCTGGGGGCTGGCCGGGGTGCTGGTGGCGGTCCGCAAGTTCCAGTGGGAGCCGCGCTCGCCCGGCGGGTCGCGCCGCCGCCGGCGGCGCTAGCCCCGGGACCGGGAGGTGGCGGTGGAGGCGCGGCTGGCCGACCTGCTGGCGGGGCTGTCGCGCCTGGCCGACCTGGGGTTCGGGCTCCAGGCCGGTGAGGCGCTGCGCTCGTGCGCCCTCGCCACCCGGCTGGCCCGCTCGCTCGACCTGCCCGAGGACGACACCCGGGCGGCCTTCTACACCGCCCTGCTGCACCACGTCGGCTGCACCGGCTACGCGCACGAGACGGCGCGGCTCTTCGGGGACGAGCTCGTCCTCAACCTGGCCGCCGGGCGGACCAACCCCGCCGACCCGCGGGACCTGTTCGCGACCTTCCTGCCGACCCTGACCCGGGGGCGGCCACCGCTGGAACGGGCCCGGCTGGCCCTCACCACCCTCACCCGGGGCAACCGCTTCGGCGAGGCCTACACCACCGCGGCCTGCGAGGTCGCCCGGGACGCGGCCCGGCGCCTCGGCCTGCCCGAGGCGGTGCAGCGCAGCGTGTACCACGTCTTCGAGGAGTGGCGGGGCGGCGGCGTCCCGGCCGGCCTGGCCGGCGACGACCTCCCGGCCGGGTCGCGGCTGGCCCGGCTGACCGGGATCGCGGTGCTGTTCGACACCGTCGGCGGGCCCGGGCTGGCGGCCGAGGCGGTGCGGCGGCGCGCCGGCGGCGCGCTCGACCCGTGGATGGCCGGGCGGTTCGCCGAGCGTGCCGAGGCGCTGCTGGGCGAGGTCAACGCCGCCGACCCGCGAGCCCTGGTGCTGGAGGCGGAGCCGCAGCCGGTGGTGCCGGTGCCGGAGCGGGACCTGGCCGGGGTCGCGGGCGTGTTCGCCGACCTGGCCGATCTGAAGTCGCCCTTCACCCACGGCCACTCGAGCGGCGTGGCCACCCTGGCCCGCGGGGCCGGGGAGCGGCTCCGGCTCCCCCCGGCCACCGTCGCCGACCTGGAGCTGGCCGGGCTGCTGCACGACGTCGGCCGGGTGGCCGTCTCGGACGTGGTCTGGGAGAAGCCGGCCGCGCTGAGCGCGCACGAGCGGGAGCAGGTCCGGCTGCACGCCTACCACTCCGAGCGGATCCTGGCCGGGTCGGAGCGGCTGGCCGCGCTGGCCCCCCTGGCCGGGATGCACCACGAGCGGCTCGACGGCGGCGGCTACCACCGCGGCTGCACCGGCGCCGAGCTTCCCGTGGCGGCCCGGGTGCTGGCGGCGGCCGACGCCTATCAGGCGATGACCCAGCGCCGGCCGCACCGGCCCGCCCTGGCCCCCGAGGACGCGGAGCGCCAGCTGCTCGCCGGGGCCCGCGACGGCGCCCTCGACGCCGACGCGGTCAGCGCCGTGCTGGCCGCGGCCGGTCGCGGCGCCGTGGTCGCCCGCAAGGCCCTGCCGGCCGGCCTGAGCGCCCGCGAGGTGGAGGTGCTCGGGCTGGTCGCGGACGGCTGCAGCAACGCCCAGATCGCCCAGCGCCTGGTCATCTCCAGGCGCACGGCCGAGCACCACGTGCAGCACATCTACACCAAGATCGGCGTGTCCAGCCGGGCCGCGGCGGCCCTGTTCGCGATGGAGCACCGGCTGCTGCCGCGGAGGGATAGGTAGCCCTACCGATGCGGCCCCCAGCGGCCGACGGCCAGGCTCAGGCTCAGGCCAGTCGGCGAACGGAGGGGACATGACCGGGATCACCGAGGCGACCGCCAGGCGGGTGGCGTCCCGCGACGGCACCGAGATCGCCTACTGGACCACTGGCGATGGGCCGCCGCTGGTGCTCGTCCACGGCGCCGTGGCCGACCACACCCGCTGGCGCCCCCTGCTTCCCTGCCTGGAGCCCCACGCCACCGTCCACGCCATGGACCGGCGCGGCCGCGGCGCCAGCGGCGACGGGCCCGCCTACAGCCTGGCCCGCGAGTTCGAGGACGTCGCGGCCGTGGTCGACGCCGTCGCCGAGGCCTCTGGCTCCGCGGTCGACCTGTACGCCCATTCCTTCGGCGGGCTGTGCGCCTTCGGCGGGGCGGCCCTGACCGCCAGCCTCGGCCGGCTCGTCCTCTACGAGGGGTGGCCGCCGGTCGAGCCCGGCGCGCACCGGCTCCCCCCTGGCCTGGGCGAGCGGCTGGAGGCGCTGCTGGCCGCGGGCGACCACGACGCGGTCGTCGAGACCATGTTCCGCGAGTTCGTGCTGATGCCGGCGGCCGAGGTGGCCGCTCTCCGGGCCCAGCCGTCCTGGCCGGCCCGGGTCGCCGCCGCGCCCGCGCTCGTCCGCGAGCTCCGGGCCAACGCCGAGGCGGCCCTCGACCCCGGGCAGGCGGCCAGGATCACCGTGCCGACCCTGCTGCTGACCGGCTCGGACAGCGGCGACCCGTTCGCGGCCGACACCAGGGCGGTGGCCGCCGCCCTGCCCGACGCCCGCGTGGTGGTCATGGAGGGCCAGCAGCACGTCGCCGACATCCTCGCCCCCGAGGTCGTGGCCGGCCACCTGCTGGCGTTCCTGCGATGAGCCGGGGGGCCGCCGCCGAGGTCGAGACCGGCCGCTTCGACGTCCGCTCGGCCGACGGGACCCCGATCGCCGTCTGGGTCGAGGGCGCCGGGCCGCCGCTGGTGCTGGTCCACGGCTCGCTCACCGACCACAGCACCTTCGCCCCGTTGCTGGCCGCGCTCGGCGACGGCCTGGCCAGCTTCTCGATGGACCGGCGGGGGTATGGGGCCAGCGGCGACGCGGCCGGCTACGCCATCGAGCGGGAGTTCGAGGACGTGGCCGCGGTGGTGGAGGCCGTCGCGGTCCGCACCGGCCGGCCGGTCACGCTCTTCGGCCACTCCTACGGGGCCGGGACCGCCATGGGCGGGGCCGCCCTGACGGGCGCCCTCGGCCAGCTGGTGCTCTACGAGCCCGGGCTCGGGATCGCCTACGCCCGGCTCGATCGCCGAGATCGAGGCGGCGGTGGCCGCCGGCGACCTGGAGGCGGCGCTGCTGGCCGTGCTGGCCGGGATCGTCGGGCTGGCGCCGGAGGAGGTCGCCGCCCTGCGGTCGGGCCCGCGGTGGCCGGTCCTGCTCGCCGGCGTCCCGGCGGTGCCCCGGGAGTGCCGGGCCGAGGACGGCTGGGCGTACCGGCCCGGCCGGCTCGACGGGATCTCGGCCCCGGCCCTGCTGACCGGCACCGAGACCCCGCCCCTGCTGAAGGAGGGCACCGACCGGGCGGCGGCGGCCATCCCCGGCGCCCGGGTCCTGGCGCTGGACGGCCACGCCCACCTGGCCCACCTGACCGACCCGGCGATGGCCGCCGCCGTCCTCCGGCGGCTGGTCCCGCCCTGACCCCGCTCAGCGGCTGAGCCGCTGCCAGCGGTGGACGGCCAGGGGGAGGAAGACGGCCAGGATGCACAGCGGCCAGACCACGGCCAGCAGCATGGCGTGCTGGTCGGCCCAGGAGACGCCGCCAAGGCCGGGGTTGCCGAACAGCTCGCGGGTGGCCGTGACGGTGGCCGACAGCGGGTTCCACTCGGCGACCACGCCCAGCCAGCCCGGCATGGTGGCGGTGGGGGCGATGGCGTTGCTGAGGAAGCCGATCGGCCAGACCAGGACCTGCACCGCGGCCACCGCCTCCGGGTTCCTGACCACCAGGCCGAGGTAGATGCCGACCCAGACCAGCGCGAACCGGAGCAGCAGGAGCAGGCCGACCGCGGTCAGGGTGTCGGCGGCGCTGCCGTGCCAGCGCCAGCCGACCAGCAGCCCGCAGGCCAGCAGCACGGCCAGGCCGAGGGTGGAGTTGAGCATGTCGGCGATGCCGCGCCCGGCGACCACGGCCGAGCGGGCCATGGGCATGGCCCGGAACCGGTCGGTGACGCCCCTGGCCGCGTCGGTGGTGACCGCGATCATGGTCGCCTCGATGCCGAACAGCATGCTCAGGGCGAACATACCCGGCATCAGGAACTCCCGGTAGCTGCCGCCGCCCGGCACCGACATGGCCCCGCCGAACAGGTAGCCGAAGAGCAGGACCACCATCACCATGAAGAGCAGGTTCATGGCCAGGGTGGCCGGCTGGCGGGCCCAGTGGGTCAGGTCGCGCCCGGTCACGGTCCAGGCGTCGGCCAGCGACCAGCGCAGCCGCTGGGTGGCCGTCTCGGGCATTGGCGGGGCCTGCACGGTCGGCACGGTCATGCCGTCACCTCCTGGGGCCGCTCCTCGGCGGCCTCGGTGTCGTGGCCGGTGAGGTGGAGGAACACCTCGTCCAGGGTCGGGCGGCGCAGGGCGACGTCCTCGACGGCGACGCCGGCCGCGTCCAGCTCGCGGGACGCCGCGGTGAGCGCGGCCACCCGGTCGCGGACGGGGGCGCTGACCCGGCGGGTGTCGGGGTCGACCTCTGGCTCGTCCCCGGACACGCGGGCGACGATGGCGGCGGTGGCGGCCAGCTCGTCGGCCCGGGAGGCGACCACGTCGATCCGGTCGCCGCCCAGCTTGGACTTGAGCTGGTCGGGCGACCCGTCGGCGATCACCCGGCCCTGGTCGATCACCGAGACCTGGTCGGCCAGCTGGTCGGCCTCGTCCAGGTACTGGGTGGTCAGGAGCACGGTGGTGCCGTTGGCGACCAGCGCCCGGACCGCCGCCCAGACCTCGTTGCGGCCGCGCGGGTCCAGGCCGGTGGTCGGCTCGTCCAGGAACAGCACCGGCGGGGCCAGGATCAGGCTGGCCGCCAGGTCGAGGCGCCGCCGCATGCCGCCCGAATACTGCTTGACCGGCTTGGCGCCCGTCCCGGCGAGCCCGAACCGCTCCAGCAGCTCGTCGGCCCGGCGACCGGCGGCGGCCCCGCCGAGGTGGTGGAGCCGGCCGAACAGGACCAGGTTCTGCCGGCCGCTGAGCACCTCGTCGACGGCGGTCTGCTGACCGAGCAGCCCGATGCGGTAGCGGACGTGGGCGGCCTGGCGGACGACGTCGTAGCCGGCCACCAGGGCCCGGCCCCCGTCGGGCCGGAGCAGGGTGGTCAGGATGCGCACGGCGGTGGTCTTGCCGGCCCCGTTGGGGCCGAGCAGGCCGCACACCGTGCCTTCGGGCACGGCCAGGTCGAAGCCGTCGAGGGCGCTGGCCTTGCCGTAGCGCTTGCGCAGCCCCTCGGCCAGGACGGGTAGCGTTTCCATTGCACCACCTGACTCGATACACTGTACGGAGTTAGGGGCCTACCATACCGTACGACATACGGAGTTGCAAGGGTGACGAGTGACTACAGCGGTTCCGGCGACCCGGCGCGCAGCCTGCCGCTGCTCTGGCGCGACCAGAAGCGCCCGACCCGGGGGCCGCGACCCGGCCTGAGCGTGGACAGGGTGGTCGCCGCCGCCATCGAGCTGGCCGACGCCGAGGGGCTGGAGGCGCTGTCCATGCGCCGGGTCGCCGAGCGGCTCGGGGTGGGCACGATGTCGCTCTACACCTACGTGCCCGGCAAGGCCGAGCTGCTCGACCTCATGCTGGACACGGTGCTGGCCGAGGAGGCCAGGCCGGACGGTGCCGCCGGGGGCTGGCGGGCCGGGCTGGAGCGGCGGGCCCGTGAGGACTGGGCCCTGTACCACCGGCACCCCTGGATCCTCCAGATCACCCCGAGCCGGGCCCTGCTCGGGCCCAACGAGACCGACCTGTTCGAGGCCACCATGCGCGTGGTCGACGGGATCGGCCTCGCCGGGGCCGAGATGGTCCTGGTGGTCAGCCTGGTCGCCGAGTACACCAGGGGCGCGGCCCAGACCGCGGTCGGGGCCGCCCAGGCCGAGCGGCGCACCGGCATCTCCGACGAGGAGTGGTGGAAGGCCAGGGAGCCGCTGTTCGACAAGTACTTCGACCCCGGCCGCTACCCGACCCTGACCCGGGTGGCCGAATCGGGGGCGTTCGAGCAGCCGGCCGGCGACGACCAGTACACCGTGGCCGTGGCCCGGGAGAGCTTCGAGTTCGGCCTGCCGCGGGTCCTGGACGGGATCGAGGCGTTCGTGGCCGCCCGCGCCGCCGGTCCCGGCGGCGCCTAGCGACCGCGCGTGTCGAGGGTGTGGAAGGCCTCGGCGTACTGGAGGCCGGCCTCGGCGCCGATGGCCGCGTTCCAGGTCCGGACCCGGCGCTCGAGGTCGGCGTGGTCGCTGATCTGGCTGGCGTGGGCCCGCAGCGAGGCCAGCTTGGCCCCGATGGTGGCGGTCACCTCGACCAGCTCGTCGGGGGCGTCGGTGCCGAACAGCAGCACCGTGTGGGGCCGGTGGGCGGCCAGGCCCTCGGCGGCCAAGGCCGGGGCGTAGAGGGGGTCGCGGGCCGCGACCACGCCGTCGACGGTGAGCAGGCCGGCGGCCCGGTGGTCGGGGTGGAGCAGGGAACGGCGCCAGGGGTCGTGGCCCAGGACCACGTCCGGCCGCACGACCCGGACGAGCCGGGCCACGGCCAGGCGCAGGGCCATGGTGACCTCGAGCTCACCGTCCACCGCCCCCAGGAAGTGGACCGGGACCGCCGCCCCCAGGGCCCGTGCCGCCGCCTCGGCCTCGGCCCGCCGCACCAGGGCCAGCTCGCCCGGGTCGGTCGCCGGGTCGGCGCTGCCCTTCTCCCCGGCGGTGAAGCAGGCCAGCTCGACGTGGATCCCGCGCTCCGCCCAGGCGGCCAGGGTTCCCCCGGCCTGCAGCTCGACGTCGTCCGGGTGGGCGCCGAAGGCCAGCGCCCGGCGGACGGCGAGCACTAGCCCATCTGCTCCAGCACCGGCTCCCGGACCAGGTCGCCGTAGATCTCGATCAGGCGGGCGGCGGCCCGGTCCCAGCCGTGGGCGCCGGCGAAGCGGGCGGCGGCGGCGCCCATGGCGGCCAGGCGGCGGGGGCTGGAGAGGAGCTGGGCGACCGTCTCGGCCCAGCAGTCCGGCTGGTGGTTGCCCAGCAGGACCCCGGTGGTGCCGTCGCCGACGGCGTGGAGCAGGCCGCCGACCCCGGCCGCGACCACCGGGGTGCCGCAGGCCTGGGCCTCGAGGGCGACCAGGCCGAACGACTCCGACCAGGACGGCATCAGGACCAGGTCGGCCGCCCGGTAGATGGTGGCCAGGCGGTCATGGGGCCGGGGGGCGAGGAAGCGGACCCGGTCGGCGACGCCGTTGGCCGCGGCCAGCCGGGCCAGCCGGGCCGGCTCACCGCCGCCGTTGCCCGACGCCCCGCCGACCACCAGCAGCTCGACGTCCAGGTCGGGCCGGCGCCGGCACAGCTCGGCCAGGGTCAGCACGGCCACGTCGGGCGCCTTGAGCGGCTGGAGGCGGCCGACGAAGGCCAGCACCTGGCGGTGGTTGATCCCCAGGGCGGCCCTGGCCGCGGCCTTGTCGCCCGGGTGGAAGCGGCTCTGGTCGACCCCGTGGGGCACGATCTCGACCTTGGCCGGGGAGGCGCCGTACAGCTCGACCAGCTGGCGGGCCTCGGCCGGGGTCGGGGCGAGCAGGCGGTCGGCGGCGGCCACGACCCGCTCCTCGCCGGCCAGCCGGGTCGGGGGCTCGGGCTGGTCGCCGTCGGCCAGGCTGCGGTTCTTGACCCGGCCGAGGGTGTGGAAGGAGTGGGCCACCGGGCTGTCCCAGCGCTCCCGGGCCAGCCGGGCCACCCAGCCGGACACCCAGTAGTGGCTGTGGAGCACGTCGTAGGGGCCGTGGCGCTCCCCGGCCCGCAGCAGCGAGCAGAGGAACGCGCACAGGTAGCGGGACAGGTGCTGCTTGGGGATGGGGGCGAGCGGCCCCGCGGGCAGGTGCAGCACCCTGACCCCGGGCTCGACCTCGACCACCGGCGGGTCGTCGGGGGAGGTGGCCCTGGTGTAGAGGTCGGACTCGATCCCGGCCTTGGCCAGCTCGCCGGCCAGGGCGCGGACGGTGACGTTCATGCCGCCGGAGTCGCCGACCCCCGGCGGGGCCAGCGGGGAGGAGTGCACCGAGAGGACCCCGACCCGACGCACCGGCTGCTCGAAGAACGTCTCCAACCAGGCTCCCCGGGTCGCGTCCCGCTCCGCGACCGTGACGCGAAGCACCCGCGGGTTGTCTACCCGCGGGTGCTCACATGCTACCGGCG
>OCZS010000513.1_pt1 | contig 12801 bp, 14 predicted proteins | sample 1539071 | NCBI WGS metagenome assembly OCZS01 (sample SAMEA3113584, study PRJEB22503) | soil metagenome
AGTAGGGGCCGCCCTACTTCACGGCCGGACCACCCGGTGGCTGCACCTGTTCTGCAGCGCGATCCGCCCCCGATGGTGCTGGGAGGTCGACGGATCCTGGTCTCAGCTCGTGCCCGAGGTGTGGTTGCTCACCACATCGACAGGCCGCCGCTCACGGCCACGGTGTGGCCGGTCACGAACGAGGCGTCGTCGGACGCCAGGTAGGCGACGGCGGCGGCAACCTCGTCGGGCTGCCCGCAACGCCCCAGCACCGTCGCGTCGACCATCCCCTGGCGGATGCCGGCGCCCAGCGGATCGTCGGCCAGCCCGCGGAGGAGCGGCGTGTCGATCGGACCGGGCGCCACCGCGTTGCAGCGAACGCCGTAGCGGGCGCCCTCTCGGGCGATCGCCTTCGTGAAGCCGATGACGCCGGCCTTGGCCGCCGAGTACACGGCACCCGCCACCATGCCCACTCTCCCGGCCTCGCTCGCGATGTTGACGATCGCCCCTCGGCGACGGTCGACCATCATCGGCAGCACGGCGTGCGTACAGGCGATGACGCTCTTGAGGTTCAGGGCGATCGCGGCGTCCCAGGCGGGCTCGTCGGTGTGGACGAACAGGGCGGCCGTGTCGCCGCCTCCGGCGTTGTTGATCAGCACGTCGATCGACCCCAGCGCCTCCAGCACCCCGGCGAAGGCGCGCCTCATGGCGCCGAGGTTGGTGACATCGACCGCCAGCGCGTCGCCGTCGATGTCTGCCGCGAGCTTCTGGGCGCCAACGTCGTCGCGATCGGCAACCACGACGCGGGCGCCTTCGGAGGCGAGGCGGCGGGCGGTGGCGGCGCCGATGCCGGACGCTCCCCCGGTGACGAGCGCGGTCGTCCCCGCGAGCCGGAACGCCGTGGGTGTCGCCATGGTGGCCATGATCGGCTGCGTCGGGCGCCGGCGGCAGTAGGCAGCGCCCTACAGAGGGCACCACTGGCGGGCCACTAGCGTGGGGCCTCGTGCGACTGGTACTGCTCGGCGCCCCGGGCGCAGGGAAGGGCACGCAGGCCGCCGCCCTGGCAGGGCATTTCGGCGTGCCCCACATCTCGAGCGGGGACCTGCTCCGCGGGCACGTCGACGCGGGTACCGAGCTGGGACGCCAGGTCGCCGCCCACCTGGACCGGGGCGAGCTGGCGCCCGACGACATCGTCGCCTCCGTGGTGGCCGACGCGCTCGCCGACAGCGGTGCCGACGGCTACGTCCTCGAGGGGTTCCCGCGCACAGTCACCCAGGCACAGTGGGCCGACGCCCTCCAGCCGTCCGGGCTCGCCGAGGCGGTCGTCCTGCTCGAGCTGCCCGACGACGAGGCCCGACACCGGCTCGCCGAGCGCGCCGCCGCCGGCCGGTCCGACGACCGCGACCCCGAGGTGATCCAGGAGCGGCTGCGCCGGTTCCACGTCGAGACCGAGCCCGTCGTCGACTACTACCGGGATCGCGGTGTCCTGACGGCCGTTGATGCTGCCCAGCCACCCGATGCTGTGAGGGCGGCGATCCTGACCGCCCTCGCCGAAACCCCGGGGCCGGCCTGAGCCGACCTGCCCCACCCTCTGTCGCGACCCGTGTCACCAAACGTTCCCCCACGTGCCGGGCGAGTGCGGCCGCACCTCTCCACGACCGCCGCACAGGAGGGCCATCGTCAACGTCATCGCGCCCCACATGGCGGCCAGGCCGCCGAGCGACGCCAGCCGGAAACGCCAGAGGAGCTGGGCGCCGATCCCCGCCGGGATCGGCTCGTTGGTGGGAAGCACCAGGTAGCTGATTGCGACCACCACGACCGTCACCGCCACGGCGGCGAACCACCGCCACGGCAGCTCGACGTGTCGGCGGGCGAGACGAAGGGCGACTTCGTGGGCGAGCACCAAGGCGCAGACAGCCAGGGCGATGAGCGCCAGGTACGCCACCGTGCGCTCGTTGACGGTCTCCGGATCGCCGACACCGGGAGGGTTGGGCGGGTACTTGAGCCATGGGATCAGCCCATGGACGAGGAACAGGAGCGAACCCGTGGCGACCGCGACGTGCGCGTCGGTCGGCAACTCGACGCGATTCCTGACCTTGACGAACACGATCGTGAGCACCAGACCGAGCACGATTCCCGTGATGAGGACGGCGGTGACGCCGCCAAGGACCTGCACTCCTCTCGAGAACGTCTCTTGGTGGACCTCGCCCTGCGACAGTCGGGCTTCGATCTCGAGCGAGTCCCTGATCGACGGTTCGCCCAGCCACCACAGAGCGAGCGCGCTGGCGATACCACCGACGAGCCCCGCGACCAGACCTCGCCTCAGAAACGTCGCAAACGTCTCGGCCACGTCAGTGGCACGGGACACCGAGGAAGTGGCGGCCGTCGTGGAAAAACTCGTGGATCGTGTGCCAGCCGTTCGCAAGCAGTGCGCCGTTTTCCTGCAACACCGCGTACAGCAGGAAGAGCCCGACCGCGAGTGCGAGCCATGCGACCGCCGGCACCTCGACACGTTCGACCTCAGGCCTGACGGAGTCCAACGGTCCGCTCCCTGTCAGCTCGTGTTCAGCTCATCGTAGATGGTGATGTGCTGCCGTGCCGTGGTGTCCCAGTCGAAGCGCGCCGCCACCGCACGACCCCGCCGGCGCAGCCTCGCCCGCACCTCGTCGTCGTGGGCCACGGTTTCCAAGGCGTCGACGAGCGCTTCGTCGTCGCCGGGGACCACCGCGAGTGCGTCCTCACCCAAGCGCACGTATTCGGCGAACACCGGCAGGTCGGTGAGGACCACGGGGAGACCGGCGGCCATCGCCTCGAGCGCCGCGAGACCGAAGCCTTCGTTGACGGACGGGAACGCGAAGGCGTCGGCCGCGTGGTACCAGGCCGGCATCTCCTCGTCGGGAACGGTGCCCAGGAGTGACACGTCTCGGCCGAACTCGAGGTCGAGGTCGGCCATCGAGGCGATGACGCGATCGCGGTAGGAGGTGTGGTCCTGGAACGAATGGCCGCCGACGATGGCCAGTGCCGGTGGCTCCGCCCAGCGGCGGCGCAGCTGCGACACGGCGCGAAACAGGTGATCGGTGCCTTTGCGGGGTTCGATCCCGCCAACGGTCAGGATGAGAAACCGATCGCCCGCTCCCGCGCGGGCGCGCAGGGCGGCGGTTACCCCCGGGGGCGGCTCCGCTACGAACCGGTCGACGTCGACGCCGTTCGTCACCACGTCGGCCCTCACGCCGTACTCGTCTGCGAGCCGTTGCTGCCACGTTCGGCTGACCACCAGCACGCGGTCGGGATCGAGGATCGAACGCCGTTGGCACTCGACCAGGGCGGGCGTGGTGAAGTCGTCGACGTGGTGCACGGTCCGCACGACGCGAACGGGCGCGCCCGCATCGCGGACGCGCACGGCGGCCCGGGCGGCGATGCAGTCCTGCACATGCAGCAGCGGCGGTAGCGCCGACGCCCGCCCGAGCAGCCCCGCTTCGAGTGCGTCGATGGCATCGAACACCCGCGCCTCGAGGTCCCGGGCCGGCTCGCGAGGCGCGACGAAGGTGCACGGTACGTCGACGGATCGGTGGAACCCGATCGTCTCGTCGCCGAGGGCGATGATCTCGATCGGAAACGAGTGATTCGCCAGGGCTTCGGCGAGCGCCAGCAGGTGTACCACCCCACCACGTGGCTTGGTGGAGTACGTGACCAGCCCGACCGGCCTCACCACAGGTCGGTCTCGACGATCCCCGGCTGACGCAGCGAAATCGCGGCCGCGGCCAGCGCGGCCCGTGCCGCCGTCGGGGCCACGAGGCAACCGGCCTGCTGGAACGCCCGGCGCTGACGAGCGAGGCCCTGGGGGTCCTTGTCGGTGCCGAGGACGTACACCACCACTCGTGGGCCTTGGGGCCCGGCCACCGCCGCGCACGCGGGCGCCAATACCGACGCCGGATCGTCGTGCGCGCCGTAGCCCAGCACCACGTCGAGCAGCAGCACGGCAACGTCGTCGTGCCTGCCCGTCTCGGCCAGCAACTCGAGCCGGGCCGCGGCATCGATCATCGGATGCGGCCGGCCCTGCGTGTACTCCTCGTCACCGAGGTCGAGGCAGATGTGGGCGCCCGCCGGCGCGGGCACTCGGAGCCGGTCGTCCAACGGCGTGTTGGACCACACGTCGCCGAGCCACGGCGGCAGCAGCGTGAGCGCCTCGTAGCAGAGTGTCCCCCCCGAGAAGAGCCCTCGTACTGCGCTCCGCGCCGGGCTGAGGTTGACGAGACTGCTGGCGACGTCGGACCGCCAGTCGGACCAGTCGGAGGGTGGGCCTGCCCCGCACCGCCCCACCGCGTGAGCGACGGCCGCTTCGAGGGTCGACGACGCCTGGGCGGCTCCCGGAACGGAGGTGCCGGGCGGCTGGCCGATCACGGCGGCGATGACCGGTGTCCCACCGCCGGCTGCGACGACGGCGCGGGCGACGTCGGGCGACGGCGGCTTCGAGACGAGCACGATCACGTCGGTGCCCGGGTCACGGTCGAGGGCCCGTACGGCCATCCGTGCGCTGCGTCCGGCCACCCGCTCGGAGAGGTCGCGACCGCCCACGCCGATCACGTGCGACACGCCCGCTCCCCATCGGTCGAGCAGTGCCATGACCTCTTGCGCCCCCGTGCCGGCGGCGGCGACCACGCCCACGCGACCGGGAGCGACGGCGTTCGCGAAGCCGAGACCGCAGCCGCCGATGCTGGCGGTACCCGCTCCGGGCCCCATCACCAGCCGCCCCACGCTGGCAGCGTGTTCCTTCAGCGCGATCTCCTCTTCGACGCCCACGTTGTCGCTGAACAGCAGGACGTGCAGGCCGGCGGCGAGCGCCTTGTGCGCCTCGAGCGCGGCGTAGCTCCCGGGGACCGACACGACCGCGAGGTTCGGGTCGCCGAGCGCATCGAGGGCGGCGTGGAGCGACCGTGGCTCGCGCTCGGGGGACACCGTGCCGATCGATCGGGAATGCGACAACGCCCGCTCGCCCTGTTCGAGGGCCTCATCCACAAGCGATTCGTTCTCCGCTCGCATGGCCAACACGAGGTCGTCGGGTGTCGCGGAAGCGAGGTCCTCGGCACCGAACCCGCGTTCCTGCAGCGCAGCGATGTTGGCCGGCGTCCCCATCACCGCGGTCGCGAACTCGACGCCGCCCGCGAGGCGCATGGCGCGTGTGACCGCCAGCAGTTCGACGGAATCGACGTACCGGTCGCGCTGCACGCGGACACCGGTGGACATCAGCCTGTGCTCATCGCTCGGCGCGCGACCGGCCCGCCGCAGTGATCAGGGTCCCCGCCGGTCGTCCGTCGGGCGATGCGATCGTGGCGGCCAGCAGGGCCGGGCTGGTGATGGCCACCGCCTGCCCGCCCTCGTGGATGAAGCGGATCGCCGCGGCCACCTTCGGGCCCATGCTGCCGGCGGCGAACTGGCCCTCGGCCAGGTGGCGCACGGCGTCCCGGAGGCTCAGGTCGCGCACGTCGCGCTGGCGCGGGGTGCCGTGGTCGAGATGTACGGCTGGCACCGCGGTCAGCAGGCCGAGCACCTCGACCCCGAGCGTGGACGCCAGCCGTTGGGCGGCAAGATCCTTGTCGATCACCGCATCGACGCCCACGTAACCATCCGAGCGCATCGTGACCGGGACCCCGCCACCGCCGCACGCAATGACGACGACGCCGTCGGCCACGAGCCGGCGGATGGTTGGAGTCTCGAGGATCGCGAGCGGCTCGGGCGACGGCACCAGCCGCCGGAACCCGCGGCCGGCGTCCTGACCCATCGTCCAGTGACGAGCGATCGCCAGTTCGCGCGCGTCGCTCTCCGAGTAGAACGGGCCGATCGGCTTCGACGGCGCGGCGAAGGCGGGGTCGTCGCCGTGCACAACCACGTGGGTCACGACGCTCACGATCTCGCTGGTGCGACCGAGCCGCTCGTGCAACGCGAGCGCGATCAGGCTGCCGAGGTAACCCTGTGTCATCGCGCACAGCGATGAAAGCGGCTGCGCGGGAACGAGCGTCGCCGCTTCTTCCTGCTGCACGCCGAGAGCTCCGACCTGCGGGCCGTTGCCGTGGACCACCACCACGCTCCAGCCGGCGTCGATAAGCTCGCCGATCGATGCGGCCATGGCACGCGCGTTCTGGCGCTGCTCCGCGTAAGTGCCCATCTGGTCGGCGCCACAGAGGGCGTTACCTCCCAAGGCGATCAGCGCACGAGCACCCACGCTCCCACCTCGCTGCCTGGCTTGGAGGAGTCACTGAGGAAACATTGACGATAGTAGAAAGTGCTTCCAGCATCGTCAATCGACCGGATCGGTGGGGTCGATGACCGAACCGGCCCTGGCTCGTGCGCGCCAGTCCTGGCGGGCGGCGGAGGCCCGGTTGTACCCGCGTGCGATGACCGACGTCGACGGCTACCAGCGTGCCGTCGTGCTCGTCGCAGCCATCTGCGAGCGGCTGAGGGCCGCCGCCACCACGGCCGACGACCTGCTGGGATGCCAGGAAGTCGCGGCCGAGTACGTGGCGTCGGCATGCGACGCGACGGGTACGAGCGCGCACGGCCTGGACATCGACGATCTGTTCGGATCGGCCGCTGCGATGCGCGACCGTGAATTGGCAGGCGAAGAGGCTCGGCTGGCGAGGCTGACGGCCGTGGAGCGAGCCCGCGCCGCGGGCTCCGAGTGGATCGATCTGCATGCCGAGGGCCTTGGTCCGGAGGTACCCGAACTACGACTCCACGTCGACACGGGATGGGCGATCCTGACCTCGATGGGGGCCGATGAGAGTTCCGGCTCGCCGGTGCTCGTCGTGACCACGGTTCGGGTCGACCCCACGACGGGGGAGCTGCGCGACCAGCCGGATCGCGAAGTTCATCTGGCCGCCACCGCCGAGCAATGGGAGCGGGTCGCCCGGGCACTCCAGGCGGACATGCGGTGATCCGTCTGCCATAGTGAGCGGGCTCGTCCTATCATCCGACACGTCCGGACGGCCGCGGAGGCAGGGTTGGAGCCAAACACCGCCGATCTCGTCCTACGGTTGCAGGCTCACGGGCTCCGGGCCGACGTACGGACCGAGGGCCGCGTCGGCGGCGCGGGGCCATCCGACGTCAGCATGCTCTGGGTCGACGACTACGCGGTCACGCTCGACACGGACCCGGTTCACAGCTCGGCCTCACCCTTCGAGCTGCGAACCGACGGCAGCGGCCTGGCCATCTACGAGGACGGTCGGCGGGTCGCGCGCGCCCGCGCCCAATCGCGGCCCCGGTACTACGACCTCACCACCGCCGACGGCATCCCCTACTGGAAGATCGCCTTGCTGCACCTCGACTCGCTGGCCAGCACAGTGCTCCAGACCTGCGCCTACTGGGGGAACGGCGACCAGTGCGCGTTCTGCGGCATCGGCGTGTCGCTCGAGGCGGGCCGCACCACGGCGAGGAAGACCCCGGCCCAGCTGGCTGAGGTTGCGGTGGCTGCTCGTGATCTCGACGGTGCCGTTGACGTGACGCTCACGACCGGGAGCACCCGCGCCCCCGATCGAGGCGCCCTGTATGTCGCCCGGTGCGCCGCCGTGGTCAAGGAGGCGAGCGGGCTCCCGGTCGAGACGCAGTTCGAACCGCCCGAGGATCTCGACGTGATCGACCGCGTGGCCGATATCGGCGTCGACACGGTGGGCATCCACGTCGAGTCGTTCGACCCTGCGGTGCTCGCACGCGTCGCACCGGCCAAAGCGCGCACCGGCATCGAGGGCTACTTCCGCGCCTGGGAGCGCGCCGTGCCGCGCTTCGGCGAGGGCCAGGTCACCACCTACGTGATCCTCGGCATGGGTGAAGACCCGGAGCTCACGGTGGAGGGCTGCCGACGGGCCGTCGACATCGGCGTCTACCCCTTCGTGGTCCCGCTGCGGCCGGTGGCGGGCAGCCTCATGGCCGAGTGGTCGCCACCCCCGCACGACTACGTCGAACGGGTCGTGCGCCGGGTGACGCCGTACCTGGCCGAGCGCGGCCTCGGTGCGGCGACGGCCAAGGCCGGTTGCTCGCGGTGCCAAGCGTGCTCGCCCATGGCCCCGGTGCAAGACCGGCTCCAGATCGGGCGCAAGCCCGTCGCAGCCAATGGCTGACGTCCTGCACCGCACCGGCGTGACCTGCCGCGTCGCCGACGAACCCTGGACGGTGGCCGAGCACCACCGCATCCGCGCCGAGGTGTTCGTCCGCGAGCAACGACTGTTCTGGGACTCCGATCGCGATGGGCGCGACGACGCCGCCGCCACGATCAAGGTGTTGGGGTTCCGCGGGGATGCCGCCGGGGGCGCGGTGCGGCTCTATCCCCTCGACGATGCGGGCCACTGGCAGGGCGATCGGCTCGCCGTGCTCGCCGGTGCTCGCGGTCACGGCCTCGGCGTGCCGCTCGTGCGTTTCGCGGTTGCGTCGGCGACCCGCGCCGGTGGCCGCCTCATGACGGCGCACATCCAGCCGCGCAACGTGTCCTTCTTCGAGCGGCTCGGTTGGCACGTCTCCGGGAAGCCGGAGCTCTACGTCGGCGTGCCCCATGTCCCCATGGCCATCGAACTGACGATCACAGGCCCGTGACGGCGTCCGCGTCGAGGTCGACCAGCTCGACAGCGTCGACGCCATCCGTCAGTCGCAGAATGGCCGACGCGTCGACCGTGGCCAGCGCCGCGTAGGACAAGCCGCGTCGCTCGACTGCTTGGCGACAGCGGTCCTCCGACCCGGGAGCCATGGTGACCAGAAACGCAAGACAGGGAAAGCACAACGCCCAGGCCTCGAAGGCGACCCCGGCCGGGACCGGCACCGCGTCGACGGCGATCGTCACGCCACAGCGAGTGGGTTCGAGCAACATCGCCAGCGACCCGAAGAGCCCGGCCATGCTGACGTCCTTGGCCGCCTCGATGACTCCGTCCCCCGCGAGATCGGCGAGCAGGCGTACATCGCCTGCGAGCTGGCTGCCGCGCTCGTCGAACGACGGGAAGAAGGGGAAGTCGGCGCGCATCTTCCCTTCGAGACACGCGACCAGCGCCAGCCGCTGGCCCGGGGCGACACGCGTGGCCGACAGCGGGCGGCCGACGCCGCGGCCCACGGCAAAGGCGGATAGGGCCACGCGATCCCTGCTGCTCGTCAGGTGGCCGCCCACCACGGGCACCTCGTACAGGTCCGAGGCGAAACGCATGCCCTCGAGCGCGGCGCGGCACGTGTCGCGCGGCCCGACGACGGTGTCGACGATTGCCAAGGGAACTGCGCCCATGGCCGCGACGTCGTTCACGTTGGTGACCACCGCCGCCACCCCCGCGCCGTAAGGGTCGCGCTCGACGAAGTCCGGCAGGATCGCCTCGCCACACGCGATCACCGCTTCGCCACCCACCGCCACCACCGCGCCGTCGTCACCCGGACCTCGCAACCAGTCGCCGGGCCCGAACACCTCGCGCACCACCGCGATGTGGGCCTTGTCCGTCCATCCGGGCGCCGAGCGGATCGTGGCGGCCAGATCGACAAGCTCGCGCACCATAGTGAACGGTCCTCTAGTATCGGAACGGTGCCTGCACCGGCATTCCTACGCCTGCCCGACCGGTCCGGCAAGCCTCGGACGCGTGGCCGCTCCTTCGTGATCGACGGCGGCCTACCCCTCTCCGATGTGCGCGCCATCCTGGAGTCGGCGGGCCGGGTCATCGACGGGTGGAAGCTTGGTTGGGGGACCGCCTACCTCGATCCTGCCCTCGAGCCCAAGCTCGCGCTGCTGCGCCGGCACCAGGTGCTCCCGTGCCCGGGCGGAACGCTGCTCGAAGTTGCCGCCTACCAGGACAGGGTCGACGAGTGCTTCGAGTGGCTGCTGGCGTGCGGGTTCGCCCAGGTCGAGGTGAGCGACGGCCTCGGGCTGCTCGGCGAGGACGCCAAGGCTGCGCTCATCCGGCGGGCGGCCGACTCGTTCACGGTGGTGTCGGAGGTCGGGATGAAAAGCCCGACATCGGTCCTGACGCCAGCGACATGGGTCGAGCTTGCCCGCGCCGACCTCGACGCCGGGGCCACGGCCGTCATCGCCGAGGGGCGCGAAAGCGGCACCGTCGGGCTCTACACCGCCGACGGGTCGGTCCGAACCGACGTGGTCGACGCCTTGCTCGATCACGTCGGCGCCGAGCGACTGCTGTTCGAGGCGCCCCGCAAGGACCAGCAAGCGTGGCTGGTTTGCCACGTGGGGCCAGACGTCAACCTGGCCAACGTGGCGCCGCGCGAAGCCCTCGGTCTCGAAGCGCTCCGGCTCGGGCTGCGGGCCGACACGACGCTGGCCGTGCACGGCCGGACACGAGCGTCGACATGAGCAACCGGTCCCCCAGGGCGTACCGGGAGGTCTCGGTCGCCCGCGTGGAGTTCGCCTTGACGCCGGAGAACCTCCTCGACCACTTCCTGGGACGCGAGTGCTACCGACGCACGCGGTACGTGGTAGTGCGCAACGGCGACGACACGGCCCTGGTGGGTGTCGAACCCACCGACGCGGCCCCGTTGTTCTCGCCGGCCGCCGCCGTGGCCGTGCTGGCACTTCCCGCCGACACCGTCGACGTGCATTGCCCCGAGATCGATCCCGGCGTGCCCTCGCAGCTCGCCAAGGTGGCGATGGAGCATCCGGGCACCCGCGCGGTCGTGGTGGAAGGGCGCTACTCGCACGTGAGCTTCCTGCTCGACCCCGACCCGCTCCGCGTTCGGGTGCGCGAGGTCGTGCCCCCGGATCCGGCCAAGCTGCTCGACCAGGCCCAGCGGGTGCTCGACGTGTCCGACGACCTGCCGCCGATCGTGCTCGAAGGCGAGTTGATCGAACTCGATTCGCTGATCGGTGATGAAACCGTGGTGCTGCTCCCGTGCCGCGGTGCGGGCATTCGGCTCGAGGGCAAGGAGACGCACTACCTCGACGAGCGACCCCCGGTCAGCGACTGGGCCCTGCTCGGGTGCGTGCGGTCGCGCCAGATCCACCAGTGGTTCTACGGCCGCGGCGCCCCTGGGCCCGATACCTGCCCGCGCACGTTGTCCCCGACCATCGGCCCGCTGCTCACCAAGTGCTGCCTGCTCGAAGACCGCATCGAGGTCGACGGCGACGTCGCCGTCGTTCCGTGGGGGGCGAGCCTGGCACAGGTGGGAGAGGCCCTGCTCGCGCTGGCCAGTCGATCGGACCCGGCATGGGCGCCCGCCTGACCGACAGCGCGGCCTACGGCCACCTGTGGGGAACGGACGAGACGCGCGCGCTGCTGGACGAGCCGGCTCGGTGGCAACGCTGGCTCGACGTCCTCGCCGCACTGGCGGCCGCCCAGGCCGACCTGGCGTTGATCCCGTCGCCCTCGGCAGAGGCGATCGCGGAGCTCGCCCGGGTCGAGCACCTCGACCTCGACTTCCTGGCCGAGGAGACGCGGCGCACCGGCCACTCCACGCTGGGCCTCATCCGCGCGCTGCAGAGGGCCCTGCCTGCCGACGTGGCGGAGCACGTGTACTACGGCGCCACCGTGCAGGATCTCACCGATACGTGGTTCGCGCTCACGATGCGCGACGTCGGCGACCTCGTCGCCCGCGACCTCAGCAGGCTGATCGGCGCGATCGCGGACCTGGCCGCGCGGCACGAGCGGACGGTCATGCCCGGGCGCACGCACGCTCAGCCGGGCGCGCCCATCTCCTTTGCGTTCAAGCTCGCGACCTGGGCCGACGAGCTCGGGCGGCACCTGGAGCGCGCGCACGAGGGGAGGCGACGGTGGTCGACGGCACAGCTCGGTGGTGCGGTGGGCACGCTGGGCTTCTACTCGGAGGTGGGGCCGGCGCTTCGAGGCCGGTTCGCCGAGCGGCTCGGTCTCGAGGACCCCGGCATCGCGTGGTTCACCAGCCGGGATCGCATCGCCGAGTTCGCCGCGGTCATGACGGGGATCACCGGCACGCTGGCCCGGATCGGCAACGAGGTGATGGAGCTGCAGCGGCCCGAGATCGGCGAGCTACGCGAGATGGTCGCCGCCGACGTCGTCGGCAGCATCATGATGCCCCACAAGCGCAATCCCGAGACGAGCGAGCACCTCGATACGTTGGCCCGGCTGACGCGGGCCAACGCCGCCGTGCTGGCGGAGGGTCAGGTCCAGCTCCACGAGCGCGACGGCCGGGCGTGGAAGGCCGAGTGGGTCGCCCTGCCCGAGGTGTGCCTGCTGACCGCAACCTCGTTGCGTCTCGCCATCGCCTGCATCGAGGGACTGGAAGTGGACACGGAGCGTATGGCCGCCAACGTCGCCGCCAGTCGGGGCCTGCTCGCGTCGGAGCGGATCCTCGGCGTGCTCTCGTCCCGCCTGGGAAAGCACCGGGCCCAAGCGATCCTCCACGACGTCCTCGGTGCCGCCCGGTGCGAAGGCCGGTCGACGGCCGACGCCATCGCGGCCGCTGGGCTCATGTCCCGGGCGGAGGCGGAATCGGCCGTCGCCGAGCTGGTCGCTCCCGGCGACTCCGCCGCCGTACGCTGCGTCCTCGATCGGCTCCAGGAGCACCGGTGTTGAAGCTGGCGGCGCGCTTCCCGCTGGCGGTGCTACCGACGCCGCTCGTGCACGCCCCGCGGCTGAGCGACGCGCTGGGGCGCGATGTGTGGATCAAGCGCGACGACTTGACCGGCTTTGCCCTCGGCGGCAACAAGGTGCGGCCGTTGGAGGTTCTCATCGGTGACGCGCTCGACCAACAGTGCGACCACGTCGTAGGTTGCGGCGGCCAGAGCTCGAACCTGTGCTCGGCGCTGGCTGCCGCGGCGGCGACGGCCGGACTCGCCTGCACCGTCGTGCTGTACGGCTGCGAGCCGGCGGTTTGCCACCC
>OCZS010000514.1_pt1 | contig 12797 bp, 16 predicted proteins | sample 1539071 | NCBI WGS metagenome assembly OCZS01 (sample SAMEA3113584, study PRJEB22503) | soil metagenome
CAGCATGGTCCCGTCGACGATGCCCAGCGGCATGCCGGTGTCCGGGTCCAGCAGCAGGACCAGGGCCAGCTCGCTGGGCAGGCCGAGGCGCCAGTTGCCGACGAAGTCGCCGACCACCTTGACCCCACTGACGTGCTCGGGCCCGAGGTGGCCGCGGAGCACGTTGAAATGCCCGGCGCCCCCGTTGGGGGGCGCCAGGTGGACACGCGGCCCACTGCCCTTCGCCCTGGGCCCGGACGGCGCCCTCGACCGCGGCCAGGATCTCGGCTCGCGTGACGTCGAGGGCGTCGACGTCCGGCCCGGAGACGAAGCGCAGGTCTAGAGCAGGCCCTGCTGGGTCAGCCAATCGGAGGCGACCTTCTCGGGGTCCTGCTTGTCGACGTCGACCAGCTTGTTGAGCTTGGTCAGCTCCTCGGTGGTGATCTTGGGCGCGAGCGCGTTCAGGGTCGAGGTGACCTGCTCGGTCATGGCGTCCTTGCGCCCGATGGGGACGATGTTCTGGGCCGGCTGGAGCGGCTTGTCCTCCTCCAGCAGGACCCAGCCGTTGTCGGAGATCGCACCCTGGGTGGTGAACACCCGGCCGACGTCGATGTCGCCCTTGTTGAGCGCCGAAGTGGTCAGGGGGCCGCCGGCGTCCAGCGCCTTGAACTCCTTGAAGTCCTCGATGCCGTAGACCTTCTTGAGCCCGGGGATGCCGGCCGGCCGGGTCTCCAGCTCGGGCGGGCCGCCGATGACCAGCTGGCCGGCCTTGCCCTTGAGGTCGGACACCTTGGCCAGGCCGTACTGGTCGGCGGTCTCCTTGGTCACGGCCAGGCCGTCCTTGTCCTCGGCCGGGCTCTGCTCGAGGGCGACCAGGCTCTTGCCGTCCAGCAACGGCGTCAGGGCGGTGTTGACCTCGTCGGCGGTGGTCTCGGTGGCGTCGGTCTTGAGGAACGACAGCACCGACCCGTTGTACTCGGGCAGCAGGTCGATCTCGCCCTTCTCCAGGGCCGGGAAGACGACCTCCCTGGCTCCCAGGTTCGGCCGGACCTCGACCTCGACGCCGGCCTTCTCGAGCACGGCGGCGTACATCTGGGCCAGGATGAGCTGCTCGGAGAAGTTGGTCGAGCCGACGGTCACGCTCGCCTGCTCGTTGGGCTGGGTGCCCTCGTCGAGGGCGTCGTCCCCGCCGCCGCAGGCGGCCAGGAGCAGCGCCAGGCAGGCCGCGACGGCGGCGCTGCCAAGCCGGATCCTTCGCATGGACGATCTTCCTTTCCTTGGGAGCTGGGACCTTGTCGTCCCGGGACTATGCGGCCTTTTCCACCTTGGCACGGACGGCCGCGTCCGCGCCCCGCTGGCCCAGCCCCCGCGGGACCACCAGGGTCTGCACGCGGCCGAGCGCCAGCTCGGTGAGCAGGGACAGCACGGCGACCAGGATGGCGCCGCCGACCACCTGAGGAAGGTCACGCTGGGAGAGCCCGTCGATCAGGTAGCGGCCGAGCCCGCCCAGGCCGACGAACGCGGCCAGGGTGGCGGTGGCCACCACCTGCACGGTCGAGGTGCGGACGCCGGCCATGATCAGCGGCATGGCCACCGGCAGCTCGACCTGCCAGAGCACCTGCCGGCCGCGCATGCCCATGCCCTCGGCGGCCTCGCGCACGTCGCGGTCGACCGAGCGGATCCCGATGTAGCTGTTGGTCACGATCGGGGGGACGGCCAGCGCGATCAGCGCCACCAGGACGGGGACCAGGCCGAAGCCGACCAGGGTGAACATGAGGATGATGATGCCGAGCGAGGGGATGGCCCGGCCCAGGTTGGTCAGGTTGACGGCGAACAGGGCGCCCCGCCCGGTGTGGCCGATGAAGATCCCGATGGGCAGGGCGACGGCGGCCGCGATCGCCGTGGCCAGCAGCGAGTACCAGAGGTGCTGGAGGGTGCGCACCGGGATGCCGTCCGGCCCGCTCCACTGGGCGGGGTCGGTCAGCCAGCTGACGACGTCGGCGATCACGTTCACGGCCTGGCTACCTCCCCCGGCTCCGGGCCCATGGGGTGAGCCGGTGCTGCACGCCCACCAGGGTGAGGTCGGCCGCGAAGGCCAGCAGCGCCGAGAGCACGATCCCGACGACGATCGGGGTGGTGAAGTTCAGGGTGAAGCCGTCGATGAACAGCCGCCCCAGCCCGCCCTGGCCGATCAGGGCGGTCACCGTGACCAGGCCGATGGTGGTGACGGTGGCGATGCGGATCCCGGCCATGATCACCGGCAGGGCCAGGGGCAGCTCGACCTGGAAGAGCTGGCGGGCCCGGGTGTAGCCCATCGCCTGGGCGGCCTCGCGCACGTCGCGGTCGACCCCCCGCAGGCCCTCGACCATGTTCCGGACCAGGATCAGCAGCGTGTACATGGTCAGCCCGATCAGCGAGGTCCGGATCGACAGCCCGGTGAACGGGATCAGCAGGATGAACAGGGCCAGCGAGGGGATGGTGAACAGGATCCCGGTGAAGCCGAGGATCGGCCCGTACATCCGCGGCCAGCGGATCGCCGCCAGCGACAGCGGGAAGGCCAGCAGCAGCCCGAACAGCACGGCCAGGACGGTCAGCTGGACGTGCTGGATGAGGTAGTCGCGGATGTCGTCGAGGTGGTCGCCGACCCACGACCAGCGGATCAGCTCGGCCGCCAGGACCGGCCGCTGAGCGTCGCTCAACTGATCTCCCTGGAGAGCAGCTCGAGGGTGACGATGCCCTCGTAGCGGTCGCCGTCGCTGACCCGCACGGCCACCCCGGTGCGCGACTGGACCATGGCGTTGAGGGCGGCCCGGAGCGAGTCGCGGGCCTGCACCTGCAGCCGGAAGGGGCGGATCTCGGCGTCGCCGACCCGGCCTCGCTGGGCCGCCTCGCCGGCATGGGCCCAGCCGAGCAGCCTCGCCGGCATGGGCCCAGCCGAGCAGCCGCCGGTCGCCGTCGACCACCACCACCCAGTCGCTGCCGTAGGCATCGGCCACGGAGATGGCCCGCTTGCCGTCCTCGTCGGGGGCGACCACCGGGCCGGGCTCGGCCTTGACCGCGGACACCGGGATCAGGGCCAGGCGCTTGAGGCCGCGCTCGGCGCCAAGAAAGTCGGCCACGAAGTCGTTGGCCGGCTCGGCCAGCAGCTCGTCGGGCGGCGCGTACTGCTCGAGGTGGCCGCCCTGGCGGAAGATGGCGATGCGGTCGCCCATCTTGATCGCCTCGTCGATGTCGTGGGTGACGAAGACGATCGTCTTGCGCAGCTCGGCCTGCAGGCGCAGGAACTCGTTCTGGAGCCGCTCGCGGTTGATCGGGTCGATCGCGCCGAACGGCTCGTCCATCAGCATCAGCGGAGGATCCACCGCGAGCGCACGCGCCACGCCGACGCGCTGGCGCTGTCCGCCCGACAGCTGCGCCGGGTACCGCGAGCGGGTCTCGACCGGGTCGAGGCTGACGAGCTCGAGCAGCTCGTCCACGCGTGCCCGGATGCGGTCCTTCGGCCAGCGCAGCAGCTTCGGAACCGTCGCGATGTTGTCGGGATCGGCGGGTCCACGGCCAGGGCCCTGGCCACCCCGACACGCTGGCGCTGACCGCCCGAGAGCTGGTGGGGGTAGCGGTCGCGGACCTCGGCGGGCAGGCCGACCAGCTCCAGCAGCTCGTTCACGCGGGCCTGGGTCCGCTTCTTGTCCCAGCCGATCAGCTCGGGGACGGTGCCGATGTTCTCGCCGATGGTGCGGTGCGGGAACAGGCCGATCTGCTGGATGACGTAGCCGATGCGGCGCCGCAGCTCGGGCGGGTCGACCTGGGCGACGTCTCGGCCGTCGACCACGATGCGGCCGCTGGTGGCCTCGATCATCCGGTTGATCATCCGCAGGGTGGTGGTCTTGCCGCAGCCGGACGGCCCGACGAGGACGGTCAGGTCGCCCTCCGGCACCTCGAGGTCCACGTTGTCGACGGCGGTGGTGCCATCGGCGAAGCGCTTGGTCACGGATTCGAAGCTGATCAACTGCCGCCCCCGCTCCTCTGGGCTTCGGACCCGTAGTGGTCGCGTAGTGTGGCAACGTTCCACGTTAGGTGTCAACGGCCCGAGCGCACGCCGGCGGCGCGACCATGTCGACCTCTCAACCTAACCATACCGCCACGACAACGCAGAGCCAGTGATCACTCTGGCCGGGCACGGCGACCTGAGCCGGGAGACGGTCGAGGCGGTGGCCTGGGGCGGTCAGCGGCTGGCGCTGGCCCAGGCGGCCGTGGAGCGGGTCGCCGCCGGGCAGGCCGAGCTGGCGGCCCTGCTGGCCGGCGGGACCCGGGTCTACGGGGTCAGCACCGGCATGGGCTGGCTGGCCTCGGTCGACCTCGACCCGGCCGCCCAGGAGCGCCACCAGCGGAACCTCCTGCTCGGCCGGGCGGTCGGCGGGCCGCCGTGGCTGGAGGCGGCCGAGGCCCGGGCCCTGCTGGTGGCCCGGCTGGGCAACCTGCTGAGCGGGCACGCCGGGGTCGGGCCGGAGCTGTGCCGGTTCCTGGTCGACCGGGTCAACGACGGCTTCGTCCCGGCCGTGCCCCGGCGCGGGGCCGGCTCCCCCGGGGAGGTGGTCCCGCTCGCCCACGCCTTCCAGACCCTGGCCGGGGCCGGGCTGGTCCTGCGACCGGACGGGTCGGCCCAGGACGCCGGGGCGGCGCTGGCCGAGCGGGGCGCGCTCCCCCACCGGCTCCGGGCCAAGGAGGGGATCGCCCTGCTCGCCGGGTCGCCGCTGGCCACCGCCCTGGCCCTGGCCCGGCTGCGGTCGGCCGAGCGGCTGGCCGGCCAGCTGCTGGCGTCGGCGGCGGCCGCGATCGACGCCCTCCAGGCCCCCCTCGACCCCTACGACGAGGCGATCGGCCGCCTGGCCGGGGACCCGCTGCTCGGGGAGGTCCTGGCCGATCTGCGCCGGGCCGCCGGGGGCCGGGCGGCCCGGGGAGGCGGCGCGGCTGCAGGCGCCGGTGTCGTTCCGGGTGGCGCCGCAGACCCTGGCCCAGCTGCGGCGGACGCTGGGGCGGCTGGACGAGGACGTGCGGCGGGCGCTGGTGGCCGTCACCGACTCCCCGGCCCTGGTCGGTGGGCGGGCGCTGGCCGGGGGCGGGTTCCACGCGGTGGGATGGACGCGACCGCGGTGGCCCTGGCCCAGGCGCCCTGGTCGGCGGGCGGGCGCTGGCCGGGGGCGGGTTCCACGCGGTGGGGCTGGCTTCGGGGATGGACGCGGCCGCGGTGGCCCTGGCCCAGGCGGCCGAGCTGGCCGGCCAGCGCCTCCACCGCCTGCTCGACGGCCGCTTCAGCGGGCTCCCCGACCAGCTCAGCCCCGACCCCGGGCCGGTGACCGGCCTGGTCGTGGTCCACAAGCGGGCCGTCGGGGCGCTGCACGAGGCCCGCCGCCTGGCCACCCCGGCCTCGGTCGGCCAGGCCGAGACCTCGCTTGGCCAGGAGGACGCGGCCAGCTTCGCCCCCGAGGCGGCCGAGCAGCTCCGCCGGGTCGAGCAGCTGACCCGCGAGGTCGTGGCCTGCGAGCTCCTGGCCGCCCGCCAGGCCTGGTGGCTTCGCGGCCGGGGCGGCCGCCGGGACGGGCCGGCGCCCGGGCTGCGGCCGCTCGCCGCCTGCCTGGAGGAGCTGGTGGCGCCCGTCGACCGGGACCGGCCCCTCGGCCCCGACCTGGAGCGGCTGATCGGGACCCTGGAACGCCACGAGCTGCCCCTGCCGTGAAGAAGCGGCCCGTCCACCCCGCCGGGCCGGGAATGCGCGGGACGCGGCCGACGCTACGCTTACTGCCATGCGCGCCGTTGCCGAGACGTACCTTGATGCCGCCTCCACCACCCCGCTGCACCCGCTGGCCCGGGCAGCGCTGGTCGAGGCCCTGGACGAGTTCGGCGACCCGTCGCGGCTCTACGGGCGGGCCCGGCGGGCCCGGATGCTGCTGGACCGCTCGCGCGAGCGGCTGGCCGCGGCCGTGGGGGCCGCCCCCGACGAGCTGGTCTTCACCTCCGGCGGGACCGAGGCGGCCAACCTGGCCGTGACCGGGCTGGCCAGGGCGGCCCGGCGCCGCCGCCACCTGGTCGTCTCGGCGGTCGAGCACACCTCGGTGCTGGCCCCGGCCCGGGCCCTGGCCGGCCAGGGGTTCGAGCTCACCGAGGTCGGGGTCGACCACGCCGGCCGGGTCGACCCCGACGAGCTGGCCGCGGCCGTGCGCGACGACACCCTGCTGGTCTGCCTCCAGCACGCCAACCACGAGGTCGGCACCGTCCAGCCGGTCGGCGAGGCGGCGGCGCTGGCCCACGAGCACGGCGCGCTGCTGCTGGTCGACGCCTGCCAGACGGTCGGCCGCCTGCCGGTGGACGTGGCCGACCTCGGCGCCGACCTGCTGGTCGGCAGCGGCCACAAGGCCTACGGCCCGCCCGGCACCGGCTTCCTGGTCGCCTCCCGGCGGGCCCGGCTGCGGCCGGTGCTGGTCGGCGACGAGCGCGAGCGCCGCCGCCGCGCCGGCATGGAGAACCTGCCCGGGGTGGCCGCCCTGGCCGCCGCCGTGCCCGCCCGGGTGGCCGAGGCCCCCGGCGAGCGCGACCGCCTGGCCGGGCTGTCCGACCGCCTGCTGGCCGGGCTGGCCACCATCCCCGAGGTGGTCGTGCACGGCGACCCGGCCCGGCGCCTCCCCCACCTGGTGGCCTTCTCCATCCTCTATATCGAGGGGGAGGCGCTGCTGCTGCTGCTCGACGCCAAGGGCATCGCCGTCCACTCCGGGTCCTCCTGCACCGCCGACACCCAGGAGCCCTCCCACGTCCTGGCGGCCATGGGCGCCATCACCCACGGCTCGGTCCGGGTGTCGTTCCTGCACGACGCCACCGAGGCCGACGTCGACCGGCTCCTCGAGGTCCTGCCGGCCGCCGTCGCCGACCTCCGGGAGATGGCCGAGCTCGACACCCAGGCCATCGAGAAGGCGGCGGAGGGCCGGTGACCACGGCCGCGACCACGGTCGACTGCCTGGGGCTGGCCTGTCCGATCCCGGTGGTCCGCCTGGCCAGGGCGGTGGCCTCGGTCGAGGTCGGCGGCCTGGTCGAGCTGCTGGCCGACGACCCCGGGGCCCGGGTCGACATCCCCGTGTGGTGCCGCCTCAAGGACCAGCAGCTGGTCGCCCAGCACGACCGCCCCGAGGGCGGCTGGGTCTTCCAGGTCCGCCGCTCCCACTAGCCGCGTAGAATCCGGCTATGGACGACGAGACCCGCTGGATCGACGGGGACCTGCTCCACTGCTCGTTCTGCGGCCGGGACCGGTGGGAGGTCGCCAGGCTGATCGCCGGGCCCGGGGTCTACATCTGCTCCGGCTGCCTGGTCCTGGCCCGGAGCTGGCCGGCGGTCCCCCACCCGGGGCGGACGTGCAGCTTCTGCGGCCAGTGGGACCCGGGCAAGGCTCGCGTGACCGCCCACGGGGCGGTGGCCATCTGCGGCCAGTGCCTCGACCTGTGCGACCAGATCATCGCCGAGGAGCAGGCCGGCTAGGTCGCGGCCCGCTGGAAGGCGAGCTGGCGCAGCTCCCAGGCGATCCTCCCCTCGGCCGTGCCCGCCGTGACCGCGGCCAGGTCGGCGGCCAGCCGGTCAAGGGCGGCCTCGGTCGCGACCCCGGAGCGAACCCCGTCGCCGCGCCAGACGGCCAGGTTCTGGGCGAACAGCTTGGCCGCCAGCGCGGCCGGCGGGGCCAGCGGGGCGACCCGGTCGAGGCGGCGATCCACGCCCGGTGGGTCGGGCAGGCGGTGGAGGGCGGCGCCGATCTCCAGCGTGTGGCCGCGGGCCGCGAGCAGGGCGGCCGCCGTGTCCAGGTAGCGGCGCAGGGCCGGCTGGACGGTGTGGATCCGCTCGACCTCCTCGACCAGCAGCAGCCCGCCGGGGGCGAGCTGGGTCGCCCAGGCGGCCAGGGCCGCCGCCGGGTCGGGCAGGTGGCTGAGCAGGAACCGGCCGTACACCAGCCCGGCGGGGCCGGCCGGGAACGGCACCACGGTCACGTCGTGGACGGCGAAGGACACCCCGGGCGGCGCCCCGGCGGCGGCCAGGGCCACGAACGCCTCCGACTGGTCGAGCCCGAGGGTGCGCCGCGCCCCCGTCACCGACGCGACCAGCCGGGTGGTGTGCCCGGGCCCGCACCCGAGGTCGACCGCCAGGTCGAGCGGCACCCCGGCGAACCGTTCCAGGAGCTCGCGGCTGGGCGGCTCGAACACGTCGGCGAGCAACCCGAGACGTCGCGCGGCCGGCGCGGAGTCGCCGAAGGCGTAGCCGCCCACGGCGGCGATGGCCGCCCTGGTGGCTAGTGGAAGGACTCGCCGCAGGCGCAGGAGCCGGCGGCGTTGGGGTTGTCGATCGTGAAGCCCGACTTCTCGAGGGTGTCGAGGTAGTCGATGGAGGCGCCGCTGAGGTAGGGGGCGCTCATCTTGTCGGTCACCACGGCCACGCCGTTGACCTCGCCGCGGACGTCGCCGTCCAGGGAGCGGTCGTCGAAGAACAGCGCGTAGCGGAGCCCGGAGCAGCCGCCAGGCTCGACGGCGACACGCAACGCGAGGTCGTCGCGACCCTCGCGGGCCAGCAGGTCGCGGACCTTGGTCGCGGCAGATTCGCTGAGCGCGACAACCGATGCCGCCTGGGTCACCTCGGACATCCGTGCTCCTTTCGCGTGTCCATGCCAGCCCATGATAGCGGCCCCTACCCCGCCGGTGGGCCGTCTTCCACAAGTGTGACGTCGGCAACCAGCCCACCGGTGGCTCGGAGCAGGTCGCCGGGGGCGATCGGGAAGACATGGCGTGGGGTCCCGGCGGCCGCCCAGACCTCCTCGAACCCGGTCAGGTGCCGGTCGATCAGCACCGGCAGGTCGCGGGCGTGGCCGAACGGCGGGGTGCCGCCGATGGCGTAGCCGGTGGCCGCCCTGACCTCCCCGGCGTCGGCCTTGCGGACGGTGGCCGCCGACCGCTCCCTGCCGACCTTGACCACGTCGACCCGGTTGCCGCCGGAGGTCAGCACCAGCACCGGGTCGGTGTCGGCCACGAACACCAGCGACTTGACGATCTGGTCGACCTGGCAGCCGATCGCCCTGGCCGCGTCGGCGGCCGTGCGGGTGCCCTCGGGGAACTCGCGCACGTGTAGCTCCAGGCCGAGCGAGCGGGCGGCGGTCACCACCGCCGCGGCCGCCCTGGGCAGGTCCTGGGTCATGGCAGGGACGCCCAGGCCCGGCCGACCCGCTCGGCCAGGCGCTCCAGCAGCGGGGCGGCCTCGGCCATGGAGCGCCGCGGGTCGGGCTCCAGCTCCAGCAGGGCGTGGGCCTCCTCGAACCCGGCCGCCCGCAGCTCCCGGTCGGCGACCTCGACGACGCCGGCCACCGCCACCACCGGGACGCCGTGGGCGGCGGCGGCCCGGGCCACCCCGACCGGGGCCTTGCCGCGCAGGCTCTGGGCGTCGAGCTTGCCCTCGCCGGTGACCACCAGGTCGGCCCCGTCGACCGCCTCCTCGAAGCCGACCAGCTCCAGCACCAGCTCGATGCCGGTGCGCAGCTCGGCCCCGAGGAAGGCGATGGCGCCGGCCCCGAGCCCGCCGGCCGCGCCGGCGCCGGGGATGGCGGCCACGTCCCGCCCGAGGTCGTCGGCCAGCACCCGGGCGTAGCGCCGCAGGGCCGAGTCGAGCAGCAGCACGTCGTCGGGGCCGGCGCCCTTCTGGGGGCCGTAGACGTGGGCGGCGCCCTCGGGGCCGGTGAGCGGGTTGTCGACGTCGGAGGCCACCGTGACCCGCACCTCAGCCAGGCGCGGGTCGAGGCCCGAGACGTCGATCCTGGCCAGCCGGAGCAGGGCCGCCCCGCCGGGCGGCAGGCCGGCCCCGGCCTGGTCGAGCAGGCGGGCCCCGAGGGCGGCGGCCATGCCGGCGCCGCCGTCGGTGGTGGCGCTGCCCCCGATCCCGAGGACGATCTCGCGGGCGCCGTGGTCGAGGGCGGCCGCCAGCAGCTCCCCGGTGCCGTAGGTGGTCGCCTCCAGCGGGGCCCGCCTGCCCCCGGGCAGGCGCTTGAGCCCGGACGCCTCGGCCATCTCGACGAAGGCGCGGGGGCCGTCGACGGCGATGGCCGCCGCCACCGGCTCGCCGGTCGGCCCGGTGGCCGTCACCGGCACCCGCTCGAACCCCGACGCGACCAGCGCCTCCAGGGTGCCGGCGCCGCCGTCGCCCAGCGGCAGCCGGACCACCTCGGCATCGGGCCGGGCCCGGCGCAGGCCGGCCTCGATGGCGGCGGCGGCCTGGCCGGCGCTCAGGCTGCCCTCGAACTTGTCCGGCGCGACCACGACTCGCATGGGCGGAGCCTACCCGCTCCCGGATACGATGTGGCGGCCCGGACATGGCAGAGGGAGGCCGGCGCGCATGGGACGACGTTCGCGGGCGCGGGAGCGCGCCGTCGCCGAGGCGGCGGCTGGCTCCGGGACCGTTCCGGCCCCCGAGCGGCGCCGGCGGAGCTGGGTCCAGACGCTCAACCCGTTCAAGTTCCGGCAGCTGAACCGGTCCCGGGCCCGGGCCGGGGCGATCGGGTTCGGGCTGGCGGCGGTGCTGTTCGCGGTCCTCGGCATGGTGACCGGGGACGTCTCCTGGTTCAGCTCGGCCGTGCTGCTGGGCATCCTGACCCTGGCCTGGGGGGTCACGGCGGCCCTGCTGGGCAGGGGCGACTCATCGAGCTGACCACGGCCGCCCTGGTCGAGGCGATCGAGACCACCCACGGCCGGGTCGGTCGGCTGCTGGCCGACCTGGAGCCGGCCGACTGGGAGCGCAACGTGCCCGCCACCCCGGCCTGGTCGGCCGGGGACGTGGTCGCCCACCTGGCCGAGGGCGACCGCGCCGCCCTGGCCACCCTCCAGGGGCCGTGGGAGCTCGGCGGGTCGCTCGACGAGTGGAACGCCGCGCATGTGGCCGCCCACCGCGGCGAGCCGCCTGAGGCCCGGCTGGAGGGCTGGGAGGCGGCCGCCGACGCCCTGCGCTGGCACCTGGCCGCCCTCGACGCCGAGGGATGGCGGGGCCGGGTGCCCTGGGTGGCCGGGACGATCTCGGTCAAGACCCTGGGGGTGCTGCGGCTGAACGACGCCTGGCACCACGGCCGCGACCTGGCCGACGCCACCGGGCGGCGGTTCGAGGCCGACGCGCCGACCCTGGCCTTCCTGGCCGACCTGGCCGCCCGCACGATCCCGGGCGGCCTGTCGCGCCGGGGCCGGGCCCGGCCGGGGGCGGTCATCCTGCTCCGCCTCGGGGGCGGCCGGTGGCTGCTCGGCGGGGCCGCCGGGGAGCGCCCCGACCCCGGCGCCACCCCCGACCTGGTGCTGGAGGCCGACCCGCTGGCCTTTGTCCTGCGCGCCGCCGGCCGCACCACCACCGACCCGTGGAAGGCCGAGGGCGACATGGACCTGGCCGCCGACGTCGTCGCAACCCTCAGCTCGGTCAGCTAACCAGGCGGTACCGGTCCTTCGCCGCTAGAATGTGCGCGCGTTCACGATCTCACGGACGGAGCGACCGATGGCCTCCAGCACCGTCTTCCTCGACCTCCTCGGCCCCCAGCGGGCGTCGGAGAAGGGCACCACCTGCCCGGGCGACCTGCCGCCCGCGTCCGACCCCGAGCTGGTCGAGCGGGCCCGGGCGGCCAGGGCCACCCTGGGGGACCGGGCGTTCGTGCTCGGCCACCACTACCAGCGCGACGAGGTCATCCAGTTCGCCGACGCCCGCGGCGACTCCTTCCGGCTGGCCCAGCAGGCCGCGGCCCGGCCCGAGGCCGAGTTCGTGGTCTTCTGCGGGGTCCACTTCATGGCCGAGTCGGCCGACATCCTGACCGGCGACCACCAGCAGGTGATCCTGCCCGACCTGGCCGCCGGCTGCTCCATGGCCGACATGGCGACCTGGGCCCAGGTCGACGAGGCCTGGGAGATCCTCGAGGAGTGGGTGCCGGGCGGGACCGTGCCCCTGACCTACATGAACTCCTCGGCCGCGATCAAGGCCTTCACCGGCCGCGAGGGCGGCGCCATCTGCACCTCCTCCAACGCGGCCAAGGCGATGGCCTGGGCGTTCGAGCGGGCCGAGCGGGTGCTGTTCCTGCCCGACCAGCACCTGGGCCGCAACACCGCCCTGGCCATGGGCCTGGAGGCGGCCGACTGCGTGGTCTGGGACCCCCACCGCCACGAGGGCGGCCTCGACCCCGACCGGGTCCGGGCGGCCAAGGTGGTGCTGTGGCGCGGCCACTGCTCGGTCCACCACCGCTTCCTGCCCGAGCATGTCGACCGGGTGCGCGAGCGCATCCCCGGCGTGCGCGTGCTGGTCCACCCCGAGTGCCGCCGCGAGGTGGTCGCCAAGGCCGACGAGGTCGGCTCGACCGAGCGGATCATCAAGGTGGTGGAGGCGTCGCCGCCCGGGTCGAGCTGGGCCATCGGCACCGAGCTGAACCTGGTCCACCGGCTGGCCACCGAGCACCCGGACAAGACGATCGCCTTCCTGGACCGGACGGTCTGCTTCTGCTCGACCATGAACCGCATCGACCTCCCCCACCTGACCTGGGCCATGGAGGAGCTGGTGGCCGGCCGGGTCCCCAACCGGGTCAGGGTCGACAGCGCGACCAGAGCCGAAGCCCTGGTCGCGCTGGAGCGGATGCTCGCCCTGCCCGGCTAGGCCTAGGCGACCATGCCGTGCGGGTCGAGGATGTACTTCTTGGCCGCGCCCTTGTCGAAGTCCTGGTAGCCCTGGGGGGCCTGGTCGAGCGGGACCACGGTCGCGTTGACGTTCTTGGCGATCTGCACCTTGTCGTG
>OCZS010000515.1_pt1 | contig 12796 bp, 11 predicted proteins | sample 1539071 | NCBI WGS metagenome assembly OCZS01 (sample SAMEA3113584, study PRJEB22503) | soil metagenome
TATATCATTAAATCTGCTATTAAGTTTTTGATATACCAAATGACACAAAATGACATAAAACAAGAGCGATGTGTTATAAGGTTTTAAGGTACCCTACATCGCGCAGAGAATTAGATGATGAGAAAATCCATGCAGCATACTTGGCGGTTGTTGGCTCTTTTGGCGATTCTTTCCATTGCTGCTCCATAATATTTTAGGACATTTTGTTTTTGAGGCTCATAATGTAGAATGGTTCCTTCAAACCGTCCTAGGTTAATGACATCCTTGCTGACACGAGACAGGGGTGGTCCTGCATAGCATCTAAACCATCCTGCATAGGGGTGCTGCTCTTGTTCTTTCTAGCTCTTGATCTTGGTTTTGGTGTTGTTGTTGCTTCTGTTGCAGCTATTGTATTTGTTCAAATACTCCCGCTATGTATCTTTCAAACCTCGATAACCTATATCGATGTTCTATAGCGGTTTTCTTATTTACTTGCTGAATGTTTTTGATATATTTAGCAAGACAAAGAGTTCTAGTTGTTCTGTTGTTTACGATCGTACTAGTCGTAGTCGTTGCAGTAATAACGGCGCTTGTTTCCATTACTCAATGTTGCATATACAGTGATGAGCTTTAAGCTTTTAGTTGATTAGGTATTAATCTTGAACTATATCTTGATAGATTATGAAAAATATGAGAGAGAAATGTCATTCAACCAAGCGCCTTTAGTCTATCCATTGCCACCGATGCAGCTTCAGAGTTTGTCTTGATGCCAAGAATGTTCATCGCAGAGGCAATAGATGATATGGTCCTCATGACATGGTAGCGACCGACCTCACCTATCGAGCCAATCCGGAACACCTTGCCCTTCAGGTCACCAAAGCCGCCTGCAACCAATACCTTGAATTCATTTGATAATAGGCCACGGAATTTCTTATCGTCCATCCCCTGCAGGTAGTTGACTGCAATTATCATGTTGCTCCTTGCATCTGGCTTGGCAAAGGGTGTTAGGCCAAGCGAGCCCAAGCCGGCGTAAAAAGCGTCTGCACATATCTTGTGGCGCCTTATTCTGTTCTCTAGGCCCTCTTCGATCACAATGTCAAGCGCTTCTCTGAAGGCGTAGTAAAGCGGCAGCGCAGGTGTAAAGGGGGTTTCGTAGTGCTCTTCATAGTACTTGAAGTAGCGCTTCAAATTCAAATACTGTGTCGGAGGAGGATTCTCTTGCATGTATTTCTTTGCGCGCTTGTTTATCGAAATCGGAGCGACACCTGGCGGCGCGGCCAGAGCTTTTTGCGACGCAGTCACACAAATGTCAATGTTCCATTTATCTACTGGTAACTCGTCACCTCCGAGTATTGAAACAGCGTCAGCAATAAAGTACGCACCCTTTCTTGCCGCAAGTTCACCCAGCTTGTCCATGTATCTTATTGTAGTTCCAGTGGATGTTTCGTTATAAACTGCATAAATGGCTTTAATGTCTTTGTGTTTTTCAAATGTTTCCTCGAACTTGTCGTAAGGTGGGTTCTCTCCAGGCGTTGAGCTTATCCTGATCGCCTCTCCGCCCCAGCTATCAATAAGATCCGCAAGTCTCGTGCTAAACTCACCATTGACTGGGATTACTGCCTTGTCGCCTTTCCTAATAAGATTAACAACAGACGCTTCGACAGCACCGGTGCCAGAAGTAGTAAGAAGCACAATGTCATTTGAAGTCTGAAAGACCTTCTGGGTTTTTTCAACTATCGCTTTGTATAATGTGCGAAAGTCATCGCTCCTGTGGTTTATCATAGGCGCGAGCATTGCGTTCATGACTCTATTCGGGACATTTGTTGGACCGGGGAGCATCACCAGGTATTCCATATAGTCTCAAAAAAAGCGGGAGAGCCAGCCATATTTAAATCAAATTACAATAATTACAGCATCATAACGCTTTATAAAACTAAGAGAGTGTGTAACTCTTCGGACTTGTCGATGAAGGAGCGCCGTTATACTGTTTTGCAACATGCCCGGGAAGCAGAGAAGAAGTGCAATGTGGTTGCAGCATTTGAGCCAGAAAACGTATTCTATCTCACAGGGTTTTGGGGCGAAGCCATTGCAGTATGCATGGACAATGGCATAACAAAGTTGATCACGCCTAAATTAGAGTATTCTCGGGCCGAAAAGACTTCAATAGACTGTGAGGTACTTGCCACTGAAAGGGGGGGTGAACTCATTTCCACATTTGTTTCACACATAAAAGGTAGCAGAGTGTGCAGCGACTGCAGCGATTACTATACTATCGAGTCGATTCTCAAACAGGGCGGCGACATTTTGGTCAATACAGATCCATTCTTTCTAACACGCAGGATAAAGGACCAAGCAGAGATCAAAGTTATCTCAAAAGCCGCCAAGATACTGGATAAGCTGTATGAAATATGCGAAGAGGAGATAAAGGTAGGTCTGTCAGAGCGCGATCTGCAGGCAAAGCTCATCTACGAAGCAATGAAAATGGGTGCAAATCCTCCATCATACAAGTCTACGCTGAATCCACTGATCATAGCAGGGGGGCCCAATAGCGCGCTGCCGCACGCTGAAGTAACAGACAGAAAATTCCGCAAGGCGGATATGATAGTGGTCGACCTTACACTCCGGCATGCCGGCTACATAGCTGATGCTACAAGGACATTTGTCCTTGGCTCTGCAACCAAAAAGATGAAGGAAGTGTACGGCATAGTGCAAGAGGCGCAAAAAATAGCCCTCAACAGGGCAAATGCAGGTATAACATGTGGCCAGGTTGATGCGGCATGCAGAAACTTGATAGCAGAGCGCGGCTATGAGAGACTATTTATCCATTCAACCGGCCATGGAATAGGTCTTGACGTTCACGAGCCTCCTTGGCTTAAGATGAAAAATGACGAAGAGCTCAGAGCAAATATGGCTGTGACCGTTGAGCCGGGTATATATATGGAGAATAAATTCGGCGTGAGGATAGAGGACAGCATAATCGTAAATAATGGCAAGCCGCAGGTGCTCAACAGATTCACAAAAGAGCTTCTTGTTCTGAGATGAAATAAAAAAGCTAGTTCGACTTGAACAATGGATGATGGTCAGGATCATTACGATTCTTGCCACCTTGGCGATCTTTGCCAGTTCCTAGAACTGATTACAGAGCAGCAAAAAGATCATTTGCACAATTCGTGACGTCCAGATCAAAAAGTGTTTTTGACCGAAATTTTCGATAATATCGAGCCTGACATCATACGGCGGACAGGGAACAGGATTTGAGATTGCTGATATGGCAAGTAGGATTTAGTATGGCGGCAATACTAAGTATTCCAAAAATTCCATGTGGTCGCTATTATTGCGACAGCATTATTTGCTATGACTCTCTGCTGTTAATTCAGCCACAAGCTCTAGGAGTCTTCTTGCAACTTGTGCTTTGCTCTCAAGAGGCAAGTGGACAATTTTTTTGCTCCTGTCAACAATAAACACTTCGTTTTTATCAGAGCCGGGCTCTGAACCTTTTCTGCCAAGGTCATTTGCCACAATAATATTGGCATCACACTCCTTCAGTTTTCTATATGCCTTTTCTGTCAGGACTGAGTCTGATACACCGTAGTCTGCCTTGAATGCAACGAGGAATGCGTCCTTGCTTTTATTTTTCACTTCATCAATTATTTTCCTTGTAGCTACAAGCGACAGTTCCATTTTACCTAGCTTTGTGTCGATCTTTTGGTATGATTTTTTTGCAGGTGCAAAATCTGCAACTGCAGCAGCCATTACAACAATATCGTACCTCCTGGATGATAACTCAGAAACAATTGCCTTATACATTTCCTCACCTGTATTTACCTGCACTATTTTGTCGCTTGTTGAGCTTAGAGTTCCGTGACCATGCACCAGCGTCACAGTTGCGCCCATCCGCTGTGCCTCCTGTGCTATGGCAATACCCATCTTGCCAGAGCTTAGGTTAGTCATGACCCTTATTGGGTCAATATACTCAATGGTACTACCAGCCGTAACAAGCACTCTTTTGCCTGACAAAAGAGCCCTATTGGAAAGGACAGAAATTGTGGCATTTAGTACCTGCTCCGGGTCAGCCACTTTTGCCTTGCCTCCTTCCATCTTGGGTTCAATGAATACCATCTGCTCTCTCAATTTGCTGACATTTTGTTGGACAAATATGTTATCATACATGGCCTCATGCATTGCAGGAGCTACTATTATTGGGATCTTGCTGCCAAGTGCAACGCTAAGAATTGATGTAACAGGTGTATCATCGATGCCCGCTGCTACCTTGCCAAGGGTGTTGGCCGTACATGGATAGACAATGATGAGGTCTGACATGCCATAGTCGGCTAGTATGATGTGCTCCAAGTTACCGGTCAATTTGGTGACTACATCATTGCCTGTGGCCCACTTCATTATTTCAGGATTCAGCAGCATTGATGCAGTTGATTCTGTCATGACAGCATGAACGTCTGCGTCATGTCGCATCAATAGACGTGCTAGATCAATTGCCCTGTAAGCGGCAACACTTCCTGTGATGCAAAGTATTATTTTCTTACCTTCAAGCTGGCTTCCTTGTGTTCCAAGGATGTCTTTTGAAGGGTGAACTCCTCTTCTTGCTCTCATATTCTTCTTTCATTCTTCCACTTGTCCAGCTCTTTTGTATCCATGTGGAATGTGTTTGATTCCTCTGGAAACATGCCGGTTTTGATGTCATGGTTATAGCTTGAAACCGCATCAAATATCTCCTTGCTGAGTTCTGCATATCTTTTTACAAATCTCGGCCGGATATCTTGATAAATGCCTAACATATCATGGAGAACAAGGACTTGACCGTCGCAGTTGGGACCTGAGCCTATGCCTATCGTTGGAATTGACACACTCTTTGTTATTGCATCTCCCACCTCACTTGCAACCATCTCAAGAACAATGCTAAAGACGCCTGCCTTCTCTAGAACATTGGCGTCTTCAATTAGTTTGATTGCTCCTTCTTTTGTCCTGCCCTGCAATTTGTAACCTTCCCATAGCGAAGATGTCTGAGGCCTGAGTCCAATGTGACCCATAACGGGTATCCCTGCATCTACTATTGCCCTTATTGTATCTACAATTTCAGAACTTCCTTCAAGCTTGACTGCATCGCAGCCCGCCTTTATCAGCTGGACTGCATTTTCAACTGCCACATTTGGACCTACTTGATATGAACCAAAGGGCATGTCTCCAACTACCATTGCGCGCTTGGTTCCCCTTGCCACTGCACCACAAAATATCATCATCTCTTGCATACCAACAGGTACTGTGCTTGTATAGCCCAATACCACCATTCCTGCACTATCGCCAACAAGCAAAATGTCAATCCCTGCGCTATCACATATTCTTGCAGTAGAATACTCGTATGCTGTAAGAACAGAGATTTTTTCTTTCCCTTTCTTAGATAGCATATCATTAACATTGAGTTTTGTCCTGCCCTGCAATTATTAGACTTCACCTTTCATGATCTTGAGTGATTCTTGGAGGTGTTTTCTGTTGTCAAAATTATCTGTGATTTTTTTTAATGACATGGTACCCCTAAGCTTGCGTGCGACTTCTGCCAACGCTGGCATAGCCCTTACGACATTATCAACAATAGTGATATTTGCAGCCCTAGATGTCCTCGATAATGGGTTGAGGTCGATTGCAATCACTGTCTTGTTCATTTTTACCAGCGCCTCAGTTCTATCACCATCCTCAAGTGGAACCAACACCGTGTCAGCAGCATAGATACCATCAGGGTCAACTCGCCGGCGCTCACTTTGGAGCTCCGGAATTCTTGCTGAAGCTTTTGAGCCTACTCCCAATACTTTTTTTGCACCATGCAGCTCAAGCTCTGCTTTGATTGCCCTCTCCCGCGCCTCAGTTCTGTAAAAGATATTGACCTCAATACTCGCGCCTGCCACTTTTGCAAGTTCCACCACTGTATTTGGGCATAGGGCAGCAGTGTTGCCATTTACAGATATGACGGGCCGGCTTGAGAGTAACAGCATTGCCGCAGCTGCTTTAATTGCCCGTTGGGCAGTCTTTGTGGTGCGCTCGCCAATCAGATAATCGTATGCCTCGCCTCTTCCATGTGCAATTAGACCCTCGGGTACTACCAGGCCTCTCCTAAAGCCCTTGACCAGCATCTCGCGGATGTAAAGAGATTTAGCTCTAGGATGATCTGACGGTATAGCAATGTGGTCAATGTGCAAATTTAGAGCACTCTTGCCCCTGTCATATCTATATTACAGACAATAAGCGTGCCGCCAAATCCTGTCAGGGCTCCTGCCGCCTCAGCCACCCTTTCCTCTGAAACGATCGTGAAAATAGTCTGACCAAAGAGTGCCACGCTTGATTCAATTCCTCTTGTCTTGAGAGCTACAATTGGTCCCTTACATCTGCCATCTGTGAGGCTCAACATCTCTGCAAATCTATGCGACATTTTGAGAAAGTCGTCAACGCTTCTTGACTCTGATAGTTTGGTTAGCATGATGCCTCCAAGGCCATTTATTTCGTTCATGCGGTTTGTGAGAAATGATTTGGTCGAAATAGGAGCAAGGCAGAGGACTATTGCCTTGTAATTCTTATCCAGATTGATCTTGATAACAGAACCTATGCCCGGTGCCCCTACACTTGTTCGCATCTCAAAGCCTCCGGCAAACTCGGCAATTACCGTGCCAAGGCCCGTATTACAAGCAATATCTGCATGATGTGCAATTTGTGCCGCTTGAGTTCTACTGAGACCTATGTCAAGAGCTTGATTGAGCGCATATGAAAGGCTGAGGGCTGCTGCACCACTTGAGCCAAGACCAAAGCCAATTGGGATTTCAACATTATGGTGAATACTTACTAGGTAAGGTCTATCTACTAGCTTAAGATATTCCTCAATAACCCACTTCGAAACTTCTGCATTGCGACTTTTAATGCCGTTGATCCAAATCTGATACTCCGGTTTCGCACTCTCGTAGAGATACGCTGTTGTTGAAATTCCTCTATCGATAGAAAATCCGGCCCCTTTAGAACCATTATGTAGGAAATGGAAAGAAGGAGTAACATGCGGCGCCTCAAAAAAGCCTGTTATGTGACCTGGACTCAATGCTTTGGCTACCGCTATAGGCTCCCCAACCAGCTCTGTTGCCATATGAGTATTTATAAAACTCCGAAAATATAAAAATAATGTTTAATTAGTTTAAATGTATTTAAACATACAACATGGTACGGTATGCAAGGCGCTTACAGCAAATAGGCAGCAGCATCTTGGTATCGCTGCCAAGCTTGTGGATCAAGAACAACAATCTAAAGAAAGGAAGCATTGTGCCAGTGCACATCAACCGTGACAACTCTATATCGATATTTCCCTCAGAAGACGACATGGCAGACAAGATAAAGGAATTGACGATTCCATATTCGTCGGTATCGATGGACACGCTAGTTAACCAGGTGTACGGCGGGTACCTGCTTGGGTACGACATGATCCGGATCAAGGCCAGCTCGCAGATTTCATTTGAGGACGCAGATAGAATTAAGAAGGCTATGCGAAAGCTGGTAGGCTTAGAAATAGTCGATGAAGATGGCTTCCATATGTCTGCTCAATTTTTACTTGATGCAGATACACTTGATGCTGAAAAGATACTCCGCCGTATGAGTGCAATAGTTGCAGGCATGTACCGAGACATGCTTGAAGCCATAAAGCTAAAACAGAATAGCAGTATCCGCAAAGTGATAAGCGGCAGGGACGACGAAGTCGACCGACAATATTTTTTGCTTGTCAGGCTGATCCGAAGCGCTATGATGGATCAAAAACTAGCGGGCAAACTCAACCTGAGTAACATTGATATCCTCGACTATAGGATCGCAGCCAATCTTCTCGAAAGCGCCGGGGACTATATAGTTGATCTTGCAAATGCAATAGATCTTTCGCGCATCAAAGTCATCGACGAGATAGTCGAGGCTGGAGTACTTGTAGAAAAGATGCATGAAAAGTCAGTTGCAGCATTTGTGAATAAGAATAGATCAGAATCAAATGTGGTAGTCAAGATGTACGATAATTTTATGGAAATTATAAATTCCATCAAGCGCAGCTTAGATTCAAAGAATCTGGAATCCACGGTCGCAGTACTGAACCTGATATACTCGATGGATAAGATAGCGCGCTGCTGGGTCGATGTTGCAGATCTGGTTAAACCTACGAATCTCACTGCCCCTCTCAAAAACGCATAATTACTGAAATTGGATAATTTGGTTATGGCTCGCAACAATGCCATTGAGAATGTTCTGATATTGCAGGGCGGTGGGTCGCTTGGGGCCTTTGGTTGCGGAGTATTTAAGGCCATTGCAGAAAGCAGCGTCAGGATAGACATCCTCGCTGGCACATCAATAGGGGGAATAAATGCTGCAATTATCGCCGGCAGCAAGGATAAGCGGCCTGAATTTGCACTTGAACAATTCTGGCTCGAGCTCGCAGAAAACTCAATTGATCTCGTGCCGCCGATGATGTCGCCAATTCCTCTTGATCCTACCGTCAATGAGTTAGAAAGTCACTACAGCCGCTACTACCAGCAGGCAGGCGTATCACTCAGGCAAGCATTGTCATTCTACAGCTCGGCGTTATATGGTAATAACATGATGTTTTTGCCACGATGGAGGCCTGAATATGCGGCAAAAGATCCGAAATATTTTCGACCCCATGAGTGGACATACATCTACGATCACTCCCCCCTTGCCTCGACACTTAAAAAATACATCAACTATGACAAGTTGCGGCCTGGAGGAAATCCAAATACTCGTCTGATAATAACTGCGGTAAACGTGCTAACTGCAGAGCCAATGACATTTGACAGCGCACATCAACAGATAACGGTCAAGCATCTGCTTGGCACTTCTGGATATCCTCTATACGGCTTTCCTTGGGTTGAGGTCGAAAAAGGGACGTATGTATGGGATGGGAGCCTGCTGAGCAACACGCCCTTGAGAGAAGTAATAGATGTTTCACCTGTTATAGATAAGCGAATCTTTATCGTTGAAAACTACCCGAAAAAGATTGAAAGGCTGCCTCAGAATATGCCTGAAGTAATGCACAGGGCAAGAGATATTGTGTTCAGCGATAAGACTGCCCACAACATCAAGATGTCAAAAGTGATAACGCGACACCTGGAATTCATTGAGGAATTGTACAAGATAGTTGAAACCAATGTCGAGCCAAGCAAGATAGACAGGAAAAAGCTGGACAGCATTCACAAGAAGTATCAGAAGATGATGAAAGAGCGTGGAGCAGAGATAAAGAAAATATTTTACATTACAAGAGAAGAGCAATTTCCTTATCTATATGAGAATACGGATTTTACGCAAACAGGCATAAAAAACCTCATAAGAGAAGGTGAATCAAAGACACGACAGGCATTGCGGAAAATAGGTCTCTAAACGGAAAGTCCATTATAGTCTATTTCTACTTCAAACGATTGATAGCCTGCTGCCTTGACATGCGATGCTATTTTAGTGCCCTCGTGCTTGCTCGCTGCAAGAGCAATAACTGCCCCTCCTCCACCTGCCCCTGTTATCTTAGCTCCGATGGCACCGGCTTTGCTGCATATATCTATTATATTATGTACCTTGGGGTGTGAAATGCCGATCTGCTGAAGTATGATTTGGTTTTCATTCATAAGCTCGCCTATTTTGTCAGACCTACCCGATTCTATCGCAGTCCATGCTTGCAAGCAAATGTCACTAGCCTGTTTTGCAAGGCTTTCAAAGAGTGTCTTATTTGTGTCCTTGAACCTCTTGACACCTGCCACAAGATCTGAAGTATAGTGCTTGATTCCGGTGCTAGCAACTACAAGGGAAAGTGATCCCTTTTCCTCTATGTTCTTGAAGCTTTTTGATTTGCTGTAGTACTGCATCATCCCACCAAAGGTACTGACATAGCAATCTGCACCAGAAGTTCTCTTGTGAATCTGTCTCTCTGATTTGATCGCAAGCTCGCATACTTTCTGCCTGCTGGGCTTTTTTTGGAAAAGCGAATCTACAGCAGCCACTGTCGCAACACATGATGCAGCCGAGGATCCAAGGCCTATGCCGGGAGGTACTCTTGAAGAAATGTTAACCTCTATTCCTATCTTCTTCTTATTTCTCATTAATAGAACGTGTTTGATAGCAACATATAGAGGATCCAAAACTGCCTTTGCTTTCCTTCCACCTTCAAGCGCATTAAATTCTCCGTTATGCCAGTATTCGCCAGCGACTCCGATGTCTGATCTAATAACTATCTTGTCTTCATCATGCAATAAGGTGCGGGCATCAACAGATATGCGCTTGTTTATAGCAGCAAGTATAGCCGGGCTGCCGTATACGACGAAGTGCTCGCCAAACAGGATTACCTTAGCCGGTGCAGACGCCTTGCCATGGCTCATATGAACACTATGGAAGAGTATCCTACTACTGCGCTTATGTCTCCTGTAACGTCTCCGCTTGTTGCATACTTTAGCAGTTCCCCTCTTGTTGCACCAAGGTTCTTAGCGGCTACCATCATCGTCGCAATCGCCCCGTAGCCGCACGCAGAAATATTGAGCCTCTCAAGAACAGCGTAAAACCTGTTAATATCAAGTGCAAGTATTGTCTTTATCAGCTCTCCATCCTTCCTATGTGCTTCGCTGTTTGGTTCATAGTGTGTAAAGTCCGACGATGCTAATAGCAGGGTAGAATCAAGGGTATCCATTTCCATTATCGTCTGTGATATTGCATTTCCAAGCTCAAGAGCTATATCTCTCTTCTGAGAGACGAGTACAACTGGCACAATTTTGAAATCTTGCTTGATGTATTGCAGAAAGGGCAGTTGAACCTCCAGACAATGGTCTCTACTGTGGGCATAATCGTCAAAGTCAAGAGCAGCTGATCTTCTTCCTATTTCCTCAGCCATCTGGGAATTAACTTGTACGTTTCCGAGAGGTGTCTCCCATGTACCTTCTTTCATGGCAGCCACCCAAGAGCCTATGCCGTAGTGATTTGGGCCCGCCATTATGACATCATGAAACTCTGCTGATGATATTTTGTAAAAGCCATTTGCAGCAACCGCACCAGAGTAAATATAGCCTGCATGAGGTGATACAATGCCATAGATCTTGTCTTGCTTATTGGTAGAGGGAGTAGAAGTGAAGGTCCTGCCGGGGCCAAAGCGCTGGTTGCGGAAAGATTGGTCAATGAGCGCCCTTAGCTCCCTAGCGTTGTCCGGATAAAACATGCCTGCGACAGCAGGTGCTCTTCTTGTCAAGATATTCTCCTCCATTTGATTAAAGCCGAAACAAGTAATATAATTGATAGTTTCTATCAAAAAGGTATTACTATAACCGGCCTTAGTCATCTTGTTAACAGTCAGTTTCAGCAATTCTCCTGTTCTTAGCAATTTAAAGAAATCGTTCACAGAAAAAGTAGGACCTTGGTTACGCGTTCTTCTTCCTTTCTGTCTCACGATCGTCACACCGCATTTTATCAGAGCAGAGATAAAGTCAAATAGAAAGAACATGTAAAACATGGACTACTGGCGAAGAAGAAATTTAATTCTAGCAGTACATGATCTCGCCAGGCATATGTGGCAGGGCGAGTCGAGGTTGCAGATACTACTGAGCATACCTGGAAAATAAGTCATTTGCAGGACCGGCTACGTGAAGTACAGGAATAGAACACCAACAACAAGTTTGCTGCCTTCCAGCAGCAGACAAGAAATATCAATTGCCAGTTGTGGTTGTCTGACATCAAACATGACAAGATTTTGCATACCATCTAGAATTGAAATAAATTAACCTGGTACAGTCAACTACAAATTATGGTATGGCTGTTTGGTTTTTTCATCTCTATGTATTACTTGAGCAGTGACTCGTAAGTATTATTGAGTGAGCAGCCCTACTGTAGCATCAATAGTGTACGTCACGGTGAATGGCTCTGAGCTTCGTTTATGAAACACAAGGCCACTTCCTGTGAATTCAAATGTGCCAGATGCAGTCGGAACGTCTCCTGTGATTATGTTGTTGTCAACTATGCCTGTAAGATGAGAATAGGTTATAGTCGTGCTATTTATTACTGCAGTTGGGGGCTCTCCATGTACTTCATCAGGTGGCTGGTCTGGCCTGTAGATGTGTAACACCTCTACTTCTATGGGCTTGCTTGCTGTAAATGTGACCTGACCAGTATAGATTTTGCCATCATCTCTTATCGGCAGCGCAAATACTACTGCATGAGGAAGATTCCCGGTGTGCGCCACAGGAGCTGCTCTCGACATCGCAGTCTCTTGTATCCTATAAATTTCTTCATTCTGCTGTTGTGCAGTTGCCTGACTTTGCATTCCAATATTAGAAGCAGCAGCTGCCATTGACAATGCAAGCCCCGCAGCCAATAGAATTATTATCGTTATGACAATTGTTGATCCTCTAACCTTATTCATGCAATCATTTAGATTTTAGACAGTGATATAGGTTCCTCTAATTTGTCTTTATATGGAGCCTAACAAAATAAAGGTTGTTGCATACCAGCATGAATGTGTGTTTGTTTGTGTTAGAGAATTGATGTCCACGCTGCACTGCGACTTGAATCATCTTCTCTAGCGTTTGTAAATATAGGAAACTGTTCAGACATTTACCGTTAACTTTACACCTCGCTATAGATCTTGACATCATCTAAATCCTGGATAATATTATCTAACTAGAGCTTTCTACAATACACTAGCTTGCTCAACTCATTATCATCGAGCTAGTGCCAGCAATGCATATAGCCCGTTCCTGCCGACGCCAGTTAATCGTATTGCTGTTAATTGCCAGCATTGATATATTTTTGGTTA
>OCZS010000517.1_pt1 | contig 12758 bp, 12 predicted proteins | sample 1539071 | NCBI WGS metagenome assembly OCZS01 (sample SAMEA3113584, study PRJEB22503) | soil metagenome
ACCCGCCACGTCCTGCTTCGCGGAAGCACCCTCGTCCTTGACAGTCTGTACACCCTCAGCTGCGGTCTCCTTGACCGACTGAGCAGCCTCCTGCGCGGGCTCCCTCAGATTCGAGGCGACGTCCCTCACCGCCTCGGTGGCCTTCTCCTTCAGCGGCTCAGCCTTCTCCTGCAAGGTGGAGACCGCTTCCTGCTCCCTCTGGGACGACGGAATGAGACCGGAGATCAGCAGGCCGGCGCCAAAAGCGATCAGGCCAGCCGCCAAGGGGTTGCCGCGTGCCCTTTGCTTGACCTGAGCAGGGGCGTTGCTGACCGCGTCACTCACGGACGAGGCCTTGTCCTGCAGCGCGTACTTGGCGTCGGCAGCCTTCTCCTGCACCGCGTACTTGGCGTCAGATGCCTTTCCCTGCACCGCGTACTTGGCGTCGCCCACTCGGCCCGAGTCGTACGGATCGTTGGAAGATCCCATGATGTGCTCCTTTACGCCGACGGCGGCTTCCTTGACCCGGCTGGCCTGTCGCCTGGCGATGTTCTTCGGATTGGCGGTATCGGCGAGCGCGTCGACGTTGTCGCTCAACTCTGCCCGTGTGCGTTCGATATCGGCACGGATCTCTTCCGGATCGTTGCTGACACTCATCGGTTCTCCTCCTCTTGGCCTTTCAGTGCGTTGGGGACCTTACCCAGGGTGTCGGTGGTTGTCGGCAGGCCACGGATCCGCTTCATTTCCGAGCGCCCGACCGCCAGCAAGATGGCGGCGACGATGGCCCATACTGCCGCGACGATCAGCGCGGACCAACCACGGCCGATCAGGCCACCCAGCGCCCACCAAGCACAGACGGAGAGAAAGACCAGGAACAGCACGCCGGCCACACCGGCGCCGACCAACATGCCAATGCCCTTGCCGGCCTGCGCTGCCGATTGCCGGGCCTCCGCCTTGGCCAGCGCAACTTCCTGACGCATCAGAGTCGAGACATCCCGGGTGACATCACCAAGGATCTGTCCGATGCTCCTGCCGTCCTCCGACTCCATAGCAGCGCGCGTCGACTGATAACTATCTCGGGCGGCACCGACGACCGACGTCGATTCGTCGTTCGCCCGTGCGGGTGTGTACTCGCTGCTCATCGGTTCAGATCACCCTGTCCACCGTAGGGCTGACCCTCGTCACCGGCGTAGCCTGCGCCGCTCTCGGGCATGGTGCCCCCGGCGTAGCCGCCGATGGACGGGCCCGTGGCCGTCGTGTCGCCGCTGTAACCGGTGTCATACCCGGTGCCGTATCCAGTGTCCGCAACGGTTGTGCCGTAGGTCGCCGGGGTGGTCGAGTAAGAGGAAGCGTCGTAGTCGTACGACCCGCCTTTGGAGTCAACGCTCGTGTTGGCTGCGACGGCGCCACGGCCCAACCGGCCGACGACCACGCCGGCCAGCGTGCATAGACCGAGGAACATCCCCGGGCGGCGGCGGGCGAAGGAGCGGAGGTCCTCAAGCACCTCGGCCGGCTCCTTGTTCTCCAGCCAATGCCCGATTTCGCCGGTCTTGCGGGCGGCCTGCTGGGCCAGATCGGCCACAGGTCCGGATTGCTCCGACTTGGCACCCATACTGCCCAGTTCTTGGGACACCGAGTGCACGGCTTCCGCCAGCCGGGACTGCTGGGTGCGGCCCTGGCTGCGAACCTCGTTCGTGACAGTGCCCAGCAGGCTCTTGGCCTGGCTACCGGCTTCGGATACCACGTTGGCCGCTTCGTCGCGAGCGGTGGTGGCTACGTTCTTGCCGGCGCCCACTGCGGTGTCCTTCACGGCGCCAGCCTCGCCCTTGGCAACATCCTTCGTTGAACTGGAGCTACCAGTGGACTCGTCGTAGGAACCGGTGTACGGCTGGTCCACCGTGCCGTAGGACACGTCGGCCGGTTGGGCGGGGACATCGGTGTAAGGATCGGTTGAAACAGGCTGATCGCTGGCGTAGGGCTCGGGGGCGCCTGTGCTGGAGCCGCCAGATGCGGTCGGGTCGGAACCCTGACCGTACGTTGGGTTACTCACATTTAGCTCCGTTCTGGCTCGTCCCGCCGGGCACCGGCTATGGCAGCCGGGTTCCCTGGCAGGAGGCACATCGATGGTCGATGCGCCGATTCAATTTTACCCGTGCCATTTACGTTGTAAACGGCCGGGGCTCGATTGGTGCGATTTCTGGGCCTCAGGACCGCAGCACTTCGCTGGATTCACCGCTCTCCGCCAACTGCACGAGGAACTTGTGACAGCGCGCCGCGCGATCAGAGTCCTCCTTCATGACCTGCTCGAAGAACTCGGCGATCTCATCCTGGCCCGCGTTCCTCGCGTCACGGACGTATTGTCCGTAATCGTGACCAGCCTTCAGCGAGTGATACTGGACGCTGATCAGGTCGTAGCTGACGTCGTCGAAGCCGGTTTCACCGGTTGCCATGACGAACCTCCTTCAGTGTGGATGGGGATGTGACCGCAATGGCCCGTTGGGGCACGCCTCAAAAATCGAGCGGTCTTTGCGCTCAGTGTTCGGGGTACCCCATCGCCGACGACCGAAACGTGTTTTTCGATGGTGAGTCGTGCGCATCGCCTTGATTTCCGAGCACGCCAGCCCACTCGCGATGATCGGCGGTGTTGACTCGGGCGGCCAGAACGTGCACGTCGCCGAATTGGCGGCGGGACTGGTTCGACTGGGTCACGATGTGGTCGTCTACACCCGGCGGGACAGCGCGGATCTCGGACAGCGGGTCAAAACGGGCGCCGGTTATGACGTGGTCCACGTGCCCGCCGGCCCCCCGCGCCCTCTTGCCAAGGATGACCTGTGGGCTCACATGCCCGAATTCGCTCAGCAGCTCTGGCACCGGCTTGAGGTCGATGTGCCGGACCTGCTGCACGCGCACTTCTGGATGTCGGCCTGGGCGGCGATGGAGGTGGCTCGGCCGCTGCAGCTGCCTGTGATGGTGACGTTCCACGCCTTGGGGTCTGTGAAACGACGCCACCAGGGTGCGGCGGACACCAGCCCACTGGAGAGGATCGCCACTGAGGCGTTGATCGGCTGCTCGTGCGACCACATCATTGCCACGTGCCGCGACGAAGTCGCTGAACTGGCGCGGTTGGGCGTCCCGGGCGATCGGACATCCGTCGTACCGTGCGGGGTCGACGTCGAACACTTCACGCCCATTCCTCCTCGCGACGTGGAGTGGGATCTCCCTCGCGGCGCGCAGTTTCGGCTGGTCAGCGCCGGTCGGCTCGTGCCCCGCAAAGGCGTCGCCTCGGTGGTCGAGGCGATGTCGCAGCTGCCCGACGTCGAGCTTGTGATCGCCGGCGGAGACGGCCCCGCAGATGCGGCTTCGAACTCGGAGCGAGAGCGCTTGGACGACCTCGCTCGCCAGCACGGCGTAGCGGACCGTGTTCGGTTCGTCGGGCAGATGTCGCGTGGCGAGATGGCAGCACTCCTGCGATCGGCAGATGTCGTCGTCTGCACGCCATGGTACGAACCGTTCGGCATCGTTCCGTTGGAGGCGATGGCCTGCGGGATCCCGGTGGTGGGCAGCGCGGTCGGCGGTCTACTCGACAGCGTCGCCGACGGCCGTACGGGCATTCTGGTCCCTCCGCGCGACTCATCCGCTATCGGCCGTGCGGTACGCACGCTGCTGGAGTCGCCGGAGCGGCGTGCGGCTTTCGGCCGCGCCGGTAGACAACGGGCGCTCGCTTACTACACATGGGATCGAGTCGCCGCCTCGACGGCAGAGACCTACGGCCAGGTAGTGCGCGCACACCTCGCAGAACAGGCCCTGAGCGCCCACGGCCGACAGCCACCTCGCCGCATACCCGAGGACGCGCCAGCGCCAAGGGCCGAGACAGCAACGCTGCAGTAGAAGTAAATTACCTATAGGTGCTTTGATTCTCCCGAAGGAGGGTAAGAAGCGGCTTCATCCGAAGGGGAGATGCGTGCGGGTTCTCGGCATCAATGCGGTGTTTCATGACTCGGCTGCGGCCGTCGTGGTGGACGGCCGTACGGTCGCCGCAGCCGAGGAGGAGCGCTTCAGCCGCCGCAAGCACGCAAAACGGGCGGTGCCGTTCTCGACGTGGGAGCTGCCTGATCAGGCCATCGCCTGGTGTCTGGAGGAAGCGGGTCTCGAAGCGGGCGACCTCGATGCGGTGGGCTACTCCTACGACCCGGCTCTGGTAGATCCCAGGTCCGGCGGCCTCGACCCTACGTGGGAAGACCTGCGTACCACTTTCGCGACCAGGGCGTCTCACTTCCTGAAAACCGTGCTGCCCGGTTACGCCCCCGAGATCTTCACCTTCGTCCGGCACCACGTCGCCCACGCCGCTTCGGCCGGTCTGGCGGCACCGTTTGGACCAGGACCGAGCCTGGGTGATTGCGCGGTGTTCGTCGCCGACGGCCGCGGCGAGTCCACGGCGATGCTCGCCGGCGAGTATCGCGATCGCAAGCTCGACATCCTTGCGGCGCAGCGGTTGCCGCACTCCCTGGGATTGCTGTACGAGGACCTGACCGCGCATCTCGGCTTCGAACGTTCGAGCGATGAGTACAAGGTGATGGCGCTCGCCTCGTACGGCACGCCGCGACACCTCGGCCTGTTTCGCCAGCTGGTCTATGCCACGGGCGACGGCGGCTTTCGCACCGAGCCGGTTGATTGGGCCGCGCTCGCGCCTGCCGGCCGGCCGGGGACTGACTTCGATGAGCGGCACGCGAACCTCGCCTGCAGTGTGCAGGCGGTGCTGGAGGAGGTGCTGCTGGACATATGCGGCTGGCTACACCAACGGACCGGCAGCGAGAAGCTTGCCCTGGCCGGCGGCGTCGCGCTGAATTGCGTAGCCAACACCCGGCTCTTCGCCGAGAGCCCATTCCGCGAGATCTGGGTGCAGCCCGCCTCCGGCGATTCGGGCACCGCGCTCGGTGCGGCGCTGACTCTGGCTGCTGAGGCGGGCGACGACGTCGTGCCGATGACCACCGCCGCGCTCGGCCGCGGTTGGAGCGACGGCGAGATCGAGCAGATCTTGATCACCGCTCGAGTGCCGTATGAGCGCCCAGCCGACATCGCCGAGGCCGCTGCGGAACAGATCGCGAGTAACGGCGTGGTGGCGTGGTTCCAGAGCCGCGCCGAGTACGGGCCCCGGGCGCTCGGTCATCGCTCGCTCCTGGCCCATCCCGAGCGCTCGGACAACGTCGAGCGCTTGAATGACATCAAGGGCCGCGAGCAGTTCCGCCCAGTGGCTCCGATGGTGCTCCTTGACCGCGCAGCAGAAATCTTCTCCCGGGGCCCGATACCCAGCCCCTACATGCTGTTCGTGCACGATGTGGCGCCGCGGTGGCGGAACCGCCTTCGCGCGGTTACCCACGTCGACGGCACGGCCCGCGTTCAAACCGTCGATCCGCGCGAGGACGAGCGGACGGCGGCGTTGCTGTCCGCCTTTGATCGGCTCACCGGCATTCCGGTGGTGGTCAACACCAGCCTCAACACGGCCGGCCGTCCCATGGTGGACAGCCCGCGCGACGCCCTCGAGCTCTTCGGCTCGGCACCCATCGATGCGCTGGCGATCGGTCCCTTCCTCGTGCGGCGATGACCGAGCGGCAGATCGATTACTCCGTCGTCGTACCGACGATCGGTCGGGCAAGCCTCGCCGAGCTCGTTGCGGCCGTCGACCAGACGCCAGCCCCCGCGCGCATCGTCATCGCCGATGACCGGCCCGATACCGCCTCGCCGCTGAAGCTGCCGGCAACGTCTGCACCGCTGGTTGTCGTGCGCAGCTACGGGCGTGGCCCCGCTGCTGCGCGAAATGCCGGCTGGCGAGCCACCGAGTCGGAGTGGGTGGCGTTTCTCGACGACGACGTGAAGATACCGGCGGATTGGTGCGCCCGGTTGGTGAGCGATCTCCGTGGTCTTGCCCACGATGTCGGCGCTTCCCAGGCCCGGCTACACGTACCGCTGCCGCCCGGCCAGCGACCCACCGACGAGCAGCGGCGGACAACAGGCCTCGTAGGCGCCCAGTGGATCACAGCCGACATGGCTTATCGGCGCTCCGCCTTGTTGGCGACCGGAGGGTTCGACGAGTGCTTCCCGCGGGCCTTCCGAGAAGATGCTGATCTTGGTCTGCGAACCGTGCGGGCGGGGTTTTCCATGGTCCAGGGTGATCGGGTCACCACGCACCCGATCACCGCGCGCGGCGGCTGGCGCAGCAGCCTGCGCGCTCAAGCCGGCAACGCCGACAACGCCCGCATGCGCGCCAAGTTCGGGCGGCACTGGCGGGACGTGACTGCAGCCGGCAAAGGACGTACCGGTCGCCATCTGCTCACCGTGATGACCGGCGGAGCGGCGCTCACTGCCCTGGCCGCTCGACGGGCTCGGCTGGCGGCAGGAGCTAGCGCGGTATGGGCGCTGCTGACCACCGAGTTCGCCCTCGAACGCATCTTGCCGGGACCGCGCAGCCGCCGAGAAGTCGCCACCATGCTCCTCACCAGCGCCGCAATCCCCCCGCTGGCGGTCTGGCACCGGTTCCGCGGAGAGATCACGGTTCGACGAACTGCTCAGCAACCGCGCGAGGAGCGGCCGAAAGCAGTCCTCTTCGACCGGGACGGAACCTTGATCGAGAATGTCCCGTATCTGACCGACCCCGGACGCGTCCAGCCCGTGCCCGGAGCCGGTCAGACCTTGGCGGCCCTGCGGCGCAACGGCATCGCCGTCGGCGTGATCAGCAATCAGTCAGGGGTGGCGCGGGGGCTCATCACTCCGGCCGAGCTTGCGTCGGTGAACGCCCGCGTTGAGTCGCTGCTCGGGCCGTTCGACACCTGGCAGGTCTGTATACACGGTCCGGATGATGCCTGCGGCTGCCGCAAGCCAGCACCCGGAATGGTGGCGGCAGCAGCTGATGCGCTCGGGCTTCGCGCCCGCGACTGCGTGCTCATCGGCGACACCGGCGCCGATGTCGACGCCGCCCTTACGGCCGGTGCCCGAGCTGTGTTGGTGCCGAACGCTGACACCCGGCGCTCCGAGGTGGATCGGGCCTCGGTGGTGGCCTCGGTGGCATCCAGCCTTGCGGCGGCGGTACGGCAGAGTGTAGGTCGGCTCGGGTGACCGCACAGGCTCCGGAATCCGCCCGTCGCGGACACGTTCTCATTGCCCGGCTGGACAGCCTTGGTGATCTGTTGCTGGCGGGGCCGGCGGTGCGGGCCGTGGCTTGCTCAGCGGCAGCTGTCACCATGCTGGTCGGCGAGGGGCGCCGAGAGGATGCTTCCCTGCTGCCCGGCGTCGACCACGTGATCGAGTTCACAGCGCCCTGGGTGGTGTTCGAGCCAGGGGCGGTCCAGCCCGACAAGATTTCGGCGCTGGTCACAGAGGTTCGCGACGCCGAGGTCGACGCCGCGCTGATCTTGACCTCTTTTCACCAATCGCCCCTGCCACTGGCGCTGTTGCTCCGGATGGCCGGCGTCGGTTGGATCGGTGCGATCAGCGAGGACTACCCCGGTTCGCTGCTCGATCTGCGCCATCGGATCCAAGATCAGCTGCCCGAGCCCGAGCGGAACCTATCCCTGGCACAGGCTGCCGGTTTCCTGCCCGACGAACGGGGGGCTCAGCTTGCCGTGCGCGGGCCGCTGCCGGATGTGGCGCGCTGGACTGGCTCCGATCCGTACCTCGTCTTCCATCCGGGCGCCTCGACCAGCTCCCGGCGACCCACGGCGGAACACAGCAGAATGCTGGTGGCCGGCTTGGTGGACGCCGGCCATCGTGTGATGATCACCGGCTCGGCGTCAGAGGCCACGCTGGCTGGTTACGTTGCCGACGGTCGAGCTTGCGATCTGTCCGGACAACTTGACCTTCCCCAGCTGGCCGCGGTCCTCGAGCTGGCCCAGGTCGTCATCGCCCCGAATACAGGACCGGCCCACCTAGCTGCCGCGGTCCAGACGCCGGTGGTCTCGCTGTTCGCACCGGTGGTCCCGGCGACCAGCTGGGCACCGTACGGGATTCCCACGATCATCCTCGGCGATCAGCAGGCAGATTGCCGCGACTCACGCGCGCGCATCTGTCCCCTGCCCGGTCATCCCTGCCTGAGCTCGATCCGCCCGGAGGATGTCGTCGAGGCCGTCGGCAGGCTCGCGTACACGGGAGTTGGTGCACCATGATCAGCAACGAAACTGCCCATTACCGCCACCACCTGGTCAGTGAGCATCTCGCGGCATTGGCCCGGGCCGCCGCGACGGCCGAGTCGCTGACGCCGATTGTTTCCGGGTGGGGTGAGCGACTCGCCGAGGTGTTCGCGGCCGGCGGCCGGCTATTCACGTGCGGCAATGGTGGCAGCGCCTCCGAAGCTCAGCATCTGACCGGCGAGGTGGTCGGGCGCTTCCGGAACGACCGGCAGCCGCTGTCTGCCATTGCATTGTGCGCGGACTCCGCCGCCACTACCGCGATCATGAATGATTACGGCGTCGAGGACGTCTTCGCCCGGCAGGTTCGGGCCCACGGCCGGCCGGGTGACGTGCTCGTCGCCTTCTCGACCAGCGGGACGAGCGCCAACGTGGTGGCCGCCGCCAAAGCCGCGTTGGAAATCGGCGTCACAGTGTGGGCGCTCACCGGGCCGGCCCCGAACCCGCTGGCCGCGCTGTCGGACTGCGCGATTCCGGTCGACGCGGCCACCGTCGCGACCGTGCAGGAGATCCATTTGGCGGTGGTGCACGCGCTCTGCATCGCACTGGACGATGCCCTGGGGGTACCGACGTGAGTTCGGGGCCGCTGGTGGTCGTCGGTGATTCCCTGCTGGATATCGATATCGAAGGGACGGCCGACCGGCTCAGCCCAGAGGCGCCCGTCCCGGTGGTCGATGTGCAGCGGTCCTGGCACCGGCCCGGTGGTGCCGGTCTGGCTGCGCTGATCGCGGCTCAGGCGGCCGACGAAGTGGTCCTGATCACCGCGATGGCGGCCGACGATGCAGGAGAGGTGCTGCAGGACCTGCTCGATCCCGTCGTTGACGTACGGCCGCTGCGGTTGCGCGGGAGTACGGTTTGCAAGACCCGGGTCTCGGCGGCAGGCGTTCCGATGCTGCGACTGGACACCGGGGATGGTCGCGCGGATGGGGCCTTGATTTCGCCGGCAGCTATCGAGGCCCTGACCCACGCGAGCACGATCGTCGTCTCCGACTACGGCCGGGGTGTCACCTCATTGCCCGCGTTGCGGGAGCGCTTGACGCATCGAGCTGCCGAGATTCCGCTGGTTTGGGATCCCCATCCGGCCGGCGCCGAACCGGTTCCCGGGTCTGCCTTGGTCACTCCCAATGCCGGGGAGGCCAAGCGGTTCAGCCAAACCGAGGATGTGGGGATTCAAGCCGGCCGGCTGTGCGATCTGTGGGAAGCTCAGGCGGTGGCTATCACCCGCGGTGATCGAGGTGCGACGGTCACTGACCGGAGGTCGGGAACCACTTCGACCGTTCCGCTTCTCGATCGGCGAGCGCGGCTGCGGTCGGACACGTGCGGGGCGGGTGATGCCTTCGCGGCCGCAGCCGCCAGAGCCTTGACAGCTGGGGCAGATGCGCACGAGGCCGTTCGAGCGGCCGTCAGCTGGGCGGCTGCCTACGTCAATGCGGGCGCGGCTACCTCCTTCTCCACCGCAGCTGGGAGGACCTTCCTGCCGGGGTCCGGCAGTTCGAGCGAGCGATCGGACCCGTTTGAGCTGGCCGATCGGGTACGCCGTACGGGCGGGCGGCTCGTCGCCACCGGCGGCTGCTTCGACCTGCTGCATCGCGGGCACGTCAGTCTCCTGGAGCAGGCACGGGCACTTGGTGACGCACTGATCGTCTGCCTGAACTCCGACTCCTCGATCCGCCAAGCCAAGGGCTCCAGCCGTCCGGTCGTTGGCCAGGACGATCGTGCTCGCATTTTGCACGCGTTGACCGCGGTCGACGGCGTGGTGATCTTCGACGAAGAGACTCCGGCGGACCTGCTGGGCAAGCTGCAGCCGGACGTTTGGGTCAAGGGCACCGACTACGCGAACCGGCCGATGCCAGAATCCGACGTCGTCCGGCAGTTCGGCGGCCAAGTCGTCCTGGTTCCGGTCGTTCCGGGCTATTCGACGTCCCGGCTCGTTCACACCGCGACACTCAACCGGCGACTCGACGAGTCCGCCATACCGACTGTTCCTCAGGAGGCTTCATGACCACCACGACCATGTCCAACCCTTCAACAACTGATGCGTCTCCTGTAGATCGCCACACCAGGCTCGGCACGATCCTGGTCACCGGCGGTGCATCCGGGCTCGGCGCGGCCACCGTCGATGCCGTACGGGCGGCGGGCGGCAGCCCGCTGGTACTCGACCGCGCGACACCCATTGACGACGTGCCGTACGAGCAGGTCGATCTAGCCGATTCGGCGGCGGCCGAGAGAGCGGTAAGTGCCATCGTGGCCGCCAACGGCGGTCGATTGGACGGTGTCTTCACAGCCGCCGGGATTGATTCTTGTGGACCTCTTGATCAGGTTCCGATGGCGGATTGGGAGCGGGTGATCAAGGTCAACCTGCTAGGCACCGCGGCGGTGATCCGGGCGGCGCTGCCGTACCTCAAGCGGAGCCAGGGCCGGGTCGTGACCTGCGCCTCCACGCTGGGTATCAAGGCCGTCGGCGACGCGACCGCGTACTGCGCGTCCAAGTTCGGCGTCGTTGGCTTCACCCGGGCGCTGGCCGCCGAGACGGCGGGCGAGGTGGGCGTCACGCTGCTGATCCCCGGCGGCATGCACACCCCCTTCTTCGACGGGCGGACCGAGCAGTACAAGCCGCCGGCCGACGCCAAACTCAACCAGCCGGCCGACGTGGCTGCCGCGGTGGTCTTTGCCTTCAGCCAGCCGCCCGGCTGCGAAGTCCGCGAGCTGGTGGTCTGCGCCTCGACTGAGGGGTCCTGGCCCTGACGGTGCCTCGTGTCCTGATTCTGCGTGCGCTCGGGCTTGGGGACTTCCTGACGGGAGTGCCCGCGTACCGAGCCCTTCGCTCGGCGTACCCGGACGCGCTGTTGACGCTCGCCGCCCCTGGCTACCTGGAACCGCTGATTGGCCTGACCCAGGCACTGGATCGGTTACATCCCACCAATGGTCTCGGCCGGCTTGGTCCAGTCGGTCCGCCGCCTGATCTGGCGGTCAATCTGCATGGCCGCGGCCCGGCGAGCATCGATGATCTTGTTGCGACCCGAGCGGGAAAGCTGATCACCCACCGCCATCCGCTGCGGCCAGGTGTCGAGGGTCCGGATTGGCGGGATGATCTTCACGAGGGACGCCGCTGGTGCCGGCTGCTGGAGTGCCAAGGGATCCCGGCCGATCCGCGCGACTTGCGGTTGTCGTCGCCCGAAGTGTCGCCGCTGGTCGCCGACGCGGTCGTGGTGCATCCCGGTGCGGCAGCCGCCGCCCGACGCTGGCCGGCTGAACGTTTCGCGGCCGTTGCCCACCGGCTCGCAGTCGACGGCCACCAGGTCGTGGTCACCGGCACGCCGGACGAGGCGAGCGCGGCGGCGGTGGTGGTCGGCAGCGGCGGATTGCCGCAGGACAGCAATCTGTGTGGCCAGCTGGATGTGATCCAGTTGGCAGCTCTGGTGGCGAACGCGCGGCTGGTCATCTGCGGCGATACCGGCGTTGCGCACCTGGCCAGCGCGTATGGCACGCCCTCGGTGCTGCTGTTCGGACCCACCCCGCCGAGCCAATGGGGTCCGCCTTCCGACGGTCCGCACACTGTGCTCTGGCATGGTGTGAGCGGCGACCCGCACGGTGATCGGGCGGACCCAGGCCTGCTGAGGATTGGCGTCGAGGACGTGATGGCGGCGGCCTCCCAATACCTGTCGGACCCGACCCCGGCAGACCAACGACCGCGCAGTCTGGTCGTATCGTGACGTTCTGACTTGAGGAGGCGGCCCGTGTCCGAACCCACAGAAAGCCAGTCCCTCGGCCCTGAATTGATCGCCCAAGCGTTCTCCGGTCACCGGTTCGCCGATGCATACCCGTACTTGGCCGAAAACGTGAACTGGGTCCTGGTCGGCGGACCCACGATCACCGGCAGACAGGCGGTCATCGACACCTGCGAAGAGACTCTTCGCGAACTCGCTCAGACCAGCACACATTTCGCCAAGTGGAAGACGATCGTCGGCTTTGACTCGGTAGTCGTTGACGCGACTGGCACGTACGACGCATCAGACGGGAGCCGTTCGAAGGTCGCCTCCTGCGACATCTTCGACTTCGTCAACGGTTCCATAGTCGAGATCACTTCCTACACCATCGAGCTCGCTGCCGACTGAGTTCGATGTCTCGCCACCCCACAGGCCCATCGGCCCTTGTGGTTGAGGACCTTTTGGCGGTGGTCGCGGAGCGCTTCGGCCTGGAAGCTCCGATCACCGCCAGACGGCTGACGGGCGGCTACGCAAACGATGTGTTCCTGCTGGAGGGCCACGACCTGGTCGCGCACGTCAAGCATCCGCCCGCGAATCTCGAAAGCCTCGCTTGGGAACATCGTCTGCTGAGGCTGCTCGCCGATCGACTGCCGGAGGTTCCACTACCGCTGCCGGACCGAAGCGGCGCGACCTTCTTCCTGGAACAGGACCAACCAGTCTGGCTCACGCCATTCATGCAGGGAAGTCCTGCTCAGCCGTCAGACCGGCGGCTGGTCGGCGCCGCGCTCGGACGCCTGCACGCAACGCAAATCGACCTGCCCACTCGGCCCGGTCATGCGCGACTTCGCGACTTGCCCATTCCGCCGCTGCGAGAAATGCCGCCGCGATTCGATAG
>OCZS010000518.1_pt1 | contig 12745 bp, 12 predicted proteins | sample 1539071 | NCBI WGS metagenome assembly OCZS01 (sample SAMEA3113584, study PRJEB22503) | soil metagenome
GCGCGGAAGCTCAGGTCCCCATCCTCGCAGTAGGAGACGAAGTCCTCGTCGAAGAACCCGACCTCATCGAGCATGTCCCTGCGATAGAGCGCCGCCGCTGCACAAGCCCCGAAGACGTAGCCAGGCCTATCGAACCTGCCACTGTCGCGCTCGCCGTGCCCGAGGCGGTAAGGCAGACCGCTCAGACGCATGGCGTCCCCGGCCCCGTCGAGCATCGTGCGGTCGTGGAAGTCGACCAGCTTGCTCGCAAAAAAGCCGGCCTCGGGATGATCCTCAGCGGCGCGCACCAGCGCTTCCAGCCAGCCTGGGTCCTGCTCGGTGTCGTTGTTGAGGAGTACCACGTACTCTGCCCTAGACGCCTCGATCCCGGCGTTGAACGCGGCGGCGATGCCCCGGTTTTCGCCGAGAGGGACCACGTTTACCTCAGGGAAGTGTTCCTCTACGAAGGTTATCGAGCCGTCGACGGAGCCGTTATCTACAACGATGGTCTCGAAGGTTCGGAAAGATTGATCTCGCAGAGAGCCAAGGCACAGCCTCAGGAACCGCTCGCCGTTCCAGTTCGGGATGACGACCGTGACGCGGGGAGGCACGGCTTCAGGCTTGCCTCTCCTGCCGGCCCTCCTGACCGTGGATCTCGACTTTCGCCGGCAGTCGCACCAGGCCTCTGACCGGGGCGAGAGCCCCTTCCTTGGTTATCTCGAAGGTCGTCCCATTCTGTGTGCGGGCCGCATCCGAGTCTTCAGCCTGCGGGTCCGTCAGGGAAGCGTCCACCTTGTAGATGCCGGGTCCGAACGGCATGACGAACTTGAAGTCCACGGTCGCCTGCTCGCCCTTGTCCTTCCGCCCGAGCGGAGCGCCTTCGAGTGCTGTATCCGTGGAGAAGACCTCCAGGCCGGCTCGCTCGCTCTGCAGTGTAATGCCCAGGGTACTGTCCTCCATGGCCTCGTCGTAGCGCAGGCGCACCCGGACGGTCAGGGTCGCGCCCGAGGGCAGCGCGTTGGCCGGTTGCCCGTTCTCGTCGAGCAGCTCGAGGCCAAGGATCTCGGCCCCTCCCACGATCCTGCGGGGGTTCTGAGTCCCGAGGCCGTCTTTCTTGGTCGGCGTGTCATCCTCTTCTTCGTGCTCTATCTCGTAGTCCAGTTGCTTGTCCAGTTTGCTGGGGCCGGCATCCTTCATCTCCTGAGACTTCGCCAGCATCTCCTCGTAGTGGTCGACCACCTCCTCGGGGCTCCCGGTGGCTATTAGCTTTCCCTTGTGGAGCAGCACGGCCTCCGTGCAGAATCGCTTGACCATACCCATGCTGTGGGAGACGAAGAGCACCGTCGAGCCTGAGTCCCTGAGATCATACATCCTCTGGATCGCCTTCTTCTTGAACGCCGAGTCGCCCGCCGAGAGGGCCTCGTCTATGACGAGCACGTCGGGCTCGACGTTGATGGCGACGGCGAAGCCCAGGCGGCTGCGCATCCCGCTGGAGTAGGTCTTGATCGGCTGGTCCATGAACTCCCCGATGTCCGCGAAAGCCTCGATCTCCGCGAAGCGCTCGAGCATCTCCCCGTGCTCGATGCCCAGGATCAGGCCGCTCAGCATGGCGTTCTCTCGCCCCGTGAACAGCGGGTTGAAGCCGGCCCCAAGCCCGAAGATCGCCGAGAGTCGTCCCTCGACCCGCACCTCCCCGGTCGTCGGCCGCAGAACGCCCGAGATGATGCTCAGAAGCGTGCTCTTGCCGGCCCCGTTTCTGCCCACGACGCCCAGGGTGGTGCCCGGCGCTATGTCCAGGTCAACGTCCTGCAGCGCCCAGAACTCGTGGCTGCGTTTGGCCCTGCCGAAGCTCAGGACCTCGCCCAGCCTCGAGGAGCGGCTCGGGGAGATCCTGTACTTCTTGCCTATTCCCCTGAGGGAGATGGCCGGCCTCATGAGTGATCGGCCAACCCCGGATGGACCCCGACGAACAGGGCCACACTCCTCGGCAACCACCGCTCGCAGTAGAACGCCGCCAGGGAGCCGAAGCTCCTCTTGCCGTTGAACGTGTAGGTGGCCAATCGCCTCCCTCATCTCGCCCGAAGCATCGCCGGTAGTTAGTGTAAGCCATGTGTGCCCGAAAACGTGGGCAGCGGCAAGTTTACATAAGCGAGATGGCACTTACCAGTCTGCGGACCGGCATCGTCTCACGAGGGCAAACATGTACCGGCGGGGCGTCGAGGGTGCAGGGCTGGCCTATGATGCCCACGAGGCACCGAAGGTGCTGGTTCGCTACGAGGAACTCAGGGCAGATACGTTGAGCGAGATGAGGCGCATCTACTCGGCGCTGCTACGCAGGCTGATAGAACTCTATGGTACGCTTCCAAAGTCCCGGAGGAGCTGTTAGCGAGACCGTGGGGCGAACCCGAATACTTAGAGGAGCTTCGCGTGGAGCGTACCACCCGCAAGGACCATTGCCTGCACCGTTGCGAAGTCCCGAGCTCAGACGCTGGGGCGCTCGCGGGCTATTTAGGGCGTGAAGTTGCGCTCGAGGCTGAGGGCTCCTCACAACGATGACTCCTGGTAGTAGCAAGGCCGTCGAGACGCTTCGGTGGGCGAAGTCGTCTCTCGATACGGCGGCGAGCTCCCTGTGGTCGAGGGTGAGCCGGCAGACCCGCAGGCGGATCGCCATCAAAGACGCGGAGATCGCCGCGCTCAGGAGGGAGCTGGCCCGGACGCGGGGCGAAGATGTACAGCCGGTCGTCGGGAACACGCCCGTCTTCTTCGTCGTGGGTCAGCAGAAGTCCGGTACTACGTGGCTCATGCGCATGCTCGACTCCCACCCGGAGATCCTGTGTAAAGGAGAGGGCCGCTTCTTCGGTAAAGGCTGGAGGCGGGAGTCCGTAAAGCAAACGGACGCGAAACGACCCCCCGGTTCGCTCTACAACGCCATCCTGGACGCGGAGTACCTGAGGCTCTGGATCGAAAGGTCCGTCTGGAGCAGGAACGAAGCCGCCGACGAGCACGTAGACAATATCCTCAGCATGATGATCGGCTACTTCCTTGTGGGGGAACTCTCCAAGACCAAGAAGAGGCTGGTGGGTGACAAGTCGCCGCTCCTAACCCCCGACACGATAAAGGAGATCTCCGGCGTCTACCCCGAGGCGAGGGTGATCCACATTATCAGGGACGGTCGCGATGCGGCGGTCTCGGCGGTCCACCACTCCTGGAACTTCGGGAAGAGACAGGGCGTCAGGATCTCGGCGAAGCGCGAGGCCTACCACGAGAATGCCGGAGGGCTCCGGAACAAGCGCGAGAGCTTATTCGCCGGGAACTCGCTCAGAAGGATGGCCGCGGAGTGGGACGCCAGGGTAAGTAGAACCATCGAGGATGGCCCCGCCCTGCTCGGGGACAACTACACCGAAGTCAGGTACGAAGGCCTCCTTGAGAGGCCGGAAGAGGAGATGACGCGCCTGCTCGGGTTCCTCGGGGCCGGAGCGGGTGAAGAGACCGTGAGCCACTGCGTAAACTCGGCCAGCTTCGAGAAGCTCTCGAAGGGTAGGAGGAGGGACGAGGAGGACGCCACCTCCTTCTTCAGAAAGGGCGTGGCGGGCGACTGGAAGAACGTCTTTACCGCGCGAGACAAGCAGGTCTTTAAAGAACAGGCTGGGGGTTTGCTAGTCAGGCTCGGCTACGAGGAGAACGACCACTGGTAGCGTGGTTTACGGCTCGTGATGTATTCGCTTCTAGGCTCTTGCAAGGAGCATGGCAGTGCGGGAGGAAGCAGAGACCGGGCGCCACGCGGTGGAGGGACTTCCTGCTCTCCGGGGTGTAATTCATCCGATGTGACCTGTATATTGCCGGAGATGGAGACTGCCGCGGGGCGGCATCTGTAGAGAACCGGCGGTTTGTTCTACAATGAGCGGCGCCGGCATTAGGTTGAACAGTACCCGGCGAGCGATGCCGGAGGGGTAGGTTGGCCGATCAATTAATCGTCGCGGGTTTTCATCGGAGCGGGACCTCGGCGACCGCGCAGCTGCTGCACCGGGCCGGGCTGTTTCTGGGCGACGAGCTGCTGGAGGCGCTGCCATCTAACCCTTACGGTCACTTCGAGGACAAAGAGGTCGTCACCCTCCACCACCAGATACTCGCCGACAACGACATGACCTGGCTCGTCGACGAGCCTTTCGTTCCCGTGGTGGACGAGCACCGCTGGCAGCAGATGCGACAACTCGTGGAGTGCCGCAACACCGAGCATAGGCTCTGGGGGTTCAAGGACCCTCGCGCGTGCCTCTTTCTCGCGCTCTGGAAGTATTTGCTCCCAAACGCCAAAGTCCTGCTCGTCTACAGGCACTTCTCGGGCTCGACGTACTCGCTGGCCCGCCGCCACTCGGCGCTCCTGTTCTCGGGTACGATCAGCGGCTTCCTGCACCGACGTTTCTGGGAGGAGCCGGACCTAGCCCTGCGGATGTGGCTCACTTACAACAAGGCGCTTCTCGCGTTCGCCCGCGCCAACCCCGATGACACCCTGGCCGTCTCCATGAACATGATCCGGGACGGCTTCCCGCTCGTCTGGGCCATAGAGCGGCGCTGGAACCTCGGCCTTGAAGACGTATCCGTAGGCGAGGTCTTCAACCCCGCGGCGAGCGTCGAAAGGCCGCGTAGGCAGCCGGTAGCCTACCGACGTCTGATCGGGGAGGTCGAGCGTGCCTGGCAGGACCTTGAGGAGCTGGGCGCCAGGACCGAGCGAATGCTGAAGGAGATGACGATTGCCGGATAACGAGTTCTACGTGCCGGACGACATAGATCTCCTGAGGATGGAGAACGAGCTGCTGGCGTTCGAGGTGCGTTTCCTGAAGACCCGCTTGGGCCAGCCGGCAAAGATCCCGGGTTCCTCGACTTCGCTGAACCGGCTTGCTTACCTTGAAGACTCGGAGAGAGACCTGGTGCTCCTGCTCAGGCGCCTTTTAGGAAGCCCCTTCAGTCCCGTGCTCAGGCGCAGCAAGACCTTCCGCGCCTTGGAACAGAAGTACCTCCACTCGCCGCGGCTTCAGGGCCCGTCCTCTCCCGAACGTCTGGCGTACCTGGAGGAAGCCGAAAGGGACCTGGTGCTCCTGCTCAGGCGCATGTCTGCAAGGCCCTTCGGTCCCGTGCTCAGGCGCAGAAAAGCCTTCCGTACCCTTGAGCAGCGGTATCTCTAGACGCCGTGATCCGAATGCCCGAAGACGCTGCTGCGAGTCTTCGTACGCTAGTCTACGCCGGGCGCTTCGCGGATAAAGTCTCGTCCGCAAAGCTGCCCGACGGTTGTGAGGTCCTCGGCGAGTGGGACGTCCTCCCTTCTCAGTTGGTCGCCCTGGAGCACGCGGCTACGCTGGTCGTACTCGACCTTTTCTCCTTCCCTTTCGAGTCCATGACCGAAAAGCAGAGGGACGTTCCGCTCGTCGTGATCCTGCCTTCGGGGTTCGACGCACCGTTCTTGAGCGCCGTGTTCGACGAGGCGGTCCTGGGACGGCTCGGCTTCTTCGACCGCGTCGCCACAGCAGACCGGGATCTCTGGGAAGAGTTGCGGCTAAGGTACCGCTGGGCCGGAAGCCAGCGCATCGAGCTCCATTGCTCCCTCCCCGACGAGGCTGCCGCGGAGATCTGCGGCCGGCTCGAAGAAGAGGCGGCGACGCTGATCTCGCCCGGCGAAGACTACGAGACGATACGGTACTGGAGGTGGCGTGGCGACGCACTTGCTACTTCGGCACCGCAACTCGCGATCCACGTTCCGCACCACGATCCCGCCTCTGATAAGGCCGTCTACCGGGTCCAGTCGAAGGCACTAGGCCCGCAGTTCGTCGCCGCGCGCGGGGCGCGGACCGAAGACGTCCCGTTCGAGGCGCTCGAGGTCGGTGTAGGGGTAGGCCGCTGGGCTTCGAAGTTTGATCCCGCAAACACCAGGTTCACCGGGCTGGACGTCAGTTGGGGCATGATCCGGGCCGCCCGCGCCGACATCCTGGAGGGACGCTTCGACCTCCTTGAAGAGGATCTCATCTTCCCCTATGCTGACGAGAGCTTCGACCTCGCCTTCACCGTCTCCGTCCTGCACCACAACCCCACGTCCGCCAAGCGAGCCCTCGTCTCAGAGATGTGGCGTGTGACCCGCACAGGGGGTCGGTTGATGTTTCTCGAAGACTTCGTTTCAAAGAAGCGTACGCCGGGCTCCACCGTCTACCCGATGCCGATCAATGGGTTCGTGGATCTGGTCCTCGAAGCTACGGCGGGACGGGTGGTGTTGGAGCATCTCGAGGCGCTCCGGTACCCGCACGACCCTTTCTTCAGGGGCGGTTTGCTCTCGCTCTCGAAGGTCGGGACGCCCCAGACATGGTAGACGCAGGTAGGCAGGTCTTCGTGATCTCGAACGATGTCGTACCGGGCCTCGGGATGCCTGTGGCCGCCCCGGGACTGCGGGCCTTCGGACTCGCCGAAGGCCTGCGCGCGAACGGCGTCGCAATAAAGACGCTCGTCACCAGGGGCTTCGTGGAGCGTCAGTGGATGCGTTTCGGACGTTCGATCCCCCACCCGACGGCTCCCGACACCGAGTTCGTGGGCGCCAACTCGCTGGCCCGCTACTTGAAGGCTCACGCACCGACTGTAGCCATCTTGATCAACAGCAACCAGGTGGACCACCTGAGGCCGATGGAGGGCGTACGGTATATTCTGGATTTCTTCGCACCGAAGATGCTGGAGGAGCTCTACCACCATGGGGAGGGCTACCCCGGTGAGGACCTCAAGCGGCTGCGCGAGCGCAAGCTTCGGGCTATCAAGCTGGCCGACGCCTTTATCTGCAACGGGCGGAAGAAGGTGCCTTACTTCCTGGCCTGGATGCTTCAGGCGGACCGCGACGTCCGCAGCCTGCCCCTGGACGTGGTTTGCATGTGCGTGCCGCTGTCGTGGTCGGGGGAACCGGGAGGGGCGGAGGGTGTCAGGCTCGCCGTCGCAGGCTACCTCCAGCCGTGGAGTACGCTCGGGGACTGGGTGGAGGTGCTGGAACGCCGTCTCGACAGGCCGGGGGTAAGGCTCGATTTCCTCGTTCCCTGGCATTGGGGCGGGGGCACGAGGCGCTCCCACGCTTCGAGAGGCGCCCTCGACCGGATCTCGCGCCACCCCTCGGTGACGACCCACGCCACCATGAACTTCGCGGAATTTCAGAGGTTTCTCTCCACGGTAGATGTAACCATCGACCTCTTCCAGCATAACCTGGAAAGGGAGTACGCTATGGTTACCCGCTCTGTCGTATCTCTGGCGTGCGGAGTCCCCATCGTACACCCCCCGTTCACCGAGGTCTCGCCCATGATCGCAGAGTACGACGCCGGATGGCTCGTCGACCCGCTTGACAGTAGGGCGCTCGGGGTTGTGCTCGACGAGATCATCGAGGACCGCGGGGCCGTGCGGCGGAAGACGAAGAACGCCCGTACCCTCGCCACCGATATCCTGGACCCGGCTGAGGCCGTGAAGCCGCTAGTCAAGGTACTGGAGACCCTTTGAGCGTCGCGGACAGGTGGCGCAGAATCTACTTTCTCACTCCTACGTTCCGGCCTGTCGGCGGGGTGGTCAAGATCTTCGACTACGTCAACCACGCCGGCGCCCTCGGCTTGGAGGCCGTGATCTGCTGCCCCGAGCCTTTCAAGGAGGATCTGCCCCTGTTCCGGATCTCCCGCTTTTCCGGCATATCTCCAGCGACGGGTTTCAGGTTCGTCGATCCGGAGAAGGTCTCGGTCGGTCCCCACGACCTCGCCTTCCTCTCCTGGCCCACGCAATATGAGATCCTTGGACCTCGCCTGAGCCGGTGGACGCATCACGAGCAGGTCATCTGCATCGTGCAGAACGTCCGCTGGGCCAACCCGACGTTCACGAACGGCTACGCCATACGACTGCTCTCACGCCCGATGGCGCGCATCATGACGAACGCCGTGGTCCTCGAAGCGGTCAGGCCTTACCTGAACGAGACTTCAATGACAGAGGTCATAGACCTGGGCCATGACACTGCGTTCTTCGCCAGAGAAAGGAACGGAGGACTCGGTCCACGGATCAGGGTGGCCTACACCGCCTGGAAGTCCGACGTGGGCGACAGGGTGGCCGAAAGGATGCGAGACCCGGCGTTCGAGTTCCGCGCGATCAGAAACCCCGTGGGTTGGGAGGAGCTGCGCGAGCTCTACCATTGGGCCGACGTCTTTCTCGCCACCCCCCTGGTCGAGGAGGGTTTCTACCTCCCCGGCCTCGAAGCGATGGCCGCAGGGGCGATCTTGCTCTCCTCTGACGCTGGAGGCAACCGGGCATACTGCGAGTTCGACGAAAACTGCCTGCGGGTGGAGTTTGACGATCCTTCGAGCTACGTCGAAGTCTTGCTCTCGCTCAGGACGGCCGATCCTGCCAAGCTCGACCGTATGCGCCAGCGGGGATACGAGACGACAGAGCGGCACACCCTCTCCAGGGAGAAGGTGCACTTCGGCGCTTTTCTCGAAAGGCTGACGAAGCGCCTTGACGACCTCGGTCCGAGGCTCTGACCCCGGTCAGCTCCGGAGGAACTTCACGATCGTCTGCGCCGCCGGCCGGGACGCGCCCGGCTTGAAATGCGCGAACCGAGCCCCCATCATATATCCCGCTCGCGCCGAGCACGAGGTCGCCAAGAGCGCATGGGAGGATCCCGTTGTCCCCTGATTTCATCGGCATAGGAGCCCAGAAGGCGGGCACCACCTGGCTGCACCGCAACCTCAGTGTGCATCCGCAGATCTTCATGCCAAGAAAGGAGATCCACTACTTCGACAGGAAGATCGACGATCGCTCCAATGCCGTCTCGAGGCTCCTCGGCAAGCGTCCTTCCGACGAACAGTGGCGCCGGCAGACCAAACACTGGCTGGGGCTGCACGCGAGGACCCTCTCCTTGAGGGAGCTCCTCTGGGACCTCAACTACTACATGCGCACTTATGACGACGACTGGTACGCCTCGGTATTCGAGCCGGTCCAGGGGAGGGTGACGGGCGAGATCACACCAGCCTACTCGGCGCTGGATAAAGGAAGGGTCGCCAGGGTACACCGACTGGCTCCGGACGCGAAGATAATCTTCATGATGCGCAACCCCATAGAGCGTCTCTGGTCGCAGGCCGTGATGAGCTTCGACAAGGTAGAGAAAGGGTCAGCACCTTCCGTCTCCGAGAAGAGGCTTCTGAGGAGGATCGGACAGGCCAGCTTCCGGTCTCTGACGGATTATCTCAGGACCCTGGATACCTGGCGGCTGTACTATCCCGGGGAACGGATCTTCGTCGGTTTCCTGGAAGATGTCCATTTCTTCCCCGAGCTCTTGTTACAAACCGTCTACGACTTCCTGGACGTCGACCCTTATTTCAGGCCCTCCGGGCCCGAGAAGAAGGTGCACGTCCGGTCCGAAAACAGCATGCCGGGCGGCGTGGCCATCCGGCTGGCCCAGAATTACCGCTGGCAGATAGAGCGCTTCGAGGAACGCTTCGGAGGCTACGCCTCGTTCTGGCGCTTCTGCGCGGAGCGGCTGGTCGCGGACCCTCCTGCAGAGGAGCGCCTCCCCTATCCCCTGTGGAACTCGCACCTCTGGGAGGAGTGGACCCGGAGCCCGGAGGCTGACGTTCGAAGGCCTCGATTCCAGAGCGGTCCCCTGTCCTCCACGGAGCTGACCCGAAGGGGTGAGTGAGGCGCGGCGACTACTGCCCGCAGATGCCTGTCGCTTCTCCCGATGATATGCTCCCGTGCGTCGTTCCTACGTCCCGTCAAGAGCAACAGGAGGTTGGATGTTTCCGGATTTTCTCGGAGTAGGCGCGCAGAAGGCGGGCACCACCTGGCTGTACCGCAACCTGCAGGCGCACCCCGAGATCTGGATGCCGCCGATAAAGGAGCTTCACTACTTCGATGAGAAAACCCGACTCGAAGGCGGTCTCATCTCCAGACTTCGTGGCGACCGTCCGGCGGACGTGCGCTGGCGCAGGCAGTTTCGGGCCCGGTTTCGCCATCCGCTCGAGAGGCTCACTTCGCGGGACCTCTCGTGGGACTTGAAGTACTTCTTCGGGAAGCCGGGCAATGGATGGTACGCCTCGCTCTTCAAGCCGGGACGCGGGAGAGTCAAGGGGGAGATGACCCCCGACTACGCGGTACTGGAGAAAGAAGGGGTAGCACGGGTCCACGAGCTGATGCCTGACGCTAAGATAATCTTCATGATGCGCAACCCCGTAGAGAGACCGTGGTCGGTAACGACCATGGGGCTCAGGATCCGGGGGAGATCCATGGAGGATATGACCATCAGGAACTTCCGCCGGCAGTTCGATAGAGGGCGAGTGCGGCGGATGACGGACTACCTGCGGACGTTGGACTCCTGGAGTGCATTCTATCCTGAGGAGCGCATCTTCGTCGGCTTCCTCGAAGACGTACACTTCTTCCCCGAGCAGACGCTGCGCAGCTTGTACCGCTTCCTCGGGATCGACCCGTCAGCGGCGAGAGGGGCGATCACACAGAAGATCCATCCCGGCTCCGTGAGCGAGATGCCGATGAGGCTTGCCATCTACCTGGCCCGCTCCTACCTGGAAGAGACGGAGCATCTGGAGGAGCGCTTCGGGGGTTACGCCTCGTTCTGGCGCTTCTGCGCGGAGCAACTGGCCCAGAGACCGTCGAAGAAGAGAAAGTCCGGGCAAATAAGATACCCACTGTGGGAGTCGGAGCTGTGGGAGCTGTGGGAGGGGGCGCGGAAGATCTCGCCCCAGAGCGGAGTGCTCTCCTCCCTGCCGAAGGCCTCGTAGGTAGGAGAGGGTTGTATCCGGATTTTCTCGGGATAGGCGCGCAGAAGGCGGGCACGACGTGGTTGGGCCGCAACCTGCAGGCGCACCCCGAAGTGTGGATGCCCAGGGTGAAGGAGGTCCACTACTTCGACGAGAAGATCCACGAGACCAGGAACACCCCGCTGAGGTTAGTCCGTAGGATCTTCGGCGCCGGCGGGGCCAACCGCCGGTGGCGCCGACAGGTCAGGCGCCGGGCAAGAAAGCACCTGAGGAGGTTCTCCAGAAAGGACTTCTCGTGGGACCTGAACTACTACGTGGGCGTCCCGAGTGACGGATGGTACGCTTCGCTCTTCGAGCCAGGCAAAGGAAAGATGATCGGCGAGATCACACCGGCCTACTCCACGCTCGGACCGGACGACGTCCGCCGGGTTCACCGACTGGTCCCGGACGCGAGGATTATTTTCATGATGCGCAATCCGGTGGAGCGCGTCTGGTCGCAGGCCGTGATGGGCTTCGATAGGAGCAAGGGGAAAGCAGTAGACGCCGTAACGGAAGAGGAGCTCCTCCGGGTATTCGGCGGTGAAGGTTACAGACGGAGGACGGATTACCTGCGCACGTTGGATACCTGGAGCGCCTTCTACCCGAAGGACCGTATCTTCGTCGGCTTCCTCGAAGACGTGCATTTCTTCCCCGAAGAGCTCCTGAGAGCCGTGTACGGTTTTCTTGGGGTAAACTCGGCCTTCAGACCTCCGAAGCCGGGCTCGAAGGTCCACACCAGGTCTACAGGCAGCGCGCCCTCCGCGCCCTTGGCCCACCTGGCTCGCTCCTACCTGGAAGAGACGGAGCATCTGGAAGAGCGCTTCGGGGGCTACGCCTCATTCTGGCGCTTCTGCGCGGAGCGGCTGATCGGGTTCCCACCCGCCGAGGAGCACCTCCCCTATCCCCTGTGGGAATCGCGGTTGTGGCAGGCGTGGCCGGGTTCCGGGCAGATCCGACTCCAGAGCGGACCATTACCGTCCGTACGCGTCGCGAGATAGGGTTACGAGCGGTCGGCTATCAACACCATCTGTCCGAAGCACTCCTGGGCGTAATATTGTACCCTTGCTACGCTGTAAAGCCGACGAACCCAGCTGGTAACCTGCGGTAGAGAGCAATGAAAAAACGTGTATGAACAAGATGCGAGAACTCGTGCAGAGCGCTACCAGGAGCGGCGTGCGCGCTACCGCAAGTGGCAGCTACTGATCTGTGCGGTCCTGGTCGTCCTCTTCTCTGGCATCGGGGCCTATGCCGGGATCTTCATCCGGGGCGATGGCGGATCCAAAGCGGCTTATCCCGCATCTAGAGTAGGTGAGGAGCGGTCCTCCAGCGTTGCCCCTAACGTGACGCAGGGTGCCACCGCACCGTCGGTGGCGAAGTCCCATTACTTGGCCGATGAGAGGACGGCAGGTACAGTAGCGTCCCCGAGCAGCGAGGCAACACAGGACCCTGCGGACAAACCGGCACCGAAGGGCTCTTCGAAGACGCTCGACGTCCTCGTTCTCGGAGTAGATCGACTACCGAGCGCGGCCGAGGGGTCGTCGAGCCGCTCCGACACGATCATGCTCGTGCGGGTAACCCCGTCTACTGGAGACGTCAAGCTCCTCTCCGTCCCCCGCGACCTCTATGTCGAGGTCGAGCCCGGAGTGAAGGACAGGATCAATACCGCCTACACCTATGGCGGCGTCAAGCAGGCCAGGGCAGTGATGGAAGGGCTCACGGGCGTTCAAGTGGATGGCTACGTCATTGCGGATTTCGAAGGGTTCGAGAAGGTCATAGCTGCCATAGGCGGGGTCAAGGTAGACGTCGGGCACGGCGTGTTCCCCGAGAAGTGGCACATGGGCGAGGGCGTAGAGAGGCTCGGCGGGCGCAAGGCGCTCTTCTACGCCCGTTACCGCGGTACCGCCTGCGGCGACCTAGACCGTATAGATCGTCAGCAACGCTTGCTGGCCGCACTGCGCGAACAGGCC